>SDBT01009781.1_pt1 | contig 15523 bp, 19 predicted proteins | sample 2277101 | NCBI WGS metagenome assembly SDBT01 (sample SAMN10404973, study PRJNA504765) | marine sediment metagenome | isolation source: marine sediment core GS10_PC15, 103 cmbsf | place: Arctic Ocean: Southern Knipovich Ridge | collected 2010 | reverse complement strand
AGACAAAGAGAATCCGATCAAGGTGGAGTGTATTGACTTTAGTAAATGGATACGTTCTTCATTTTCAGAAAATGATTACATTATTGTCAAATTCAACATAGAAGGGGCAGAGTACCCTGTTATAAATCACATGTACCAAGAGGGAACTTTGTCATTTGTGAATGCTTTCTATGTGTCATGGCACTGGCGAAAAATAGAAGGAATGACTAAAGAGGATCATTTGCGACATGAATGTTTAGTTCCTCATTTTGCATGGGATCTAAGTTGCGATGCAAATGGTTATATAGATGAGAACGGTTACAGAGAATACTTTGTAGACTCTTTGGAAAAATGGAAATAATGGCAAAGAAACCCAGAGTCGCATACTGCTTATATGGTCTATCTGGAGGGGCTAAAGGGAAGGACGGGAAAGGCAAGGACCCAGACATCTTTCGACTGGGGCACAAGCATGCTTATGAACATTTATTGAGTCGGAACAATATGGATGTTTTTATGCATACTTGGAGCATAGAGAGCGAAGAAGAGTTAAAGAGTCTCTACAAGCCCGTGAAAGCTGTGTTTGAGCCTCAGATTTACTTCGATATCCCAGAATGGATAATAGCTAACAGGGACGCTAACGCGGTGAATTACCACTACAGTCGTTGGTATAGCACTAAGAAGGTATTAGAGCTTAAGAAACAGTATGAGAAAGAGAACGGATTCAAATACGATTTTGTTATGACTACCCGATTCGATCTGGCATGGAATAGAGGAATTGACTTCAGTAAATTGTCTCAAAAGAAGTTCTACGCATGTCAGAATTGCTACATGATCTATAGGAAGAAGAAAATGTCAGCATTGAAGTACTGGCATACCCGCGAAAATTTTCCTCCTGGAACCAAACTGGGGCGGACATACAGAGGTTATCCCAATAAAGGAGGGAAAGCCTGGGGGCTTTGGGATATATGGTTTGTAGGAAACTCGAAAGTTATGGACAACTTTGGAACTATCTATGATGATTTGGAAGAGTATTGCAAAAATGAACGCATGATAGATAAGCCAATGGTTTCGCATCATTTGCTTGCGTTGTTGTGGTTAGAGAAAAATAATTGGGTACCAAAACTAGAAACAATTCTGAACAGCACCGATGACTGTGCTCCGGTCAGAATGTGGTATAAACGATTTCACGCAGGAAAACACTATGTCTGAGTAGAAAATAGACTCATAAAAGATGGTTTTGGATGTTAATCACTTCGAACAAAAGAGGATTGTGCAATGTAATAAAAGCTTTGGTTTCCATGCTGCGGCAGGACTTAAATGGAAAAATCTACTGGCGAAATAAGGGAATGTTGCAGTGCAAATTTTCAGATCTATTTACTAACGATTTGGAAATTCATTCGATTCCCAAAGGATTTCCTAAAAAGAACAGAGTTGGGGGTTGGAGATTTTATATTTCCAAAGAAGATAAGAACATGCTACCTCCTGGTATGAAATACATAGATTTTGAATATGAGCGTATTCCAGTAGAAATTAAAGAAAAAATCATGCGCACTGTCAAAATCCTTCAGCCGACCGCAGAAATATCTAAAGAAGTAGAGTTGTTTTCTAATAAGTTTGATAAGAAAACTGTTTCTGTTCATGTTAGAAATTGGGTAGGAGGAGGGGGCAAAGCAAGAAGAGAACGTCATTCTAGATTTAGAATTGAGGAATATTTCAAAGTTCTGGATAAAATGTCAGACAAGCATTTTTTTGTTGCCTCAGATTCAGTAAAAATGATTGAACAATTAGTTCAGCGCTACGGAAAAGAGAGAATATCATTCAGGTCGCATCCGTTAAATTTTAGCAGAGAGGGATCTACATCTGCGTTAATTGACGTGTTACTTTTGTCGAAAAACAAAATCATAGTTGGCAGCCACCACAGTACGTTTACGGAAATGGCATGGTGGTTTGGAGAGTGCCAGGCGAATGTTGTGCGAATAGGAGATTCGGCATTCGATGGACAAGGGAAAAGGAAGAAAAGATGAGTTTACGCGATTTGGCTAAACGTTACGGTACTGATAAACTTAAGCACGGATATATTTCAACTTATGAAAAGTGTTTTTCTCCCTTTCGTCTAAGCCGTATAGAACTATTAGAAATTGGAGTCGCTAGGGGTGCTTCTTTGAGAATGTGGCGTGATTATTTTCCTCACGCCTCTATTACTGGCATGGACAAAGATGATGTTTTTGAAAGTATTGGCAGAAAAGACATTAAGTTCATTCAAGGTGACCAATGGGAAGATATCTCTCTTTTGTTAAATAAAAGGTACGATATCATTGTCGACGATGCTTCTCATCGTGATTCAGACATACAGTACACATTTGGTTTATTGTTCCCAAAATTGAAATCCGGAGGAGTTTATGCGATTGAAGATCTAGATGCTAAAAGAAGCACTCCTCCTGGGCGTCCTATATGTCCAAAGACACGAGCATTGTTTCAAAATTTGAGTGAGTTTACCAGTCCTGTGTTGACTAAACAGCAATGTAAATATATAAGTGAAAATATCAAAAAAGTCAAGATAATTGGACGACTCTGTATCATAGTGAAAGTATAGCATGGGAAATTTTTCTAAGGATATACGACGACTAACTATTAAGTCACTTGGGTTACGGGTAATTCGTTTGAATGCTGTAAAAGCCCAATACAATCCATATAGATTTAAATACTGGGAGGACCTTCATGAAGGCCCTCCTGAAAAAGTCTTGGATATTGTCTACTCTCCTCATGTTCGCTTATTGAGAGATTATGAAGAAAAGAAAGATGTCTTAGACACGACAACTGCCTATTATCAGATGCAGCAAAGATACAGGAAGGAGCACAAGTGGATCATTCAGAAAATCCGAGGGTTCATTAAATTGTACAATGCACTTAAGAAGTCACCTATCTTTGGGGAAGATTCGCATATATCTGTAATTCAGAAGCCGATACGGAAAAATCCTTACAATGAAGGGTTTGAAGTTTTCGAGGGCCATCACCGTATAGCTTGTTTGTGCAAAATTGGAATCGAAGAGATCCCGGTTATTATTTTAAAAGTGGTCAAATGAAAAGTTTTGAGCCACTGTTAGACAAAGTGCATAATCCAACGCATTTGACTCGCGAGTCCATTGGAGGTTTAGATGAATTTCCAGATCCATTTATTATCAAGGAGAAATAATGTATAAATACAGCCTTTTGTGCCCTTCTTATGGACGCCCTGAGATGTTGAGCAATTGTATTGACTCCCTGAAGGCTTCCTGTTCAGTTGATTTGTCGGATGTGCAGATGATAATCAAGATAGACGATGATGACTCCCGAGCAGATGGATATTACCAATTAAAAGAGAAATACAATTTTGCAATCAAGGTGCTTCAGGCCCCTCAAAGGGGGTACTTTGACTTAGCGTCTGCTTGGAACTTAATGTACAAACATGTGGAATCTCCCGTAGTATGGGTTTTGAATGATGATATTACCATCAAAGGCAATTGGTGTGCAGGACTTGATAAATTTAATGACATCTCTACTGGACATTATCGTGATGGAATTGTAATAGGGAGTTTTCAGCATCGTCCCAATTTTCCAGTTGTTCGTTATGATTTCTGCCAAAAAATAGGAATGCTTAGCCCAGTCTTTGGAGTAGACGGATTTTTGACGACCATAGCAAGAATGTATAGACGCTTAGTGATCTTGGCTCAATTTGCTCAAATCACTCACGTGCATCCTGATCCTAGATTAGTTACTGATTCAAAATTTATCAAGCGGTCGCAATACTTGCCTCCGACGACTAAAGGACTAGATTACGATATCAACGTTTTCGGAGATATAATAAGAAAGTGTGACGAGTTCTATATCAAAGCTCCGAATCACGATTTATTACATAGAACGTATAAAAGTAAATTTCGTTGGAAACCATGTGAACGGATACGTGCCGCAATGAAGAAAAAATGAAGACTTATATCACAGGTATTACAGGGTTTGTAGGCAGTCATTTGGTTGAATTTCTGCTCAAACAAGACATTGAAATACACGGTCTTGTTAGGTGGAGATCGTCCAAGGAACATATACAACATTGTGCTGATGTGATAAATCTACACTTGGGAGATTTGTTAGATCCCCATTCGTTGCGCACTACTCTTAAGGAGGCTCAGCCAGACATTATCTTCCACTTGGCAGCCGAGTCTTTGGTTCCGTATACTTTCAGTGCTCCTGTAAGCACCTTAAATACCAATTGCATTGGAACCTGTAATCTACTGGAAACCGTAAGCAGCATGCGAGACACGGGAGAATTAACCACAGACCCTGTCATTCATATCTGTAGTTCAGGGGTAATTTACGGTCAGGTATTAACTGGAGAACCTATCACAGAAGATACTCCTATTCGACCGACATCTCCATATGCTGTTTCGAAAGCATGTCAGGATATGCTGGCCTTGCAGTATCACCTCTCACGAAAACTGAAAACGGTGACATCAAGGATGTTTACTCATACAGGGCCGCGTCATGGCGAGGTTTTTGTGGTCCCAGCTTTTGCTAAGCAGATTGCAGAAATTGAAGCTGGTACACGACCTCCTATAATTCGTGTTGGGGATCTGAGCAGTACGAGGCACTTTATGGATGTAAGAGATGCTGTGAGAGCTTATTGGGATCTGGTCAACAAGGGCGAATACGGTGGAGTGTACAATATTAGTGGTGGCGAAACAATGAGTATCAGAGATATGCTCGGCAGACTTTTGTCGAAGACGATTCATAAAGGCATTGAGATACAGGAAGATCCTACATTATTGCGCCCTTCAGACGCAGCAATACAATTCCCTAATTCAGATAAGTTTTGCGAGTTAACTCAATGGAAACCCATGATTCCGTTTGATGTTACCCTAGAAGATATTTTGAATTATTGGCGTACGAAGTGCAGGAATTGAAGTATAATTTAGGAAGGAGAGATGCTATGACGCAAAGATTTAGTTCCATGCTCGGCAACGAACAGGGGAATATCATGATGGTGGTCGGAGCTGGTGGCAGTTTAAGGACATATAAGAAATCTTTGTGTGATCTTGTAACGGAACATTTAATTTCTACCATTGGAATCAACAATATGACGAATGTTTTGGTTCCTAAATATCATTTATGGACTAACTCAGGTCGTCTTAGAAAATTTCATTCATGCATTAACGAATCTTCTATTGTGATTTTTGGAAGCCAAGTGAAAAAAGATCTCATAAAAAAGTGTTACTCTAAAAAACATGTCGTTGTCGATTATAGAGACAAACGTGGGCTGCCCGTAAGCTACAAAAACGGAATAATTCGCGGGTTTTTTAGAACAGCAGGTTGCCTGTCCATAATAATGTGCAAATTGTTAGGAGCTTCTAAAATCTACGTAGCTGGCATGGATGGATATACACTTCACTATGAATCAGATGTAAATAAAGGATTGCAGAACCAACATGTTTATGGTTCTGGATTTACAGATGGAACAACATGGAAGACATGTAAACAAAAGGACGATATTGTATGTCAGGCATTGAGAGATTTAAAGAATTTTGGTGCTGATTTTCAAATAATTACTCCGACAGTGTTCTCGGAATTTTACACAGAACGAATTCTCAGAAAGAGTCCATAATGAAAGTTGCAATTGTTTCGCCTGTTGGCAATGAAAGAAATTCAATTGAAGACTTCATGCAAGAACTGTCAGACGTGCTGGCAAACTTGGAGTGTGATTCAAGATGGTTTCCGGTATTTGATTCCTGCTGTGAAGATGGAACGATAGATATTGTAAAATCCAAAGTCTCTCGTTATCCCTTTATCAATATTGTAGACATTGGCAAAGCTCAAGGGATATCACAAGCCTATTTGTCTGGATTCCAGGCCGCTTTTGATTGGGGAGCTGAAAAAATTGTTGAAATAGACGTAGGAGGGCATCCGGTTCAGCTCATCCCAGACTTCGTGTCAAAATTAGACAAATTTCCGATAGTTTACGGAGCCAGAAGCAAGTACATAAGCATACATCGCCGATTCCTCAGTAAATGGGGATCATTGCTTAGTCATATGGTATTGGGCTTATTAATGTCGGATTGCACTAGTGGATTCGAAGCTTTCACCAGGGTTGTGTTGGAGGAATTGTTGAAAAAAGATTTTATAGCTCATGGACATATGTTTCAAACAGAGCTGAAATATTACTGCAAAAATGTTCCATTTACGGAAATAGAATTTGTTCACAGTGGGTCCAAATCCTCCCTGAAGAAAAACGAAATAACAGAGGCTATAAAAACGCTTTTTAAACTCAGGAATATCGATCCGATACGCTACCATGAAGTAAAAATAACAACGACGGTTGATATTTACAAAAATCTATCGTTGTCGATTTCGAATCTCCTTAGCCGATCCGCGTTATTTTATAGGCCCAGGAGAGAGATGATTATATTTCTAGAAAGTCTTATGAATCTATCAGATATGAAAGCTCAAAAAATAGTGTTAGAAGATACCAAAAATAAACTCAAATCTTTATCCCCGTGGTTTTATCCTGTAGTCATAAACGGCATCGAAGTTCAACCCGCTGAAGGTGGGAAGAATGTTGGGTTTTCTGGAGACCAACTGAAACATCGGACGGCATATCGACGTAAAATTCTTGTCGATGACTTGTGCAATAACTATGATTTTACTGGCAAATCCGTCCTGGACATAGGTTCTAATTGTGGATACTGGGGAGCCGAATACGCCAAAAAAGGGGCAAGCAGCTACATAGGCGTTGAGGGACGAAAGAAGTACTGCGAGCAGGGTGAATTGTATTGGGAGTTCAACAATTTTCTACCCACAAGCCACTATCAATTTATGTGCGGAGACATTCTTAAAGAAGACATTTGGAACAAGTTAGGGAGTATGGAACCATTTGATTTTTGTCTTTGCGCTGGAATGATGTATCATATTTTTGAACATGAAAAATTGTTGAAAAGGATATTAAATGTAACGAAAGAGGCTCTTCTTGTTGATACTCGTGTGGTGACCAGAAGAAAGAAAGAGACTGGGAGAAAAGATATCTCTGGAAGTTTCGCAGCTTTAACTCCCTCTTCACTTATAAAAATACCTTTGCTCCATGAAATAACCGATGTCTTAGAACAATATGGATATAGAAATGTTCTTTTGAAAACAGATGATCCATTCCCGTCTGATCTAATAGGCAAAGAAAAAGATAATTACGAAAAGGGAAATCGGGTGGCCATATTGGGGATTAAAAATGGATAAAAATAGACGGAAACTCAGGAGCATGCCAGTCACATCTGTTAATATAGAGTTGACGAACCACTGTAATTGCAAATGTCTTTCATGTCCCCAGTCTATTTGGCGTAAGGATACCCCGTGGGCTCCCTTTGATCGCCCTAAAGGGATGATGCCTTACGATGCTGCTTGCAAAGTAATTGATGATGCCTATTCGGTATCTGGTGTTGTTAATTTTAGTTATTTTGGAGAGCCGATGTTGCACCCCGAATTCGTAAAGATCGTTAAGTATGCAGGAAAAAGGAATGCTGAAAAATCTTGGCGCAAATTACAGATATTCAGTAATTGGACTGTGTCTACTAAGGAAAAAATGGAGGCGCTGATTGCTGCTAAGTTCAACAAGGTGACTATTAGTTTGGATTCAGCTACCTCAGAAACTTTCGATAGAATACGAGCTGGCGGAGCGTGTTCGGATCTAGATGGGAATACGGTCAAAGGGGGTAGATTCAAAACAGTATGCGATAAAGTTAAGCACTGGTTTTCGATGCGTGGACGTTGTCCCACTATTCATGAATTCGTGGTAAGCAGCAATAACGTTCATGAATTACGGGATTTTGTAAGGCAGTGGCAGCCGTTGTTGGGTAAAGATAGTGCCATCTTGACAAAAACCATCACTACATATGGTGGAGCTATGCTTCAAGATGTTTTTATAAACAGAGCGTCCTGTAATGTGTGGAAACAGAATAGGTTAACAGTGACGTGGGACGGGAATGTTGGACCTTGTTACATGGACACCAATATGGATTTAGTCATGGGATCTATTCATAATGAGACTTTGAAACAAATATTCTTCGGAAAAAAGAAAAAAGAAATACGGGCATTATCCAAGAAGAGAAAAATAGTTCCTTGTAACACATGTGTCGATGCCAATAACAGAACCAGATGCTTTGTATTTTCTAAGAATACCAAATGGAACAAGAGCATACTAGAAGCTCATAAGCCTGGCGGACTCGATACTGTCCAATTGGGGAAATATGATACCAATATCAGTGTGTCTCACTGGCAAAGATAGGTCGAATCTTTTTCGAAAAAGTCTAAAGTCTTTACACAACCAGTCCTATCAACCTGCTTGCATCTCGATTTCGGATGCTAGTGAGGATAGAGATTCTTTCGAAGCTGTAATCGAGGAATTTAAAGAATATTCACCTATAAAAATAGTTCATACTTGGAATTCTGCGAGCAAATTAAGTATTGCCGAAGGCAGGAATTTGAGTCGTAAGAATATTGATACTCCTTTAATGCTAAATACTGAGACAGATATATTGTTTCCACGACATGCTCTAATGCGATCAGTTCTGCATTTTCAAAAATACCGTACCAGTGAATATAAACCTTGGATAACGCCGATGTGGCATGGTCTTGATCCGGAGGGAAAAGTTGAGACTAAAAAACACTGTCGCAATGGATCGTTTCAACTTTGTTTGGTAGAAGATTTTGATAAAGTTGGCGGATATAACCCCCTTCTTCCGAGATGGGGATATGAAGATACCGATTTCCGAGGAAGAATGTATAAGTTGGGATATGCATCTTGTTTTCTTGATTTTGTAATAGAACATCAATGGCACCCTCCACAGGTTGAAAAGAAATTAAGAAAATCGCAAATAAGGCGAAATAAAATGATAACTAAAATTACTCATTGGGACGGGGAACAATGGATATACAAAAAATAATAATTTGTGTTGCTGATTGTAACCATGGATTTTTTACACCAGAGTACGAGGAAGCCGAAAGGTTAGCTAATTCGCTGAAAATGCCTATCAGCGTCCAGTACAAAAATTGCACTCAATTTAATCTGATATCTCGTTGCGCAGGAGCTGATGTATTAGTGGTTCAACGATTGCAGCTTGATGGAAAAACTCTCGACAAAATACCTACATGTAAGGTAGTTGTGAGACTTGGAGTTGGTTTGGATAATATCAACGTAGATGAAATGCAATCTCGCGGTATTCGAGTGATTAACTTCCCCTCTTTCTGTATTGAAGAGGTAGCCAACCATGCTACTGCATTTATATTATCTTCTTATCGTAGATTGGACCATATATACAAGGCAGATATACCTCGACTATGGGGAAGGGGAGATGATCTTCTCCGAGGGACCAGGAAAGCATCAGAAACAGTTGTGGGTATTTTAGGCTTTGGTAGAATAGGAACATCCGTATCTGCTAGACTAAAAGTTTGTGGGTTCCACGTTATGGCTCATGATCCTTATGTGGACATATCCGAGGCCGAGGCAGGTGTTGATCAAGTTTCAATTGAAGACTTATTTATGCACAGTGACATAGTGTCGATACATTGTTCTCTGACAGATGAAACTCGCGGATTGGTAAACAAAAATTTGTTGAAGCTAATGTCTCCGGGGTCTGCCATTATAAATACCGCCCGTGGACCTGTTGTTAATAGTTCTGACTTAAATGATGCTTTAGAAGAGGGGCAATTAAGATCTGCCCACGTAGACGTATATGATCCCGAACCTATAGATCCGTCGTTATTAGATCAAAATTTATATATTACTTCTCATGTGGCCTTTTATTCATGGGATTCACTTGACTACTTAAAGAGAGAATGGGTAAAAAAATCAGTGGAAGCTATTTGTGAAAAATAAAGCAATATATGTGGTGGGTCCGGGGTCATGGGATATATCTTTTGTCAACACCAGAGATATTAATGATGGTGTAGATGTAAGGGTTGGTTATAGCTCTATTTGTGGAACGGACATTCATGTATTGAATGGATCATTGATCTATTATCAGAATGGTGTTGCGAACTATCCAATTGTTACTGGACACGAATGGTGTGGTGAATACGACGGACAACCCGTAGTTGGTTTGTGTATTATTGGATGCGAAAATTGCTCTAAATGTGAAAAGTCTCAATATTCCCATTGTGAAAACAGGCGCGAAGTAGGGGTGGTTAACAAGAATGGTGCTCACGCAAAATGGATTACGACATGGGCAAATACCCTTATACCCATACCAACACTTTCTCCCACTTACGCTCTTGTGGAGCCTCTCGCAGTTTGTGTTCATGCTTTAAAAAAACTGACACTTAAGAACCAGAGCACACTAGTCGTTGGACGTGGATGTATAGGGAAACTATGCTCAGAAATACTGCGTTTACGAGGATATGAATATAAAGTGTGTGACTCCTGCGTCGAATTAAACGGAGATTTCGATGTGGTGTTGGAGTGCTCTGGACATAAGGACGCTCTTGCTCCATTTTTGTATAAAAAAGGAACAACTATTTTAGCTTTCGGTTTTGATTATGAGAGTATAATACCAGGGGAACTGGTTTCAAATGAAATTTCTCTTATTACGACTCTCGGTAGTAATAAGGAAGATTTCACAGAGGCAGTAGAAATTGTTCCGTATATATCGATGAACTTTTTTGTGGAGCGTGATTTTGAAGAGTTTCGCGAATCTCTCGAAATTTCACAAATGGGACAAAAGGTAGTCTTAAATCACAGGAGTATACAATGAAAATTGTAGGTGTAATTCCAGCACGATATGAGTCGTCTCGGTTTCCAGGAAAGCCGTTGGCAGATTTGTGTGGGAAACCGTTATTGTGGCATGTTTATAATTCGGCCGCAAAATTTGATCATTGGGATGAACTCATGGTGGCAACTGATGATGAGCGTATAGAATCTGTATGCAAACATTTTAAGATCCCCATTGTTATGACTCGTCGCGATCATCCGGATTGTATTGATAGAGTAGCAGAGGTGGCAACTTTTGTTGAGGCAGATAGATATATCGTTATACAGGGAGATGAACCTATGTTCGATGCAAGGATACTCGATATAGATATGTCTCCATCTGTGATTAATTTTTACACTCAAGTCATCCTAGAGAACGAAATTGAAGATCCCGATGTTGTGAAAGTTGTGGTATCAAAGAACTTAAAAGCTATCTATTACTCCAGATACGCCATACCTCATCATAATGCTAAAACCAGAAAAAGCTCAGACCCTTTTAATATTGATAAACAAATAGGATTGTATGCATTCTCATCTGAAGCATTGCGCCAATTTATGGCATTGGGAATGTCTTATCTTGAAGGGATAGAAGGAATAGGGATGCTGAGATTTCTGGAAAACGACATAGATGTCCATATGAGATATGCTCAATATGACAGTGTCAGCGTGGATACTCCGGCGGATTTAAAAAGAGTTGCCGCTCTGATCGAGGGCGAATAAGAACACGAGCAGGACTAGCTTCTAAGGATAGTCTCATGGGTATTATCATTGTATCATATTTTCCGGAACTAATATTTTGTAGATTGAGAGATTCTACTATTATTATATTCGATCCTAACAGGATTTTGTGAGTGGTAAAGTTAGAGTCGTAGAAATTTTCCACTGACAAATAATCGATACCGACTACTTTTATGTGATGATCTACGAGATTTTGAGCAGCGTCTGGAGAAATGTAACAGTAGTCTGGGTTAAATACGGAGTTAAATCGATTTTTGGTTTTGAAAAATACCATTTTTGAGTCGAGAACATGAGTGTGATTAACACCAACGTAGTCGTCCTCTCCAATGTCTATTATTTGGACGATGCCAAAAAAATCATTGATGTCAAAATCTTCAACGGTTTTAGCACCAGGAATAAAGTGAAGAGGAGCGTCTACATGGGTTCCTGTATGGACGTTTAATGATATGCATGAAGATACATTGTTACCCGATACTTTGGAAGAACATTCAAATTCACGTGCTCCAGGCCAAGTGGGTAAATCGGCAGATATTTTGTGGGTGACATCAATCCACATGGGATAATTATACATGATTTCGATTATTTCTACCTATCGTAACCGCAGACACCACATAGAAGTAACACTTCCTACTTGGATAGATATCAAGACAGATCTTGGCTACGAAATAGTCATTGTTGATTATGATACCGATGATGATGTGGGCGAGCTGTTTAAGAGTCTACAGAGTGAGGTATTGATAAGGCATGTAAGATGCGAACACCTGCCAACATTCAATCTGAGTCATGCCAGGAACATAGGGGCTAACCATGCAAAGGGCGATAGAATCATGTTTGTGGATATTGATACATATTTAGATGCCGGGGCTATCAATTTTGTAGGTTATTTTGAGAAGGATCAAAAATATTTGGCGGCAGTAGATTCTCAAGTAAGAAAAGAAATTGTTAATGGGGGTCTTCTTGCGGTTGGTCTAGAGCAGCACAAGAAAATATTTGGATTCAACGAAAATATAGAGGGGTGGGGGTTTGAAGACATAGATTACAAGCGAAGATTGAAAAGCATTGGATTGGAGTTCTTCGAAATGCCTCAGCATATATATACTTGTATTGATCATGAAGACACAGAAAGAACTCAGTGTTATGAAGAAGAAAAAGAGATATCGTGGACTAAAAACAGACAGATAGCCCTACAGATCTGGCGAGATCCTTCTTATGGACAGTGGGGACATATGACAGTCAAAGAATGGAGAAAAGAATGATCAAATTGATTATATTTGACTTGGACGGGGTTTTGGTAGATGCGAGGCAACTTCATTATGATTCTCTTAATGCTGCCCTTCTTTCGATTAATCCGGATTATGTAATAACTATTGAAGAACATTTATCTACTTACGACGGTTTATCAACTTCTAAGAAATTGATGATGTTGTCTGAGAACAAGGGGGTTCCTGAAGATTGTCACCAGGCCATTTGGGAATTAAAACAGAAGAAGACCATGGAGATTCTTGATGGATTTGTTCCAGATGAAAGAATGATAGGCATATTACGACATCTCAAGTTAGAAGGATACAATATAGCATGTGCCACCAACTCAATCAGAGACACGGCCAAACTTCAATTAATTAGGCGCGGATTCATCGAGTATATTGACTATTTATACACTAATCAAGATGTAATTAATGCCAAGCCACATAGCGAGATTTATCTTCGTTGTATGATTAGAGCTTTGGCAGGTCCCCGAGAAACATTAATTATTGAGGATTCTCACATAGGAAGGAAGGCAGCAGCAGGTAGTGGTGCTCATGTTTGTGCTGTAGAAAACAGATCAGACGTTACACTCCATAAAATTAAGTCGGCTATCAATCAAGCAAATGAAAAAGAACAAATAAGACCTAAGTGGCAGGGAGGAAAAATGAACGTACTAATACCCATGGCTGGTGCGGGTGCCCGATTTGAGAAAGCGGGTTACTCTTTTCCGAAGCCATTGATCGATGTCAACGGCAAGCCAATGATGCAATTGATAGTCGAAAATTTAAACATAGATGCCAAACATATCTTCATAGTTCGTAAAGAACACTATGAAAAATTCAACCTTAAATACTTGTTGTCATTAATAACCGATGACAATTGCGAAATTATTCAAGTTGATAGCCTCACAGAAGGAGCCGCTTGTACTACCTTGCTGGCTGAAAAGTTCATCGACAACAATGATGCTCTGATTATAGCCAATTCGGATCAATACGTAGAATGGGAATCAAACGAGTTTATGTGGTCTATGGCAGGAGATGACATAGATGGGGGCATTGTCACCTTTAATGCTACACACCCGAAATGGTCATTTGTCAAACTCGATGAAAGTGGTTTTGTATCTGAGGTGGCAGAGAAGAAGGCCATCTCAGATATTGCGACAGTCGGAATATACTACTGGCGAAAAGGAAGTGACTACGTCAAATACGCCCACCAAATGATTAACAAAGACATCCGTACCAACAATGAGTTTTATGTGTGCCCCGTTTTCAATGAAGCTCTCCAGGATGGAAAGAAGATCAAGATTCATCCTGTTGCGAAGATGTGGGGGTTAGGAACTCCCGAAGATTTGGAGCGTTATTTAAGTGATTTTCATAGCCCATAGAGGCAACATCGATGGAACCAATAGGGGTCGGGAAAATAACCCCGACTACATATCTGAAGCTATCTCTAAGGGGTATGATGTTGAAATAGATGTGTGGTTTCAGGGTGGCGATCTCTATTTGGGACATGACACGCCACAGTACAAAGTCTCTGCCCACTATTTGGTGGCGTTCGTAAATAAGTTGTGGTGTCATGCAAAAGACGCCCATGCTTTGAGAGAGTTGGTAAACATGGGCATGAATTGTTTCTTTCATACTCGTGAGGATGTCGTTTTGACATCGAAACAGTACCTATGGACGTTTCCTGGCAAAGAGCTGGTGAAAGGTTCCATCGCAGTGTTGCCGGAAATACACGATGATGACATAAGTGTGTGTGCAGGAGTCTGCTCAGATTTTGTTAAAAACTATCAGGAAAGGATGAAACATGAACGTTGTTGAAATGACAAAGCAGTATTTTCAGATCTTTTGTGACCAAGACATTGATGGTCTGTCTGAAATGTTTGCTGATGATATTACGCTCAGGGACTGGGCGAATGATGTTTCTGGAAAAGAGGCAGTTCTTGAGGTTATTAAAGGCATATACATCACTGCCCTGCATGTTGACATCATTCCCAATTTGATTATGTCGGAAGGCAATACAGCAATGGCAGACATCCTGGTAACTGCGGGGCCGGATGTCTTTGACGTAGTCGATGTTATCGAATTCGGAGATGGGAAAATCAAAGCTATAAGAGCTTATAAGAACTAATGAAATTTCTCATGCTGTATCCGAATAAGGTCATGGTGACGAGGGCTCCCCTCGGCATTGGTTATATTGCATCCTACCTTCAAGCGGCAGGGCATGAGTTCAAACTGTTCGATACAACATTTATTCGCTGCGGCGAGTGCCCCGGAGATGATGCTCTTCGAGAGAAGAATCTCCAAGTAGTGAATCCGAATTTTGAAGCACTCGGACTCATTGAGAGAGAAATAGATGTTTTTGATGAGTTCTTGAAAGAAATTGAGAGTTTTAAGCCGGATATTATTGGGATGTCTACCGTAGATCCTAACCATAATTTTGGCATGGAAATGCTCGACTATTGTAAAAAGAACTACCCAGATATTCCAGTCATTGTGGGTGGGCCTGTGACAACCCTGGTCCCGGAGGAGGTTTATCCAGAAGCAAGCATAGACATCATTGGTCGCGGGGAATGCGAAGAAGCCATTGTTGAACTCTGCAATCGCCTCGAAGACGGTTCTTGGGAAGACATTTATGATATTCCTAACCTAGATGTCAAAGACAAAGACTACAAGACCAACGGCATAATTCACAAGAACACTCCACTTTTGCCGAAGATTGATTTTGGGCTGGCTCCCAACTTGGACATTTATGACCGTCGCCACTTCTTGAGACCTTTGGGTGGCAAGATGTACAACATGGCAA
>SDBT01009780.1_pt1 | contig 15525 bp, 7 predicted proteins | sample 2277101 | NCBI WGS metagenome assembly SDBT01 (sample SAMN10404973, study PRJNA504765) | marine sediment metagenome | isolation source: marine sediment core GS10_PC15, 103 cmbsf | place: Arctic Ocean: Southern Knipovich Ridge | collected 2010 | reverse complement strand
GAGCAGGATCGGGCTTCCTACGATGACCGCCGAGAAATGATGGTGCGAGCGGTTCTTGCCCGAGCCGGTGGCGTAGTGGTAATCGAAGGCGGTTATCGCAAGCCCGTTAAAATGCCCCGTGATAATATTGTGAGCGTAACGGCTGCCACTCTGGTTGAGACACTTTAAGCCCGGATGTCTATTGTCGAAACCGTGATCCTTATGCGGCGAGAACTGCAATCCGCACTTGGTTGCCCAGGCGGTGAGTGCCTGGCGTCTCTTGGCGGCTTGGAAATACCCCAGTATTGCCAAGGCAATCACAACAATTACGACCAGGATGAATATGAACTGCGGCATTACAATCTTCCTTGATGGCAAAGGCCGTTACTGCCCCGCAGATTCGGGGATATTGGTGGTCAATGCAGGCACAATCGGTAACTGGAGCTAGCTAAACCGCAAGCGGTTTGTATCGTAAACTAATCCGACCGCAAGCGGTTCACCACGCAAGCGGTTCACTTCGTTACCATCTGCCCCTGTCAGCGTCTTTCTTCACGCTGCGAGCGATTATGTAGAATACACCGAATCCCACTGGGAGAATCCACATTACCGGTCCCGTGCTCGCGGCCAGGTAGAACGGCATCAAGAGGACCATGCCCGAGCAGAAAATGCCCCAGCATACCCAGCGAGTCCATTTATCCTCTTTATAAACCAGCAGAGCGAGCGGCACCATTAACAGCATAATCAGAACTTTTGTGATATGAAAATACTGTCCCATCACTGTCCCTTTACTTGAGGAATCTCACCCCATATGCCATCCGCCGTCGACGCGGATATTCTGTCCGGTAATGTAATCCTGGGTTGCCAGGAACACCACTGCCGCTGCGACGTCGGATGCGGTTCCTTCCCGCGCCATTGGTACTTGGGCGAGGACGGTTTGCTTTTCGTCGTCGGTGGTATCGCTAGCCCACATAGACGCTCCGGGCGAGACTGCATTGACGCGAATCTTCGGAGCCAGCGCCCTGGCTGCAGATTTGGTCAGGGCGAGCAGGGCGGCTTTGGAAGCGGTGTAGGCCGGGAAACCCGCGCGGGCTTTTTCCGCACCGATATCGACGATATTGATTATCGCACCACCGTCTGACATGAGCTCCATCGCGTGATGGATGCACAGGGCGGGTGCTCGGGCGTTGATGGCGAATTCGGCGTCCCACTGGCGGGCGGTGAGAGTTTCCAGCGGCGTGCGATGAAAAACCGCAGCGTTGTTGACCAGCAGATCCAGCTTACCCATCTTTTGAGCGATAGAACTGAACATGTCCGCAATCTGCTGCGGATCGCCCAGATCGGCCTGAAAAAGCTCCACATCGCAGCCGATATCGGTAATCTCTCGCGCGGTCTGGGCTGCGGCGTCGGCTGAGCGATTGTAGTGCAGCGCGATGGCGGCGCCGCCTCGTGCAAGCTCGATGGCGATGGCACGACCGAGCCTTCTGGCAGCTCCGGTTACAAGTGCTGTCTTGCCGGTGAGTTCCATGCCCGAATTATACCCTGATTATGTATTCACTGCTCGCTTAACTTCTGCCGAAGATTATTGTAGATTAGTAGCGATGCTTTTCGTGCGCCCGGCCGGTTGGGCTGGGCGGATAATACATCTATTGTGGCGGAAGCTGATGATTGATTTACATTGTGTATCTCCCGAGGTTGATCGCGCGAACATCGCCCGCGACGCGGACGTTTCCGGCTCGAGCTACATTACCGGCTCGCAGACGGTGATAGAGTCCGGCGCGGTCCTGCGCGACGTGCGTGTCCACAACGCCTATATCGAGGGCGGCGCTAATATCGTCGATTCGATAGTGATTTCCGACGGTGATCCCAAGAGTCACAATTGCGATTCTGCCGGTCGCTGCAAAGTAACCGGAGCGGGGATGTCGCGAATCGGCGAGGGCGCGCAGATAAGCGGAAGCACGCTGATCAACACTTCGGTGGGTGCCAGGACGCGAATCGCCAACTCGACGGCGACCAATTGCGAGATCGGCGAATGGAACGTCGTGATGGCCGCCAAGCTGACGCTGGTGGGCAGTTCGCATAATGTGACGATGTCAGGCCCGACGGAGTTATCCGAGGCATGGCTTGGTCATCATACGAACATCGATCAGCGGGGCTACTTCGAGGGCATTTTCTGCAACAAGCTGCACAAGCTTCGATTCAACGATGCCGACGGTACGCTTGAGATCGTCGGCAGCATCGATCTGCCTCATGTGAGTTCGTATGGCGTCAACACGATCAACTCGACGAATTCTGGCAAGCTTCAGTCGCAGGTAGGCGGGCATCTCGAAGGGCTTGGCCCGTCTCGCGGGCTGTGGTCGGATTCGCTGCTCAGCCACGAGCAGGTTCGCCTCGGTCCGTGCTGTTGGGTAGCGCCATGGACGAAGGTCGTAGGCCAATCGGCCAGGCCGCACGCCAGCGACGACGAACTGGTGAACGATCGCCTGACGACGTATCTCATGCCCTTTGCGCTGGCTGGTTACGGCGGCGATTCGACCCGCGGACTTGTTATGCCCGGCGAACTGTCTATCGGATTCGGACCCAAGGAACGGTTCGGGGCATGGGTTTTCACTTATGCTCCCGGGGCGGTGATCGACATGGTCAGGCGGCTGTATCTGTCCATGGAGCGCGGGGCCAAGCACATCAGCGAGACTGTAGTCATCGAGGCGATCAAGACCGCACTGGCCATGACCCAAGCCATGGCTCACGAGCATTCGGTCGATCTGTCGGTGCCTATGGACTCCCAGAAGTCCGGCTGGCCGAAGTGGATCGCACGCACCCACGCGCTGCTCTTGGCGCATCTGGAAGGCGATCTGTGGCATTTTGTCAACGGCAGACCCGAAGGTTGGCGATTGGAAGACGGTAAGTGGCGGCACCCGAAAATGGACCGCGTGCTGGCGATAGCTCCCGACGCCATCGACAACCAGGTATCTTTCGAAAAGCTTCTCGCTTGCGAGGCGGACATTGAATTGCCCGCCGCGAGCGTTGCACTGCCTGTAAACGCGCTGCAGGGCACCGGTGGCGAGCCGGAGATTTCGCCGGATGCGGATATCTCGCCCGGTGCGATGATCGGGCCCGGCTGCAGGATCGGTTCGGGCGTTGTCGTCGAGCAGGGCGCGTCGGTCTGGAATTCGCTGCTGGAAGATTGCCGCATCGGCGCCGATTCGACAGTCGAGCGAACGACGATTGTCAATTCATCGGTCGGTGCGGGCTGCACTATCCGCTCATGCGTGCTCGATAACGCGCAGATCGGCGATAAGGTGGAAGCTCTCTCGGCTACGATCGCCCAGAGCGAACTGGCGGATTTGTCGCGTCTGAGCGCCTTTGCCGACGTGCGCGACGTGCAGGCGGCCTGCGGAAGTATTCTGGGCGGGCAGGTGCATGGTGCGGACATTCAATCGCATCTGATGGCCATGCATATGGCCGGCGGCTGCGAGCATTTTAAAACCATCCCGACGGGCGTGAAACTGGAGGGTATGGATGTCCTTATCCCGGCGGTCGGGATGATCGGCGGAGGGGCTGTCATTCGTGGAACTGCCCAATCGCCCGTGCTGCTGGAATGCTCGTTCATAGGTTCCAATGCGATCATAGAGGCCGGCTGCTACGTGGGCTTCGGCTGCTTCGTACTGGGAAGACTTCCCAGCGATACGGGGCTGCTGCCGTTCACCACTTCGCTCGGACCCGATACGGGGAGTCACAGAATCGGCGGCGTGCTTGGGGGCATGGCGAGCGTTATATTGACGCATTTCGTAAGTTGGGCATACCATGCTACGGGGTACGATCTTGCCGATGCGGTGGCTCAACTGCCTCGCCAGGCGATCGTCCACGGAATCGCCGCGATCGAATGGGAACTCGCCCGCCGCAAGGGCAATCCCCAGGCCGACAGCGACGGTTTTGAACGCTACAAGACAATGACTGACTATTGCGAGGCTCAGTTGCTAACCGGGCTGGACAGATACACCCGGTCGCTGGAATCCGGTGCCTGGGAGATGGCCTATCGGGACGGACAGTTGACATTCACCTCGCCCAAGGGCAACTGGGTGGAAAAAGACGGTTCGGCCTTCTGGAAAAAATCCAGGTAGAGTCGGTTTATCTCTCGCCTGTCGGCCCGGAGGGTTGGGCTTGTTCCTGCATGAGTCGCCGCAGGCGTGCGAGGTTCATGCGGGGGGCTTTGTATTGGGGGTCGAGCTCTGCGGCTTTGAGGAAATCCTTCTCGGCAAGTTTCAGCCTGCCCAATTGCACATACGCTATGCCCCGATTGTTGTACGCTCGCGGCCGGCTGGGGTCGATCTGGATGGCTTTGGTGAAGTGTTCCATCGCTTCGGCGAACCTGCCAGTATTGTTGCTCGCGACACCGTTATTGTAATGAACCATGGCCTCGTCCCAGCCGAGCTCGACGGCCTTTTTGAAATCGGCGGCTGCCTTGTCGCCCTGGCCCATATCCTTGTAGAGCTCTGATCGTTCGTACCAGCTTGCTGCGCTGAGCGGATCGAGTGTCAATGCCCGTGCATAATCGCTCAGCGCTCTGTCGAACTGCCCGGTCTTGATGAACGCCTTGGCGCGGTTTGTGCGGGCCATGACAAAATCGGGCATGAATTCTATGGCTGTGGTGTAATCGGCGATGGCTTTGTCGGGTTCGCCTATTCGCATGTAGGTGGCGCCTCGCGAATTGTAGGCTTCCGCGTAGGCGGGACGGAGACTGATCGCGCGGGTGGCGTCGGCGACGGCCTTATCGTAATCGGCCATGTTCATGTGCGTTATCGCGCGGTTGTTCAGCACTTCGGGATTGTCGCCGTCGTAACGCAAAGCCATGTCGAAGTCTTTGATCGCCAGGTCGTAGCGTTTCTTCTGCGTCCATGCGACGGCACGTCCGCCGTAAGCCTTGGCAAATTGCGGATTGATCTCGATAGCGCGAGTGAAATCGGCGATGGCAAGATCGTTCTTGCCGTACTTGCTATAGGCGATTGCCCGATTATTCCACGTCGCCGAATATCGCGGGTCGAGTTCAAGGGCCTTGGCGTATCCGTGGATAGCTTCTTCGTGACGGTCTTGCCTTTCGTACCTGACCGCGCGGTTCGACCAGGCGGCCCATGCCCCGTCGTTGACCTCGATCGCGCGGGTCCAGAGACTGATCGGGTTTCTGAAAACTGTGGCCCGCTGATGGCTCAAGAGGCTGCAGACGCCCAGGACCACTGCCCCGGCGACGATTGGGGCATACCTGTTGGACATGTATTTGACGATCAGCCAATAGCCCCCGCAGATTGCCATAACCACCACCGGCAGCGTCGAGACGTAGACCAGGTGATCGGCTACGAACGAATACTTCATGAACGACATGGTGAAGAAGCTCATTACCGGTAGCAGCGTTATGATGAAGCAGCCCAGGCCCATCGCCAGCGGGCGCGCCCAACTTTTGCGGAAGCCCCATATCGCAGCGCCGCAGACGATCATCATCACCGTCCAGCCATACGCCAGCGGCGAGGCGATTGCAGAGTCCCATCGCGGGTAGATCATGGTCAGTCTTATCGGGACCATCGCCTTGCCCAGATAGAACCATGCGATCTTGCCCGAGAGGGCGATTCGCTCGACGAAGCTTCCTGGCTCGTCGACGATACCGCCTTCGACCCGTGGCGGCTGCTGGTAGTTGACGGTGACGATGGCAAAGACAACCGCGATGGCGAAAAACGGTGCGGTCCATGCGAAATCCATCAGACGCATTCGCTTGTGACGCCACCACATCATCGCCAGGAGGATCGCCGGCAGAGTGATGACGGATGTCTTGGATAGCCCCGCCAGAACGAAAGCGAGCACTGCCGAAATGTACCACGCGATCCAACTCGCAGAAGTTCGCTTGTGGTGAGTCCCGACACGGTCGGAATCGAACCGCTTGTGGTGAGTTTCATCGAAGCGCAGGTAGAGCAGCGCCGATGCGGCGAAGAAGATCATGGAGAGCATATTTTTCAGTTCGGCTATCCACCCGACCGATCCAACGCACACGGGGTGTGCGGCGTAGATAGCCACCGCCAGCCACGCACCTGGCAGCTTGAGAGCGAGCAGAACCCGCCAGATAAGTACGCACGCGATGGCGTGGGCGATGGCGTTGACCAGGTGATATCCGCGGGCGTCGTCGCCCCAGAGGCGGTACTGGGTCCAGAACGTGGTCGCCGTGAGCGGCCAATAGTCGAGCAAGCGGGAATCCTTCGGCGGGAACCAGTAGTCCATGACATCGCCAGATTCGATATCCACGGGCGAGTTTTCCAACCATTCCTGGTCGTCCCAGATAAAACTGACCTTCTCGGCAGGTTCGATATCGGCTGGGTAAGGTTGGTAGAGTGGTGAATATATCGCCAGCACGAGCACGACCAGCAAAGCTCCGACCACCGCTGTCATCCACCATGGGCGGCGGGTCTTGCCGAGCAACGTCACCGGTCCGGCAGGGGGCGTGGCGTGCGAGGATGCGGTCTGGGTGGAGGGACGATTTCTGCTCACTTGTTTCTCTTGGTGCCGGTGGGCGAATCTTTCTGCGGTATGTGATAAGGCTTGCCGGCTTTGTAAAGTTCCAGTTTCTTCTGCATCCTGGTCAGGAACTGCTTGTTGACGTGCGGGTGGTTCGTGAACCTGTTCAGAAAATCGTCTGCGGTCTGGATGGCCTTTTTCCAGTTGCGTTGCTCTTCATAAGCTGCTGCGAGCACTTCCAGATCGTTCGGTTTACTGTAACCGACCAGCCAGTTGGCTCTCTCGGCCAGTTCATAGGCTTCGTCGCCGTCACGGTCTGCCTGGTCGGGTGAGGTAGCGAGCATCGAGGCCAGCGAGATCATGACCGTCTGCCAGTCGGCGCGCATCTTGACGGCCTGTCTGTATATTCTGATTGCCTCGGTGTACTTGCGCTGGTCCATGCAGGCCTGCCCGAGATGCTGGATGGCCGTGAGGTTACCTGGATTGACCTGCGCGGCTTTGCGGAAGTACTTCTCAGCTTCGGCAAGATTCTTCTGGTTGGCGTGGATGATGCCCATCCGATCATAGCTTTCGGAGGCTTTGGGGCTGGTGGGGTCGATATCGATTGCGGTCTGGTAATCAGTCATTGCATCGTCTTTGCGTCCCATGCTCACATAGACGCTGCCTCGGTTGGCATAGGCAAGTCTCTTATCGCCATATGAAACCTGCTCAATTGCGAAAGTAAGATCGTCGATGGCCCGGTTGTAGTAGATCAGGGCCTCCTGATTTTTTCTGCTCCTTGCGTGCAGGTCCGCAATATCCGAGTTTGCCGTTCCACGGCTCACATAGGCGGTCAGATTGTTGGGGGTCATCCTGATGACCGCAGTGCAGTCGTTGATGGCTGACTGGTAGGCTTCAATCATTTTCTCAGACCGATACAGATGCGCCGCCCGCTTGATGTGCATCCCTGCGCGGTTGGTCAGTGCGAGGGCATAGCTCGGCTCGAGATCGATGGCTTTATTGAAGTCAGGCAATGCCCTGTCGTAGTAGTTTTCGCCGCCTCGCTTTGGAGGATGGCGTTCGGCCATCTTGGTCCATGCCACGGCCCGGGCATTGTATGCGAAGGGGAATCCGTCGAAGATTTCCAGAGCTGCGTTGGCATCTGCAATAGCCTCGTCGATCTTGCTCTCGACGAGATAGGCTACCGCACGGGCGGTCAGGGCGCGATAGTTGCCTTCTGTTGCATTGATGTTCTGCGTCCATATGGCGATCGTCGACTGATAATCGCTGTTGCGCTTAAACGTACCCATGCCAAGCCCCACCAGCAGCGTCAGAGTTGCGACACAGGCGAGTATTCGCCCGGCGACTGCTCTGCCGGCCAGCAGCTTTCGAGCGAGCAGGTAGATACCGATGACCACGCCGGTGACAATTGCAGCCAGCGAGAGATACATTCGATGCTCGAATATGAAATCGGCGATGGGCATGAAACTGGATGTCGGTCCGAGTATGAGAAAGAACCATACGCCCAGGAACGCTACGGCCGGCCGCCAGAAGAAGGCTGCAATCGTCCCAGTCAGCATGGCACCAAGCCCAACGGCGTATACGATCCAGCCGCTGCCCTGAAGTGCAGGCTGCCAACCGGTGTAATCGACTACCAGCGGACTCGGCCAGAATGCCAGGCGGATGTAGTAGAGGATCACCTTGCACTGCGTCTTGGCGTATATCCAGGGAGTGAGCGCCTTCATGCCGAAACCGGCTGAGGCACCGTGGGTGGCGTAACCCTGCAACCCTAACACGATTCCCCACGTGCATGCCAAGGCAAGATAAACCCACCACCGCCTGCGGAACAACTCGCCGAACGATCTGGCCAGGAATATGCGGTCGTAGAGCAGCACTATGATCGGTGCGGTGATCATTACTTCCTTCGTGCCCATTCCAAGACAGCAGGTGACGATCGCCGCGACGTACCATATAGGTGCGCGTTTGGAAGTCGTTCCGCCCCGAGGGGACGTTCCGCCCCGAGGGGATGTGCCACCTGTGGTGAGTGAAGTCGCACCACGTATCACCAGGTAGAGCGTCAGCAGGAAGAACAGGCCCATGAGCGATTCTGCCCGCTGGATGACATAGTTAACCGCCTGGGACTGAAGCGGGTGGACGACCCATATCAGTGCGCAGACAAGCGCCAGCCAGTTTGCATGTTTGGCAAAGGTGTTTTTGAGCGTTTCGGTCAACAGCGTTCGGCGGATTACTCCGAACAGTGTTATTGCAGCCAGTATATGGATGATCAGGTTCCCCGCGTGGTAGCTCCAGGTTTCGTACTTGCTGATGGCGTAATTGACCGCGAGCGTCAGCGTGACGACGGGTCTTGCCGGGGACGCGACCGGTGGTGTGCGCATGGGCCCGGGTATCTTCCAGAGCGTGCGGATGTAGGGGTTGTCGACGATCGACATGCGATCATCGAGAATGAACACGCCGGAGAAGCTGTTGGAATAGACAGCCGCACCGACGATTGCTATCGCCGCGGCCATGGCGAGGACCGTCATCGCAGTGTAATCACGCTGCCTGGCGAGCGGGAGCGGGTCGGGTTTTAACGAACCCTTGGAGGTGTTATCTGCTTTTCTTTTCTTGCTCACGCTGAGTTCTCTTCCAATAAACGAGTTGAATGACGTGCTATCGTGCGTCAAATGCAGTCTGCTCATTCCCGGTCACAGATTACCGAGCTTCGGCGTGCATGCACCTGCCCACCTAGCGGTAGGTAGGCGGGTGCCCGCCCTAACTGATTACGGATTACGAGTTAGCGTTTGTGGTTATTTCAGACCTTGACCTTGAATTGCTCGCCTTTTTTCACATCCACGCAGAATGCAGCCAGCAGGTCTGCCGTCTTCTGCAGGTCGCGCAGATCGAGCATTTCGACGGTCGAGTGCATGTAGCGATTCGGCATACCCACGATTGCTGCGGGCACTCCGCCGTTCTTGTTCCATATGGCGTAAGCGTCTGTCCCGCCGGTCAGGCTGAACGTTTCGATCTGGAGGGGTATCTTTTTGGTCTTTGCGATTTTCCTCAGCCGGGCGGTCAGTACGGGGTGATTCTCGCGTCCGAGGCTTATCGTCGGGCCGTCGCCAAGTTTTACCTCGCCATGCTGCTTTACGTCGATACCGGGGGTGTCGGTTGCGTGGGTCACGTCCACTGCGATGGCGACGTCGGGCTTGACGTTAATCACCTGCATCTGCGCACCGTTGAGTCCGGTTTCCTCCTGGATGCTGCTGCAGGCGTAGATGGCGGCTTTGGGCTTGGAAGCTTTGGCGATTCGCAAGGCTTCGATGACGGCCCATGTTCCGGCGCGGTTGTCGAACGCTCGTGCCACGGCGATATTCTTATCCAGCATCTCGAAATCATCGACGAACGTTACCGGGTCGCCCACGGATACGCGTTTTTTGGCGGCCTTGGCGTCGGAAGCCCCAATGTCGATGAACAACTCGTGCATCTTTGGAACTTTGGGCTCTTTGCCTTTTTCGCCCAGGTGAATCGCCGTTGCGCCTATCACGCCGCGAACTACACCCTTGGCGGTATGAATACTGACCCGCTTGCCGCGCACCAGCGCCGGATCGACGCCTCCGATCCGCTGGAAGTAAATGAAACCCTTATCGTCAATGTGCTTAACCATCAGCCCGATCTCGTCAACGTGCCCGTCGAGCATGATCTTCGGGCTTCCGCCAGGGTTCAATACGGCTACCGCGTTGCCGTAGGCGTCGGTGTGGACCTGATCGGCGTACTTCCGGGCGTATTTGCACCAGATCTTCTGGTTTTCGGTTTCGTATCCGCTCGGGGACGGGGTTGTGAGCAGTTCCTTGAGAAACTCCATTGATTCTTTTCGCATTTTCGTATCCTTCCAATTGCTAAAAGTCGATTGTAAAAGTAGTGTAACTTGCGTCTGAACGCAAGAACTCCGCTTTCCCGGCCCGGCGCATGAGCCCAATCAGTCGAGCAGGGGAGTCCGGTTCCCGGCAATCAAACGATTTACCTGCAAGAAAACGCATACTGCCCGCAACGAATTCGTACAATTACCTGGTAGAGGTTACTGAATGAGGCTTTCAATTCGTGCCAAGCTGGTGGCAGTTCTCCTTATCATGGCATCGCTTCCGATGGCCATGGCGCTGACGGTCACCTTCATCGGCGGAAGCAGACATGCCACCAAAGATATCGCCCAGCGCATGGTCTCCATGGCTGCCGGACCTGCCGGCGACATGGAAGTGGATATCGAGGAGTGCGTCGAGTCTCTGGTCTTCAATATGCAGCGCCAGGATGTAATCGATTTCCTGTCCAGACCCGGCGAGCATCGCAGCATCGAGGAGCTTGATCGCCTTGGCCGTGAGTGGCCGACGTTATCCGAAACCGCTGAACCAATGGCATCGGTGCTGAATAATCCCCTGTCGGCCGAATTGCGGCGGATGATGGACTTCCATCCGTTCCCAAAGGAAATCTTTGTCACAGGTCGCTACGGACAATTGGTCGCCGCGACCGGGCGGACGAGCGATTTCTACCAGAGGGGTGAGGCTTGGTGGGATGAGGCCTACGCCGACGGAAAGGGCAGAATCTATATACCGGAAATAGGGTGGGATTCCTCCAGCCAGGTATGGAGTCTCGATGTCTGCCTTCCGATCATGAAGGGCGGTGAGGTTATCGGCGTCATCAAGTTGACGCTGGATGTCGATGGCTGGGTGGCGGCGATACGCGACAGGCTCGCCAGCGAGGATGCGGGCAACATTCAAGCGATGCTGGTTCGGCGCGACGGAAAGATTACGTATCCTCTGCCAGACGCCAAGGCGATGATGGTCGAATCTCCGCCGGAGCCGGTCACATTGATGCAACCTTTGGCCCAGTGGGAAGGCGAGATTACCGCCCACCCCAGGAACGGATGGCGGGTCACGGAGGCAGGACAACTTGAAGGCTATGCCAGGGTCAGCTTCAAGAAAGAACTTGCCGGCATGGAAGTCAAAGCTCCCACCTGGCTGCTCGTGCTGTATACCCCCGAGTCCGAGACGCACGGACAGATTCTCAAGCTGGTTGGCTTCGGCTTGCTCGGCGGGCTGGTGATAATCCTGATCAGTTTCTTTATTGGGCTGTGGCTTTCGGAAAAAAGTATTCTCCGCCGGATCGCCATGGTCGCTACGGCCACTCGCAGGGTCGCCGCAGGCGATCTCACACCGCGGATATCCGCCAAGCAGGGCGTCTGGAAGGCGTTGCCGTCAGACGAACTGGACGAGCTGAGCGAAGACTTCAACACCATGGTCTCGCAGGTGGAAGGCTCGTACGAAGCGATCAAGACTTCGGAGTCCAACTACCGCGAGGTTTTCGACGCAGGCTCGGATGCTCTGTTCGTCCACGATGTTGATACCGGTGCGATACTGGACGTCAATCAACGCGCTTGCGAGATATTCGGTTATTCCCATGACGAGTTGTGCGGTAAATCGGTTGGAGACCTCTCCTCCGGCGAGTCGCCCTATACCCAGGACGACGCCATGCGCCAGATGCGCAAAGTCGCCAAAGGCTACCCCCAATCGTTCGAATGGTTGTGCAAAGATCACAAAGACCGATTGTTCTGGGTCGAGTTCAATCTGAAACTGGCGATCATCGGTAACCAGGGACGCCTGCTGGCGTCTTTGCGTGACATAACTGATCGCAAGCTTGCCGAAGAAGCGCTGCGTGACTCGCAGGAGCGTCTCAAAACCGTCGCCGATTTCACCTACGATTGGGAATACTGGACCGGATCGGACGGCAGGTATATCTATGTGTCTCCATCGTGCGAGCGCATCACCGGCTATAGGATGGAAGAATTCTTCAAGAATCCCAGCCTTATGCGCGAGATCACTCATCCGGACGATCTCGGTGCAGTTGAACACCATCTCGACGAACACAACAGGGAAGGTCAAGGTTCCGCGGAGATCGACTTCCGCATAATCCGCCCCGATGGCGAGGTCCGCTGGATCGCACACGTATGCCAGAGCGTGTACGGAGCGGACGGGAAATGGCTCGGGCGGCGCGCCAGTAACAGGGATGCCACCGATCGCAAGCACGCCGAAGAGATCCTTCGCGACAGCGAAGAGCGTTATCGCATGCTCGTCGAGACGATGGCCGAGGGTCTGGCCTTGGGCGATCAGGATTACAAATTCAGCTACGTCAACGGTCCGTTCTGCAGGATGCTGGGCTATACCCAGGATGAGATGCTGGGCAAACCGCTGCTGGATTTTGTGCATCCGGAGTTCAAGCACATCATGGAAGCCCGGCAGGAAGAGCGACGCGCCGGAGAAGAAGGAAGCTACGAGTTCGCATGGCTGGCAAAGGACGGGCACACTCTCTGGACGATTATCTCGCCAAAGGGAATATTCGATTCCGACGGTACGTTCCGTGGCTCGCTGGGAGTTATCACCGATATCACCGATCGCAAGAGGACCGAGCGGGAACTGCAGGACTCCGAGGAGAAGTACAGGCTGCTGTTTGCAACCGAGTCCAACGCTATCCTTATGGCCGAAGCAGACACTCACATCATCATCGACGCCAATGAAGCCGCCTGTAGCATGTACGGTTACACGCGAGACGAATTCATCGGTATGAAGCCGGAAGATATTTCCGTCGAACCTGACGTGACGAACGAGAACCTTCGCAAGGCTCTCCAAGGCGCTACGATGAAGCTCTCCACCCGCGAGCACAGGCGGAAAGACGGAACCACGTTCCCCGTTGAAATCTCCAACACCGTCTTCACCATGCGCGGGAAGCGCGTGATTTGCGGGATTATCCGCGACATCACCGAACGCGTTGAATCCGAGCGGGCATTGCGGGCCTCAGAAGAGCAGAATCGCACAATCATTGAGAACATGCTTACCGGTTTCTCTCTCAATGAGATGATCTATGACCAAGACGGCAAGGCGGTGGATTGGCGATTCATAACCACCAACCCGGCCTTCAGCAAACTCGTGGGAATCCCCGACCCGTCCGGAAGCAGAGTCAGGGATATCATGCCGGACCTGGATCAGTCGTGGATCGACGAGTTTGGCCAGGTCGGAAAGACTGGAATGCCCAGGCGTTTCCAGAAGTATCAGGAAGAAGTCGCCAAGTGGTGGGACGTCATGGTCTACAAGATTGGCGAAAACCAACTTGCGGTTATGTTCCAGGACATCACCGCCGAAAAGAAGGCCGTCGAGGAAATTGCCAAGCTCGCCAAGTTTCCCGACGAAAATCCCAACCCGGTACTGCGAGTCTCAGCCGACGGACAATTGCTCTATGGTAACAAGGCGTCCGATCGTGTCCGAGCGATGTGGGAATGCGAGCCCGGGCAGGAGGTTCACGGCGAGTGGCGCGACCTGATCCAGCGGGCATTGGATACGGGCGAGAACCTCCGGGCCGAACTGGAGTGTGCTGACGGTACGACGTTCCTGCTGTGGCTCGCGCCGGTCGTCGACGGTAGATACGTCAATCTATACGGACTGGACATGACGGCCGAGAAGAAAGCCTCCTCCGAACTCCTCGCGTCGCAGCAGATGCTTCAATCTGTCCTCAATACGATTCCGGTTCGCGTATTCTGGAAGGATACCGACTCGATCTATATAGGGGGCAATTGGCACTTTTGCCAGGATGCGGGCTTGGAGGCTGTTGATGAACTTATCGGCAAGACCGATTATAAGCTCGGCTGGGCCGAACAAGCCGACCGCTACCGGGCGGACGACCGGCTGGTCATGGACAGTGGAAAAGAAAAGCTCGGATACGAGGAACCGCAGACCACACCGTCGGGAAATAAGATCTGGCTGAGAACCAGCAAAGTCCCTCTCAAGGACGCCAAAGGCAAGATCATCGGCGTGCTGGGAACGTACGAAGACATCACCGAGCAGAAGCGCGTCCACGAGGCGCTGCACGTCGCCAACGAGTTAAAGACCAACTTCATTCGTGTAGCCGGACACGAGCTAAGAACGCCTGTCAGCTATATTCTCGGTGCGGTCAGGCTGCTGAAAGATTCCAGGGACCCCGACAAGCTCCTGCACGCCATACAGGTCATGGGCGCCAAGGCCAAACGCCTGGACGAGATTATCCAGGGAATGTTCAAGCTCATCCGCCAGGAACGCTATGGCGAGGAGATGCACTTCGGGGATGTCACTATTGGAGAGCTGGTTGAGGAAGTGCAGCTGGACGTCTTTAGCTTCATCAACAGACGCAATCAGAAACTCCTGATCGAGGGCGCCGATGGCGTCCCTGTCATCCGCGGTGACAAGAGCAAGCTGCGGGACGTCATCGAGAACCTGGTAATGAACGCGATCAAGTTCACGCCCGACGGGGGCAAGATTGGTTTGACCGTGTCCGAGGACGACGGATGGCTGACCGTTGCGGTGAGCGATCAGGGTCCGGGCATTCCCCCCGCTGAACTGAAGCATATTTTCGAGCCCTTCTATAGCGGAGGCGACGTGCTGAAACATTCGTCGGGCATGATCGGCTATGAGAAGCGTGGTATCGGTCTGGGTCTGGCGATTGTGCAGTACTTTGTTGGATTGCACGGTGGAACCGTGGATGTCGAGACGGGCTCGGGAGGCAGCACCTTCAGGGTGAGAATCCCCATGCGCAAATAAAGACAGGATAGGACTCAAACGGGGAAAATCGCCGGATGGTCGGATCGCCCAGGGACTTTACGACGCGCTGCCATTCTCGGCGCGTTCGTCAAGCAGCCGGATCAGTGTGCCTATTACCTCATCCGGATCGAAAGGCTTGCAAAAATACGCATCGGCACCGGCTTCCATGCCTTGGCGGCGGCAATCGTCGCTGTCCAGCGCCGTGACCATCACGATGGGCAGGTTCCGCTTCTGGCATTTTCGCAGCCGCCTGCAGAACTCAAAGCCGTCCATGCGTGGCAACATGATATCCAGAAGCACCGCGTCGGCATCGGACTGTTCGTATACCTCCATGGCATTTTCGCCGTCATAGGCCGCCACGGTGCGCAGTCCGTGTATTGCGAGTAACTCACGCTGGAGCTCGTTCATCTCCTCGTCGTCTTCGACGACCAGAACTAACGGATGATTGTCCAGTTCTAAAGCC
>SDBT01009778.1_pt1 | contig 15525 bp, 12 predicted proteins | sample 2277101 | NCBI WGS metagenome assembly SDBT01 (sample SAMN10404973, study PRJNA504765) | marine sediment metagenome | isolation source: marine sediment core GS10_PC15, 103 cmbsf | place: Arctic Ocean: Southern Knipovich Ridge | collected 2010 | reverse complement strand
CTCTCATTCCCTCCAGTCTCGCCCCGCGGGCCAGAACCGCTGCTGCACCACGCGTCTGAACCGACAGCAGATAAAGCTCGTGTGCCGGGGCGCCGGAATCGAGGATCGCCTGCCCGTTGCTCTTCGCCAGGTCGGGCCGCGCCACCTTGATACCGTGGAGGAAATCCGCCCAAAGATCGCCAAGCTTCTTTTCTTTTTCTGCAATGGGTCCTTGGGCAAGGACCATAGGAGTGATAATAGCGGTGACAATCAGGACAAGCCCCGCCACACCAAGTCTTCTGTTCGTACTCATGTAAGCCTCCCACGTCACTGGCAAACCAAACTCCTCCCGGCAGCGTCTGCGTGCTCTCTAGGTATGGAGAACGCAACGAACACCCTTGCCTGTTCCCGGCCGGGCCCACGTGCTCATGCGATTATAGAATCCCTGCAAAGACTGTCAACAAAATAGATCGTCTACGATGGACAGATAGAGAAGGTGGGGTTGGAAACTGTCTTGAGCGAAGGTCCCAAATCATGAGTCCAGGCGGGTTCGGTGATTCAGGTGGCAAGTAGAAGGGCGAGAGCACTGGCGATAGAAGTGGCTCTCAGGGATCCTCAGGGGCGGGGAATTTCGCCGGTTCGCCGTTCAGTATCGCCACAACGTCATAGACAACATCGGACATGCGCCTCATCGCCTCCGGAACGCGGGCAGCGATATGCGGTGTAAGAATCACGTTCTCACCAAGGGCGAACATTGGGTAGTCAGGGGGAGGTGGTTCGGGGTCATGGCAGTCAATTGCGGCGGCTGATACCGCGCCCGATTTGATGGCGGCGGCAAGATCATGATAGTTGACGCACTGGCCCCTGGCACAGTTGATGAACTGCGCGGGGAGTTTGAATTGAGCAATCGACTCGGCGTTGATGAACTTGCGTGTCAACTCAGTCAGTGGAACATGGATCGTGATGATGTCGCTCTCAGCGTAGAGTGTCCGCTTGTCAACAGAAGCAGCGGGGTAGTCGACCTGGATATCCAGAATGTCGTTGTACAGGACCTTCATTCCCAATCCCGCCGCTGCCCTTCCAACGCGAGCTCCGATTCGCCCACACCCAACTATACCCAGAGTCGCCAAACTGATGAACCGCCCGAACGCCTGTTTCCGGATACTGTGGAAATCCTCTGGAGAAAGCGGGCCCTCAAGTCGCCAAAAACGGCGGTTCATCTCGAGAATCATCCGGATCGTATAATCGACTACCGCAAGTGTGTTTGCCTCTGGGGTGTGGACCACTTCGATTCCACGGGCCCGGCACGCAGGAATGTCGATGTTGTCGAGCGCTACTCCGGCCCGGCCGACAACTCTGAGCTTCGGTGCACACCCAAGAAACGCTTCGTCAACCCGCGTGTAGGTTCGCACGATTAAAGCGTCGGCGTTAGTGACGGCGATCGAGGCCTCTTCCGGTGTCGTGCGAACGACCTCGGTATGCGCGCCGAGGTATTCCAGAGCGTGATCGCTAAGCGTTTCAGAAACAACCACGGTTGGTCTCGGGGTTGGAGGCATCGGGTGCATCCTTCAACAATGCGTTTCGTACGTTGGGGCAGCCCCCTGCGCTTATCTTTGCCAGAATTCAATGCGCTTATGAACAGGATCTCGGAGGAGGCCGCCGAACTAGTGGGGCATTTTACGGTGGCGTGGGGTGATACGCAATCGCTGCCTGAGCCTCTCCAGCGGGCCCTTGATCCCAAGTCGGCGAGATAGTTGACGAATGTGCTTGTTGTGGGGAGCTATTGTAAGCGCCCTGGCGACGTAGCGGCGGGCACGAGGAATTTGACCCTTATGAAGGTGTGCGAGCGAGAGGTTGTAAAGCGCCAGTGAATAATCCGGCCTGAGCTTTAAGGCACGACGACAATGGGATATCCCCTCGTCGATGCGATGCAGCAGGAAAAAGCTGACAGCAAGATTGTGCTGAGCTTGTGGGTCCTTCGGGCGCAATCGGACGAGGCGGGTGAGCACCGAATTCGCCTGCCGCGTTCGGTCCGCCTGAATGAGCAGTTGCCCCACTTCCTGCAACGTCTGCGCATCGTCTCCGCACCGTTTCAATTCTGTCCGCAGATGCTTCACGGCTTCTCGGACGCGTCCGCGTCGAAGCAGCAACTCACCAAGTCGCACACGGACCAACGGGTGGTCCGGATCGATCTCGAGCACTAACCGAAATTGCTGCTCGGCCGAGACAAGATCCTTCCGCTTCGCTTCCAGTTCGCCCAGGCTGAAGTGTGCAGACGCCTCATCAGGTATCTGCTCCAAGACCCGGTGGAGTTGTTGCTCGGCCTGATCAAGCTCCCCAAGTCCGATTAGCAGCTCGCCCAGGTCCAGCAATGTATCGAGGTCATTGGGGTTGACGCGCAATTCGGCCTCATAGCGACGCTTGGCCGCCCGCAAATTGCCCTGAGCCCACTGAGCTTCTGCGATTGATGCGTGTGCCTGGGGATACTTACCGTCCAGATGGAGCGTCTTGACCCAGCAGTCGATGGCTCGTTCATAGAGCCTGCGAGCATAAAAGCTCCCCCCTATGTTGAAGTAGCAGATCGGGCATTCTTCCTCGACCAACCGGGCCAGATAGAACATCAACTCGGCGTTCTCGTGGTCGCCCATCTCGCAATACGTAACGATCCGATTGCAGTAGGAAGGTTCGTAGGTTGGGTCAATTTGCTCGATTCGTTCGAATTGCCTCAGGGCCTCGCCGTACTTTCCCATGCGAGTTAGGTTGATCCCCAGACACGTGAGCGTTTCAAGATCGTGTGGTTCCAATCGCAGCGCAGCCGCGTAGGATTCGCAGGCGCGTGCGTAGTCCTCCATCGCCTCCATCGTTAAACCGAGGTTGAAATACCAAGCGGAATTATGAGGGTTGATCTCTATAGCAGCCCGTAGCTCAGCGGCTGCTTCCGCTAACCGGCCTTCGCCGTAAAGTCCGTGGGCACGCTCAACACGCTGCTCGGCGTCTATCCATCCTGACATTGACAGTTCATCCAGCAGCGGTCCAGGGCGCCTCACTATCGCGTCAAGCCCTTATGATATGAGCACCAATGCAGCCCGCCGCATCTTCCTCACTTATATTGTAAAGGCCACCACGATATTTGTACAGTCTCTATTCCTCCATTCCTCGCAAACCTACCGACAGAACCAGCTGCCAACTCCTGAAGCAACCATACCCGGCCGTTGGCCCCTCTATACTTGCAGGAGGACCAACCCCACCGAAGGACTCAGACTCAGGCCCATCGAATCACGGATTCACCAATCGCCCCAACGGTGCGAATACTTGCGCAGAGTGGGCAGGTTCACCCAAGTCTTCTTCGCCCTTCCCGCGTTGCGGCGGCCTCAGTATAGTGGCGCGGGTGAGCTACAAGAGAGACGATCTGGGTCTCGATGACAAGTCGCTTCTGAGGCGATGCGAGGTGCACATATATAAATCATCCGGACCGGGTGGTCAGCACCGCAACAAGGTCTCTTCCGCTGTGCGGTTAAGGCACCGACCTACCGGTATTACGGCCCACGGCGACGAGCGGCGTTCTCAACATGAGAACACCCGGGCTGCAGTCCGACGCCTGCGTATGAACATAGCCTGCAAGCTCCGCCTCCCCGTGGACAAGAACCAAGCACGGCTTCCCCAAATTATCGCCGAGCACCTCGTTCGTCCTCATAAGCTCGCAGACACCGTCAGCAAACGCCTGGAAATCAGCCGAAGCAACCACAGATTCTGGGAGGTAGCTGCCTTCTTGCTGGACGTGCTTGCGATGTTCGATGGTCGCCTGGGAGAGGCAGCGAAGTATATCGGGATCACCACGGGAAATCTTACGGGCATCCTGAAAAAGGATCGCCACCTCTTCGGAGCCACCCAGGCTCTGCGAAGACGCTTCCATCAGAAACCGCTGAAGTGAATGCACCGACGTGACGATTGCGGCGAACAGGTCAGCCGGAACTCTAGGTTTTCGAATGATAGCCCCTTCCCAGCCTTATGCGACCCCCCAGATTTCGCAAGCATCAGGTGTCTGTCGGTCAATCTTCACTTGACCGTTTGTACTAACAGGGCTTAAAATACATATTGTGCAGGCAATGGGAGCGAAAGGCATTGTAAGCCCACCTGAGAGGCGGCGGTGCATGTTCACCGTGCATACGTCATACCGGCAAAGCAGGGAATGTTGCAGTGGACCAGCAAACAGCTTATTAGTGCAGCCAGTTTGTGGATCCGCCTAACCTCCTACCGTCGGAACGAACGGCACCCTCCTACCGTTATAATAAGAGCAAGCGATGGCACGAAAAAGACGACGAAGACGCCGGCTTGGTGAGATTTTGCTGGATTGGGGGGTGGTCACCCCGGCAGGGATCGAAGAGGCGTTGGCACACGCCAAGAGCGAGGGGCTGCGAATAGGTGACGCCCTCGTCGCGCTGGGCCTTGCCGATGAAGAAGACGTCGCGAAGGCTCTGGCGAGCCAGTATGACATGGAGTATATCGACCTGGATCGAAACGTCGTGGTCCCTGACGAGATGCATCTAATCCCCCAGGACCTCATCCGCAAACACCTTGTGCTCCCAATGGGCCGGGAAAACGGTCGCTTGAAGGTCATAATCACCGACCCTCTGGACCTTGAGACACTCGATATGCTTCAATTCCGCCTTAATTGCACCCTTGAGACATGCCTTGCCTCCAAGACAAAGATGCGCGACTTCATCGAGCAGTTCGTGCGCACTGACGTCAGCATCGACGAGGCCGTTCAGCAGATTGAGGCCGACGTGGACGGGCAGCTTGGCCTCTCGAGCTCAACCGAACATAACCAAGACCTGGAGGACCAGGAAGCCCCCATCATTCGCCTCGTCACCATGATCATCACCGAGGGAGTCAAGATGCGCGCCAGCGACATCCATATCGAACCAATGGCTGACCGTGTTCGCGTGCGCTACCGCATCGATGGGGTTTGCCTCGAGCGCGACAACATTCCTAAACGGATGGAAGGATCAGTAATCAACCGCTTTAAGATTCTGTCCGGAATCGACCTTGCCGAGAAGCGCCTACCCACCGATGGCAGAATCAACATGCGAGTCGGCGCTAAGAGTATCGACTTCCGCGTTTCTTGCCTCCCCGGATACCACGGTGAGAGCGTCGTCCTGCGTATCCTCGATCCCGAAGCCGCTCGCGTCGGGATCACTTCTTTGGGTTTTGAACAGGACGACTATGAACGCTTCCAGCGGATAATCAAGCGGCCCAACGGGATATTTCTGGTTACCGGCCCGACCGGATCAGGTAAGACGACCACACTCTACAGCGCCCTCAATGAGCTCAACAGGCCTGACCGAAAGATCATCACCGCCGAAGATCCTGTCGAGTACATGTTCGCCGGGCTCAACCAGGTCCAGGTCAACGAGCAAATCGGCCTCACCTTCGCCAGCATACTTCGATCAATGTTACGCCAAGCACCAAACATCATCCTTGTCGGAGAAATCCGTGATTTAGAGGTCGCTGAAGTCGCAATTCAGGCCGCATTAACAGGACACTTAGTCTTCAGTACACTCCACACCAATGATGCACCCTCTGCAATTACCCGTCTGATTGACATGGGGATTAAGCCTTTTTTGGTTGCCAGTAGCATTCAAGCCATAATGGCCCAACGGTTAGTACGTATGATCTGTAAGGATTGTCGCCAGGTCGATCCTAGCCCGGACCCTCATATCCTGAAGCTTCTTGGCTTCACAGAGGAAGACGCCAAGAACTTTACTTTTTATAAGGGCGCAGGTTGCCATGCTTGTAGTGGCACTGGATATCACGGACGCCAAGGTATCTTCGAATTGATGGAAATGGACAGTGCTTTGCGCGAGTTGGCCTTTAGGCAGGCCGCATTGTCCGAGGTTCGCCAAGCCGCTCGGGCAGGTGGCATGAGGAACCTTCTTGAAGATGGACGACTGAAGATTCGCAACGGTATCACAACCGCGGAGGAGCTCGTCCGCATCACGCAGGCAGCGGAGTTCGTCACAGATTAAGAATGGGGATCTTTTAGGAAGTAACGTCTTGTTTATGTGAGCCTTATGGGCTGTAACTTACGGAGGAGACGCCAGCACAAGCTTTACTGCTGCTGTTGGGGCGGCGAATAATAGAGCGAGAGGAAACGATATGGCAGCTTTACACATTGACAGACTCTTGGAGACTTGCATTAAGCGTGGGGCGAGCGACCTGCATCTTCACGTCGGCCGCCCCCCCACGTTGCGACTTCGAGGGCACTTGCGCTCATTAGAAACCAAGGTCCTCGAGCCCGAGGACACCATCGGCCTGATGAAGGCAATTACGCCCGATCGCAACCAGCAGGAACTCCAGGAGCAGGGAGGAACTGACTTTGCCTTTGAGTTCGGCGATGCTGGACGATTTCGGACCGCTGTTTTCCAGCAGAAGGGGAACATCTCTTTGGCGCTGAGACTCATCCCTTCCAAGTTGCTGACGTTCGAGGAGATCGGGCTCCCGGATATCATTAAGAGCCTTTGCCGTCGCCCGCGTGGATTGTTCCTGATCACCGGACCAACCGGTTCGGGTAAGACGACAACGATGGCGACTATGATCGATTACATCAATCAGCATTTCGATAAGCATATTATCACAATCGAGGATCCGATAGAGTACTACCATGCCCATGGTAAATCGCTGGTAACTCAACGCGAGGTCGGTGTTGATGTTCCAAGCTTTGCTGAGGCGCTGCGCCGCGTCTTGCGTATGGATCCAGACGTGATCCTCGTCGGTGAGTTGCGCGACCTCGAGACCATCGAGGCGGCACTACAGGCGGCTGAGACAGGTCACCTTGTCTTTGGAACACTTCACACTACCAGCGCTCACCGGACCGTCACGCGTGTTGTCGACATGTTTCCGGTCAACGAGCAGGAGCGGATTCGTGTAATGTTGTCCGAATCGCTAATCGCCGTCCTCTGCCAAGCGCTCGTACCCCGCTCCGACGTACGCGGATTGATCGCCGCATATGAGTTCCTCGTTATTACAACAGCAATATCTAACCTGATTCGTGAAAACAAGACGTTCCGCATTCCATCTTCGATCCAGACCGGTAAGAAGTTTGGAATGCAACTGTTAGACGACCATCTGTTCTCGCTTTTCACCCAGAACAAGATCGCTGAGGAATACGCCATCGACCGGAGCCAAAACGCTGGTGAAATGCTCGATAAGATTGAAGGATACAGAGCAGGACAATTGGCTGCACCGACGGCTGCTGCGTCCGGTCGCGGACAAGAGCAAATCACGGAATCGAGGAAGTAAGCAGATGCCTGAGAGCAATCCGAACGTGGACGAGTTGCGAGGTAGACCCCTGGGGCGAGTACTGGTCAAAATGGGCAACGTGACTCGCAAGCAGGTATACGAAGCACTGGCGGTGCAGAAGGAAAAGGGCGGGCCGATCGGACAGATACTTCTCGACTTGGGGTACATCGACGATAAGACGCGCACCCGCGCACTGGCTTTTCAAGCCGGGATGGAGTTCGTCGATCTCGGTGCCGTGGAGATCCCGGAAAGTGTCATAAGCCAGATTCCCTCTCAAATGGCCAACGCGTACAAGGTCGTACCCATCAGATACGATCAAGAGCAGAACCACCTGACAGTGGCGTTGGGCTCGGCGGACAACTTCCGCGCGACCGACGACCTGCGAACGTTGATGGGGTTCAACATAACAGCAAGCATCGCCGACGAAGATGCCCTCAATGCCGCCCTGCTGAACTACTATGACGTCGAGCCGGAATCTATCGGGGAGTTGATAAACGAGATTGCGGGAGACGAGCAGTTAGCGGCGCTGGAGAATCGAGGCGAGAGCATCGACCTAGAGACAATTCGTGAGGCGGCTTCCTCGAACCCCGTCAAACGTCTGGTGAACATGGTTCTGCTCGAGGCGATTCGCAACCGGGCGTCGGACATTCACTTCGAGCCGTTCGAAGATGAATTCAAGATGCGCTACCGCATCGATGGATTACTGTACGAGATGCTCCCGCCCCCCAAGTCCATCGCCGTAGCGATCGCGTCACGAATCAAGGTTATGTCGAACCTGAACATCGCCGAACGCCGCCTCCCGCAGGACGGGCGAATTGAATTGCTCGTCAACGGAAATCCGGTTGACCTCCGCGTCTCTGTACTCCCGACAATGTTCGGGGAGAGCGTGGTAATGCGCATCCTGGACCGCTCCAACGTTCAGTTGGACATCGAACGCCTGGGTATGCGCGAAGACGACATCAAGGTTTTCCGACAGTTGATCGCGCGGCCCAACGGAATCGTGATCGTCACGGGCCCGACCGGTTGCGGGAAAACCACTACACTCTACGCTGCGCTTAACGAACTCAACACCATAGGTGTCAAGATCATCACCAGCGAGAACCCGGTTGAATACGATATCGACGGGCTGATCCAGGTGCAGATCCGTCCGGAGATCGGATTGACTTTCGCGAGGTGCCTGAGGCACTTCTTGCGTCAGGACCCGGATATCGTCCTCGTGGGTGAGATCCGCGACTTGGAGACCGGAGAAATCGCCGTTCAGGCATCGCTGACCGGGCACCTGGTCTTCACCACCCTGCACACCAACGATGCACCTTCCACCATCGCTCGTCTGCTTGATCTGGGGTTGGAACCGTTCCTGATCACGGCGACGTTGGAAGGGATTATCGGTCAGCGCCTTGTGCGAACGATCTGCTCGCGGTGCAAAGAGGAGTTCGTTCCTACAGAGGACATGCTCATGGAGTTGAGCCTGACCCCCGAGGTCGTAGGTAACCGCAAGTTCTACCACGGCACGGGCTGCGAGTACTGCCGCGGAACCGGCTATAGCGGGCGAACAGCCATCTTCGAAGCCATGCTCTTCAATGACAACATTCGCGAACTGGTGATGAAACGCAGTAGTACGAACGTCCTTCGCGAGGCAGCTCGCAAACACGGGATGCGGACACTGCGGGAAGGCGGACTCCTAGCGATATATGACGGGGTGACGACCATCGAAGAGGTCGTCGCTCAGACGATTACGGAAGAATCGGACATCGTTGTCTGATTCTTACTTGTTGCGCCCCCCTACCCCTGCCTCCCTGCGGGTGGCAGGGCAGGTGCCGAGGGCGGGCGGAAATTGCGGACCTCCGCAGGAGGCAGATATGCCGACATTTACCTACGAAGCCATGAACAGCGTCGGTCAGCCCGGCAAGGACCAAGTCGACGCCAACTCTTCCGAAGAAGCCATCGCCAAGGTCCGCGCGATGGGCTATTTTCCGACGAAGATCAAGGAGAAGACAGGGAGGCGCGCCGGGCCCGCCGCTGCAACCGCCGCCGCAGGCGCCGCCAGGCCAACCCGAAGAAGAACGGTAGGGTCAGTCTCAAAGAAGCTGCTCACCCAGTTCACCCGTCAGCTTTCGACACTCATCGACGCTGGTCTGCCGATCCTGCGCAGCCTGCGGATCCTGGAACAGCAGCAGAAGCCCGGAATGCTCCGCGTTGCGATTCGCCTAGTCGCCGAGGACGTCGAAGGCGGCGCGACGCTCTCGGAGGCGATGGGGAGGCATACCAAGGCGTTCGATCGCCTATACGTCAACATGGTGCGGGCAGGTGAGTTGGGCGGGGTCCTCGACGTGATTCTTCAGCGTTTGGCGGAGTTTATGGAAAAGTCCGAGACGCTGAAACGAAAGGTCATCGGGGCGATGATATACCCGATCGCCGTCATCTCCTTTTCAATGGTGATCGTGCTGGGCATCATGATCTTCGTTATCCCAAGCTTCCAGAAGATCTTTGCCGACATGAAGGAGGATCTACCCGCTATCACCAAGGTGCTCTTGGATATGAGCAAGTGGATCAAGGACGACTTCGGGTGGATAATCCTGCTCGCCGTACCGGTGGGAATCTGGATGTTGTTTAGGCTTCTGAAGTTCTCCGCGGGGGGGCGGTACCTGGTGGACAAGGTCAAGCTCAACATCCCCATTTTCGGGACCATCATGTCCAAGACGGCGGTCGCTCGCTTCACCCGCACCCTCGCAACGCTACTGTCCGCCGGTGTCCCCATCCTCGAAGCTTTGCTGATCACTCGCGATACCGCCGGGAACGAGGCCTACTCACGCGCACTGAACAAGGTCCACGACGGGATCCGCGAGGGAGAGAGCTTCGCCGATCCGCTCCGACAAGCGAAAATCGTCGACCCGATGGTCGTTAACATGATAGACGTGGGCGAGGAGACCGGGGAGCTCGACAAAATGCTCACCAAGATCGCCGACAACTACGACGACGAGGTCGAAACGCTGGTATCGTCGATGGTCTCCCTGATGGAACCGGTCATGGTCATCACCCTCGGTTTGATCGTGGGCTTTATCGTCATCGCACTGTTCATGCCCATGGTCACTCTGCTCGACACCGTCGCAAAATGATGATCCACCACAGGAAAACGCCTGAAAGGAAACCATTATGCGTCAGAAAACAAAAACGTGGGTCCTGGAAACCGAGGGTAAGCACCCCAGAGCCTTCACGTTGATCGAGATGCTCGTCGTCATCTCAATTCTCACCCTCCTTGTAACCATCCTTGTCCCGAGCTTGTCGGCTGCGAAGATGCACGCCCGCGTCGCCAAGACGAAAACCTTGTTGCATGCCCTCAACACCGGACTGGAGATGTTCCACCAGGACAAGAACGTCGGGGGCGATTATCCACCGTCTACCTGGGACACCACCACAGCTGGCGACCCAAACGATACTGACGATGGGAGTTACATAGCATACGGGGCCGAGACGATTCTCTGGGCCATGATGGGTGCCGACGAACTGGGCACCCCCGGATTCCAAACGCCCTTGCACGCTGGTCCCGGCGGGTTCTACGAAGTGAACGCCACCGGGCCTCTCCACCAGCGAAGCGGACCGTTCTTCACCCCTTCCCAGACCGCCGTCGATACGATTGAGATCACTACTTCTGGTAATGAACATGCGGCCAAAGTCCTCATCGATCCATTCCATTTTCCGGTCTTGTATTACAAGGCCGATACTTCCAAGACGCGAAGTGACCCCAACGCGATCTATATTCGGGATCATAATCTTGGTTTTATCGAAGGTGATCCGCTGGAAGTGGATAAATCCAGCAGCGATGGAGCTCTGTCCTTCGACGACGCGTTTCAAAGATACGTGTGGAATCCGAGAATTGAAGCCGTCTATCGCCCGCACAACAGCGAATCGTTCCTGCTGATCTGTGCGGGCCCGGACGGGATATACGGAACGCGGGACGACATCACCAACTTCCCTGTTGTGGGTAGGAACTTTTTACCATGAGGTAAACTCCAATGTATCTGACTCGTTCATATAATTCGCCGGTTCGCCTCAGGCGGGCGTTCACCCTGATAGAACTGTTGGTCGTGGTGATGATCATCGCCCTCCTGAGCGGGATACTGATGCCCAGCGTCAACGCCGCCCGCACCGCCGCCAAGGTCGCACAAATCAGCGCCCTCATTCATACGCTCGACTCCGCTGTGGAGGTCTTCCGCGCGGATGAGGCGCTCGGGAGGGAGTATCCACCGTCCACTTGGGAGACGTCCCTCGCAAGCAAGGGGAACCCGTACTCGGCCTTGAACCAGCAAGCTGGTATTAGTACCGGGTACGTCGCATGCGGGGCTCAAACGCTCGTCTGGGCGCTCCTCGGGGCCGATCTGCAGGGAACACCCGGATTTCAGCAACCCCTGGACAGTTTGTACGCACTGAACACGATCGGAAACCCTACCCGCCTGCGGCGAGGTCCGTTCGTGGATTTGAGCAGCGTCGATATCAAGTCAGTAACAGAAACAAATATCGATACCGACCAGATCACCAACAGCAAATTCGAACTGAACGCCCCTGTCTTCGTCGACAGCTTCAATATGCCGATCCTCTACTACCTCGCCCGCATGAGCCATCTCTTGAAGTATAACCACGACGACAACAAGGATCTTGTCCGTGCCGCAAAACCAGGGAGTAAGGGCAACGGCTACTACTATCTCGATCAGGCCGGGAACATCCTTACTGGTACGCAAGACCCCTGGCTATTTGCAAATTTCATCAGCGATCCGCGCCGCGACGCTCTGGGAGCGCCGGGCCCGCAGAGGCGGGATTCCTTCATACTGATCTCCGCAGGACCGGACCGGCTTTACGGAACTCCGGATGACGTACTGAACTTCTCGAGGTAGTAACAGAAGGCGACCATGACAGAAGCTAAATCAAGAACTCGCCTTACTCAGATCAGGTGCCCCCTACCTACCCCGGCACGCCGGGGTTTGCAGGCAGGCGCAATGGGTTTCACGCTCATCGAGATGCTCGTGGTCATCTTCATACTGAGCATACTGGTGACGCTGGTCGTGGGCGTGGGCAATTACGTTTACGACGAGGCCGGCCGCAAGCAAACCCAGACGACGATGACGATACTCAGGAACACGATCGACGCGTTTTACGAGGAGTTCGAAAGATACCCGAGGGACATGCTCAGCAGTGGCTATGTCGCTTCCGATAGCGCCAATATACTCCTGAGATATCTCACCGGCGCCCTGACACCCGCGAGTGATCCGTTCCCACAGGACGCTCACGCATATCTAGTGAGTGGGGCCGGAACAATCCCGGACCTCGCTAATCGAATCAGAAATGTAACCCGCGAGAAGGTCTTGAACCTTTCGAAGGACGCGTATGCAGCGGGCGATCCCAACACGAACACGTTCAACGATGGTTTCGGTAATCCCATCCGTTACGAGCAAGCCGGTGGGCTTGGCGGGAGGCCCGTACTGATCTCCGCGGGACCGGACGAAGATTTCGGTGCTGCGGATCCCACAAAGGCCGAAGATAACATCCGCTCGGATGAGTTTTGAGGATTGATCCGTCATCATGAAAGTGCATCCGGGCATCTTGAAACCTTTTGTCTTGGGTCGTGAATCGCGATTCGCCCAGAGCGCGCACAATTCTGCAATCCGCAGTCCGCAATCCGCAATTTGTGAGGGTTTTACACTTATCGAGATGATGGTGGTCATCGCTATCATCGCCCTCGTCTCCGCTTCGGTCCTCCCCAGTGCGATGCAGATATTCACCAGCGGTTCGGAGGCACAGACGTACAACCTGCTCATCGCCCACCTCGCCGCCGCCCGCGGACTGGCGATCACCTCCGGTGACTACGCGTGCGTCCACGTGCAACAGGCGGACCCCAACCAGACCTCCGGAACGGGTCTCATCGACGCCTGGTACGTCGCCATCCTGACCCACAACGCAAGTAGCGGGTTGTTCTCCCTGGCCGACGGTTACACGCCGCGCCGCCTACCCGGAAGCATGGTCTTCGGAGAGTTCTCTTCGACGCACGTTACCGGGACGGGGAACTATCAAAACATCGGCACGCAAGCGCAGGTTGAGAACTTTACCTGCTTCACGATCGTCTTTTCACCTTCCGGTTCGATCGTCAGGCAAGTCGGCAGGGCTGATATCACGTTCGACAGCGCAGATCTCATTTTCGCCGGGCAGACCAGCCCCCCTATCGCAATATTGTGGGACGATGCGGTGGCGAATCGCGATGCCGACCAGGACGGAGCCACTGATTCTGGCGAGGATGGAGTCGCGGCCGTCGTCCTGTTCGATTATTCGAAGTTCAAGACACTCTCGGCGGCCGCACGCCCGGGGTTTCTCCAGAGCAGCGGGCGATTGATATCGATCAACCTCTACACCGGCCAGCCGTTCTAAAGGCCCCGTAATATGAATAGCAACGCTCATAACTCGACGGGAAGACCTGGGATGAGGCGGAAAACGGGGACTGGCTCAAGCGAGTCCCGGCCCGCCGGGACGAGACGTGCCTGTCCCCGCTTTCCGCAGGCAGGCGCCTTCACACTGACCGAGGTGCTCATCTCCATCGCGATCATGGGCGTGGGCTTGACGATGGCGGCCGCCCTCTTCCCCTCTGCTATCAAGGAAAACGAAAAATCGTTCAACAGCTCCACAGGTACGCTCATCGCCCAGAACGGACTCGCTATCGCAAAGGCGGTCCTGACAACGAGCAACCTCAGAGACCCTTCAGGGACGATAATACCCTGGCCGGCCAACTTAGTCGCCATTGCCGACGAAACACACGTGCAGAACATCCCGAGGAATGATCAGCACTACCCTCGGAGTCTCCCACTCGACCCCGACGAAAAGATAAGGGGCTTTGTGCTCCTGGGAAGGCAGATCGGGACGGGGGTGCAGCAGTTAATATCGGTTTCCTACTCAAGATTCCAGAGTCGCTCGGTGGCGATGCATGATGTTCTTTCGGTAAACATCGCTGATGACCCCAACCCTTACCCAGCTCAATCCCTCTTGTCGAATATTCCTATTGATGACTGGAGATTTTTCCAACGTGGTGGGCTTGTCATTACTTCCGAGGGTCGCTTCGCACGGATCGTGGAACTTCGATACAGGAACGTCGCAGTGGTCAGGCCGCAGCTTCCTTCAAACCCAAGCGACATCTGGACCATTGTCGAGGTGGTCAACCCGAATCCTCTCCCGGCGAACTGGTCCACCTGGCCTCTGGGAGGGCGAAGCCCCGCGATGAGCGTGATGGTGACGAGGACGGCGCTGCGAGATTGAGATAATTGAGATGAGGCGGAGAGAGAAGCAATCAGCAGTCAGCGGTCAGCACGGAAAGCGGGGACAGGCACGTCTGCGCTCTCCCGATGTATCGGGATCGCTGCGCTTGAGCCAGTCCCCGTTTTCCTCCCGCGGTCTGACGATGATCGAGCTGATGGTGGCTATGACGATACTGATCGTCATGGTCCTGGCGTTCGCGACGATACTGACGCAGTCGCGAAAGGTCGTCTCGGGCGCACAGGCGACGATCCGCTCGAACATCACCACCGCCGCCATCGCCCTGACCTTCCGCGAAGATCTACGCCGCGCCACACAGCATGGGTTCCTGTGCATAACACAGGATCTTAACGGGGTGCCGCAACTCATTGTGACGGAGGCGGGACCTACACCGAGCAAGACAACGGATGTAGTGGGCACCGCCGGGATGACCTCCTACGGTTTGTGCAACAACACCGTTGCAGCAAATAACCGACCCATCCTCTACTTTCAGCGATGGGTACTGACTCCGGAAGTTCGCCCCGCCCCAAGCGATGTGTTTAGCACCTACGACCTTGGTAACATTCAGATACTCCCTCGTTTTGTCGTTGGGCTATCAGGCGGATATCCGAACGATATTAACGATCTTATAAGCTACCTGTACGGGACGTTCTCCCCGGATCTCCCGGCATATGAACTTTCGGTTCCACCTCGGACCCTCCCGGAGATTCAGAGGCTTTGGCAGGTCTTGGCTGCTGACGTCCAAGCCCTGAGCATCATGTGGACGGATGGAAGCACAGTAGCAACGGGGGTCAACTGGTACGGTGTCGATTACTCGATCAACGACAACGGCACACCCAGCGATCTGACCGACGATTATCCAGAATATAGTGTCCAAGATTTCCCGGAACTGCTGCTGGGAGATTGGCAAGGCCGTGGGGCAGATGCGACGATCGGGACTCTTCATTACATCCAATT
>SDBT01009777.1_pt1 | contig 15526 bp, 10 predicted proteins | sample 2277101 | NCBI WGS metagenome assembly SDBT01 (sample SAMN10404973, study PRJNA504765) | marine sediment metagenome | isolation source: marine sediment core GS10_PC15, 103 cmbsf | place: Arctic Ocean: Southern Knipovich Ridge | collected 2010 | reverse complement strand
GCCGCTTCTGCGCCAGGCCCAGCGGCTACACCAGCGGCCGAAGCGCCCGTGCTTCCCTGGCTCGTGCCCAACGCACCCTCCAGGAGACGCTGAAACTCCTGACGGCTCACCTCGACGGCGCCAAAGCGGGCGAGATGCCCGGTGACGAATTGCGTGTCGAGCAGAGTGAAGCCGCCATATTTCAGTCTGGCGATAAGATAGACGAGGGCGATCTTGCTGGCGTCGCGCGCGTTGGAGAACATGCTCTCGCCGAAAAACGCACGGCCGAGATGGACGCCGTACAGCCCACCCGTGAGTTCGCCGTCCTGCCAGACCTCGACCGTGTGGCAATGGCCAAGCGCGAACAGGTCGCGATAGAGGCCACGGATGCGGGCATTGATCCAGGTGCTCCGCCGGCCTGAGCGCGGCGCGGCGCATCCCTCGATCACCGCCTCAAAGTCGTTATCGATTTTCACTTCGAAGCCGCCCCGGCGAACGGTGCGGGCAAGGCTTTTGGGCACATGCACCCGGTTCAGTGGCAGGATTCCCCGGTGTTTCGGCTCGATCCAATAAAGGGCGTTGTCTTCGGCGCTCTCGGCCATCGGGAAGATGCCGCAAGCGTAAGCCTTGAGCAGCACCTGCGGCGTGATTTCGATAATCACGTCGTCGATGGCTGTCATAACGCGCTATCCGGGGCGTTCGGTATTCGGCGAAAGATGGTCCTCGAGCCAATGAATATCGTAGTTGCCGTCAACGATGTCGGGCTCGGAAACGAGTGAGCTGAACAGCGGGATGGTGGTCTCGATGCCATCGACGACAAATTCTCCGAGCGCCCGCTTGAGGCGCATCAGGCATTCGTTGCGCGTGCGGGCATGCACGATGAGCTTACCGATCAGACTGTCATAATAGGGCGGAATCGTGTAGCCGGCATAAACCCCTGAATCGACCCGAACCCCAAGGCCCCCCGGCGGGTGAAAATGGGTGATTGTCCCGGGCGAGGGCCTGAAAGTGTGCGGATTTTCGGCATTGATGCGGCATTCGATGGCATGGCCATGGAAGCGCACATCCTCTTGGCGGAGCGATAACGGCGCGCCACCGGCGATCCTGATTTGCTCGATCACGAGGTCGAGCCCGGTGATCATCTCGGTGACCGTGTGCTCGACTTGAAGCCGCGTATTCATCTCGATGAAGTAGAACTCGCCCCCTTCGTACAGGAACTCCACCGTGCCGACGCCACGGTAGCGCAGCTTGCGCATGGCGGCGGCCACGACCTCGCCAATGCGAACGCGCTCGTTCTCGTTCAGGGCCGGTGAGGGGGCTTCCTCCCAGAGTTTCTGGTGGCGCCGCTGGATCGAGCAATCGCGTTCGCCGAGATGGATGGCGTTGCCGTTGCCATCGGCCAGGACCTGCACTTCGATATGCCGGGGCCGGGCGAGATATTTCTCCAGATAGACGGTGTCGTCGCCGAAGGCGGCGCGCGCCTCGTTACGGGCGGCGGATAGTGCCGGCTCCAGCTCGTTCTCGAACAGCGCCAGTTTCATGCCGCGCCCGCCACCACCGGCCGACGCCTTGACCATGATCGGATAGCCGATCTCCGCCGCGATGGCCTTGGCTTCCTTGATGTCGGTCACGGCGCCGTCCGAGCCCGGCACCACGGGGATGCCAAGCGCCTGGACCGTCTCTTTGGCCTTGATCTTGTCGCCCATCAGCCGGACATGCTCGGCGGACGGGCCGATGAATGTGATTTTGTGCTCTTCGAGAATCTCGGCGAAGCGCGCATTTTCGGAGAGAAAGCCGTAGCCCGGATGCACCGCATCGGCGCCGGTAATCTCGCAAGCCGCGACGATGGCCGGAATGTCGAGATAGCTGTCCTTGGCCGCGGGCGGGCCGATGCACACGCTCTCGTCGGCAAGCCGGACATGCATGGCGTTGGCGTCCGCGGTGGAATGAACCGCCACGGTGGCGACGCCGAGCTCCTTGCAAGCTCGTTCAATGCGGAGAGCAATCTCTCCCCGGTTGGCGATCAGAACCTTGTCGAACATTGAGAGCGACTGACTTTATTGTTGTTCGATCACGACCAAAGGCTCGCCATACTCCACCGGCTGGCCGTCCTCGAAGAGGATGGCGATGACGGTCCCGGCCTTCGGTGAGGGGATCTGGTTCATGGTCTTCATGGCTTCGATAATAAGCAGCGTCTGACCCGCTGTAACCTTGGTACCGACCTCGACGAAAGTCGGGGTGCCGGGATCGGGCGAACGATAGGCGGTGCCGACCATCGGCGAGTTGACGGTGCCGGGATGGATGGCGACTTCATCTGATTGCGATGCGCGCTTGGCCTCACGATGCTCGACCGCAGCCGCGCCGGCGATCGCGGGCGCCGCCATGACAACACCGCCGCCACGGGCGACCCTGACGCGGCGTCCCTCGAGCTCAATCTCGATCTCGGTGAGCCCAGTCTCGTCGAGAAGCTCAGCGAGCTCCCGGATGAGATCCTTATCGAGGGTTCCCCCGTCCTTAGTCATTAGCGTCCTTCCTACCCGTCAGCCGGCATCGCCGGGAGAGATCGCGGCGGCCAGCGCCTCGATCGCAAGCTCATAGCCCAAGCCCCCGAAGCCGCAGATCACACCCTTCGCGGCCTTAGAGATATAGGACCGGTGGCGGAATTCCTCGCGGGTGAAAATATTCGACAAATGCACCTCGACGATCGGAACCGGACAGGCAAGCAGCGCATCGAGCATGGCGATCGACGTATGGGTGAAGGCCCCGGCATTGACGATCAGCCCAGAGGCGTCGTTCCTTGCCTCCTGGATCCACGCCACCAGCTCGCCCTCGTGGTTGCTCTGCCGAAACTCCACCGAATAGCCGAGCGTCTTGGCCTTCTGCTCGCACCTTTGGCGCAAATCGTCCAGCGTCTCGTGACCGTAGACCTCCGGTTCACGGGACCCAAGCAGGTTGAGATTGGGGCCGTTCAAGACGTAGATCGGTTTAGCCATGGCCGGAGCGGGATGCCTGTTTGAGGCCGGACCGGCCATGTCGGGCGCAGCCGCGGCTTTACGGAAACGAGCCCCAATATCAGCTTTTTAGCCGTTCGGCAAAAGGCGGCAGGCCACCTCAAGGGGTAACGAGGCCGCCCCAAGCGGCTGCGAGGGCGCCCCAAGAGGTAACACGCCTCTTGGAGCTAAGCCTTAACACGTGGCGTCGCAGCCGTTCTCGCGGATCTCGCCCACATTTTCCACGAGCTGGTCGTAAAGATCGTCAGGCGCCCCAGGAATGATCCGGTCGCCGATCAGGTAAAGCGGCGTGCCTTGCAGGCCGAGCTTTTGGGCCAGGTCTTTGGCCTCGTCGAGCGCCTCTTGGACGGTCTCGCCATCCATGTCGGCCTCGAGCTTCGGCACGTCGAGACCGATCTCGTTGGCGATGCGCAGAACCTTCTCCTTGTTGGCCTTGCCAGGCTCGGAGAACAGCTTCTGGTGCATCTCGAAATATTTGCCCTGAATGTTCGCCGCGAGTGCGCCCTTGGCCGCTTCCTCGGACTCTTTGCCAAAGATCGGCAGCTCTTTGAATACGAGCTTCACCTGGTCGTCGTTGTCGACGAGCTTGACCACATCAGGCATGGCGCGGCGGCAGAAGCCGCAATTATAGTCGAAGAACTCAACCACCGTGACGTCGCCATCGGGATTGCCCGCCGCGAACGCCTTCGAGGACCGGAACAAGGCATCGGCATTGTCGCTGATGGCCTTCCCCTGTTGGGAGGCTTCTTCGGCTAGCTGACGCTTGTCGAGCTCCGTCGTCATCTCCACGAGGATCTCGGGATTCTCGATGAGATAATCGCGGACGATCTCGACGACCTGCGTCTCGTCCAGCGTGGCGACGGCCGGGGCGTCAACTACCCCCGGCGCGGCACGCCAGGTGACGACCATCGTGGCGGCGCTGACGATGGCAGCGACGACAGCGGCCACCAGGGCGGTGGCGATGCCGGTCTTAAAGGTCATGCTCAGGTCTCCAGGAGTTAGGTTCAGTTATATCTGGGAACTTCGAAGGCGATGATGTCGTCGGCTCTGATCCAGGCTGGCGTGCCGTTGGGCAAACCGATTTTGGCGCGTTTGGCTTGCACCTTGGCCAGCCTCAGGCGCCCTTCATAGAAATAGGCTTCGGCCGACGCAAGTGAAGCTTGGGCCATGAAATTCTTCTTGGCGCCCGATGCTTTAGCCAGATCGGCTTTGCGCGCATAGGCCGAGGCGATCCGGCGGTAACCCGCCGCCGAGGTCTTTTCGGTCATGAGCGCCGTGCGCAGATTGCGGATCGCCTCGTCGAGATATTGTGGGTCGTCGGTGCTGAGCAGTGCGTGGCCCAGCATGATGCGGAGCAGCGCTTCGTTCGGGGCGAGCTTCATCGCCTTGCGCAAAGGCGCGATCGCCTCCGCGGCGCGACCGCTCTCGAACAGAAATTGTCCCTTGGTCTCGTAGAAATACGGCCAGTTGGGCTGCGCGGCGATGAGTTGATCGAGCAAGGGCATGGCGGCCTGCACACCCGACTGCCGATAGGTGGCGATGGCTCGCGCATAGACGCTCGGAAGCGATGTGTCGGTCGCCGGATAACGATTGAACGCCACCTCGGGCTTGTCGAGAAAGCCGGAGAGCTTGGCCCGTACGAGGTCGTGGCGGAACTGGAGCTCGGGCGGATCGGTTTTGTCGTAATAGGGGCTCTCGGTGACAAGGGCACGGAGTTGCGTGATGCGGGTCTGCGGCAGGGGATGGGTCATCAGATAGGGGTTGATGCCCTTCAAGCCGCGCATCTTGTCGGCCAAGACGTCGAAGGTTTCGATCATGCCGCGGCCGGATTGCTTGGTGGCATTCAGAAAGAGCATGGCCGCTTGGTCGGCGGACGACTCCTCGGTCTGGCGATAGGCGAGCATGCTGCGCATGGTGCTGTCGATGCCACCGAAGGCGGCCCCCATGCCGACCTGTCCGATACTTGGCGCGCCGGCGAGGGCGCCGCCCGCCATGGCGGCAAGCCCGAGAAGCTGCAGCATGATTGCCGTCGACTGCGCCTTTGCCATCTGACTGCGCAGCCGGGCCAGATGACCGCCAGTGATATGGCCGCTTTCATGGGCGATGACCCCGATAACCTGGTTCGGCGTCTTCGCTGCCATCAAGGTGCCCGCGTGCATGAACATGTTGTGCCCATCCACGACGAAGGCGTTGAAGTTTCTGTCGTTGACGAGATGGATCTTGATGTTCTGGCCACTGAGGCCCGCGGCCCTGAAAATGGGTTTGGCGTAGGCGCGGATAAGCGATTCGGTCTCGGCGTCGCGGATGATGCCGCCGGCATTGGCGGTGGTCGAGCAGGCGAGGGCGCCAACAAGCAAAGCCACAAGCCCCGCGCGAAGATGCGAGCGTGTTCGATAGGGTCGGGTTTGGGCCAGGGCAGGCATGGTGGGGCTTGATCGTATAGATTTGCGTGGATTGGGCAAAGACGCCTGTTTTCTTCTGCCTTCTTAGAGCATTACGCTGGCATCCGCCTCCGGTCCCCACCGTTGCCAAGCCTTGTTTGATTGGCTTTCTAATGCGGCGACAACGTGACGGGGGCCTTGAGGCTCTCTTCAACAATGCGCGAGGAAAATCCCCTGAACGAGAAGTCTAAATTGCCCGGCCTGCCACGGCGTCTTCCCGAAGGCCGCGCCATCGATCCGTTCATTGTCATGGACGTGATGGCCGAGGCCAATGCGCGCCAGGCGAAGGGCGAAGACATCATCCATATGGAGGTGGGCCAGCCGGCAACGCCGGCGCCACGGGCGGCCCGGGAGCGGGCGCGCAAAGCGCTCGAGACCGAACGCTTAGGCTATACCGAGGCGCTCGGCATGCCCGCCTTGCGTGAGCGCATCGCGCTCTATGTGAAGGAGCGGTATGGCGTGAGCGTCGGCCCAGAGCGGGTCGTGGTTACGGCGGGGTCGTCCGCCGGGTTCGTGCTCGCCTTCCTCGCCATCCTGGCGCCAGGAGATGGTTTTGGCCTGCCGTCGCCCGGCTACCCTTGTTACCGTCAAATTCTGAAAGCGCTTGGGCTGCGTCCGCATCTGATCGACACTTCGGAGGAGGGGCGCTGGATGCCCACCCCGGACGATGTGGATCGTCTCGCCGCGCAAGACATTGCCGGGCTTCTGTTGGCGAGCCCGAACAACCCAACTGGCACCATGGTGCACGGGGATCGTCTCGCGAAGATCGCCGCCGCCTGCCGCCGCCAAGGCCTGTGGCTCATCTCGGATGAGATCTATCACGGGCTCGAATATGACGCGCCGGCGGAGACGGCGCTGGCCCATTCCGACGAGGCCATCGTCGTCAACAGCTTCTCTAAATATTTCAGCATGACGGGCTGGCGCATCGGCTGGCTCGTGGTGCCGGAGGCGCTGGTCCGTCCGATCGAGCGCCTCGCGCAGAATCTCTATATCTCGCCCCCGGCGATTTCGCAGATCGCCGCGCTTGGCGCATTCGATGGCATCGACGAGCTTGAGGCGATCAAAGAGAGCTATGGGCGCAACCGCGCCATGCTTCTGGAGGCGCTGCCGGCTGCGGGCCTGTCCGACATTCTGCCTGCCGACGGGGCGTTCTATCTTTATGCGGATGTGAGTCGTTTTACCGCCGACAGCGAGGCCTTCGCCAAGGCGATGCTGAGAGACATCGGCGTGGCCGTGACGCCGGGCATTGATTTCGATCCGGATCGGGGGCGGCGCTATCTGCGGCTCAGCTATGCAGGCCCCCACGCCGCCATGCGGGAAGCCGCTGTCAGGATCGGCGCTTGGCTTAAGAAGCAATAGGCAAGAACGAGGAGACGCGTTGGCGCGCCTCCTCGAGATTTTCTAGCCGCGCGACCACCAGCCTTTGCGGCGGGGTGAGGAGCTTTTGTCGGCTTTGGCTTCGACGCTGACCTCTGGTGCGGGAGCAGGCTCCGCCGGAGCTGGCTCCTCGCGCACTGACGCCGCGGCGAGCGCGGGCTCGGTCTCCCGAGGTGCCGGCGCTGTGTCTTCGCGTGACTTGCGGCCTCTGCCGTTTGGCCTGTCTTGGCGCGGGGCAGGGCGATCCTCTGACGATGGTTCTGCAGGGGCTTTCGGCGAGGTCTCCGAAGACGATGCGCCAGACTCGGACGGCTGCTCGCCAGAACCCTCGGCCCTTGCATCTCCCTCGGCCCTGGCCTCACGCGACCTGCCGCCACGACCACGCCTGCCGCCTCGGCGGCCTCTGCGGCGTGGGGAGCGACGGGGTTGTGTTTCGTCACCGGCCTCGGTGGCCTCGACGGCTCCGTCCTCGGACGCCGTGCTCTCGTCATTGGTCTCGGAGTCTGCCGCGGCGGAAGCCGGACGCTCATTCTGGGCGCCGTCTTCATCGGAGCGCCGGCGGCCTCTGCGGCGGCGGGAGCGGCGCTTACCTTGTTCGCCGTCGGCTTCGCCCGCTGCTGGGGCACGGGTGCCGCCCTGATGATGAGCCCAGTCCATCTGGACCACGGCGCTGTCGCCGTCGCTCAACGTGCCTTCGGCGGCGCGCTCGATCCCGTATTGCGAGATATGCATCTCTTTGTCGGCGATCACCGTGACTGGGATCTGGTAGCGCTCCTCGATGTCCCGAAGGTGCGCGCGCTTCTGATTGAGGATGTAGACGGCGACGTCCACGGCAGTCGTGGCCACCAACGGCACGGCGCCATCGGTGATGAGCCGATCCTCGGCGGAGCGCAGAATGTCGAGCGCAACCGATTCCACGGAGCGCACGATACCGGTGCCCTGGCACATCGAGCAGGCGGTGGTCGAACCTTCGAGCATGCCGGGCCGCAAACGTTGGCGCGACATCTCGAGCAGTCCGAAATGGCTGATACGCCCCACCTGGATGCGCGCGCGATCGTTGCGCAGCGAGTCCTTCAGGCGCTTTTCGACATGCCGGTTGTTGCGCCGCTCGTCCATGTCTATGAAGTCGATGACGATGAGGCCCGCGAGATCGCGCAGGCGAAGCTGGCGGGCGAGTTCCTCGGCGGCCTCAAGATTGGTCTTGAAAGCCGTATCCTCGATATTGTGCTCGCGGGTCGCTTTGCCGGAGTTCACGTCGACGGAGACAAGCGCCTCAGTCTGGTTGATGACGATATAGCCACCTGACCGCAGCACCACTTGCGGCGAGAACATCGCGGCGAGCTGCCGTTCCACTTGATGGCGGATGAAGACGGGCTCGGGCTCTTTGTAGGGCTTCACGTTTTTCGCGTGGCTCGGCATGAGCATGCGCATGAAGTCCTTGGCCTCGCGATAGGCGTCGTCGCCCGCGACCAGCACCTCGTCGATATCCTTGTTGTAAAGATCGCGGATCGACCGCTTGATCAGGCTGCCTTCCTCATAGACGAGGGCCGGCGCCGTCGATCCCAGCGTGAGGTCGCGAACGGTCTCCCACAGCCGCAGGAGATAATCGTAGTCACGCTTGATTTCGGTCTTGGTGCGCTGCGCGCCCGCCGTACGGATGATCAGCCCCATGCCTTCGGGCACTTCCAGCTCGCCGGCGATTTCCCGCAAACGCTTGCGGTCGGTGGCTTGGTTGATCTTGCGCGAGATGCCGCCGCCCCGCGCCGTGTTGGGCATGAGCACCGTGTATCGGCCGGCCAGCGACAGATAGGTCGTGAGAGCCGCGCCTTTGTTGCCGCGCTCTTCCTTCACCACTTGAACCAGGATGATCTGGCGGCGGCGGATAACCTCTTGGATCTTGTAGGAGCGGCTACGCCGGCGGCGCGACCGCTCGGGCACCTCTTCCAGCGCGTCCTCGGAACCGACCGATTCGACGGCGTCCGCGGCGGCTTCGCCGTCTTTGGACGCCGGGCTCGCCTCGTCGTCCTGTGCCTCGTCGTCGACGTCGACCTTGGCGACGACGTCTTCCGTCTCGACCGTGACTTCGCCGGCAGGCTCAGCGGGCTCGGAGACCTCGCTGACGAGATCGCTGCTGGCCTCGATGACCGTCCTTGGAGCGTCGTCGCGGGGCGTCGTGTCGATCTCGTCCTCGGCATCGAACTCGAACGTTGCCACGGCGGGCATGCCTGGAGCGGCGGCATCGGGAGCCGGCGCATCTGTTGCCGCCGCATCGGCGCGTGGCGCCTCTTTGCGTGTGTCGTTGCGTTCGCGACCACGTCGGCTGCGCCCTCGGTGCCGGCGTCCGCCCGCAGGATCGTCGTCCTCGGCAGCTTCTTCGGCCGAGGCACGGTTATGTTCCGCAGCCTCTTCCTCAAGCAGAGCCTGCCGGTCAGCGACCGGGATTTGGTAGTAATCGGGATGAATTTCGGAAAAGGCTAAGAAGCCGTGCCGGTTGCCGCCGTAGTCGACAAAAGCCGCCTGTAGCGATGGCTCGACTCGCGTAACTTTCGCGAGATAGATATTACCTCTTAGCTGCTTCTTGTTGGCCGACTCGTAGTCAAATTCCTCTACGCGACTGCCCTTTACCACGACGACCCGGGTCTCCTCCGGATGCGCCGCATCGATAAGCATCTTGCTTGCCATGTTGTGTGTTCTCCGCCGCGCGTACCGGGCAGGGCGGTATGGAAGACCGCCTCACCGGGCGTGAGCCTGAGGCCCGCGCGTGCCAATGACCAAAAGACCATGATTCGTTGCGACGACCCACCAACAGCCAAGCGTCCTGGCTGCGGGGTTCGGCCACGAATGGCCGACAAGCAATCAGTGGTGTCAGGCAAGCCGGGTTATGCCCGAGGCTTAGCTGGTGACCCTGAATCTGCATCGCATTCCTCACTCGCCGCGTATTCGCTGCGGCCAGCAGTTTCAACCTGGGCGGCCATAATCGAACGTGGCCGCCGCCTTTCTGCGTCCTGGCCCTTCCAATAAGGCCTGACGCGCAAAACCAATTTCCGCCCGTATCGCCATATGGCGTCCGCAGGCGAGGACTCAACGACGTGAGTCAGTCCCTTACTTAGGGCTTCATCGGGAGATTTGGCAAGCCTCCTACGCCAGGCCGCCAAAGGGTCACAACGGTCGCTTAACCAAGCGTGGCTAACAATTGGGGCCGAATCCAAGCATCGCTTGGCGGAAAACCGCTCGACAAGGGGCAAGTGGGGAATAATGCAAGCGTTGCGTGCAGGTCTTGCCATCGCGCTCGTCTGGATTGTGGCGCCTGTGCTCTTAAGCATGCCGGCCGGATTTCTGAGCCTTCCCGCCCTCGCCCAATCGGGCAATGCGAGCGTCAATGGCGCGCGCCTTGGCGGCGATCGTGAGCGCACCCGCTTCATCGCCGACCTGTCCAAGAAGGTCGATGTCCATGTCTTCGCTCTCGGCAATCCGTACCGGGTCATTGTCGACGCCGCTGACGTGAGCTTCCAGATGCCGCCGGGCCTCGGCAAGGAGCAGCGGGGCCTGGTCAGCGCATACCGCTATGGCCTGTTCGCGCCAGGCAAGTCGCGCATCGTCATCGACATCAACAAGCCGTTCCTCATCGACCGGCATTTTGTGATTGAGGCGCGCGACGATCAGCCGGCGCGTCTGGTGATCGACCTCGTACCCACGGATCAGGCGACATTCCTCGCCAAACTTCGCGAGGCGAAGCAGAAGCGTGTCGCGAGTGGGCCTGCGCCACTCACCCAGCCACCGTCGCGGCCGGCTTATGCCAAGCCGATTGTGGTGATTGATGCCGGTCATGGTGGCGTCGACCCCGGGACGCGCAGCACCACCGGGGTGACCGAGAAGGAGATCGTGCTCAAATTCGCCGAGCGGCTGAAGCAGAAGCTCGCCGCCACCGGCCGCTACGAGATTTATCTCACCCGCGAGGACGACACCTTCTTGCCGCTCAAAGACCGTGTGGCCTTCGCCCAGAAGAAGGGGGCAGGGCTTTTCCTATCGATCCATGCCGACTATTTCCCGGTCGAAATCGATGGCGATGCGCGCGGCGCCACGATCTATACGCTGTCTGAGAAGGCCTCGGACGCGGAGGCCAAGGCGCTTGCCGCCAAGGAGAACTTCTCCGACGCCATTGCCGGTGTCGAGCTGCCAAGCGATTCCGATGAAGTGGTGGCGAATATCCTTATCGACCTGGCTCAGCGTGAGACCCAAAACCGGTCGATGGTGTTTGCCCGATCCCTCGTTGGCGAGCTTGCCAAAAAGAACACGCTGCACACCAAACAGCTACGATCCGCCGGATTTCGGGTGCTGAAGGCGCCGGACGTGCCTTCGGTGCTGTTGGAGCTCGGTTTCCTGAGCAACCCCGACGACGAGAAGCAGCTGACGTCCGAGGCGTGGCGCGACCGCATGACCGATTCCGTCGCGGCGGCCATCGACCACTATTTCGCCAAGCGCATTGCCCGGATGCCGCTCTAAGTTTCGGTCGAGAGCTAGAACAGCCAGGTGAAGCGGCCCTTGACCGCGTTGTCCTGAACGCCGTCGCCGAATTGGCCGGAGTAGGACAGTGCGGCGCTCATGTTTGTGCCGAGCGTGAAATCCAGTCCGGCGTCGATCAGCGCCGAATCCTCGGCCAGGGGCACGCCGGTTATGTTGAAGCCGATGCCCCCCGGTTGAACCCGGCCGGTTGGCGATTCTGATTGGGCATTGCGCCGATGGCCGTCCAACCGTAACGATTGGCTTGAGAATGGGCTGGGGAACCCACGATTCCGGGCGACTCCAGCTTGTTGTTGCCATATTCTTGGCTAGGGTTGGCTCGGATACCCCGCCAATATCGCCGGGGTCGTGACGGAAAGAAATCATGGACATTACGGCATCAGCTAAGCCGCCGCAGCAGGGCCGGCGCCGCCGCCGTGGCGGGTTTTTCCTACGTCTTCTCGGCTTTATGTTCGCCGCCAGCATGGTCGTGTTCATCGCCGTGGCCGGCGCCGCCGCCTTCGTCTTGTGGAAGGTGTCGCAGGAGCTGCCGGACTACGAAGTGCTCGCCAAATACGAGCCGCCGGTGATGACCCGTATCCACGCCAATGACGGCAGGCTTATCTCCGAATTTGCCCGCCAGCGGCGCATCTACGTCCCCATCACGGCCGTTCCGCCGCGCGTCATCGAGGCGTTTATCTCCGCCGAGGACAAAAACTTCTACCAGCATGGCGGCCTCGATATTCAGGGCATCATTCGCGCCGTGGTCACCAATTTGAGCGCCATGCAGTCTGGCCGCCGCATGGTCGGCGCCTCGACCATCACCCAGCAAGTGGCCAAGAACTTTCTTCTCACCAACGAGCAGAATATCGAACGGAAACTGAAGGAAGCTATCCTCGCCATCCGCATCGAGCGCGCCTTCACCAAGGAGCAGATCCTCGAGCTCTATCTCAACGAGATCTATCTCGGCGCTGGTGCCTATGGCGTCGCCGCGGCGGCGCTCACCTATTGGGACAAGGCGCTGAACGAGCTCACCCTCGCCGATGCCGCCTATCTCGCCACCTTGCCGAAGGCGCCGAGCAATTACGATCCGTTCCGCCATACCGAGCGCGCCATTGCGCGGCGCAACTGGGTCATCGACCGCATCGTCGAGAATGGATTCGCCACCCCGGAGGAGGGCGAGGCGGCCAAGGCTACGCCTCTGGGCGTCCAGGCGCGCACCTATGGTCCTAAAATTCTCGCCTCGGAGTATTTCGCCGAGGAAGTGCGCCGCAAGATCATCGACGACTTCGGCGAGGACAAGCTTTATGGCGGCGGCCTGTCGGTTCGCACCACCCTCGACCCGAGGCTCCAGGCCATCGCCCGGAACGCGCTGGTCGAAGGGCTGACCCATTACGATCGGGTGCATAGCGGATGGCGCGGCGTCAAAGAGACGATCGACATCTCGGGCGATTGGGGCAAGACGCTCGCTGGCGTCAAAGTGTGGAGCGACATCTTGCCTTGGCGGTTGGCCGTCGTGCTCGAAGTCACCAAGGACGAGGCCAAGGTTGGCATCCGTCCCGGCCGCGACAAGACGGGCAAGTTGGTCACCGAACGCGAAGTGGGCGTCATCCCCTATTCGGAAGTGAAGTGGGCGCGCGCCAAGCTCAAGAGAGGACTTGGCGGTACGCCACGGTCGGTCTCGGCCGTGCTGAAACCAGGTGACGTGGTCTATGCTGCGCCGCGCAAGCCGAAAAAGAAGAAGGACGGCACCAGGGAGCCGGTAGAGACTGTTGCCGGTCAGTGGTCGCTTCAGCAGCCGCCCGAGGTCAGTGGCGCGATTGTCGCCATGGATCCCCATACGGGCCGCGTGCTCGCCATCGCCGGCGGGTTCAGTTTTGCTCAGAGCCAGTTCGATCGCGCCACTCAGGCGCTGAGGCAACCCGGCTCGTCGTTCAAGCCAATCATCTATACGACGGCGCTCGACAACGGCTACACGCCCTCGAGCATTGTCGTCGACGGTGCCATTTGCGTCAGTCAGGGCAGGGGCATGCCGCAATGGTGCCCCAAGAACTACTCGGGCGGCGGCGCCGGTCCTTCGACCTTGCGTTACGGCATCGAGAAGTCGCGTAACCTGATGACGGTGCGGCTCGCCCGGGACATGGGCATGCCGATCATCGCCGAGTATGCGCGGCGCTTTGGCGTTTACGACAATCTGATGCCGGCGCTGTCCATGGCGCTTGGCGCGGGCGAGACCACGCTGATCCGCATGGTCCAGGGCTATTCAATTATCGCCAATGGCGGCAAGAAGGTCGAAGCAACGTTCATCGACCGCATTCAGGACCGCTACGGGCGCACCGTTTGGCGTCATGACAAGCGCGACTGTGGCGAATGCGGCGCGCGGGACTGGACCGGTCAGGACGAGCCCGAGCTGGTCGACGTTCGCGAGCAGGTCGTCGATCCGATTTCGGCCTTCCAGATGGTTGGGATCATGGAAGGTGTCGTTCAGAGCGGCACCGCGCGGCGGCTCAAGGTCTTGAACCGGCCGGTGGCGGGCAAGACCGGCACCACCAACGATTACAAGGACGCCTGGTTCATCGGCTACACGCCCGACCTCACCGTCGGTGTCTATGTTGGCTTCGATCAGCCGAGAAACATGGGCCGCGGTGCGACCGGTGGTGGCCTTGCCGCTCCGATCGTGCGCGATTTCTTCATGGAGGCTCTTGAGGGCGTGCCGCCAGTTCCGTTCCGGGCGCCGCCTGGCGCCGTGCTGGTGCGTGTCAATCACAAGACCGGCCTGCCGGCGAGAGCTGGCGGAGCAGGCGTGATCATGGAAACCTTCAAGCCGGGGCAGATGCCCGCGGGCGCCGTTGGCACCCCGGTCGAAGGCGAGGGGGCGCAAGGGGCGGCGGGTGAAGGTTTCCCGGATTACCCGAACGCCGCTCAGGCTGGCCCACCGCCTGGTCAGCAGCGGCCGCGGCGGCGAGCTGCACCATCTTCGAGCTTTCCGACACCGGGCGCGGGCGGCCTCTACTAGGGCTAAGCGAGAGCTGGTTTCAGACGGGGCTTAGCCTCGTCTGGTCGCAGGTCATCACCGAACCAATACCGAGGAAACGATGCGCGCCGAAACTGAGACGGTCGTCAACGAGATCAAGGAATCCCTGTCTTTGCTCCGGAGGCATCTTTGACCCCGATCGGGCAAAGGCGCGGCTCGCCGAACTCGACCGCGAGGTCGAGGCGCCGGACTTCTGGAATGACGCGGCGCGGGCTCAAGGGCTCATGCGCGAACGTCAGCAGATCGAATCCGCGATCGATTCCTTCGGCCGCATCACAGGCGAACTCGACGACAATCTCACTTTGATCGCTCTTGGCGAGGAGGAGGGCGACGACAGCATCGTCGCCGAGTCGGAAGCCAACTTGCGCAAACTGAAGCGGGAGGTTCATACCCGCGAAGTCGAGGCGCTGCTGTCAGGCGAGGCCGACGGCAACGACGCTTACATCGAAATCCACGCCGGCGCCGGTGGCACCGAGAGCCAGGACTGGGCTCAGATGCTGGAGCGCATGTATATGCGCTGGGCTGAAGGGCGGAGCTATAAGGTCGAGCTGATCGGCGAGCACTATGGGGAAGAGGCGGGCATTAAGTCGGCCACGATCCTCGTCAAGGGCCTCAACGCCTATGGCTGGCTCAAGACCGAGTCGGGCGTGCACCGGCTGGTTCGCATCTCGCCGTTCGATTCCAATGCGCGCCGCCATACGAGTTTTGCGTCGGTGTGGATCTATCCGTCCATCGACGACGCCATCGAGATCGAGATTGATGAGAAGGACGTCCGCCTCGACACCTATCGCGCGTCCGGCGCCGGCGGGCAGCACATCAACACCACCGACAGCGCGGTCCGCATTACCCATGTGCCGACGGGCATTGTCGTTCAGTGTCAGAACCAACGGTCACAGCATAAGAACCGCGCAACAGCCTGGGGCATGTTGCGCGCGCGGCTCTACGAGGCTGAACTCAAGCGGCGCGAGGAAGAGGCGCTGGCGAGCGCGGCCACGAAGTCCGAGATTGGGTGGGGGCACCAGATCAGGTCTTACGTGCTGCAGCCCTATCAGCTTGTGAAGGATTTGCGGACGGGCGTGGAAAGCACTAATCCGAGCGCCGTGCTCGATGGTGATATCGATGCGTTTATCGAGGCGGCTCTGGCCGAGCGCATTGACGCCGACGCCAAAGCCAAAGCCAAAGCC
>SDBT01009776.1_pt1 | contig 15526 bp, 24 predicted proteins | sample 2277101 | NCBI WGS metagenome assembly SDBT01 (sample SAMN10404973, study PRJNA504765) | marine sediment metagenome | isolation source: marine sediment core GS10_PC15, 103 cmbsf | place: Arctic Ocean: Southern Knipovich Ridge | collected 2010 | reverse complement strand
AGGACAGGGTGAAGTCGCACACCACGGCGTTGATGAGAGAATTAGGCAAACTGTTGAATGTGTCGCCGGCTCAGCTTGAACACCTTGTAAACAGCTACTCGGGCGGGATTTACAAGCGAACTGCCAGGATAACAGAAAAAAGAGGCGATTCGCCAAGTGATATACCGGTTATCGGAACATTGTTTCTCCGCGATCCCTTTGCGCCGAAAGCTCAGGTCGAGAGATTTTATGAACGGGCGGATTTGCTTGATCAGAAGAATCAGTCGGACCAGATGACGCCGGCAGAGAACCGCGAACGGCTGCGATTGGGACGCATACGGCGAAAACTATCGCCGCTCTGGAAGAATCTGCGGACAGCCAAGACCGTAGGTGCGCGAAAACAGATATGGGCAAAAATTGAAGCGGTGTTAAAGAAAGTCAAATGAACGGAGCAACGCTGATGACAAAAACAAAGTTCAACGGATTGGCCCGATGGATACTCTTGGGCATCATGGTCTTGACGATGGTAGTAACATTCTTCGTCCGGGCGGCGCTGGTCGAGGAACGGCTGGAGGGCATCAAGGAGACCCACCGCAGAGACATCGAATATGTTCGCGAGGACCTGAAAACAATCAAGACCGACGTTAAGAAGATATTGGAGAAACTTTAAGCTCAGTACCTGTACCCGCTCATATTGGGGGGCTTTACTATGGTTCATAAAGCAGCTTCCGTTTTCTTGCCTCTCCAACGAAAAATATGCCGCGAAAACAAAATGCACCCACCGAGAAAAAGTAGCGCCCCGAGCTGGAGGCTTATGCGGCCAAAATCAACCGTCACCCCTTTATAGGTCCGGATATTATAAGAACCGCGCCAATGAAATGGAGGGTCCCAGAGCCACGCATACTCAACCGACTTCACAATCTTAATGTTTCCGCTTCGGTAGATGCTCCGCCAAGGCGGACGGGCACAACTTAACAGGATGGCGACAATGACCAGAAGTAATAGGACGTTTTTCATGGTTCAACCTCCTTTCAAAGGTAAATCAATATCTTCCACCACGCATATCACAACCCAAATCGGTCAGGATTGCAAGAAATATACAGTAGGCGATTATGCAAAGAAGAATTATGGTGTCTTGCCGGCCCCGCCACCAATCTTTGCGGGGCTTTTTTGCGAATTTCATGTTCATCAGCCGCCAGGCTTTATCTACAACATTCCGACTTCTCCATCGGAGCAACCAACTCTTTGGCCGCCACGAAAATTTTTCCATGGCGCAACCTCCCAAAATAATTTTTGTATCGGGGAAAAACCCTATGTCTTTATAGATACGAGCCTTACACTGTATAGTACCTACATATCCTATTCCTGTCAAGAACAAACCTTGCTTTTGTGCGTCTAATGTAGTATGTTTTATTTATTACCCGACTCGGCGGTACTCCTGAAACCACGTTATGGGTGGGCGAAAAGCACCGGGTCGGACGTAACCTCTTGCGAATAAGGAGGTTAGCATGAACAATACCGCCGAAGCAATTCAAGATGTGCATGTCTACAATTTCCAAAAACACCGAGACATCGAAGTTATCAGGCAGATGTTGACTCACTGGCCTGCCGAGCGCGTCGCTTTTTTGAAGGAACGTCTTGAACTTGTTCCGCAGTGCCCGCAAGATATTCCCGAATTCGAGCCTCCCCAGCAAGATTGAGGACGCATCGAATCGCCTCATTGCGTTTGTCATCGTCCTTGAGGCCATTTACCCAATTCAAGAAGCTGGCGATCCTGTTTTCAAAAGATTCCCGCTTCATCGCGTTCCGTATGCGCCTCTGTTTCTCTTTAGCAGGCAAGGCGTCAAACAGCATTAAGCCAACCGACAACACATATTTAAGGCCAGTACCTGGGACATAGGCGTCCTTAATGGCTTGCGCGTCCGGGTTCAGGTTCACCGTTGTTTGGTTCGGGTTTTTCTTTTTCACCTTTTTGTCCTTGGCCATAGTTATAATTTACAAGTTTTTTTTTCGTTTGCAAGTCTTTATATCATCGATAGTTACGCTATAAATACATAGTGAGACTATATTTTTAGGTTGACACCACGTAACCATAGTGTATATTTACAGGTATGGTTGACACGGAAATGGCCCTGGCAGGGGCCGGGAAGTGTTGAATTGAAAATGGCAAGTCCGTTACCGGAGTTTGAAATGCGAAAATCATGGTAACACAGTAGTTCGGACCTGTCAAGCTATTTAGAGCTTTGTGAAAAGTTTTTTTGATAACGGGATAACGGGATATGAGGCACGGGACACGGGATAATCAGATATTGCTTTCGACAAGGAAGTTTTCTCCCCATGGCGCGGTGTCAACTCTTATCCCGGGTTGCCCGCGTCATTTATTTTTGCGATGACGCGGCGGCTTAACCTTAAATAAAGGAGAAAAGTTATGGGCTACGGAAGAGAAATAGACGGCGTTTTTAGAAACCCCTGCAATTTGCCCAATGATAGCAATGTGATAGAGATCGAAACTGACGTTCGCCTGTTCGCCAAAGACCTGTCTGGTCATCAAAACGAAGACGTTGTCATGTTTCAATCACCCCAAACAGTTGACTTGGTTATGCGGGTTTTGTATTCAGCCGTAAAGCTTAAGCCACAACTCGAAAAAGACCTTGGCCCCGCAAAAGCCAAGGAGTTTTACGAAAACCTCGAGATCAATCTTCGGTTCTATAAAAACGCTGACGGCAAATGGGCATATATGGGTGCAAATCGAGCAGATGGCCCGACATCGCAAGATTTACTGGATACGCTCCGTGCCCTGTCCCGCAGAGGGAGTATTAAACCTTAATTTAAGGAGAACCACGATGAACGTAAGACTAAACAAATTGAGCATTGAGAACTTCAAAGGAATCAAAACATTTCAGGCTGATTTCGACGGCGACCATGCTGTTATCAAAGGCGCGAACGGCACGGGCAAAACCACGGTGCTCGATGCTTATTCGTGGTTGATAGATGATAAGGACAGCACTGGCCGCGTCGCTACTGGCAAAGGTTCCTTTGACATCACGCCATTAGACAGCGAAGGCGAGGCGTTGAAAGGGCTTGTGACCAAGGTCATCGGTGGGGTGTCATTTGACGGGACATGCCACGTATTACGCAAAGAATTGCACGAGAATGTTGTTAAGGACCAACTACGCGGGTACACGACGCGATGCTGGATCGATGAGGTTCCTAAGACAGTGACGGAATTTCAGGCATGGATTAAGGAGCGTGTTCCCGAAGATAAATACAGGTTGCTGTCAAGCCTCACATATTTTTTCAGCAAACAGTTCCACTGGAAAAAACGCAGGGCGGTGCTATGCGAGTTTGCCGGCGAGATCGGGACGCCACAGGGCTTCGATGAGCTTCTGGCTGTATTGAATGGTCGCACGGTTGACCAATACCTCAAAGTCCTGAAAGAGCAAAAGGGGCTACGGGAAGAAGAACGCGACGAAACCAACCCCCGAATCGACGAGGTCCAGAGAGGGCTCGATGAATACGCCGGGACCACGGACCTCGAACTTGCGGGCAAAAGGCAGGCCGTACAGGAGGAAATCACACAGCTTGACAGCCAGAGGCAGGAATTGTTCGACAAGGAAAGTGAACGGGCGAAACTGATTGATAAGAGGAACGCCCTGAAAGCTGAAAAAACACACCGCGAATCGGAACTCGCCAACGATACGAGCAACATCAAACATCTGCTGGACGCAAAGAAGGTCATCGTCGAGGCCGTAGCCGACCGAACGCAGGAACTCGCCAACGCCCGCAATGCCCTTGCCCTCAAAGATTCAGAGGTCCGAACCAAAAACAGTGAACTTCAGGCCGAGCAACGGACCCTCAGCGGCATCCAGGATGAGTACAAGGCCGCGCGAAACGCCCCAACCGACGGAACATGTTATGCCTGCGGTCAGTCGTTACCCGAAGATAAACTGGCGGAAGTTAAATCAATATGGGCGGCAAAACTCACAGGCATCGAGGCGGCGGGCAATACTGCAATGGAGCGCGTCAACGCCTGCAAGACGACAATCGAGGTCCTTGCCCACGTATGCCACAACTTGCAGGAAAAAGTGGGCCAGGCCGAAATCAAACTCGTCGAAGCCGAGCAGTATCGGGACGAAAAGATTCCACTGACAGACGCCCAAATCAAACAGGATCCAAAGACACCACCGGAGGAAGATGTTTTATGGGTGCGACTTGACAGGGACATCAAAAACGTCGAAGCCGGGATCGGCGAGCCGATGTCCGAACAGCTTACTGCGATTGATAACAGCCGTACAATCAAAGCAAACGAACTGGCGGCGCTTGACAGGGCTCTTGCCCAGGCCGACCAGGCGGCAAAGAACAAGACCCGAATTGAGGAACTGGAAGAAAAGGAAAAGGAACTTGCCCAAGCCATCGCCGACATCGAAAAGCAGGTTGCCGACATCGAGCGATACAATGCAACCGTCAGTGGGATGGTGGAATCGGCGGTGAACGGCAGATTCAAGTACGTCGAGTTCAAGCTGTTTAACCAACTGCTAAACGGCAGTTTGGAGGATTGCTGCGAAGCGACCCTGAACGGCGTGCCTTACCTCGATATGAGTTGCGGCCAGAAGATCATCGTCGGGATCGATATTATCAACGTACTGTCCGCTCACTACGGCTTGTCGGTTCCCCTCTTTTTGGACAACGCCGAAAGTTTGACGTTCCCAATCGAGTCAACAAGCCAGACCATCGAGCTATGCGCTCAGAGAGATATTAAGAAAATGACTGTTGAGAAATTACAACAGAGAGAGGTGGTAGCGGCATGACCATAAAAGAGGCACTGGTATTGTTAGAGGATGCGCCGAGCGACGATAGGGAATCGGCAGTCAATCCTTCGTTCACAACAAGCCAGACCCTTACAATCGTCCTGGATGGGATACTGGCATACCTCAAAAAGAATGATGAAGATTACGTGCTGTCGGACATTTATGAGAAAAGAGTATGGCAAGTGGTCAAGAATCAACGACGGCCAAGATACTAATTGAAAAGAAAGGCGGTGACATAAATGGAGAAACAGAATCAAACACAGAGAGCAAGTACGCAAACACAGAAACCACAACCCATAGAGGTAGTGGTTGCTCAGAGGGCTATGGAAGTGGCCGAGATCGAAAGTCAGATCGCAACGGCAAAGCGGTATCCCCGCGACATCAAGGTTTTCAGGGACAAACTGATGACTATGGCGACTATTGACCAGGAGACAGCCGTGGGCTGTTATTACGCATTGCCGCGTGCCGGCAAGCCAATTGACGGCCCAAGTGTAAGGTTGGCTGAAATAGCGTTGTCCTGTTACGGGAACTGCGTAGCCGAGGCGGATGTTCTCTATGAAGACGACAGGTTTATCTATGCTATGGGGCAATGCCGCGATCTTGAAAACAATGTATCTGTCCGAATTAAAGTAAGAAGGCGGATCACTTACAAAAACGGCAAGAGGTTTAACGACGACATGATCGCTGTTACCGCTAACGCCGCGTGTGCGATTGCTTTTCGCAACGCCACATTCAAGATCGTCCCCGGTGCCTTTATTAAACCTGTTTTTGAGAGATGCAAGCAAGTCGCTGTAGGGGAGATGAAAAGCCTCGCTAACAAGCGTGCTGAAGTCATGGGTAGAATAGCACAATTTGGCGTAGACGAAAAAAGAGTACTTATTGTTCTTGGTCGTAAATCGGTTGACGAGGTAACGTTTGATGATGTTGCTCTGTTGATTGGGCTTGGCACGGCGATCAGGGACGGGGACACAACCGTTGAGGAGGCGTTCCCGCCCGACTTCAAAGAGGCAGAAAAGACCGCAGCGGCAACCATCAAACAGGAAACCGGCAGTGAAGTAGTCAACGGTAAACCACAGCCCGAGAATCCACAAGAGACCCCGCAAAACGGTAAGCCTGCGTTTATGCAGGGGGTGTCGGATGAGTAAGCCAGAAGGCAAAATTGAAACTCTCGCGGCGCTGGAGTGTGCCGTGAAGAACAAGCAAGCCGTCGTCTGCCCGGAGGCTCGCGATTTTCGTAGCGCATGCCCTGCGGCTTTTGTTATCAACCAGCAAGGCGCACTGCTGCTTAGTTTATTTCGTAGCGGAATGTACATCTACAAAAAGCCATAACATTTTACAGAAAGGAAGAAGATGTCTACACAGGAAAGTATCACACGATTGCTCTTAATGACACAACGTGAGGGCATGGAAGCGTTAGTTAAACATTTAGTTGACAAGGGCTTCTTTGAAGCGCCTGCGTCAACGAGGTTTCACGGTTCCTATAAGGGCGGGCTTGCGGATCATTCGCTCAAGGTATACCACTTAGTTGACCACTACCTTGACAAACTCAAGCTCGATGAAACCTTGTCGCCCGGACAGAAGCCGCTTGAGTTCACCCGGTACACCACTGTTATCGCGGGGCTGCTGCACGATGTTTGCAAGATCGGCGCCTACATCGGCGACGAAAAGCCGTACAAGGGGAACAAACAACAGCCAAAAGGCCATGCCTTACTTTCCATCAAACGCATCAAAGCCTTTATCAAACTGACCGCGCTTGAAGAAATGATGATTACGTATCACATGGGCGTTTATGGGCTCAATGAGTTTTACGGAGAGGATGACTGGCAAACAGGCGAATATCCACTACGCGGCGATCACAGCAACGACAAAGACCTGACCAGAGAGGAAAGCAAGGAAGCTCGCTACGGCAAGTCAATGGCTAACGCATGGTTTCATAATCCCATCTGCAAGCTCATGTATTTCTGTGACGAACTGGCGACGCTTGAGGAGAAGGCAAGTGAAGTTCAAGCAGCTACATAGCAGCAGCAGGGCGAACCTTTACACCCTGACAGCCCCCAACGGCGAACGCTTACTGATAGAGTGTGGCGTACCGTGGAGAAAGCTCAAGGACGCCCTGGGTTACGACCTGAGCGGTATTGTCGGCTGCCTGCTCAGTCATAATCATTTAGATCACAGCAAGGCCATAGCAGGCGTTATGGTGGCGGGTATTGACGTGTATGCCAGTGCCGGCACGTTTGAGGCCGTAGGGGTCAATGGTGAGCGTAGGGCAAAGCGTATACCCGTCGGGACCCTGACTGAAATCGGCGGGTTCCAGGTCTTTGCTTACCCCTCACACCACGACGCAGTAGAACCTTTGCTTTTTATTGTCGGCTACGACGGGGAATATATGCTCTTTGCAACCGACACATCACACATCACGCAGCGGTTTGATTTGGCGTTCAAGATCGTCGCTATTGAGTGCTCTTACGACAAGGACATATTGCAGGATCGCGTTGACACCAAAGACATAAATGAGGAAGTGGCAAAACGGCTACTGACTTCGCACATGGAAAAACGAAACTGTATCTCGTACCTGTCCGAGTACTGTCATTTAGGGCAGTGCGAACAGATACACCTGCTGCACATGAGCGGTGATAATATCGACAAAGCGCAGGCCCGGTTGGAAATTGAGAAACGTTTTTTCATCGAGACAGTGATAGTTTGAAAGGATTCGAGAGGAACGGATGCCGGCTTTCATAACAAATACAATCGATGGCATAGCTGCTGTCCAAGACAAGACTTGGGACGATGTGCAAGTCGAAGCTGCAAAACACCATCGGTCAAAGGTAACAGTTGAGTCATACTCTGAGGCGGCGGAGTGGAGCGACCAACAGCGCAAATGGTGGAAGGGTGTACTCTTGCCGGCATTAGCTCAGACCGGCGACTCAATAGAATACTGGGAAACACGGTTGAAATTGGCTGTTATGCCTGATGACTTCCAGCCGGTAACTATCGTTATTGACGGCAAACTATACAAGTACATTCCGTCCATAACGACGCTCGGCATGAAGAAAATGAACCTGATGGTTGAAGGATCGGTTGCGCACCTGAGAGACGAACGCATTTACGGCGATGAGTTTCACTGGGTAACATTGCCGGATAAGGAATTGAGGAAGTAGCTCTTTGAAATTGAATAGTGGCCCCGTAGCTCACCGAAGAGCGCCAGCGACTTAGCTGGAGGGCAGGTTCAAACCCTGCCGGGGCCTGTAGGCGAAAGCCAACGAAGGGTTAAGACGTGAACCTCGGAAGGCCAGACCCCTATTTGGTGAAGATGCGAGGTGACAGTCCAGAGGACCGAGCCAGTGCGAGGCTGGCATTACAATTGAATAATGGGCAGGTGAACAACGTATCAAGAGGTAAGCATAATGACGCGTAGCCAACCTTGTGTAAGAACGTGGTGCCTGCCCACCTTAATCTTTAGGCTGTGCCGGCGGCATAATTGGTTGTCTTGATGCTGCACGCCAGTTATGTCAGGCACGAAGGAGCAATACCCAAACGTGCGCAGTAAGGAATTGAATCATCTGCCCGGCACGGCCTGTAAATTGAAAGGAGAACTGAAATGGAAATAACTTTTCCCCATGCCACAGCTCCGGCACATTTTGTTCGTGGCAGTATCGAAGAAAGCATTTATGTAGTGTTGTGTCGTTTCAGCGATGGCGAGTGGGGGTTCGCCAGTTTTTTTTCGCTCCCTTACGCCGACAGGCACTATCTGGTTGCGGTTGCTATGAAGAAGCGTATGTACGAAAAAGCTAAATCATACAGCAAAAATTGGGTAAAAGACGCTTTCAAGGTAGCGAAAATAACGCTTTGAATAGGAGAATAGAACCATGAACATACTTGAACAGCTAAAGGAAAATGAGAAACCCTTTGGCCTGATGTCTGAGGAAATGCGAGCGAAGCAAGGCGACATGGAAAAGAGCGACTTCCAAGTTTTCCGTAATGGCGCGTGGATGAATTACGACGCATCTTTCCCCGGCTGCAACAGCTTCGTCTACCGCCTGCGCCCCGACTACGAAGATGAGCCGGAGATAGTGGAGTGTGAGATAATCGCCGATGGGAACGGCAAATTTCACTACAACAGGCCTGATGGAATCACGAATTGTAGTCTTAGTACGGCTGTTAATTGTCCCGACTTCATCGGCTTCAAGTTTGAGGATGGAACCGTGTTTGGCCTACCTGTCAAATACTCGGTTCCTGGAGTAACTACAAAAGGCTATTACGCTTTTTATGATGATATTAAAACCAGCCAAGCACTGGAACATCACGCCACCCATGTATTATTCAGGCAAAAGAAACAGGAGTAGAACCATGCCCGGCTTGGGAAATATAACAACGGAACATACGGTGTGGTGTGCAACCTGCGAAGAATGGCAACAGTTTTGTGACCGCACAATCCAGAGGACGACAGTGTCCGCAAAGCGCAACGGATGGAAGAAAGTTAAGGGCTTGTGGATATGTCGCAAGTGCATTGCTCGTGCAAAGGAGTAGACCATGAACCTCGTAACACCCAAAGCAAAACAGGCAACACAGTTGATAATGACCTGTGTTATCGCGGGCCTCTGTAGTTGGGCGGCCTATGGAATAGTAAAAACATTCCCCCCTCCAGAGTCGGTGGCTGACATCTCACAGATTGAGGCCCCGGATCACATTATAATTTCGATCATGGACTTACAGCGTGAGATTAACCGCCGTTACCCCGACCTCAATCTCAAGGTGGACGGCAGGTACGGACCATTGACGCAAGCGGCCCATGAGATAGCCATTGGGGACCAATATGCAAAAAAATTGATGGTATGGGAGGTGGAATGACAGACAAAAACAGTATATCAATTGGGAAGTCATTTGATGCGGTCATCAGAGAGACGGCCATCAAGATTGCGGGGGATTACTTTCTTGAGCATAGCGAACGTATGGTGGCGACAATCAGTAACTGCACCGGCCAACCGATTGACATTCACTCCAAAGAGGTCCCGCCGGAACTCAAGATTTACATGAACGCGTTTTCCTCCGGGGTTGGCTGCGTTCTTGCTGCTATCTTAACAGGGAAGCTGGATTTGTACGTAATGAAAAAGGAAATCAATGCAGCCGCCGCAGAGGATATTGATAAGGAGCCCACCCCATGACCCCTAAGCAATTAGAACAAATCAAGGCACGGTGCGAAGCGGCGACAGAAGGGCCGTGGTTTGATGCAGGAAATAAAATAGGAGCGGATGGACATGGCATTGCAGAGGTTGAGTTTGACGAACAGGCGGATATGGATTTATGTGTTCACGCCCGCCAAGACCTGCCCGACTGCCTCGATGAGATTGAGCGGCTGGAGAAAGCGTGTCGCATGGCCTATGAAGGTTTGTGCACTGGCGACCCAGAGGCGGAACAAAACGCTATTGCTTTTATTGATACGTTAGAGACTTAACACAGGGCACGACGCCCATAAACACTTGTAAAGGAGATAGTTATGGCAAAAGGTAAGAAGAAGGAAGCCGGTGAACAGTTGCAGTTGATTGAGGTCGGGCCGAAAGACGGCAAGGAAATTCTGGCTGCTGCAAAGATCTACAAGAAGCACCAGAAGGCACGTCTGGCGGCAGCGGCCAAAGAGGCCGACCAAAAGACGCTCATTCTCGAACTCGTCGATAAGGCGGATCTGCAAAGACTGGCCGGCGGCGTAATCAAGTTTGAGATCGAGGGCATCCCCATCAAAATTACGCCCCGCGACCAATTAGTTCAGGTGGGAGAGGCCAAAGAAGCAACGGAGTAGACACGGAGGTCGGGCCGGGCGGAAGGTCTCAGTACGCCGGTAACGTCGCTGCGAGGACCACAGTTACCCGCCCGGCTATTTTGAAAAGGAAAAGTCAAGGATGGCAAAGAAGAAACGACGAAAACCGAGATCAATTAAAACCGCAGGCCCGAACTCTCCGCTGTGGCGAAACAAGGCTGACACGGCATTTAGCGACAAAGAGCGTGCAAAAGTGGGCTACTGTCAAATATGCAGAAAGCCCGGCGAGGCCCGCAAGAGTGATGGTCTTGAAATCAAGGGACTCGAACTGCACCATTTAATCGACAGGGGCCGGTTCCGGTTTCGTTACGATCGGAATAACAAAGTCATTTTGTGCAGACATCACCACGGCTCCCACCCTATGTTTCGTAACCACAAAATATGCGCACACGGTTCGATGACAGCGTTTGAAGCATACAAGGAATGGCTGCAAGAGGAACTACCCGAGACGTGGAAATGGTATCAGGATAACAAACACGACAAGCGCATGATGGACGGTACTTATCGCGAGAAGTATGAGGAGTTGACAAAATGACAGGCAGGGAAGCTGAGTGACTGACATCCAATATGTACAACTCGATTCGTCAGATTTCTTGACTGACATCGACTTCCAGATGATGGATGCCGAGCAAAGGGGAGTGTATTGCTCTATAATTTTATACCTGTATTGCAACGAAGGTCGAATCGAGCTAAATGGCGGTGAAGGGATAACACTGTTAGACAGCAGAACCTCAAAGCTGGCGCAGATGTCCGGCTGCCTTAAGACGGGCGCTGCATGGGAGACCCTTTGGAACAGGATCGCGCATAAATTCCAAATAACCGGGGATATCCTTACTCACAAGCGGGTGTCGGAGGAATTGAAACGGTCGGAAGATTTCATAAAAGCCAAAAGCGACGCGGGCAAAAAGGGCATGGCGTCAAGATGGGGCGATAACACAGTTATAACTAAGGTAAGTAAAGTAAAGGTAAACTATAGTCAAAACTCTAACGAGTTCCGACTATCCTCACTCCTGATCGAGCGTATCATCAAGCGCAAGCCTGATTTCAAAAAACCCAACCTTCAATCGTGGGCCGGGCACATCGATAAGATGATCCGCTTGGACAACCGAAAGCCCGCCAGAATCCGCGAAATAATCCAATGGTGTCAGTCCGACGACTTCTGGCAGAACAATATCCTGTCGACAGCAAAACTACGGAAGCAATTCGACAAACTTGAATTGAAAGAGCAAAGTGAACGAAAAACAACTACACAAGACCAACTCGGCGGTTCGCCGGCAGCAGGACGAAAACAACAAGCGCCGCGAAAGAACCGAAACTACAGCAATCAAGAGACCGATTGCGGCGTTTCAATCGACAACGCGGACTGAGAAGCCTGAGCCGACCGAGCACGAGCTACGGATCAACCTGCGCCATGGTCGAGGCTTGAAGCGTGGGCAATGGCGGTCCCGGCTGTCGTGGGTTCCGGAGTTGTTCAAATATGCCCGTTACGGCGAATTGTCGGCAGCTCGCCAGGCTCTGCTTGCCAAACGGCAACGATGGCAGGGGTTGTTGCTCTGGGGGCCGCAAGGGACTGGCAAGAGCCGCACAGTGTGTGTTATAGGCCGCCAGCTTGTGATGACAGCGAAGGCGGTTACTGTAGCCCGTGTGCGGTATGATGACCTGCTAAAGGAAGTACGGGCTTGCTACCACGATGGAGCAAAATACAGCGACGTCGAAGTCCTGCGGAAATACCGCACACCCGATTTACTGATAATTGAGGACGTTGGCGTAACCACACCTATTGGGGGCCAAGAGACAGATTTCAGTCTGACCACACTCTACCTGCTCGTTGACTGGCGGCTGGAAAATATGAAGGCGACGTTTATCACGAGCAATAAAAATCTCAAGAATATAACCGATAGTTTCGACGCGCGGATCGGAAGTCGGTTGAGTACGTACCGAGTCATCGAACTCAAAGGCAAGGACCGGAGGCGTGTAGATGACTGACAATGGCAAAGTGATTTTGGATTTGTGCGGCGGCACAGGGGCATGGTCGAAGCCTTACGCCGATGCTGGGTATGATGTGCGCGTGATTACTTTGCCCACTGACATAAGATTGTCGTGTGTCCCAAAAGGTGGTTACGGCATTTTGGCCGGGCCGCCGTGTACGGACTTGGCTGGTTCAGGTGCGAGATGGTGGGAAGCAAAAGGGGAAGAGGCTTTATTGACGGCGCTGTCAATCGCAGATGCCTGTATGCGCTTTGTGGCTCTGTGCGAGCCTGTTTTCTGGGTGCTTGAGAATCCTGTTGGGAGATTACCGCGGTTTTATGGCAGTCCGCGTATGTATTTCAATCCGTGTGACTATGGCGACGCTTATACGAAAAAGACAGCTTTGTGGGGCAGATTTAACCTACCAAAACTTAGTCCAGTAAAGCCTGTCCCACAAAAAGAAAACCCGATATGGAATATGTCGCCTTCCTTGGAACGGGGAGCTTTACGAAGCATTACTCCACCTGGCTTTGCAAAAGCTTTTTTTGAGGCGAACCGATGACTGACATCACGAATATGATTGACACCGTAATTTGCGGCGATTGCCTTGAGGTTATGCCGGACATGCCGAACAACTGTGTGGATTTGGTGATTACGAGCCCGCCATACGAGAACGCCCGCACTTATGGGATTGACTTCAAACTCAAGGGGCAGGGCTGGGTGGATTGGGCTGTTGAGCGATTCATCGAATGTGTGCGGATCTCGAGGGGGGTTGTGGCGTGGGTTGTCGAAGGTAAAACGGAGAAATTCAGATGGAGCGCAACGCCGGCGTTACTTATGGCTGACCTGCATCGGGCGGGGGTCAAGTTGCGAAAACCCCCTGCGTTTTACAGGGTAGGTATTCCTGGAAGCGGCGGCCCTGACTGGCTTCGTAACGATTACGAGTTTATCGTGTGTGCATCGAAGGGCAAATTGCCGTGGTCGGACAATACGGCTTGCGGCCATCCACCAAAATGGGCCCCCGGTGGAGAAATGAGTCATCGGATCTCGAGTGGCGCTCGAGTCAATCAGTGGGGGTGTAGTGCTGCGAATAAGTCTGGCCCGCGCAGCCCTGATGGGTCTCGAGGTTCGTATTCTGGCAAGCCAAGCCATGTAATTACCACAAAACAAGAACTTGGCGACAACGGCATGAGGCGAGCAGACGGAAAACGCCGAAAGCACGGATACAATACTGCAGCAGTGTTAGCGAACCCCGGCAACGTTATCAAGTGCAACGTTGGCGGCGGAGCATTGGGCAGCCCCTTGGCGCACGAAAACGAAGCGCCTTTCCCAGAGCTGCTGGCGGAGAGATTCATAAAATCCTTCTGTCCGCCTGGCGGAATTGTCTGCGATCCCTTCTGTGGGTCCGGCACGTCCCTGGCTGTCGCGTACAAACACACTCGCCATTGGCTTGGGATAGATGTTCGGCAATCACAAGTTGACCTGTCAAAAAAGAGAATCCAAGAGGAACGCGACAAATACGCATTACTGGACACAGCGAAAGGCGGCGAATAATGAGCATTTGGTGGGATAAGAGCATAACCCTTGTCGAAGGCTGCACGCCGGTGTCGGCAGGTTGCGACCATTGCTGGAGCGCGGGCAGGACGAATCACTGGGAAAAGAAAAAGGGCTACACGGATGGGCCGCGCTTCAATGGCAAGATATTATTTCGTGAGGACCGGTTGCAAGAGATTCTGAAACGACGGAAGCCGACCAAGTGGACTATCTGGAATGATTTGTTCCATGAGTCTGTGCCGTTTGAGACAATCGCAAAGGTGTTTTACTATATGGGAATATGTTACTGGCATACATTCTTAATTTTGACGAAGCGCTCACAACGGATGCTGGAAATGCTGACAGTTTGGCATAAGCAGCAGAACAAAGGTTATTTCTTCAATCCGGATTTTGGTCCGTATGTAGAACACGCAAATGTGTGTAACGCCGACGACGAAATACAAGAGCCACACTTATCGTACCTCAAGGCCATGCAGCGGCATTACAAGCCCGGCTGGAACGAAAACCCGAAGTGTCTTGGCGACGCAGGATATTGTCTGCCGTGGCCTCTCCCCAACGTGCACCTCGGCGTAACGGTCGAGGACCAAGACAATGTAGGGCGGATAGCTGACCTGATTCGGACGCCTGCGGCAAAAAGGTTTGTTTCGTTTGAGCCGCTATTGACTCAGATTAAGTTTGCCAAACTTGAGACATTTCAAGACTTCTGCAAAGTCGATTATGCGTTTATCGGTTGTGAAAGCGGGCCAAAGGCAAGGTTGTGTTCGCCTACGGATATTCTCCAAGTTAAGCATCAATGTTGGGATGCCGGCGTCAAAATCCACGTCAAGCAGATCCCGCTCAACGGCAGATGTAATAAAAAGTTCGACGAATGGCCGCCGGAATTTCAGGTAAGGGAGGTATGACAAATGACTGAGTTACAAAACGTCTGGGACCATCTCGCAAGAGACAAGACTCTTGCGGAGGTAGGCGAGGTGAACAGGGGAGTTTTGGACGATGCCGACAGGCCGCACGGCGTTTGTTGGCCCTGTAAGAAACTTGCAGACGAGGCGATGTTTCACGAATCACCGGGCACGGCTGAATGTTGCAAAGGATGTGACGCTTATCAAGGGGAGGATGACAAATGACCACCCCAGAGACACCCCAAGAATGGCTTGATGAAACCGACCTGCCCACAAAACTGGCAAAGGCGTTTGATGATAAAGGCAAACGTCAAGTCAGGCACACCGCTTGCTGGTTGTGTAGCATCGGAAATTGCACAGGATGCGAGCATTACGACATCACTATCGACTGGAACACGGCGAAGTATTGGCAGGGGAAGTGTGATGAAGAAATGTTAATTCGGGCGGCAATAGAGGTATTTGACGTAATGTATCCCGAGCGGGCTTCAACCCGGAAACGAGTTTAT
>SDBT01009775.1_pt1 | contig 15526 bp, 11 predicted proteins | sample 2277101 | NCBI WGS metagenome assembly SDBT01 (sample SAMN10404973, study PRJNA504765) | marine sediment metagenome | isolation source: marine sediment core GS10_PC15, 103 cmbsf | place: Arctic Ocean: Southern Knipovich Ridge | collected 2010 | reverse complement strand
GGCTGGCTGGATATTTTTAGGTTAGTATTTTTTGATGATTATGTTTGGATGTCAATTTTTATTGAGTGATATTACACTTGTTATTTGATTGTGATGTTTTTTTTACCGCTGATTTTCCTTTATAGCTAACTAGCAGAAGTGCCGGTAGGCAATGTATTTTTTAGAGTCGTATTCTATCTTCCGGCTGTAATTTCCGGGATTGTGATGATGTTGATGTGGAAAAACTTCTTCAACGCCACAGATCAAGGACTACTGAATCAGGTTGTCGGTCTATTTGGTTTTGAGCCAATTAGGTGGTTGGGGGATAAAAATACGGCGATGATATCTATTATGCTCCCCCAGGCCTGGGCGGGTATGGGGCCTGGGTGTCTGATTTATCTAGCTGCATTAAAAACAGTACCGGATGATCTTTATGAATCGGTTTCTATCGATGGAGGTGGCTTTTTACACCGAATTCGTTATGTAACACTCCCAATAATTAAACCCTTAATCTTGATACAGTTAATATTTGCACTTATCGCAGCATTTCAAGCTGCAGATACGGTTCTGGTCATGACGGCTGGTGGTCCGGACAATGCCACGATGGTAGTGGGATTGGAGATATTCTTCAACGCCTATATGTATCAACGTTTTGGTGTGGCGACTTCTATGGCCTGGATTTTGGGCTTTATCCTGATGGGCTTTACAGTTTTTCAAATGCGACGTTTATCAAGGTTAACTTTTACGACGGCAGATGAAAAGTAAGATTAATCCTATTCAAAGTATGCATATTTAAATTTTGCATGAATCGAGGAATCTAAGATGCCAATAATCATCAACTCCGAGAGAAAGTCAACATATGCACGGATGATTTTTACTATGTGTTATCTTCTACTGTTTATTGGCGGAATGGCAATGGTTTTTCCATTTTTAATTATGGTTTCAGGTTCGTTTAAAGGTAAAGTGGATCGTCATGAATATGATCTGGTCCCGGCATTTCTTTATAAAGAAAAAGTCTTATTTCAGAGATATATAGAAGAAAAATATAATGATCGTATACAGGATTATAAAATCGCTACTGGTGATTATGCTCCGAAATTCCAGAGAGTTACTTTACCTGAATTACCTTCAGATGCTTTAGTAGAAGACTGGAAATCTTTTTGTGCTCGAGAGACAACCTATACAATGTATCACCTGGGTGCGATGACCTCCCTAAATGCCATGCATGAGAAAATTACACCTAAAAATCAACGAGCATTTCGATTCTACATGAGAGATCTCTGTAATAACGATCTCGAAATTTTTAAAGCACAATACTCTCCTAAACTACAAAATTGGTTCTACCTGGAAACGCAGATTGAACGACTATTGGATCGAAATTATATGTTACCTGCAAATCATAACCTTACTAATGCGATTAATCAATTTAAAACCAGTCGTCCATATCCCGATCGCATCTATCTCTCCGTGGACGGAGAATATCGTAAAAAGTGTATAGCGAATGATTTATATGAAAGAGATATTAAAAAGTTTAATGAGATTAATGGTACTTATTATAATTCGTTTGAAAAAATTATAATTTCTGAAACGGCGCCAAAGACAGCTGAACGGAAAGAATGGGAGAAATTCGTTAGAAAATCATTACACACCCAGTTTATTTATATTTCATCTGATGCGCATGATAACTATATTAATTTTTTGAAAAGTAAGTATGGTGCCATTGAAAACCTGAACAAAATATATAAAGAAAAATATTCCAACTTTAACGAAATTTCTTTTCCTAACGATAAAGTATTCACATCACCTCAACTAATAGACTTTACTGTGTATTTAGAGAGTGAAAAATGGTTAGCGTTGGAAGATATTACCCTCGACACACCAGAGCTACGCTGGCGCAAATTTTTAAAATCAAAATACACATTTTTAGATGGCATTCAGAAAGCACATAATAAAAAGTCTCGTTCTTTTGATATCATCCCTATGCCTCAGAAAGAAATGGACTATTATTATACCGACAATCATTCTTTCGAGTTGAGGTATCATTTTTTAACCAGAAATTATAAAATGGTAATTGATTATGTCTCAGTTTACGGAAGAGGCATAATTAATACGGTTATATATTGCCTTTTTGCAATTCTGGCTGCTCTTACTGTCAATCCTTTAGCTGCTTATGCACTCTCGCGCTACAATTTACCCAGTCAATATAAATTTCTGCTCTTCTTCATCACCACAATAGCATTTCCTGCCATGGTAACGATGATTCCATCTTATCTATTGTTAAAAGATTTGGGACTGTTAAACACTTTTGCCGCGTTAATTTTACCAGGCCTGGCAAATGGATATTCAATTTTTCTACTAAAAGGCTTTTTTGACAGTCTCCCCAAAGAATTATTCGAAGCAGCGGGGTTAGATGGTGCTTCGGAATGGTTTAAATTCTGGAATATAGCCTTAAATTTGTCAAAACCAATTTTAGCGGTAATTGCTTTAGGTGCTTTTACTGCTGCCTATGGGAACTTTATGTATGCTTTTGTACTATGTCAGGATAGTGATATGTGGACATTAATGGTATGGCTCTATCAACTTAGTTATTATACGGTCCAGGGTGTTCAATTTGCTTCATTAATCATCGCTGCCGTACCGACATTACTGGTTTTTATTTTTGCCCAGCGAATCATTATCCGGGGAATAGTTGTACCGGTCGAGAAGTAAAAAATTACTTATTCAAGAGAGAAAAAAAATGAGATTAGATCTTAAAATACCAGGTAAAGTTATCATCGTAACTGGTGCTGCTTCTGGAATTGGCGAAGCCATTGTGAAGGAGTTTCTGCAATCAGATTCACTTGGATTGGTGGCTGTGGATATAAGCCCGGATTTTCAGGATGTATTCGTGCAGGAAAAAAAAAAATATGGTCAAAAACTTCAAATCATTACAGGTGATGTTAGCCAGGAGTCCACGGCAAAATTATTCACCAAGACTGCTATTGAGCATTTTGGAAGAATAGACATCATGATTAATAATGCTGCTATTAGTGTAGTCAAATCAGTCATTGAACACACGCCAGATGAATGGGATAAGGTGATGAATGTAAATGTAAAATCCATTTACTGGTCTGCCCGTTGTGTCGTCCCAATCATGCGTAAACAGGGAGGCGGTTTGATTTTGAACAGTGGCTCTATCTCAGGTATTGTAGGAATATCCACCCAGGGTGCCTATGCACCTTCTAAAGGAGCCGTCATTCAGATGACAAGACAGATGGCGATAGAATTTGCTAAAGAAAATATCCGTGTTAATGCCATTTGTCCGGGAACTGTGGATACTCCTTTAGTGCGTAAATCTGCACGGGCTTCAGGAGATCCTGAAGGATATTTGCGTATGTTAGAAGAGGGACACCCTTTGGGAAGAATTGCATCGGCTGAAGAGATTGCAAAATTCTATTTGTTCATGGCTTCAGATGATGCCCAGTTTTTTACTGGGTCTATTTTAATGGTCGATGGTGGCTTCACGGCCAAATAACAAATAGACTTTGATTAAGCCTTCTTAATAGAAATTGTCCGTTGACCATTAGGAGATTTGAGATTGGATACTATGTTAGCCGCTACCTATATTGGAAAAGATCAAGTCGAGGCAAGACCTACACCAATTCCGAAGCCAGGGCATGATGAGGCATTGGTAAAGATATACTCAAGTGGTATATGTGGCTCTGATCTGGGGATTGTTTCAGGAAATCATCCGCGTGCGAAACCACCTCTTATCATCGGTCACGAATTTGCCGGAGAGATCGTAGATCTAACGGAGTCTGAAAAATCGGATTTTAAAGTGGGCGATAAAGTCACGTTATTTCCGCTAATATCTTGTGGTCGATGTTATGCCTGTCGAAATGGTCTTAGTCATGTCTGTTCCACTCTTCGTGTGATCGGTTTTGATCGGGATGGGGGAATAGCCGAATATGTGAGTTTGTCCGTGGATATGTTAATAAAAATACCGGAATCCATGAGTTATGAGGTAGGCTCGCTTATTGAACCTTTATCTGTGGCTGTACATTCGATAGATATGGTATCTATTCAACCGAATAACAAAATTCTTGTTCTGGGTGCAGGTCCCATTGGTCTGTTAATAGCTGCTGTATTAAAATTTCACGGGATCAAAGATTTGTATATCACAGATATTGATGAATATCGTCTACAGCTTGCCAAATCGACGGGAATAAATACAGTGAATTCAATAAAAACTAATATTCTTGAATATGTAAATGAGAAAACCGATGGAGATATGGCCGATACTATTTTTGAAGTGGCAGGTGTTCAGGAATCTGCCCAACAGATGCTGGATTTAGCACGACCCCGAGGGACGATTGTAAATGTTAGTGTATTTAAAAAACAGCCGGTTGTTGATATGCGGGTAATTAATTTTAAGGAGCTTTCAGTTATTGGATCAAGGGTTTATACAAAAGAAGATTTCAAAAGTGCGATTGATATATCTTCGCAGATACCCCTGACTAAAATTGTTTCACACCGTTTACCCTTATCTGAAATATCCGATGCCTTCAAATTGTTTTCAGATAAAGTGAATGTTTGTAAAGTTTTATTTAAACCACATCAGGGGTAATAATTTTCTCCGGGTAATACAGTTGGAATTTATAAGTATAGTCTTCTTTTAAGAGAGGCCGTTTAAGGATAATGATTAAACGAAAATATAATTACACGCAAAATGACCCCTTCGATAAGCTAGGTAAAATAAAACTCGTCGTGAATCCGGAAATGGACTCACAATCCTTCATGGACTCAATAAAAGAATATTCCATACCGGATAATGGACTGGCCATATGGTTCCTTGGGCAAAATGGTTTTATATTGAAACCCGGTAGGGGGCCGCTTTTGGCGATTGATCCATACCTGACAAATAGTTGTGCCTCACTCTACAATGACAGCTTTGAATATCGTCTTGACCGACAGTTGCCTGTGTTTATTGAACCTGAGAATTTAGATGTGGACCTCTTTCTGGTGACCCACTCACATGATGATCATGCGGATCCACAAACATTGAAACATTGTGGTAATAAACACTCGACGAAGTTCATCAGTCCCTGGGAGGGGTATCAAAAATTTCTTCAGTGCGATATTCCAAAGGAGAATTGTTATCTGATCCATCCGAACCAGACCTTAGAAATAGATGGCGTAAACATCCGGGGGACCTTTGCTCTGCCAACAGATCACACCGATTTAAATCATCTTGGATATTTGATAGAATTTTCAAATGGTATTACTTTTTATAATTCTGGCGACACTGCCTATTGTGATTTGTTCACATATATTAACCGATTTGAAGTTGATATTTGTACAATATGTATTAATGGAGGGTTCCATAATTTGAGTCATACGGATGCGGCTAGAATTGTAAAAGATATTGATCCAAAAGTTGTTATCCCTTGCCATTATGACATGATGGTCAACAATGCAGGAAATCCGGAGATGTTTCATTCGGCGTTACAAATTTTGGGCGTTAAAAGTCAATATCAACAGCTCGACTACTATCAACCTTGGCTGTATAAAAAATAATTATTACTATTATCTTTGATACATATCCTGCTATTCCTTATGTCAACGAAAAAGCGCCAAATTATCTAAAAATCTTTAAAAGGGAATAAAGTAATATGAAAATACTGGTTATCGGAGGTACCGGACATATCGGAAGTTATTTAATCCCAAGACTTATATTAAACGGACATGAAGTTTCAGTGGTTTCCAGAGATTCACAACCGAAATATACCAACAACCAAATTGTATGGAATCAAGTAAATTGGATCACTGTGGATAAAACTTCAGAAGAATAAGAAGGCACTTGGAGTAAGAGAATAACAGATATTCATGAATAGATCAGGTTAATTACTGATATTGACTTAATTTAAAATGAGGTATTAATCATGCAGCAGAGAAAATTTATTAATTTAGTAGGCCTTGGATTAGCGGTTTTTTTATTTGGTACTTGGGGCTGTTCTTCAAACCAGTCGCAAAAGAGACCAAATATCATTTTTATTTTAGCAGATGATCTTGGCTGGGCAGATGTTGGATGCTATGGTAACACTTATAATGAAACTCCAAATATCGACAAGCTCGCCCACCAGGGTATGAGATTTACCCAAGCGTATGCTGCTGCTCCGGTCTGCTCACCATACCGGGCTGCCTTGATGACGGGCCAGTATCCGGCAAGGGTTGGTATAACCGATTATATGCGTTGGGAAAGTGATCCTTTGTCGACAAACCATGTTACATTCACGGAATTGCTTCAACGAGCAGGATATAAAACGGGATTGATAGGCAAGTGGCATCTGACCGGGTATAAAGATAAAGGGGCGAAAGACGAAGTTCACCCCGCAGAGCACGGATTTGATGAAACCATTCTTTGGGAAAAAGAGAAAAGAGATAAAAATTTTCATGGTTGGTATAATGATGCAAACAAATACATTACTGATGAGTTGGGTAAAGAGGCAGTACAATTAATTGAGCGTTGGAAGGATAAGCCCTTCTTCCTTTATCTGAGTCATTATGCAGTTCACACATGGCTGGGAGGGAAGGGGCATTTGGTAAATAAGTATAGGTTTAAGAAGGGAACCGGTCGTTATGCAATGGGACCATACAGAGATACTAAAAAGGTATGGAAAGAACAATATGTCACCCCAAGCCTCGCTGCGGTGCTTGAAAGTCTAGACCAGACTGTGGGAATGGTATTGAACAAGTTGGACCAATTAGGTCTTTCTGATAATACAATTGTGGTTTTCACCAGTGACAACGGCGGAGAAGAATTTGTTACTTCAAATGAACCTCTCAGGGCAGGGAAATCTACACTCTATGAAGGTGGCATTCGAGTTCCCTTCGTTATCCGATGGCCTGATAAAATTCCTGCAAATACGATGAATGAGATCCCCACATGTAATTTTGATTTTTATCCTACCTTTCTTGAGGCAGCCGGAATTCTACCGGATCCAGAGCAGAAATTAGACGGAAAATCGATCTTGCCGGTGCTTAAAGATCCTGAATCTAAATTTACACAGGAAACGTTTTATTGGCATTATCCTCTTGAAAAAAAGCATTTTCTTGGCGGACGTTCATCAGGAGCCATCCGTCACGGCGACTGGAAACTTATTGAATATTTTGATACTGGTGAAATAGAACTATATAATCTGGCTAAGGACATTAGTGAAAAACAAAATCTTGCAGATCAAAACATGGCTAAAAAAGATGAAATGTATAAATTACTCGTTGAGTGGAGAAAGAAAAACAATTTTGTGATCGATCCAAAGTGCGCTAATTATAATCCAAATGACAAGAACGGGGGATGATAGCCGTAAGGAACAAAGTGAAATATTCAATTCGTTGTTTCTGATGGCACCACATAATGAATTTAATGGAATGACAGCTATGTTTCCTAAAAACTAATTTGATAAAATGATATTAAAGAGGAAAAATATGAAATACATATCAATAAATTTACTAATCATAGTAAGCATAACGATTGTACTTATTGGCTCAGGAAAAAGGTTAACATATGGGGAACAGGTACAAAAGCCCAACATTCTATTTATTACCACCGACTATACCAGAGGAGTTGATCTCCCCTCATATGGATCGCCTTTTCTGGAAATGCCCAATATAGATCGTCTTTGTAAAGAAGGTGCAGTTTTCACCAACCACATCAGTACATCTCCAATATGCATGCCTACCCGGTATACCTGGGTAACGGGACAATATCCCCATACGCACGGTATGTGGGATAATAATCGTTATTCCATAAAATCTGATGCGCCAATGCTTATAAGAGAATTTAAAAATTTGGGCTACCAGACACTTGGGATAGGTAAAATGCACTTTTCTCCCTGGGATGCAGGATCTTATTACTACGACGTTCGGATCATACACGAAGGGCAGGATTTGGGCAATCATCTCGATGACGATTATAACAAATTTCTCAAGAAACATGGTTTGGATCGTGATAAAATTCGTGATGTGCAGGGACCATTTAATTTAAAAGGTGGAAATAGTGTCTATGACTGGCCGTTTGATGAGGAACTTCATCATGACAACTTTGTTGCTGATCAGACACTTCGCATCATTCATGAGGACAGGTTGAGCCAAAATGATCCGTGGTTTATGTGGATTTCTTTTAGTGGTCCCCATAATCCGTGGAATCCCCCAAAGCGATATGCTGAACCCTACCGTAATATGAAAAATTTACCCCTGGGTGATTTTCGTGAGGACAATGAACTGCGGGAAAAACCAATTGAATATACACGGCACCGGTATGGTTATGGTGGGAATGTATTCGAACTATATGATGCAATGTCCGATGAAGAAAAAGAAAAACTCAGACGTTATATCAGGGCTGCGCATTACGGGAGCCTTACAATGATCGATGAGCGGATTGGTGATATTCTTGCAGAATTAAGAGATCGCCGGCAGCTGGATAATACAATTATTATATTTACCTCGGATCATGGCAGTGCTTTGTTTGATAATAACATGTTACACAAGGGTGCACATTTTGATACGCAGGTTCGAGTCCCATTTATTGTATGGTGGCCCGACAGGATTAAGCCGGGTGTCAGAAGTAATATATCAAGTCATGTAGATCTTTTCCCAACGATTATGCAGTTGACAGGTGGTAAAATGCCAAAAATTTTGGAGGGTAAAAGCCTGGTGCCGATGTTGGAAAATCCCCTCGCAAAGGTTCAGGACTTTGCTGTTGTGGAATGCACATTTGTTACATCGATCATCTCAGATAAGTGGCGGATTGGGTTTCATCACTATAATAATGAAATTGACCTTTATGATGTGCAGAAAGATCCACACAGTTTCTATAATCTTGCAGAAAAGCCTGAGTATGCCAGTGTCATTAATCAGCTACAAAAACAGCTTGTAGAATGGCGGCAAGCTTTGAGTCCAACTATGGATATACCGGAGGACCCACTTAAATGGCGCGAATGTCTTGGACCGCAAGATATAGTCTCACGATTCCGTGAAGGGTACCTCAAGCAATACCGTCGTCTATCCACCTTGGATGAGTCAAAACGACCGGGCAAGGTTGGCAAATATGTGAAAAAGTATTTACCGGAAGATACTTCGGTTTTAGAGTAATAAGATTTTGCCGTATCGGCCAAAATTATAGAATAGCAAGGAAATGAGTAAGCTGTTATGAAATTTAATGATTACACAAGCATAAATAGTTGTAAAATTAATGTATTATATCCTCTTTTAACAGGACTAACAATGGTAAGTATGTTTCCCGGTCATTCGGTAAGCGCAGATAATATTTTTACTTTAAAAGGCCAGCCAGTTGAGTTGAATGTTCGGTTTGTATCTGAAAATACAGCCCGTATCTCAATCCTTCCTGTACATAGTGATGAAACAACTAATGGATTAGGTGCATCGCCGTTGCTTGCTGAATTGGGCGGTATTCAACCGGAATATCAGTCAAGGATCCTTGCTGATAATCACCCCGTCCGGTTAGAAAATAACAGATATCATATTACTATCATGGGTGAGAACCTGATTTTCCGCTTCAAACATGCGAAGGGCGAAATAGTAAAAGAATTCCGCATTGACCTCACGTCTGGAAATATTTCTTTTAAATTGGAGGGATCGCCGGTATTCGGCTTGGGCCAAGGGGCAAAGCAGTTTGACAGGACGGGAGCTTTGTATCCCATGGAAGTCGGGAGCAAACACTGGAAAATGAAGGAATATGGCGGGAGAGTTCCCGTGCCCTGGCTGATTAGTCCCGAAGGATGGGGTGTCTTTTTTCATAAACCATCCGGATCTATTGATTTAAGTAATGATATGATTACTTTTCTGCCCCGGGAAAATATTGTCCCGCTGGATTTTTTTGTTGTCCTGGCGGAGTCACCTGTTGAACTTTTTAAAGAGTATGGAATAATAACAGGGTTTTCACCTCTTCCCCCTCGTTGGGCTCTTGGTTATATGCAATCACACCGGACCCTGGCCGGTCCTCAAGAAGTTCTAAAGGTTGCTGAAACATTTCGCGAGAACAATTTGCCTTGCGATGCGCTTATTTATTTGGGTACCGGATGGTGTCCGGCCGGGTGGAATCGAGGCCACGGATCTTTCGATTTTAATCCGGAAGTTTTTCCGGAACCTTCTACATTATTACAGAAACTAAAGGCTCTAAATTTTCATACGGTCTTACATGTCGTTTTTCCTCCTGAAGGTTTATACGGTACAATTAATTCTCAAAACATTTCACCGGATGACTCCAGTCATGTGGTTAATTATTGGGCCCGGCATCGTAGTTTAAAAGAACAGGGTGTAGAGGGCTGGTGGCCTGATTCGGGCGAGAAATTATCTCTGAATGGCCGGGCTGCAAGAATTCGTATGTACTATGAAGGAGATCGTCGGGATTATAATTCCAGAACATTCGCTCTACATCGTACCGGTTTTGCGGGTATGCAGCGTTATGCAGGCTGGCTGTGGTCAGGCGATGTTTATTCAACGTGGGAGAAGTTAGGAAATCAAATTCCTATGGGTTTAAATACGGGCGTAAGTGGAATAATTTACTGGGGAACGGATATCGGCGGATTTTGGTCGACCACTGAACTCACCGGCGAGTTGTATGTCCGCTGGTTCCAGTTTGGCACTTTTTGCCCCTCGTTCCGGTCTCATGGCAGAAACTGGCATACGCGCCTGCCTTGGGGATGGAATACCGGGGATCCGGGGCCTATTGAAGTTACCGACCGTCCGCCGGGACAGAGTCTGCCGGATAGCATAGAACTGCATAATCCGCTGGTGGAACCGATTTGCCGTAAATATCTGAATTTGCGGTATCAACTGCTACCCTACAATTATACCCTGGCATTTGAAGCGACGGAGAAAGGCCTGCCTTTTATGCGCCCTCTTTGGTTGTATTATTCGGATCGGGAAGTAATGAATATTCAGGACCAGTATCTGTGGGGAAAAGATTTAATGATCGCTCCGGTTACGCAGAAAAATGCCACTACCCGAAATCTGTATTTGCCAAAGGGTGATTGGTATGACTATTGGACTTCGGAAATGATCACTGGCGGAAAAGAAATCGTCCGGGAAGTGGATTTAGCAACCATGCCAATTTATGTCCGGGCAGGCGCGGTGATTCCGATGGGACCTCAAATTCAGCACACCGGTGAAAACCAATATGGTTCGCTGACGATACAGGTTTATCCCGGCAAAGACGGCGAATTTGTTCTCTATGAAGATGATGGCAAGTCGTATGATTATCTTGAGGGTGCGTACATGAAAACAGGTTTTTATTGGGATGATGCTACGGCCACCTTATCGATCCGCCCGGAAAACGGGGTGAATTTATGTCCTCGCAAACAGAGAAAAATTACAGTACAATTGATGATAAACAATATGTCACAATCACTCATTTACCATGGAAATAGTGTGCAAGTATCTTTTGAAAAATAAAAGAAAAGTATTTCAACAAAAGTGGAGCCGCTTTTTCGGCTGCTACTCTCTTTGCTCACCCTGTAATTATTGCCTATGTGTATCTAAACTAAATGAGGCCTTTCAAATGATTAAAATTGTTTTACAAAATGTAACTATGCCGGTATCACATTTTCTTTGGGTGAGCCTTGTTCTGGTTTTAATCTCATGTACTTCCGAAAAGGCGAATCTATCCAAGATTGTTCTGACCGGTAATGATTTAAGTACATGGCAGGAAAATCTGTGAAAGTAAATCCTCAAAAGGGAAAAGGGATATGTTACAATTAATCGTAAATGGAAGAAAGGTGATTTGATAACTTTAGATCTGCCAATGCCGGTTCGAAGGGTTCTGAGTCATGAGAAAGTTGAGGATAATGCAGGTCGTGTAGCTCTTGAGCGTGGTCCTGTTGTGTATTGTACAGAATGGGTTGACAATGATGGTAAAGCTTTGGATATCATTCTTAATGATGATGTTGAACTGGAGACAGAACACAGAAAAGATATACTGAATGGGATAAATGTCATTACCGCAAAGCTTGAGGATGGTTCTCCCTTCACTGCGATCCCCTATTACGCATGGGCTCATCGCGGCCAAGGCGAGATGAATGTGTGGTTAAAAAGGGAATGAACAGCAAATTAAAAAAAAGTTGTTTTAAAATAGATCAATAAAAACATTGAAAGGGCAATAATATGCAAAAGATAATTATCAACAAAACACGATATTGTCTGAGTTGTGTAATATTGAGTATAATCACCATTATACTTTTCGATGGATATACACACCGGGGATTTGGGGAAAATATTAAATTTGCAAATTCAGAATTTCTGCTAGAATTTAATTCTTATAAAGCTGGCATCACAAGTTTAAAGCGAACTAATGATATTTATGATACAGAGTATATTAAAAAAGGTCATATGCTCTGTGATGTAATGATTCGTTACCGTATTCAAAATTCTGATTGGAAGAGTGTTAAACTGGCTGACATCGAGAAGAACTATGTTGTTGAAGCCATTTCGGAGAACGAATATCAGGTCAGATACACATTTGGAGATGAGCTGGAACTAATAAAAAATATTGTTCTTGATGATGATAATCTGATCTGGACGATGAGTTTCCGGAACAAAACAAAAACAACTCTCGAAATTGGTGACATTGCTCTACCCCTGAGAATGAATACGGACTATGTTGGCGGTGATCTCATGGATGAGAAGGCCGTGCAATTAACATATCAGAATCGTTTAAACAGGCACCGACTCATTAATGGACATGGTTCATTTATATTCTGGATGAGGGCTAATGGTACGGGACCGTATTTGTTAATGATCCCACTAAGCGGTACAAAGTTAGAATACTTTGATAAGGATTATCCAGCATTTATAAATTCAGCCTTCACGGGAGGCAATGAACATGGTGGTACATGGCGACAGAAACATACGAAAACTATTTTAGAACCAAAAGGGAAAACAAATGATTCAGTTGTTTATGGGTTCAAATTTGTCTGGGGAAAAGATTATGAGGGAGTTCGGGATGCGCTTTATCAAAATGGTGGATTTGATATTCATGTTGTTCCGGGGATGACAATACCAACCAATCTCGCAGCTCAGTTTTCATTACGGACTGTGAATAAAATTCAATCAGTCGTACCTGAATATCCGGAAAATACTATAATTGAATATCTCGGCGAAAAGGACAATGATATTCATGTTTATAAGGTCAAATTTTCCAGATTAGGTGAAAATATTGTTACTGTCAATTATAATGCCAACAGTAGTATGATTTTAGAATTTTTTATTACCGAGCCACTCGAAACGCTATACAAAAAACGTGCTGAATTTATAGTTGATAAGCAGCAACACCGTAATGACAAATGGTATAACGGTCTGTTCAGTCTCTGGGATATGAAGGAAAAGGTATTAAGAGGTCCGGAAAACAAAGGTGGTTTACCGGATTACATGGTTGGAGGCTCGGATGATCCGTCTAATTCAAAATGTGTTTATCTTGCCGAGAAAAATGTTGTACTTCCCGATGCTAAGGAAATTGAAGCGCTAGAATACTTTATTGAAAATTTTGTCTGGGGCAAGCATCAAAGAACAGATAAAGAATACCCGCATCCATATGGTATTTATGGATCGGAAAACTGGTATTGGAACCGGAATACTGATTGGGGTATAAAAGACTCAACCCGTATCCGAAGTTTGGAAAAGCAATGGATTGTGCCGGTTGGAACGGGATTGGGTAAAGAACGCATGTGGCGTACATTCGATTACACGACCTATATTATGCTCTATTATAATATGTATTTAATCGCGCGGTCATATCCCGATCAGGTAAATTATTTGGATGCATCCGGCTATTTGGAGCGTGCTTTTGGTACATCGAAGGCGTTTTTCGAAGTGCCATATTCTATCTACATGCCAGGTAAGCCTATCTGGTCACATCAGGGATTTAGTGATTGGGCATATAAACTTGGCAATTTTCATGAAAAATATATCATTGAAGTTATTGCAGCCTTAAAGAAAGAAGGCATGATTGAAAAAGCAAACTGGTTAATAAATGAATGGGAGAAAAAGGTAAAATATTTTATTTATGATGATCCGTCCCCGTTTGGTTCTGAATTTGTTTTTGACCGAACAGCTTTTGAGTCTACTCATGCCATAGCACGATATGATATTGAAAATGAGATGCAGCCGGATGAAAACCTGTGGTTCGATAAAAATAAAAAAAAATGGTACTCTCATCCTGAAATAAGACTGGAAGATGCACATGATTTTCTTGAAAGACAGGTAAAGGCCAATATTGCGATGAGAGGTTGGCTGGAAACAAGTTATTATTATTTGGGGTCGGCTAGAGTCGGGGGAAGTACACTTGACTATATGTCACAAATGGCAGGTTGGTCGATTCTTGACTATGCCCTTTATTATAGTGAAGAACCAGCTAAATATGCCAGATTAGGTTATGCTTCCATCCTCAGTTCCTGGGCTCTGGTTAATAGTGGTCCCCCAGAATCGGATTATGGATACTGGTATCCCGGCAAAGAAAATGATGGGGCAGTTGGATGGAATTTTCAAACGGAGAAGTATGGTAGAACCTGGGCTCATGGAAATACAAGCAGAGGGTCATGGTATTATTGTGGTGAGATAGATCATGGACTTGCCGGGGGGCTTAAAGCCGCGACAACGGTGGTCATTGAGGATCCCATATTTGGTAGGATAGCCTATGGCGGTGACTTACAAATGAAAGATGATAATAATATTATAACACCAAGAGATGGAGTGCGCCGTCGTTTCCATTATATAAATGATGATTACCGTTTTCATATGCACCTGAATAGGGATGGATTTGCGAAAGACAAACCGATAATCGTTAACGAATCACTGGAAAAGATTCAATTTCTTTTAGAAAACAGGTCAAATGATGCACATAAAACTACTTTGTATCTTTCAGGCTTACCACTGGGGCGATATAAAATTGGGGTTGCTGGAAAAACTGTATCTGAGATTGAAGTAACTAATAACAAAATGACTACTGTTGTTTTACATTTAGGTGATCAACAAGAATATGTCATATCATTAAATAAGGCGCTATAATATTGGGTATTAAATCACTTTTACATATTATAAAGAAATATTAAGAGAGGATGAAATTATGTCAAAAAAGACAATGCACTTTATCTGCACGCTGACAATATTACTTTGTGGGGGACAATTGATCTTGAGTTATGGAGAAAATATGGAATTCAACAATTCAGAGTTCTCCCTCCAGTTTGATTCCTTAAAAGGAGGTGTTACCAGTCTTAAGCGCTCCAATGATGTCTTTGATACGGAATATATTAAAAAAGATCATATGCTTGGGGATGTGATGATTCGCTATCGCATCAACAATTCGGAATGGAAGAAGGTCGTGTTGTCCGAAATGAAAGATAATTTTACGGTTGATGTGCTAGCGAAGACAGAGTATAAAGTAGTCTATTCAATTGACGATGAGCTGAAATTGACAAAACACTTCATGATTGAATGTGATGATCTTGTCTGGAGGATGCAATTCCAGAATAACAGCAATAGGCGTATTGAGATAGGT
>SDBT01009774.1_pt1 | contig 15527 bp, 12 predicted proteins | sample 2277101 | NCBI WGS metagenome assembly SDBT01 (sample SAMN10404973, study PRJNA504765) | marine sediment metagenome | isolation source: marine sediment core GS10_PC15, 103 cmbsf | place: Arctic Ocean: Southern Knipovich Ridge | collected 2010 | reverse complement strand
AACAAGCAGCCGCTTTTTTTGCCTCTCATTCCATTCCGCCATCTGCGAGACATATAACGGCCGCGGTCCAACAATACTCATATCCCCTTTTAATATGTTAAACAATTGCGGCAGTTCGTCAAGAGAATGTTCCCGCAAAAACATCCCCACTTTTGTCAACCGAGGGTCTTCACCGGATTTTGGGCTTGCCCCGAATGGGTCAACATCAATTTTCATCGTGCGAAACTTATAAAAAACAAACGGCCTGCCGTCTTTACCTGCCCTTTCCTGTCTGAATATTGCAGAACCTTTACTTGTCAGCTTTATCGCTATCACGATAACAGCAAAAACCGGCAATAGTAATACTATAGCAGACAGCGAAACTGACAAATCTACAATTCGTTTAAGAAGTTTTCTCATCTGCCCTTATGCTGTTTTGACCACGTAAATATCACTAACTACACCGTGACTATCAATCTGCCCAAAAAGAACAAAGCCGCATTTTTGATATAACTCATTGGCTGGTTTGTTATCAGCTCCGACAAGAACTTTGACTTTATCTATCCCTCTTTTAGCACACCCGGCAAGACCCTTTTGCAGCAGTTGCAAGCCCAGCCCTTTCCCCTGACTCTCATCAGCGACTACAATTGAAAGCAACTCTGCTGAAGGGAGGTTCATTTTCTTTATTCTACTGGGATAAAACAGTGTCTCGAACACTTTTTTTATTCGCTTCAAGGAAAACATTTTGCCTGCCAACAGCAAAGCGAATCGCCAGCCTTTTTTAAGAATAACCGATTTGTAAAGTTTATTGAGATTTGTAGTAAACGCTACAAACCCAAGCACTCTATCATTTTCCTTTGCAACAAAGCCGAAACTATCCTTGCTTTCTGCAATCGCTTCATATAATGCTGTTACAAAATCAATACCCAGCGAGCTGATAAAACCGGTGCTTATACCCTCGATATGCAGTTTAGCAATCTGCCCTACATGCCTGAGTTCAAGTTTAGCAAACTCCATTAAATCAACCTGCTTCGATTATCGTTTCATTTCTGATAACAGCCTCAACCGATGTTCAACTATTTGTGGCCAAAGGCGCTTCTGCTCATAAAACTCTTGCATTCTTATTCTCCCTGCTTCCCCTAGTCTTTTCCTGCAAAGTGGCCTATCCAGTAAAGTAAGCATCGCCTGAACAAGAGGTTTTACCTGCCTTGCAGGCACTAGAACTCCCGTCCGGCCGTTAACTATAGACTCTTGCGGGCCCGGTACATCTGTAGAGATAACAGGTAGCCTCATCGCTGAAGCTTCGATATTCACAACACCAAATCCCTCTCTGTAAGTAGGAAGGACAAAGATGTCCATTGCCGCCAAGTACTTTTCAGGTTCAGTTTGCCAGCCAAGATGAATTATCTTCCTATGACTTTCCATCACCTCAAGTGTCGATTTATCAACTGGATCTTTTTCAGTAGCCTGGCCAATATAAAGCAAATAGGCATCGGGATTGTTTTTAGAAACTTCTCCAAAAGCCTCAATAAGTTCGTTAACTCCCTTATCTTTTACTATTGCTGCTATACAACCGAATACTATAGCTTTCTCTGGAATTCCTAATTCAGCCCTAATTCTTTCACCATCACCAGAAAGCTCGTCGGGGTCAAACCTTTCGGTGTCAACACCATTTGCACTGCCATGCCCAACTACACCTATCTTCTCAGCCGTGCATAAACCCTCTTCAACGGCAAATTTAACATTGCCTTTGCTATCGGGAGCGATTGCAGTGCTAAGTCTGCAAACTAGCTTTTCCATGGTCTTGAATAGAAGTTTTTTAAAGCCTTTCCGCGTTACGTAATATAAGCCCCACATAAGATAAAGCCGCACAGGTACTTTTGCCCGCCAAGATGCGATGGAGCCGAGCAAAGCTGCCTTAGGGGTTACATATTGAACAATATCAAACTTATTTTGTTTTACAATTTTTAATATCTCAAAGAATGCTTTTAAGTCTTCCAACAGTTTAATTGTTCTCGACATTTTGACTGGATATAATTTTATTCCCTCTGGAAGCTTCCCGCCAAAATCCAGTTGGTTTCCGGATGGAGATGTTATGACAGTAATGTCAAAATCATTTTCTTTCAGAAAAGCTAATTGCTTTCCAAAGAAAGCTTTTATCGTAGTCGGTACTGTTGCAACTATACAAAATCGTATCATAAAAAATTCTTTTTTTGTTTTATTTGGTGAACCTTGCTGGCTGACGTTTCTTCGTGGTTCCAATAGACTTTATATTAGTCCTTGTGACTTGTACCATTTTATCGTACGGATCCAGCCTTGGTAGATACCATAGTTGAACTTAATCGACAACTGCTCCGTCAATTTCGCTGCACTGTAGCAGGCATCATGTGTCATATTCAACACCCTCTTTGCCGATAATGGCATAGGCCGGTGAAGCAGCTTGGCAATAATATCAAACCCAAATCCCAGGGCTAATCCCACTGGTGTAGGGATATAAAATTTAACCGGTGGAATACCCAATTCTTTTTTTATAAGATTCGTAAGTTCCCTCAAGGTTATGGGCGTATCGGCTACTATATAGGTCTGGTTTGCCATTGCGGGCTCATGCCCGGCTTTTAGCATAATATCCACGAGGTCTTTAACATATAAGAAATTCATATGATTGTGGCCGTTACCAATCATAATGTATCTTTTCTGCTTTATAGCCCTAATCATCTCATACAAGCTGCCAAAATGGTTCTCTCCGAAAAATGCCGTAGGACGAAAAATCACATAAGCCATCTTATCACCACTGAATTCTCTTACAATCTCCTCGCTTCTTAGTTTGCTAAGACCATAACTGGTCGTTGGACGAATATCATCCTCTGTAATAAATTTACTGCCTGAATTTCCACATACCGCGGCACTACTAACATGTATAAATTTTGTTACCCCTGCGATTACGGATGCCCTTGCCACGTTTTTTGTTCCATCTACGTTGAGTTCACAAAGTTCCTTATAACTTTGTTCTGAAGTGCCGGGTAAAGTCTTGCCAGCCAGATGATATACAATATCAATTCCAGCTAAATGCCTTGATAAGTCATCCGTCACCACATTTGCTTGAATCCAGTTTATCCTTTTGTCGTATTGTTCCAGTAGTTGTCGGTTTGGTTCAGCTATATCAACAGCCGTTATTTGCACATCAGTTTCCATAAGAGCCCTGATCAAATGCCCTCCGAGAAAGCCTGCTGCACCAGTGACTAAAATCTTTTTTTGATTAAGCATTGTTCAAAAAACCAAATTTATGGCCCTTGCAATAATCTTTCCAGTTAACACAATGTGCCTCATGGCCGTGCAATTTCATCCAGGTAAGCCATTCTCTTCGCATTCTACTGAGCCGATCGAATCTGAAAGCCTGAATTCTATTGTAATTCTGTGAACTCAGAATTTCCAGTAATTCCGGATTTTTCCAAAGCATGGATATTTTGATTGCAAAACTATCGGAATTCTTAATTGGGACGAGCCATTCGGGATTAATAACTTCGGACACGCCGCCAACATCTGTTGATATCACTGGCAACCTCATTGCCATTGCCTCAAGCACCACCCTAGGCATTCCTTCTGTTAGACTGCTAAGCACAAATAAGTGTGAACTGTCCAATATTTCCATAACGCCGGGACTCCAACCAAGATGCCCATGAAATACAACATTATCTCTAATTCCAAGTTTTTCAGAAAGCGATTTCAACTGTCCTTCAAGATAGCCCTCACCCACCAAATGCAACCGCCAAGATCGTTCCGTTTTTATTTTGCTGAGAGCTTCTAGAAGGAACTTATAGCCTTTGTAGGGCAACAACGCGGCCACGGTAACAATATTAAAAACTTCAGGTCGAAAATTATGCTCAACTGAGCTAAACAAAGAATCTGGAAGTTTCACGTCGGAAACACCAAAATCATTGCAGGAAAGTGCAGATGGATAAAGTTGCTGAAGCAGCTGCTCGGTGACACTCAATGTTCCATGGCAGCCTTTCATATATCTTTTAAACTTGAACTCAATAAAACTTTTAGCCAGTTTTCTTAGTGGTTTTGGAAATCCATCCATCATAACTTCAGCAACTTCACCTATGTTTCCAACCAAGTGCGAAAAATAAGGTATGCCTGCTCTGCGAAGCCAGAATCCAACAATAGAGGCCATAAATCCAGGAGCACGAAGCCAATATCTATCAGCGAGGCCGACGGTTTTTCTACAATCCCAGAATGTCTCCAATCTTTTAGTGAAATCTTTATAGCCGCTGAAGTCGGTTACTGGGAAAAACTCAATTCGGTCGCTATCCACTCTTTGGCACTGTGGGTCTTTCATTACTTCTTTGCACCTGGCAACCAGAACTAATTTATCGAAAACATCAAGCTGTTCACTGAAATGATGAGGACCAGTAAAATTTTTGGGGTCAAAAAAAGCATCCTTGTATTGAACATAGTGTAGTTCATATGTTGTTAGCAATTTCATAGACAAACCCTTTTATTCAAGAGGTTCCAAAAAATGCCGGTACAGTTTTTCGGCAGATTTCTCTATGCCGAAGTTTTCAATAGCCCAAATCTGAGCAGTCTCACCTATGTCAGACATTTGATGAGTATCACGCATCAAGTTGAGAATAGCTGCTGCCATGCCTTTTGAATCATCCGGCTTAAAGAGATTGCATAATAAACTGCTTGGTGTAATTTCCCGAATTTCAGTTATATTCGAAGCAATAAAAGGCAATCCTGCGGCCATAGCCTCTACAAAAGCAGTCGGCATACCTTCATAAATCGACGGGTATAAAAATATGTCCATAGCGGAAAGCATTTGTGCAATATCTCTCCGCTGGCCCGCCATAACTACTCTGTTGGAGATGCCCATTTTTGCCAAGTCAAATTCAATCCTCTTCCTTAGTGATCCGTCGCCGACCAAGAGCAAATAAGCATTTGCGCAGTCATTTCGTATTTTCGCAAAACAGTCGAGTATAACCATGTGGTTTTTTGACTCATGTAACCTGCCAACATGCCCTATTACAAAAGCATCTGTTGGTATTCCCAGTTCGATGCGAACATTGGCCTTGTTATACTTTTGGGTAAATGTATCCAATGGTATTCCATTATGTACAACAGCATATTTATTGCAGTTTTTCCATGTTGGATAAAAACTATCCAGCACTTTTGAACTGTTGCCGATGATACGGGTAGCGGTTGACTTGACAATTTGATGCAAAACCGAGGCATACGCATTTTTTATTGGTGTAGGCCTGAAGCAAGGACGACTACTGCGGTACATGGCGACTCTGCTTTTTACTCCGCACATTTTTGCAGCCAGCATTGAAGGTGCGCTGAAGTCATCCCTGAAATCACAGATTATATCGATATTACGGTTTTTTATAATGCCACTGAGTTTGTAAATAAAATCAACTTGCCAATAAGAATTAGACACTTGTAATACTTCCGCACCGGCTTCTTGCAAAACAGAAATAAAATCCTGCTCGCTAGATTCGTTGTATATTACGGTCGAGCCAAATAAATCATATGGCAAAGTCCTGATAAGATTTACAAGGTAAGTCTCCAGCCCGCCAACCCTGAGCGTCGCTGTTATAAATAGGATATTGTGCTTTTTCATGCTGGTTCTGCCGCATCTTCCGGCTGTTCAACGCCGTCCGAAAATGGGTTCACTTCCCACCCCACACCACACAGCATCTTCACGATCCATGCGGCGACAGCCGCATGGATGATGGGCGCGATAAACAGATTGGTTTCCCCTCGTACCGCGACCAGAATGAAGGGTATAGACGCGAAGAAGGTCGTCGTTACCACCGGCGATCTCGACCGGACAACCGCAAGGTACAGTCGCCGCAGCCCAAAGCCGATGACGGCCATCTGGAAGAAAGCGCCCGCCAGTCCGAAGTTCAGATACCCTTCCGCAGGAAGGGAGAAACCGACCCCCGTGTTGGTGCCCGGCCCCAGAATGATGAAGGTCAGCCAAAGCGAAGGAGATGTCACCCCGATGTACGGCCAAATCTTGCCTTGCAGGAGCGGCACCACTCGCGCGAGTGACAGAAGGTACGATTTGCCGTGCCAATACGGGCTGGATCCCGGGACGAGACTGACAGTATGGTTAACGGTTCTAACGGAACCGCCCATCTCCGCAAACGCGCTGTACCATCGCACCAAACCGCTCTGCCGCGCATACTCGTACTCTTGAACCATTTCGCTGGGATTAAAAGCTGTAACGTTTCTCACAACGGCGACCGCCGAAAACAAAAACATCGCGCCCGCAAAAATGAGCAGCAGGCTCTTCGGGCGGATCGGTTTCACAAGGTAGTGGCGAACCAGCAGAAGAACAATCCCCGTCTGCGCAACGGGACCCCTGTCACCTTCAAAAAAGGCAAGGGACACATAGAGAATGAACAGCCCGATGCCCAGTTTTCCGGAAAACAGTCTTCCATGGATACGGGCGACGGAGACCAGGTAGATCGCAAATCCCAAACAGAAGGTATGCGGAACAAGAGCCCAGAAGCGGACTTCGCTGACGTATCTGCCCATCCCAGCGGCGACCATGTATCCCCCAAAAACGAACGTCGTCAACCCGACCCTGAAAATGTAGTACAGATGGATACCCAGCGCAAGCGTCATCACGGCCAGACCCACGCCTATCCATAACTGCGTCGGGGTCTCCACAACGTCCCGCCTCCTGTGTTTCACACGGTCGCCTGCAGCCAGCTCGTACCCGATAATGAACCCGATGAGACCCAAGGTGATGACCAGCATGGTCTTCGGGTACAACAAAGGCGATGGAAACACCAACTCGTGGGTCGGCAGAATGCCGAACAACCACAGCGTCAGATAGGCAAGATTGAACATTGCATAGAAGACGATGTATGCCAAATCCGGAGCCAACCAGTTGGCTGGCCTGCACACCCGAATGCGGTAGTAGAAATGAACAACGATGATTCCCAGGCTCAGCGCCGTGCTTATCCGGACGGACGACTCCCAGCTAAGGGCCGTCCCACCATAGTAAATCCCCAGCGACAGCAGCAGCGCCCCCAACAACGCAAACAGGTATGCGCCCCGATGGGCCGTACCGTAAGCATCGTCTCCCGCCAAGACGCCGTGTTTCGCCAATTGCCAATGCATAGACACCTGCCTGTTTTCCAAGTCCCGCAGTAATGAAGGACAACGCCCCTTTCGCCTTGCGGCATTGTCAACGAAATGGATCAGCGCTTAGTCATCGTCAGGGAAAAATGGCTTGTCAGGAAGTACGAAGCAAACCGATTTCCCAGTAGGAGCCGTCCCGGAAGGTAGAGGCGGCTGAACGACATCCACGCCACTCGATCCTTCTGAAATCCCACCTCCTCGAGCAACGATGCCCAGACTTCCGGCGGATGATGCTTACGCCACTCGATGGTCGGGGCAAACGGATTCCTGATCCCGAGCAGAGCAAACAAGTTCCGACTTGAGCAATCAAACAAGATCAGTTTCGTGCCTGTTTCTGACAGCGATCCAAGCTTTGCAGAAATCCTCCGGTACGCAGTTCTAGCCTCCTCACGTTCGAGCAGTTGAATACAAGCAGTTTCGTCAAGGTGGTTGATGGAATGATGAAGCAATATCACGTCAAATCTCTCGCCTGCAGACTCAAACGCTTGAAATGTCACCGGTTTGCAGACAACGCGATCTCCAAACCCCAGCCGATCCCGTATCGCCGAAAATATCCTTCCTACACCTAGAGAGCTCCCTTCCGCCTCAGGCTCAAGGCAGGTCACCTGCCTCGCTCCCATGCAGGCCGCATAGAAGCTCAACAAACCACTGCCGCCGCCAATATCCAAAACCCGGGCACCATGGAAATCGACTCCAGCGAATACCGTCCTGAAGTAAAACTGCTCCCTACGCTTGCTCTTGATGAGCCCTTCCTCCACCGCGATCAAGTATAACTCGTGCAATCTTGCCTCGTCTCTTATCACACCATGCCCCTCAAGGATGCGTGGTTACCGCGATTCCCCCAGTCGCCCAATAATCTCCAAGTACATTTTGAGAACCCGTTCCTGATCAAATAATCCCGCCAAACGGTCGGACCCGTAGGTCTCGTGCAGTGTTCCTCTCGCCCATTCCGTGTGCATCCGGGCCAAGGCGTGTGCTATCGCATCTGCGGAACCACAATCCACGGCGATCCCTCCTCCATGTGCCAATAGAACGTCCGCCAACGTTCCGGTTGCAGGAGAAACCGCCAGAATGGGATTTCCCGTCTGAACGTAGTCCACAAATTTGGAGGGAAAGAAAATGCCTTCTCTACACGGAGCCTCTATGATTACGAGCACATCGCAATCCCGCGTAAGCCGCTGAACATCTTCGTAGGCCATGGGGCCCATGGTCTTGACCACATCCGTCAATCCCAGTCGCTGGACGAGTTCTTCAAAACCAGCACTCTGATTGCCTATGAAAGTAACCGAGATGCTTCCCGCAACCCCACATTTCGTAATGAACCGCTTTACACCGAGTAAGAACGGATACGGATCTCGTGGTTGCTCACAGCCACCGGCGTGAACAAGCCTGAATGTCTTTCGGCATGCCCCGTCCGGTGCAACGTGAGACAGACCCGGCAGCAAAACATGCGGAATGACAGAACTCTTCCCATTGATGGCGACCGACAAAAGCGATGCGACATACCGTCTCAGGCGTTCACACGGAAACGTCTGCCAATCCGCACTCACGGAAACGCGCTCCAACAGTCGCCGCTTGAAGAAATTCAGCACCCGCGACTTACCCAACGTGTAAGGCGGCGGGCAAAACTCCGGGTCGTTCCAGTTCGCTATCCACGGAATGGCGAATTCTCGCGAACAATACAGCGCCGGCAGATGCGCTGCGGACGGCAGCGCTCTCGACAGGATTACATCGTAGTTGTTGCTGCGACACAGACGCCGCCCGAGGCGAACAGCCTGCCGCACCCACATGTTGTCCGGCACAAGATATCCCACGCGGAAGAAAGACAGAACCATGTCCAGCCGTATGCCCGACTCACTTGAAGTGACTCCGGCTCGCACGCTGTGAACAACGTCGCTCAAAGCCGCCCAAACACCCCCCGTGCCGCTGGGGTAGTACTGATTGCGCGGCCAGCGTGTAATGACGTCTATCTTCCAGCCTGCGGTGTGCATGGCCAACGCCAACTTCGCATTGACGGTCGCCTCTGCGCCCGTCGCAGGAAGGCACGACGGCGCAAACATGAGGATACTCGGCTTGCTATCGCTCAATTTCGATGATTCCTCAAAACGTGTGTGAAAGTCGCCGATATCAGGTTGCCGCATCAGGTTAAGGTCATAATCCGGTTTCATGCTGAAAATCTCGAGAGCCTGATCTAACATCTCACGATGCTGAGCGGTAACACAAACCCTGACGTCAAATATATCCGGCTGCCTTTTCATTTCACGCACTACCCGGAGCCAGCTTTATCGCCTCCGGACGTGTGCCAAATATGAAAAGGACTTTCTTCATAACATTTCCCTAACCTTATTTAATAATATCTCGAACTATCTCTCCAGCGTATAAGGCTCGCTGTTTCATAGAAACTAAACTGCTATGCATTTCCTCTTGGCAACGCCTTGTCTTCAACTGGAAACGCTCCATTTCCAACGGCGAATGCCTCATTTCCAGCACACAGCAAGCCTTTGAAGCGATTTGGAATCTCCTGATGTGCCTTTTTAATACCAGCGAGCAGTTCCTGCGATACACGCTCGCGTGACAGGTCACCAACATGAGCTAGCCATCCAACATAATCAGAGGCCATCTCTGCATTAGATGCACGGGACCCGATATGAGGAATCGTCACAGACTTATCTGTTATCGGGACCCCGCTAATCTTCTCGGTCCACTCGACACCATAACGGCTTGGCATATGGATAGCATCGCATTCATGCATCACTTTTCTTGCCAGAAACCTGCTTACCTCGCGAATAACTGGCAGACCTCTCGTGTAATATGGTACAGGTGCGAAAGAAATTGGCCAAGGATCGCTGAAAGATGCGATCCAAGGCAATCCTGTTTTTCGCTTGAGTTCGAGGCCGACAAGGTGAGACTCAAATGGTGACGATGAAGTCATAATTATATCAATTTTACGATCACTCAATATCTCCATAGCTGCATCACTAGCCCTTGTGACCCATCCAAATAACCGGTTAATAGGAGACACCTCCAGGCATATTCGTGCCCAGATTCTGGTTAGACGATGCTTACCGATCCACGGTATGGTGTAAGGTACATATCGAACATGCCTTGAGGAATTAGTCGACGAGCCCAAACTACTTTTGTCATCACTTGGTACTCCAGCCAAAACTATGGTTTTGCAGTCACAATTTGATATGGCTTCGGTCACCTTGCCAATCTGCAGTGCCTGAGCTGTCCGGAGAGGTGGAAAACTCTTAGAAACAACCAACAATCTCATATCCATCTTTCCTCACTTGCTGTCACAGGGTAATCTTCAAATTAACTTAACGAACGATTTATACTAAACAGGCTACGTCTTTCGAAGAATCATAAGTAAATTATGTCTTATCTCATCTGATTGATAATCGTGTTTGATTGGCCGTGTTGATTGAATAACACTCTTAATACTTTGTATAATCCCTAATAGATATATCGAGTTTAACACTCGCTTGGCCATCTTTTTTGTTTTGTTTTCATTACACGGCTGGTTATTAAGACCTTTGCCTTCTCCATAGAGCGTGTACGTAACTTGCATTCCATGTTTAGCTGCGTATTTACCTATTACAGCGCTCGAAAAAAAATACAAATGCTCAAGACTCTTTGTAAATCCTATCCAGTTATCAAAACCAATGGATTCAGCACATTCAAAACTGGGTGTTGTAATACAAAGGAAGCCCTCCTTTTCGAGAAGCTCAGATGCTTTCCTAAAGAACTTATCAGGATCCGTGAGGTGCTCGATAACTTCAAAGGCAAACAATGCTTCGTATTTTACTACAGAATCGACATCATCTAATGTCCCAACGCGAAAAGGAATTGTTTTATAGCGGGATCGCGCTTTCTCAATTGCTGATTCTGAAATATCAATCCCAGTCACATCTGCCCCCATTTTATGGATAGCTTGGCAAAATTCACCAGTTGCACAGCCGATTTCAAGTGTTTTTCCAAAGGTAGATATACCATTCTCTTCAAGGACGCGTAGTCTTCTTTTTGAAGTGGTATGCATACTACATCGCATATCATCTGAGAAATAATCAGTAAAGCCTATAGATGACGTAGATGAGAAGTAATTACTTTCATATAGGGTAGGAATTAGGTCATCCTTGGGCCTTGGATTCAAATAAACGAGGCCGCAAGCATCACACTGAACTACTCGAAGGTTATCCGGTCTACTAAAGATAAACTTATTAATTCTCGAACCACATAAATTGCATTGGCATTCAACCAATTGATTATCACACCAATTTGTCATCTTAGCTCCTTATCCTAAGTATTAGAATTGTAGCTAAATCCGTAAAATGAGCGGAAAAGAACGCTTGAGCAGGGCAAATGCGAATGAATCTCCTCGTTATGCAGCTTTTCGTATAGTGGAAATAACAAAAATATACACCCACATAGTATGCAGAACATAGGCAATCAAATTGGCTAACGCCAGGCCCAAAACACCATAGCCTTGCCGTATTAGGAAAAAACCCGCCGTCAGAAGCATCACCGCCCACAGGCCATTAAACAGTAGACCTATCCACATCCTACCCTTGCTGGCAATAGCCTGACCGACTACATTGTTAATCGCAATTAACACCGAACACAAAACAAGACAAACGAGTACCCAATAGCCTTGTGCAAAACCTTCGCCATAGCTTGCCATGATCCGTCGGCCAAGTAAAGCCACAGGTAACGCTATCGCCGCGGCTACTCCACCACTAATAAGGGCATTGTATTTGAGAACCTTTTTATATTTAGCCAGATCATCTATACTATTAAGACTGGACAGCATTGGTAGAACAATCTGGCTTACCGTCCCAGGAACAAACAATATAGCCACCCGCCATTGATTGGCGGCCTCGAAAATAGCCATCTGACCATAGCCATCAGGCTCATTGACTAATATCGCATTGCAGGCCCACACAACGGGATTGACCATAATACCGCTGAGAACTGCCGGCAGGCTGAATTTCCAGAGTACCGGCCATTCTTTTGTGCAACCCTTGAAAGTAAAGGGAATATTAAAGCGTTTGGCCTCTTTTCGAAGAGCAATATGGTTTAGCAGCCAGTTAATACCCATATTAATGCCTAAGGCCCAGACAGCACCGGTCAAACCGCCAAAATATGCACCGCCTACCATCAGCGGAAACGATGCTAAGCCTACGCCTAGATTAACCCAAGCAATGGTTTTGAAAGCTTCAAAACCCGCCAGAGCACCAGTCTGGGCACCGTTGAGGGCGTTAAGAAACAGTATCACTGCCCCGATTCGCAAAACGCCAGCCAGATGCGGAGCATTCAAGGTCCGTGCTGCCAGCACATCAGCAAAAGAAATAAGCCCAATCACCACCAGCAAGCCGGTGACCATGGCAAATAAACCGGAGATAGCGATAATCCGCCCTGCTCGTGCCGGATTGCTACTACGGAACTCGGCAACATGCTTAGTAGCCGTCAGGCCCAAGCCAAAACCGGCAAAGACCAGGAACATACTTACTGTCGAGCGGATAATACCATATTCGCCGTAAACTTCCTTACCGAGAATACGAGCTACCAGGATAGAAGCTGCCAGCATCATCCCTCGGGAGATCACCGCCCCAGTCATCGACCAGAAGGTACCTGTTGCCAGACGCGAGCCAATATCAGAAGCTTCGATCCTCTTTATAAAAGGGTGAACCGCCGCAGGACTATATTTATAAGCTATTTTTTTTAGTGAAACATCCGGCATAAACTAATTTTCCAATACTGCTAAAATTCTTTGGCACGCCTTGCCATCACCGTAAGGGTTCACCGCCCGGGCCATTTTCTCATAGGCGATATCATCCGTCAGTAATGAAGTAACGTTTTTAATAATCAAGTCGGTATCTGTCCCAACTAATTTTACAGTTCCGGCATCAACTGCTTCGGGACGCTCAGTGTTTTCACGCATAACCAATACAGGTTTGCCCAGACCGGGGGCTTCTTCCTGGACTCCGCCGGAATCGGTAAGGATGACTGTAGCACGACTCATCAATGCGACAAAGGGCAGGTAACTAAGCGGCTCTATGAGATGTACATTTGATAATCCGGACAAGATATGGAATACCGGTTCACGAACATTTGGATTGAGGTGAACGGGATAGATGAATTCTGTATTGCTGAAATTCTTTGCCAGGATCGATATGGCTTTACAGATAGATTCAAAACCCTCGCCAAAATTCTCCCTGCGGTGGCCGGTGATCAATACTATCGGAGTAGTCGAACAAGGATCAGCAAATTCAGGAGAAAGCCCGGGAATCTGAGGGGTATTGTTCTTTATTTTTTCAATCGCGATGAACAATGCATCAATTACGGTATTGCCGGTTACATATATTTTGGATTGATCGATGCCTTCATTGATAAGATTCTTTCGAGACTGTTCTGTTGGAGCAAAATGATAATCCGCTATGTGTGAGGTAAGCACTCGATTTATTTCTTCGGGATACGGTGAATACTTATTCCATGTACGCAGGCCCGCTTCAACATGACCTACAGGAATGCGATTATAAAACGCCGCGATACTCGCACAGAAAACAGAGGTGGTATCCCCTTGAACCAGAATCATATCCGGCTTGCACTGTCTAAGATAGGTATCGATGGTGGTAATCGCACGAGCGGTCAACGAAGCAAGTGTCTGATTGGGCTCCATTAGTTTTAGATCAACATCCGGTACCACGCCAAAAACTTCCAGAACCTGATCCAGCATGTGCCGGTGCTGACCGGTAACACACACATGGGGAACTAAATCCGAATTCTTTTTCATCTCTAAGATGAGGGGGGATAGTTTGATGGCTTCGGGCCTGGTGCCAAATATAAATGCTACGCGTTTCATTACACCTCAAATTTCTTTTCTATCAAACCGCTGCTTTGTTGAAATTGCCATTTTCCTTAAATGCTCGCATTAAGGGGGCGATCTTCATAAAATTCGGCCGTGCACCGCAAACACATATAATCTTGACCATTAGTTAATCTTCCAAAATATTTTTATAAATTTTTCGAGATAGTGCTCTTAAAAATGGTCTTTGTAAACTCATGTATTGCTTATTGCGATGACGGGTGCTGTTTTTTCAAATCGGCCAGTTTCTGGAGATAATAAGGGAATTCGCTGCCGTTATCTAAATTTGTCGGCCAGACATATTTTCCGCCCGGGGGAACATCATTTGTTAAAACAAAAGCACCCCACCAGTCGCGGCAATTCATTTCCAGGCCCTTGTCAATTATTCTTTCACGCGTAAGTAATTCAGGATTGGGGCCTATGTACCATTTTTTTCCGGTATATAAAATGCCTACAGTATTGGAAATTCCGTACTTTCGGGCATGATACTTAAAATATTCATCTTCAAGTGAACTAAACTCAACATTCTCACCATTTAATGTAACGTTATACCATGTGTCTATGTTTGGAGAGGTTGCAACAAGCGTACCGAGATTGGTTCCGTGCAGCATTAAAAAACCTTCCGTACCAAACAATTGGCGAAGTTGCCGAGTAATATGCCAGTTATCAATCTTATCATCAGTTTTGTAAATGCCTGAATCGAATGTCAGGCCATCAACATACACACCATCAATGTTGTATTTTTCCTTTAAAAGCCGTATGGAATCAACAAATCCATTGCTGGTCTTATTGGCATGTCTCCAATAGAACAAAGAACAATACAGTGAGACTTTTAAATTATTAATATGAGCAGTGCTCATAAACCTTTTGAATTCTGGCTCATTTTTTATTGTATATGGGCCATATGGTTTATTTGATGCATACAATCCGTTAAAAAACATAGCTACTGAATCGAATGTTTGGCTCCAGGATTTAATGACCGAATGGGGTGGCATCTGGCCATAGTAGTTGCCCGGACCTAAACCGACAGCACCGCATGTTGCTACAACATTGCTTTTGAATGATTTTACCCAATCAAACGGTTTCCCTGGAAAAGCTGCTATCATTACTCTTTCGCCAGCATTTAATTCATAATCAGCAACCCAATCAATTTTACCAAGCTCAATCTTTTTTATTTCATAACCTTTTTCATACCGCTGCGGATATATTTCCATCCCGCCAGCATCATCGATTAGCAGCAATTCACCTTTATATCGACCCTCGTAACCCGGCTTGAAATTGCCTCTGAAGCTAATACCCAACTTTACCTTTGGGGCAAGTATGCAGGTCGAGTCGCCGTAAATACCGATATTTAAATTCTCCGACCACAAAAGAATATGATCATCATTGGCCTTAACTTTTGTAAAATTAGGCTCATTATCAAAAGTCATTGTTGATAATAAGCGCCGATTTGTTTTATCAAGACCTTGAAATATTTTCAGTTCACCTTTTACATATTCAAATCGAGCACCTGTGGTTTCAATTA
>SDBT01009773.1_pt1 | contig 15529 bp, 5 predicted proteins | sample 2277101 | NCBI WGS metagenome assembly SDBT01 (sample SAMN10404973, study PRJNA504765) | marine sediment metagenome | isolation source: marine sediment core GS10_PC15, 103 cmbsf | place: Arctic Ocean: Southern Knipovich Ridge | collected 2010 | reverse complement strand
AGATTCTTTGCCCTCTTCGAGATTAAAAAGCTCAACACACTCAAGCACCTTCCTAACGAAATTTTGTAGTGCGCCAAGTTCTTTTTCTTTGAAGGCTTCTTTTTCGCTACCCCATAGTGATTTCAACTGTTGTATATTCAATTTATTACCTTTCGTTCCCACAATGATTATACAGTCTGTATAATAAGTTCCCGTTGCTTCTTCAATACTTAACCGCCTATGGCGGACTTGTCCAATTCAATGAATAACGACATATATCAGGCGTTCAGAACGGTATGTCCACCGGCCTTTCCGAATCTCCTGTATTCTCTTGTTGGCTTTGTTCATTGTGTTTTAATAACCGGCGTGCTCTACCGAGAACATGGTCGTATGTCAGAATGGTCAGGTTGTGAAAACTAGAATTCAGAATCCGATAGGATTCAGCTCTTTCTGGATCCCAGTCATTTGACCGTCCAAAGATCAATATGCATCGAGGTTTGATTGTCTTCACATGATCTACTCTCTCAAGGAACTTAACGCTGTTTGCTTCACGCTCGACTTCATAGATGTAGCGCGATGCTTGGGTGATAGCCTTGGTTAAGTCTGACGAAGGAACATAGTTCCCGTGGTCAAGAGTTTCTGCCCAGAATTTCAATCTTCCTTCAGGCCTCTTGATCTCCACAACATCAAGAAAGCCGTCGTAGGCCTGCATAAGGAAATCGGATATATTCTGAGTATCGATTGCGCGTTCATCCAACACACGAACAAACTCTGTCCCAAGAACCCAACTGTTTCTCTTGAACCATTTCTGCCAAGGCGGTTCCGTCAAATCATTTGCCAGCATGCGTTCAAACTGGGTTATAGCGTCCAAGCGTCGCTTATGATGGAGAGCGAGAATCAGGTGTTCGGGTATGATGTCGTGTTGCGCAACGAAGTCGATCATCTCGCGTTTCTCCGGATGGTTGAACAATCCCTTGACTGCCTCAGCCGTGTGTGAGTCAAAGGGCTTATCAAGGGGGATAAAGGCCTTTGTGCCTGCCTTGAATGGTTCGTAATTTTCTTGAACGAATTCGATGAGGTTTCGAAATTCCTCATCATCGAGGGTTAGTTCACTTTTCGGAGATAGGGATTCTGGCTGAAAACCATCCCTCAAATCTTTCGGTTTCTTGTAGCGACCAACCTTTAGGTGAACTTCTTTCTTTCCGCTATCATGACGAATAAGCCAGAATAACGCACGCGTTATTACAGTCTTCTTGTCGCAAAGAACTTTCTCAGAATGCGGAATACTACTTTTTATTTTCATTATCACTCAGAGCCAACATAATAATACCTATGGCAGAGCTATCCAACACTTTTTGTTGCCAATTCACCCGCTGCTTGCGTTAAATTTTCATATCTCGTATCTCGTGAAGCCCTTCGGTGATGCTCAGGGTAAACTCATCTCGCAATGGCAAACGGACGATTCGACGAAGTATTCAGCCCCTTGGTGCGTTCGTCTTTGGTTAGATAAAATAGCGTAATAGAAGGGAAAAGGCAAGTGGAAAAAAGGGGAAATAGGGTTTAGGGGCCAGTTGTCAGGGTTCAGAATAAAAACCCCCTGCAGTGCAGGGGGCTAAAAATTTGGATTCCTGCCTGCGCAGGAATGACCCCGCACCAAATTGCGGCAGAAGCTTAATTGGTGCGGGACTTACGCTCCGTAATAACCCCGCCCACAGGTGACGGGGCTAAACACAACGACAACTCCCAAATAAATTTGGGGGCGATTCAATTTTTGAATTTCGATTGACGATTTACGATTTTTAGTTAGTTTTTTGTTTGAGGTCCGGTCGGCGGAGGTAGTTTGGGGTTAGAGTTAAGGGGTCGGCGAATTTTCCGGCCTGGGCCAATTTGCAGCCGAGTAGATGAACCTTTTCTGCTGACGGGTTCCAGTATTGCTCATCGAGGAATTTTATGCCTTGTGCTTTGAATTTATCCTTGTAATACAGCAGGCCTTCTCCAAGCAGGGAGATGGGTTTTTCTCTGTTGGCGAACTTTTCGAGGAACTGTGGTGCGGTCATTAAGGAGTCCGGCAGGATTTTTAATAGCGGACAGCGGACAGCGGACAGCGGACAGTGTGAGATGGATTCCTGCTTTCGCAGGAATGACAATACGGTTTGGCGGGGATAGCGTTGGTAAGCGGCGATGAAGAACTGGCTTCTTTTTGCGTCGAGGATGACGGCGATTCTTTCGTGTTTCGTGACTCGTGGCTCGTGGCTCGTGGTTTTGGGTTGGCAGTTTTGCGTGGTGAGGTTGATTGCATTGGCGGCAATTACGTCCAGTGTATCGACAGCGACAATTTTTGCGGCGTTTGCCAGGTGCATAATTTTTGCCATAGTTACGGCTATTCTCAGTCCTGTGAAGCTGCCCGGGCCGATTGAAATATAGATGTGCCCGATTTCCGTGGGTTTTCGGCTAAAGCGGCTCAACAGGGCGGTAATGGCAGTAAAAATCTCTGAGCTATGTCTCATCGGTGCTGAAAAAGCGGTCTGGCCGAGTATCTGTTCGCCGAGCGCTATTGCAACGGAGCCTATTCTGCCGGAGGTTTCGACGGCTAATATCAATGCTTTTTGCGTCATATCTTTGTTATAGCTATATTTACGGTTTTTTCGAGGACCTCGTTATGTCTGTAAAAAAGGTCGTTTCTAAGTTAGCTATTTTTCCCAGTTTTCCTAAGTCCAATCTATAATTCAGCGAATTAAAGTTGGATATTATCGGCCGAAGGCTCACAAATCAAATTTTTCGCTTGCAAAAAAACTCATTTTAGTATAGACTGATTTATCATAGGTGTAAACCTATACAAGTATTGGAGGTTGTATAGAATTGTTAGTTTTTGGAAAGTTTTCCGGGGGACCGGTACTTTTTGGAGGAGGTGAATTTTGGATACAGTAAGAAATTTAGGTAAATCTTTGGCCAAGAAGTGGCTGTTGCTGGTTTTGGTGTCGGTTTTGCTTTTGACAGCGACACTATCGCAAGTGGCATGGGCCCGGGCAAATGAAAATGATAAAAAGAAAATAGTCCGTCAAGTAGCCCAGAAGTGGATTCAGGTTGGCACGGAACAGTACAACAGAGGTTTCTTCAAGGCCGCGGAACAATCGTTCCTTCGAGCGCAGGACTACGAGGGATATTTAACTGCTGCTGAGCGTGAGAGACTAACCGGGCTTTTGGAAAAGACACACTTGGCTGTGCTTGAAAGAGAGCTGGTCTTAGAGCATATTGAGACAGCTGATGAGTTAATTAAGCGGGGCCAACTGATAAAGGCAAAGGCACACCTTGAAAAGGTCAAAGACAGTAAGTCTTTGACGCAAACCGAGCGGGGGCAAATCGCGGAAGGGCTTAAGAAGATAGCCGGTCAGCTAAATGAACAGAAAGAACAAATTGCCGAGCTTTACAACCTCAGCGTGGGATTTTACCGCACCGGTCAGATTGAAAAGGCCCGTGAAGGTTTTCTTAAAGTTGCCCAGAGTGGGTTACTGACTGCACCGGCGGGAAAAACAGCGGAAGATTACCTGGTGAAAATAGATGATATTTTAATCGAGAGAACTAAACCTTTATGGCCAATTGAAACAAGAGCGGCTGAGAAATTACCTGAGACCACCGCTGAAGCCATTGAAGATGAATTTCCTGGTGTTGGGACCGCCCCTGGGCAGGATATCGAGCAGCAGGTAGTTCAAGAACAGAAGCCCGCGGCGGTTGCTGTTACTGAGCCGAGTGTCGCTGAGCCGGTAACAAGTGAAGGTGGCTACATTGAAGTGGTTAATCGCAAAAGGAATATCCTGCGAAGCCATACCAGAGCGGTTGTTAACGATTCAGTAGCTAAGGTTCGAGATTACATAAGCCGGGGCGAATTCGATAAGGCAAGAGAAGCAATTGCGGCGGCTGAGCGGATTGTGAATGGAAACCCACTGCAGCTCGGAGACGACCTTTTCAAAGAATACAGCAGTATATTGAAAGAACTGGCTGATGAAATGTTTCGACGAGAGTCGGAGACGGCCCGGCAGCTGGAAAAGCAGAAGCGTTCGGATGCGATAAGTGCACAACTTCGGTATAGAGAGCGCACGGAGATTGACAGAAGCAGGAGAATAGCCGAGCTGATGAATAACTCGACGGTTTATCAGAGACAGCAGCGTTATGAAGAGGCTCTTGGCCAGTTGGAAAGTTTGCTTGCGATAGCCCCGTTAAATGACCAGGCTCTCATACTAAAACAGACGCTGGAGGATACGATTAGCTTCCGGAAGCAATTGGAGCTTTGGAAGGAGGCGGATAAAGAAAAGACAGATATTTTGCTGAAAACTGACGAGGCCAGAATTCCGTATGCTGAAGAGCTTGTCTATCCCAAGAATTGGCGTGAGATTGTGGCGAAGCGCAAGCCGGAAGAGGCAATCGGGCTGGACCCGGCTACTGTGGCTGTTTATAAACAACTGGACGAAATTGTTGACCTTTCTGAACTGATGCTGGAGATGTCTTTTAAAGAGGCGATAGGGGAATTAAGGAATGCAGTTGCCCCCCCACTGAAGATAGTTGTTCTCTGGCGGGATTTATACGACAACGCTGACATCGAACAGACTACACCGATAAGCATGGAACCGATATCGGCGGTTCCGCTGGGCAGGGCATTAGATATTTTGTTGAAATCGGTTTCGGGCGGATTTGCGGAGCTCGGTTACGTCATCGAAGGTGGAGTTATTACCGTAGCGACAGTGGAATCGCTTCCGAGCGAGTTGGTAACGCAGGTTTATGATGTTACTGACCTGCTTGGCAGGCCGGCAGACTTCTTTTCGAGAACTCCAGCTGGCGGCGGTGGTGGTGGTGGAGATGTCCAAAACATCGGAGGAGGCTTCCAAGAGGAGGAGGAAGAGGAAATAGACAGGGAGCAGCTTCTGGAGCTATCGACCCTACGAGCCGATAATCTGGTTCTGCTTATCCAGGATACGATTGAGCCGGATAGCTGGTATGATGTTGGTGTCGGAGAGGGCACCATAACAGTTTATGAAAATAAAAAGCTTGTTGTCCGCCAGAGCCTTGCGATTCATAATAAAATCAGGAAGCTGCTTAAAGAGATGCGTAAATCGCTCGGTCACCAGGTTTCTATCGAGGCCAGATTTCTGTTGGTAGGTGAGAATTTTCTGGAAGATATCGGCCTGGACGTGGATTTCAGGATAAACCTTGGCGGCAAATTGGGTTTTGTTGATATACGCCAAGACTCTATGGATATTGTGAGAACAGATGATACAGGTGTTCCGGGGACTTTTAGTGGTTTCGACGTTACAACCGGCACGCCATTTAATATAGCTTCTACGATTGGCGGAAGTTATGGTTCTATCCTTGATGACCTGCAGGTCAGCTTCCTTCTCAGAGCGACTCAGGCCCATAGGGACGCCACATCTTTGACCGCTCCGAAAGTCAGCGTTTTAAGCGGAGAGTCTGCGTCGCTACGGGTTGAAAGACTTATTCTGTATGCAGGAGATATTGAGATTGAGACTCAGGAGATGGGCGAGTTTGGTCGTCTTTCGTTTAATGTAAACTATGAGGACCGTTCTGTAACATCGGGTACGATTCTGAACGTTACTCCAACTATTACACCGGATAAGAAGAACGTACTACTGAATATAGAGGCGGTACTGACAGATTTTCTTGGCTTCAGGCGTCAGGTAATTGACGTTGGTTACTTTGGCGGTGACCTTCCCGGCGCGGGCGAGGATTACACTATAGAATTTCCTCAAGTGGAGGTATCTCGTGTTCAAACCCGTGTGAGCGTGCCCGATGGCGGGACATTACTGTTAGGCGGCCAGAAATTAGCCGTGGAAACTGAAAGGGAGTCAGGCGTTCCGATACTAAGCAAAATACCTTTCATTGGACGACTGTTTAGTAACCGCACCAAGGTCAAGGACAGCAGGATATTGCTGATACTGGTAAAACCGACCATCATTCTGCAGGAGGAAGCCGAGGCTGAGGCAATTGCTGCGATGGAGGGTGGTTTTTAAGCCTGCGTCGCGGTTAGAGGTTTTTTTACAATTGTTCCTGCACTTTTGCAGGAGCTGATTTGTAACGTTTGGCCCGTCCGGGCATTGTAGTATATTGACGGTTTAAGTAATAATAACCACTCCACTTCGGAGGAGCAGAAGCATGAAACGACATATTCTAATTAGCTCATTAATTTTATTATCGGTGGTGGGTTTGGCATCAGCAGCGACGATTACTGTTGATGACGACGGCCCTGCGGATTTTAACAACATTCAAGCTGCCATTAACGTTGCCGTCGATGGTGTTGACGAGGTTGTTGTTGCTGATGGGACCTATAGCGGTGCCGGTAACTATAACCTTAACTTTTGGGGCAAGGCCATAACTGTCAGGAGCGTAAACGGCCCTGTAAACTGCATTATCGACTGCCAGGGTCTTGGCCGAGGCTTCGGTTTCTACAGTGGCGAAGTCGCCGGCAGCGTAGTCGAGGGCTTTACCATTAAAAACGGCGATGCCGATTACGGCGGCGCCATCGATTGCTACTATGCCTCTCCAACCATATTAGGTTGTGTGATACAGGACAACCATGCCGATTTCGATGGGGGCGGTGTGGCGTGTTTTGAGGGTTCGCCCTCAATTAGAAATTGCCTATTCGTGAACAACTCTGCGGGAGATTTCGGTGGCGCTATAGGTTGTGATGGTTCTTCGGCGTTAATTGCTATCTGTACGTTCATCGGTAACACAGCAGGGGATGCTGGCGGTGGCATATACTGCTATTGGGATGCCGATGCCGACATAAAATACTCGATATTTGCAGGCTGCGGCAGCCACGCAATCTTCGAAGATGACCTAAACTCTGACCCAATGGTAAAATATTGTCTTTTTTATAATAACCCGGACGGCGACTACTATGATTTCGATACGGGGCAGAGCTATACCGGTGGTATCCAGATAGATGGTCTTTCCGTGAATAATACAGGTAATCGTGATGGCGACCCGCTGTTTAGGACAGGGCCTTTGGGCGATTACTACCAAAGTCAAAAAAGTGCAGGACAAATAGAAGAAGGCCCCGGCGTCGATGCTGGAGACATATTAGCTTCAGATGCCGGGATGCATATCTACACTACGGCAACAGATGGCCTGCTCGACTGGCATGAGCTCGATTTAGGTTATCACTACGTTCCTATGAGTGTTACTGATTACTCCTTGACTGTCAGTGTAGTCGGGGGCAACGGCTGGGTAGATCCAAACGGCATCGCTATGTATAAGCAGTTTGCGGAAGAGGAATTAACCGCAAAGCCGGATGAGGGTTATAAGGTCAAGCAGTGGACCGGAACCGACAACGATTCGTCCAAAGAACCGAGCAACATAGTAACCATTACTGAAGATAAAACGGTTACCGTTGAGTTCGAGCCCAAAATTGAGTACCAGCTAACCACTATTGTGGTTGGTGTCGGCGGCACAATTGACCCGTGCAGCAGCCTGCAGTACGAAGGTGCGGTTGTTGAGCTGACAGCAATACCAGAGCTTGGGTATACGGTAAAGGCCTGGACGGGCACCGATGATGATTCTTCCATAGCTCTTACTAATTTTGTTACGATGGATTCGGCCAAGACCGTAACTGTTGAATTTATATACAGCACTGTCCATCTTGATACTGCGGTCATTGGAGGTAACGGCGGGAGGATAAGACCACGTTCAGGTAATTATCCCATAGACGTTTTGGGCCAGTCCCCTATTACACTTACAGCAACTCCGGATTATGGTTACCAAGTCAAGCAGTGGGGCGGCGACGTTGATGACCCTGCGTCCACAGCTCTTACTAATACGGTAACAATGACCGGCAACAAAAGCGTTACCGTTGAGTTCGAGACGGCTGATTTGTACGAACTAACCGTAAGTGTTATTGGTGGTGGTACGCTCGAAGCGACCTATCCGGAACCGTTTGATTATGACCCTGACTTAGGTATTTATACATACTACAATGGTGCAATAGTAACCCTGACTGCGACGCCGGACCCGAACTACGGAGTTAAGCAGTGGGGCGGCGACGTTAATGACCCTGCATCCACAGCTCTTACTAATACGGTAACCATCCGTGACCATGATGCAAGTGCCACGGTAGAATTCGAAGGGATTCCCATGGTACGGGTTTACAAGCCGGACGGCACTCTTCGAGCAGGGCCATTCGACACTATTCAAGAGGGCATTGATGCGGCTCATAGCGGTTTTCCTGGTTATGAGGGTGACCCTGGAGCCACTCCAGCGCTGCCCGAGATTTCGGCCGTTCCCGGCGACATAATCCTTGTTGCTGATGGCGTCTATACCGGAGCCGGCAACTACGACCTGGACTTTAGCAACGATACTGCAACAACCGGAATGAGCACGTATGTGGACTTATTGTACGGCGAGGGCGGTAGGCTCGGCGACTCTAAACTTCTAACCATACGAAGTGAAAACGGCCCGGAAAAGTGCATTATTGACTGCCAGGGGCTGGGGCGAGGATTCTATTTCCACACTCTCGTCGAAGATAACGACTGCGTTGTTGAGGGCTTCACTATCAAAAACGGCTCGGCCGGGTTCGGCGGCGGCCTGAACTGCGAGGGCATCTCAGCACCTGAGATCAGGGACTGTATAATCACCGATTGCAAAACCGGCATCACCAGCGGCGGCGGTGTTTACTTCGCAGGTGTGGCGGATGACGATACTACTTATACTGACATGGTCGACGAGGCTGCGGCTGATGCTGATGACGCTGAGCAGGCTCTTGGGGATGCCCAAACGGCGTGTGATGCAAATTCTAGCGTTCCAGAGTGTGGTGAGATTGAAGAGCTTGAGAATGAAGCTGTTGCTGCCAGAATCTGGGCTAATATACTTGACGGTATTGTTAGCGCTGTTGGCGGTGAAGACGCACCTGTGCCGACGATAAGAAACTGCAAAATTCTGAACAATGCAACTACAGGCAGCCCTGAGGATAATGGCGGCGGAATCTTTTGCACAACAAATGCCACCCCCACAATCATCAATACGGAAATCAGCGGCAACAGCGCTTACAAAGGTGGAGGTCTTTATAGCGAAGAGGGCGGGACCGTTCCTGCAATTATCAACTGCCTGTTCACCGGCAACACTTCGGTCGATATAGGCGGCGCGATATATCTGTATGAGTCCCCTGCTATCATTAATCTGTGCACAATCGCATATAATACCGGCCTTGACTATGGCGATGTAGACGACCAAGACAATCCCATCGGACCCAAAGGCGGTATCGCCTGTCGTGAAGCGACCCCGGAAATCACTAACTGTATCATAGGCCGTAACGGCACTTCAGGGACATGGGGTGATTTGCAGACCCATGGCGATGACCTTTATGACTGCGACGCAACATATTCCTGCATTGAAAATCCCGACGATGGCGATGGCGAAGGCAGTATTAGCCTGAACCCGCTCTGGATAAGCGGCGGCCTCGGCGGTTTCTACCTGTTTCAGGAGCACTTAGACCCCGCCCAAAACAGCCCCTGTGTCGATGCCGGCGAACAATACATTTTAGTTGACTTGCAGCAGCCGCCCCCGGATGGATATAATCTGTCCTACGACATAACAACAAGCATTGAGAGTGACCCCACCAACAAATGGGACACCGGATTCACCGACATGGGCTACCACCACCCGTTCTACTACGGTCCGCCCATTAAGTACGACTTAACGATAAGTGTCACTGGCCCCGGCGTTGTCGACTATTATTATTATTATGATTATTATGATGCAAATACCTTACAGCACGTTGGCACCGTTACCGAGGCCACGTCACCCCAAGACGCTAATTTCACCCCGGGTACGCTGATATGGCTGACTGCAAACGCTGATGACCCGAACGGTTACCGAGGAACCTGGCACGGTACGGATGAGGATACATCCACCAACACCTATAACTACGTATTCATGTACAACGACAAAGACATCACTGTTGATTTTGAGCCCATATTGAGGCGTAAGCTGTACGTGCCGCAGGACTTCCCATTACTTCAGGATGCCATCAATGCTGCAAAATACAAGGATGAAATTGTGCTGGCCCCGGCAGGCGCCGACGACCCTTATTACACTTCTCAAGGTTTTGTCGTCCGCAATAAAGCTATTACTATAAGAAGTGCCGAACCGAACGACCCTGCTACCGTTGCAGCAACAGTTATCGAACTGCAAATTGGCCCCGAAGGCTATATAGACATTACCTGTTTCAGATTTGATAATGTAGGCCCTGATACGATTCTAAACGGTATAACCATCAGGAATTTTAATACGTTAGGTTATGACGGGATTGACGGCCAGCCCAGTCAGAACTTCTGGGACGGTGCGCCTGGTCAGCCGATATACGGCGCTGCAATACAGTGCGGCGGGCCGATGCCGACTCCCGGTCTTCGTGGTCTTGCTGGGTATTATGGGCAGAACGCATCGCCGACTATCAAGAACTGCATAATCCGTAATTGTAACGCTGTCGGCGGCTCCGGCGGCGATGGTGCCGGCCCCTCTGAGCCGCATATGCCTGATGGTGGGCATGGCGGCTGGCCGGGCAGAGGATATGGCGGCGGAATAGCCTGCCTCAACAACAGCAATCCGACTGTCATAAATTGCACTTTTGACAACTGCACCGCTATTGGCGGCGACGGCGGTGACGGCGCCCAGGGAAATACTAGCGCGACTGACTACGGAAAAGGCGGGCGCGGCGGCGGCTGGTATTACAGTTTTCCTCCATCAACGCCCTACGAGTGGTCTGGAAACAAGTCCCGCGCCTTCCTTCATGACCCGTTAGACTATGATTTTTACACTGAATACAGCGGCCGCGGCGGCGCAGTGTATGTCGGCAGGGGCTGCTCTCCCACATTTACAGATTGTACTTTTACTAACAACCGTACTGAAGGCGGCCTGACCGGGATTTGCGGCTTGGACGGCTGGCCGCCAGAGGATAGAGAAAGACCCAGTTTACACTGGAAGATTGACAACTTTGGCGGTGCGGTGTTCTGTGACAATTTGAGTTCGGTGGTATTTAAAGACTGCACGTTCAGCGATAATGTAGCCGACTCTAACAGACCGATTTTTGACCCTAACGGACCGGCGGATGACCCTTATAATTGTGATAATGACGACCTGGTTGTGGGTTTCGGCGGCGCTGTAGCTTTTAAGGATAATGCGGGTGTTACTTTCGATAACTGCACATTCAACAACAATTCAGGCGATGAAGGCGGAGCAATGTACTGGTCCTGGTCTGACCCGGTAATCAGCGACTGCAACTTCGTGGACAATTCAGCAAGCAGCGGCGGTGCCGTTCTTTTCGCTGGTGGCTTTGGGCAGATTAGCCGATGCAATTTCAGCAACAATGAAGCAATCGGGGCGTCTGCTCGAGGTGGTGGAATATGCAGCCTTGGCGCCAATGTCCTGATTTCTGACTGCAATATAAGCAATAATATCACAGCCGAATCCGGCGGCGGAATCTATATCTCCAGCAAAGATGTTGACGGCAACGACCTCATCATCGATGGCAACACTGTCTTCGGGTATAACAAGGCGGTGCTGCTGAACTGCCTGATAGCCAAGAATATTGCCGGCGAAGACGGCGGAGGTGTTTCGGCCCGTTGGAGTTCGGAGCCGGAAATCATTAATTGTACAATTGCAGACAACATAGTTACAGGAGTTGGCTACGGCGGCGGAGTGTACAGCTCTTATGGTAGTTATACTAATATCGTTGACAGTATAATATGGGGCAACTCGGCTAGCTTCGGCCCCCAGATTGGCATTGGAATCACCGTCAGCCCCTCTACAGTGGAGGTCTCGTACAGCAACGTTCAGGGCGCACAATCTGATGCCTATGTTGAGGATGACTGCAGCCTCATCTGGGACCCCAACAATCTCTACACCGACCCGCTTTTTGTAATCGGACCGCTTGGAGATTATTACCTCAGTCAAACTGACGTGGACGACCCTGAGCAGACCGTTGACAGTCCCTGCGTCGATGCCGGAAGTGACCTTGCAAGCCATGTTGGCATGAGCAGATACACCACCCGCACCGACGAAGTATTTGATGGTGGCATCGTCAATATGGGCTACCACCATTTGTTTACCACGAGGGCAGAACCATGCAAATTCTGCGATATGTTTTTTGACCACATCATCAACTTTAAAGACTTTGCAGTATTTGCCTGGAACTGGTTCAGGGACGATTGTTCGGACGACAATGGTTGGTGCGACGGCGCAGACACTACATTTGATACATATGTTAACTTCGACGACTTGTTCCTCTTAACTGAATGCTGGCTTGTTGAAGATATTGTTGCTCCACTTCCCGATCCAGGTGAGTGGGCGATAGAGCCTTATTCGAGTTCAACAGCGTCAATCAGCATGGTCGCTAAGACCGCCGTTGATACCTGGGGTTGGGATGTCGAGTATTACTTCGAGTGCGTCTACGGCAATTGCTACGACAGCGACAGCGACTGGCAGAGCGACCCGAACTACACTGACAGCGGTCTTGACCCCAACACTGAATACGGCTACAGGGTAAGGGCCTGCGATGAATACGGCAATGAAACCGGCTGGTCGGCCATCGGCTATGCCATAACCAGCGAAGGTGTCGACCCGGGACAGGAGGACGACAACACAGCACCGACAGGTCTGAGGTGGGAACCTGTACCTTATGCAACCTCACCAAATTCAATTGCGATGGGGGCCTATGCCGAAGACCCCAGCGGCATAGAGTATTATTTCGAAGAGACTAACTACGGTGGCCTTAGCACCGGCTGGCAGGACAGCCCGACGTGGGAAATAACATGGCTTACACCCAATACGGCGTATGCATTCAGGGTCAAAGCCAGAGACAAATCGCTCTGGCATAACGAAACCGGCTGGTTAGGCCCGTATGATGTAAACACTCCTGAAGAGGGAACGGTCGAAGATACCGAGCCGCCCATAACGCCCATAGGTCTATATCATCCATACACTGGCGCTCCTGATTATCCTGTCTACTACCCCTACAAGAGCGCTTTTGCAGTATTGCCTCAGCAGCAATTGCTCGCTGATGGGTATCATCATGTAATGACGGCAGCAACAGCTGCTGATGCAACCGGCCCTGTACTGTACAAGTTCATATGTTTCGACGATAGCAGGTTTAGTAGTGGTGGTCAATATAGTCCGGTGCTGGAGTGGAGTCCGAATCCTCTATATGATGTTATCGTTTCAGAGCTGGCGGGCGAAAATTGGGTGTGGCAGGTGCAGACTCGGGACAGCGTTGCGCCGCCTAACCCCAATCTTGGGTATTTATCAGATTACTGGAGGATTAACGGTGGGTACCTGTATAACCAAACTCCCCTTGATTAGTGAGTTAATATGGCGTAAATATGAGGCCCCGGGTTAAAAACCGGGGCTTTTTTTAATCCGCCGAAATTCATTTTTGTTTCTCTTTGAGGGTCTGGTAGCCGTAGTGTGCGATGAGGTGGTCAAGTATCACCAGTGCGGTGTAGTTCTCAGCGACCGGCCAAATGCGACCGACAATTGTGGCGTCGCGGCGGGTGATAGCGGCCAGTTCCTTGTTCTGAAGGGTGTACTTGTCAATTGTCTTCTGTGGTTTGTCAATTGTTGGGGTTGGTTTGACCGTGAGCCTGACGATGATGGGCTGGCCGGTGGAAAGTCCGCCTGTGATACCGCCGGCATTATTTGACTCGAAGACCACCTTGGCACTTTCTGCGTGCATCTGGTCGTTGGATTGTAAGCCGGTCATATCTTTAACGGCAAAGCCGGCGCCGACCTCGACGGCTTTTACGGCCCCGATGCCGAGCATTCGGCCCAATTCAGCGTCGAGTTTATAGAAGACCGGCTCGCCGAGACCTGTGGGGACACCGGTTACGATGACCTCAACTACGCCGCCTGCTGAATCACCTGTGGCGGAAATGCGGTTACAGGCATCGACCATTTTCTGTGCGGCGTCGGTATCGGGACAATTCAGTACCGGATGGACGCCGTATTTGTCCTGCACTGCATCGGCTGAAAGCTTCGGAGCCTTGTCGCGGATAGCGTCTATTTGGTGCTCAATCTCGTCCAGTATTTTGGTTTTTTCCAGAAACCTCATGTCCATCGTGATTCGGTCTTTGACATAAATTTCCTGATAGAACGGGTCGAGGTCGCGTCGCATTTTTTTGTAATTGTTGGTGTATTCAAAGGCTTTGTCTTCAGCGACATCGGGACATCGAACAGAGGCGAGTTCCTTGATATAGGAAAAGACTTCGATACCGCAATTTTTTAGGATTTTTTTGGCGACGTAACCGGCGGCGACAATGGTGGAAGTATATCTTCCGCTAAAGATGCCGGCACCGATAGCATCATCATCGGGGCCGTACTTGATGAATGAGGCGTAGGAGGCGTGGCCCGGACGAGGCGTACGGTTCGTATCCTGGTATTGCTTGATATGAATGAAATGGCGGTCGAGGTTGGGAATCAGAATTGACAGCGGTGTTCCATTGGTGTGGTTCTTGTTTCCGGCTCCTTCGACGGTATCGGCGGCGTTCAGTCCGGTGTAGATAATCGGAAGGTCGGGTTCTTTTCGCGGGCTGGACAATTCATCGGCGCCCGGCTTTCTGAGAAGCAAATCGCCGTAAATCTCCTGCTCGGTCAGTTCCATCCCCGGCGGAACACCCTGCACAACAGCGGTTAGGCCCTCCTGGTAGGAGCCGCCGGCAATCGTTACCTGAAAGATACGTCCTATGTGACAGCCAATCATTTTTCTTATTCTCCTGAAATTATTATTTAGTGAATAGATTCCTTTTTTCACAGGAATGATAACATTAGTCAACCATTTTCATATTTGCGCCGATAGTTTTCATCAGTTCCACATAATCGGGAAAGGTAACGCTGATTGCCTCAGCGGTATCTATGGTGCATTGACCGTCGATAGCCATCGCTGCAAGAGACAGTGCCATTACGATTCGGTGGTCTGCCCAGCCGTGCAGTTTGGCTGGTCTGGGTCTGCTGCTGTTTATTATAAGGCCGTCGGGCAGTTCTTCAACATCAATGGCCATTTTTTTCAACTCGCAGGCCAGCGCATTGATTCGGTCGGTCTCTTTACTTCGTGCCTGCGGTACATTTATCAGCTTCGTTGTGCCTTCTGCGAAGGCGGCGGTAACGGCCATAGCCGGCAGGGCGTCAGGGGTTTTGTTCATATCCAGCTTGGTACCTTTGAGCGGGGCGGCCTTGATGGTTACCGAAGTCGGTCCGATGCTGATATCGGCACCCATTGCCTTTAGGTAATCGACGACTGCCTTGTCCGGCTGGGAATCTGAGAAATCCAGGCCAAGCAGGGTTACCTCGTCTGCAAGTATGGCAGCGGCACAGAGGAAAAACGTTGCGCTGGAGAAATCGGCAGGTATAGTAATATCGAAAGCTTTATAGCTCTGCCCGCCGCGAATTTTGAACCGCTCCATATGTTCATTTTCGTACTCGATGCTTTGTTTATCGAGCCAGTCGAGCGTCATTTGCACGTAGCCCGGCTCGTTGAGCAGCGTAACGTTTATTTCAGTAT
>SDBT01009772.1_pt1 | contig 15530 bp, 12 predicted proteins | sample 2277101 | NCBI WGS metagenome assembly SDBT01 (sample SAMN10404973, study PRJNA504765) | marine sediment metagenome | isolation source: marine sediment core GS10_PC15, 103 cmbsf | place: Arctic Ocean: Southern Knipovich Ridge | collected 2010 | reverse complement strand
GGTCACTATCGGTCGTGCGCTTCTAATCCGTGTCGGTTTGCTCGTTACGCAGGGGGTCAATCGAAGTGTAGAAAGCAAAGACGACTATGAAAAACAGTTCAGGCAACTGCTTGTCAAAACCCGAGGCCTGCTTCCCCCCGAGTGGTATACGGACCCCAATGACCCTTCCGTAGATCCCTCCGAACCGCTGATTCGTGTTCCTACCAATACTATCAGACAAGTGCTCACCGATACAGCCAGCAGTATCATGGGTGTGATCTCCAACGGCCTGCTCGTCGTGATCTTCATGATTTTCATGATAACCGGAAAGGGCACATACAAAGCCCCGCCGGGCAGCTTATGGTGGGAGGTCGAGTCACGTATCAAGCGGTATGTACTGACGATGCTTTTCACATCCGGCACTACCGGGATTCTCGTGGGGCTTGCCTTGACGTTCCTGGGCGTTGAATTCGGATGGATGTTCGGCTTCCTGGCGTTTCTGTTGAATTTTATTCCAAACATAGGCTCTATCATCGCTATAATATTACCTCTGCCGGTAGCCTTGATCGATCCGGAACTCGGCATGATTTCGAAGATACTGGTCCTCGTAATTCCCGGCATCATCCAGTTTACTATCGGCAATCTTCTCCAGCCTAAAATGATGGGCGAGTCACTCGATCTGCATCCTGTTGTGGTGCTCTTGTCTTTGATTTTCTTCGGGACAATCTGGGGGATCATCGGCATGTTCCTGGCTGTTCCGATAACCGCCGTTGTAAAGATACTTCTGCAAAGATTCGGCTACACACGTGCCATCGCCGATTTGATATCAGGAAAAACAGACATGCTGACCAAAAGCCCCCCCGGTAAGTGAACTTATGAAATATGCAGTATTGATCGGCACAATCGCACTAACAGCAATGTTCTGGCCCGGGTATTCCGCCGCCCAGACGCAACAGGATAAAGCCGGAGCACGGGTTAACGATTTGCGTTTGGCGTCCTATGTCACCTCGCGCCAAGTCGAGCAGCTCGCGACCAACCCAGCCGTTCGCACAACGGCCCTGCAGACCATCAAGCGAATGGGCATTACCAAGCTCTATCTCGAAGTCTACCGCAGCGGCCACGTCGTCTCGCCCGAGCACTTAATCTTCGCCCGTGACTGGTTGCAGGACATGAACATCGAGATCGTTGGCGGCATAGCGACCGTTCCCGGCGGCGATTTCGGTGTCCGGCAGAATGGACCGCTCGGCTGGTTTAACTGGCAGAATAAAAAGACCCAGCGCGACCTCGAAAAAGTCATCCGCATGGCCGCGGGCGTTTTCGATACCTTTATCGTGGACGACTTTCTATGCACTGGCGACGTCAGTGACGAATCGAAAGCGGCAAAAGGCGAGCGTTCATGGGGCCGGTACCGCCGGGAGTTGCTGACCGAACTGGCACAATCCGTTTTCATCGGGCCGGCGAAAGAGGTCAATCCCGATATTACAATGATCGTCAAATACCCCCAGTGGTACGACCGATTTCATTTGTTCGGGTACGATACGAAAACGCTGCCGGAGCTGTTCGATAAAGTTTGGGTCGGCACGGAAACCCGCGGCCGGAATACTCAGCGGTTCGGATTCGTTCAGCCTTACGAGGGATTCGTAAACTACCGCTGGCTCGCGGGCATCGCAGGCGAGAAAATCGGAGGAGCATGGTTCGACCACGGCGACTGCGCAGAGCACGACTTCATCGACCAGGCTTATACGAGCGTCCTTGCCGGCGCAACCGAATTGGTTTTCTTCAACTTCGGCAACGTTATGGCAGGCCACCCCGATCACGAGAAAGTCATCGCCCAATTCGACCGGCTTGCAGACCTGGCGGCATTTGTCCGCGAGCATCCCGTCACCGGCGTGGCCGCCTATAAACCACCGAACAGCGACCCCGCCGGCGATATGTACATCATGGACTTTCTCGGCATGCTCGGCATTCCCCTGGTTCCGGTACATAAGTTTCCTGCGGCCGCTCCGGTTATTTTTCTGCCGGCCCAGGCTGCCGCCGATCCGGACCTGCTGGACCACATTAACAGGGCCCGCGCAAGAGGCGCTGACATTATCTTTACAACAAATCTGCTCATTGCATCACCCGACGGCGACAAACTCGCCCGCATGGTTGGAGTCGGGCCGGATATACAATCAAAACCGACGCGTGCTCGACTAATGCAGGAGCCCGGGAAAGCAAACGTTACTATCGATTTGGAATCACCGATAGAAGGCAAAGCCGTGCCGGGAAACATACTATGCACGTCCGGCGATAAACAGCTCGCCCTTCTTACCGTTCACCAAACGTCCCATGGCCGGATCGCCCTGCTAAATACGCACACCTACAGCCAAGCGGATTTCGATGCTATAGGTGAAGTGCTGCTCTGCCCTCGGCCGTTGGATCTGCTTGAGATGCAAAAACCGGCTCTTACAATTCTTCGCGAGGCATTTGGCGGCACAGTTTTCGAAAGCCCCGGTTGTGTCACGTATCATCCGTTCGGCCCTGCCGGATCAGGTAACTGTGTCATCCAGAACTTCAACGACAAGGCAGTCAATATCACGGTTAATATTCAAAAAGACAAATCCAATAAATTCGTGGAGGCTTTTTCAGGAAAGCCTATCAGCGTGCATTCGACCGGGTTCGGGAACCGGATGGCTTTGAATATGCCCATCCCTGCAAGGGGCCGTGTTTGGATTCGACCTGTTGACTGAGTATTGATTATGACAATTTTATATGAGGCCAGGAACTTATGAAGTACCGGTTAAGAATTCTGAGTTTACTGTGTACGGTTTTTTGCTGTCTTTATTGTTTTTCCACAATATCCGCTGCGGATGAAGATGGCAAAGAGCAAAGCGTTCGCTGCGCGGTCGAAGTCGAGGAGGTTGTCACCAGATATACACCGGCGAATAATGGCGCCGGGCCCATGTGGTGCTATGGCTCGACCGTTATCGCAAGACAAGGGGGCGACGTTTTTCTTTCGGTTATCGAGACCGGCGAGGATGTCCCGCTGCTCTGCAATACGCGCTGGCAGTTGTGGCATCGTTCGGCGGACGGATGGAAGCTTGAGCAAAGCGAGAAAGAATATCGGCAGCGCGAGCCATGCCCATTGGCGGTGTTTCATGGAGGGCCTGTTTTTTTGTCTGTCAATCCTTCCACCGAGCCTGCCGGCACAAAATACGGGCCGTGCAATCCGCTCGTGCTTGAGTTTGATCCGACCAATCCGACAGCATCCGCGAAAACACATCAACCGGCCTGGGCAGACGGAACATACTTCACCGACCATTCCTACAGGGGTTTTGCCGCCGACGGAGCTAACGGCGAGCTTTTGCTTTTGAATATTAACGCCGGGACCAGCGAACAATTCGTTTCCTACCGTGACAGCAAAGGCCGGTGGCATCAAAAAGGGACTATCACATTCCCCATCAGGTCTTGCTATCCCCAGGTGGCTCTGCGGAACGGCTTGGCCCACGTGATGGCGATTGGCGATATTGTCGAGCCGGTTGAAGAGTGGCAGAAGCTCAAATTTGAGAAACTGAAACGCAAGTGGGACTATGTCTTCCGGCGGTTGTTTTACACTTACACCGACAATATCCGCTCGGCCGGTTTCAGTGCCCCTATCGAAATCGATACCGTTGAAAAGACGGGCGGACATATTCGTAATTTCGACCTCTACATCGATCAGGCGGGCGCCGCACACCTGCTCTATTTGAAGCGACCGCATCAATACGAATTTATTCGCGATAAGTATTTCCCGGGCCAGGCGATGACCGCCTACCTGGAACATGTTATAGTCAAAGACGGCAGAGTTCTCTCACGACAGACGCTGGCTGAGAGGCCCGGCGGACCGAAAGGCTTCGAGCCTTCGTTCGGCCGCTTTCATATCAGCAATGCAGGAGAGCTTTATGTAATCGCAGCTGGCACGAGTGTTGAAAAAGGACAACGCACATACGGCAATTTTCTCGGTCGAATACCGGCAGGTAAAAACAAGCCGACGTTCGAACGCATCGAACTGAAGCATCCGTTCGGCAATTTCTTTACAAACACACCTCGCGGCGGATCAAAACCATCCGATATTATTGACATCTTTGGGATTGCCGATGACAGCCCAAATCTGCGCTACGCTCGAATCCGCATCGAGTCCGGGAAAGATTGAAAACAATATCGCCAACCTTCAGGGAGTATAGCATGATACGGGCAACAAGAATCTTTTTACTCGCTTCAGTGCTCGGTATTTGCTTGGCAGGATGCAGTAAAAAAGATGCTGCGAGCGAAAATGAGCGTTTGACAATCGCAGTCATTCCGAAAGGCACAATTACATCAGTTACGTAGCAACGGACAACTTCAAAGCAGGACAGCTTGCAGGCCAATACATGGCGAAACTGCTCGAAGGCAAAGGTAATATCGCGGTACTGCGATACGCGGAAGGTTCCGACAGTACAAGCAAACGTGAGAACGGTTTTCTCGATGCGATTCAAGACTTCGAGGGTATCGAAATTGTCACTTCCAACCGGTACGCCGGAGTGACCACGGAAAGCGCGTTACAGGTTGCTGAGAATTTGCTCTCTCGATTCGACGCAACCGAGGGAAGCTTACGTATCGACGGCATCTTTTGTGCAACCGAGCCGACCGCCCTGGGGATTCTGCGCGCATTGCAGAATGCGGGCTTTGCCGGCAAGGTCAAATTCGTCGGCTTTGACAGTTCCGAAAAAATGATTGTCGCTTTGCGGACGGGCGAGTTGAGCGGCTTTGTAGTGCAGAATCCCATGAGCATCGGCTATCTCGGCGTCAAAACTCTGGTCGAGCACATCCGGGGCGAACAAGTACCACGGCGGATTGATACGGGTTCCACCCTTGTGACAAGTGAAAACATCGACCAGCCGAAAATCCATCAATTGCTAAATCCCGCTCTAAGTCAATGGCTAAAATAGAACTCCTAAAGAGCACGCTTATTATATAATCATGAGGATACGCAGCCCGATTCTACTCCGGTACAGAACAATTATTGTTCGATTGAAGCGCCGGGCGTACGGGATTTTCAAAGCAAGGCTTATGAGCAGAAGATTATTGTGAGTTGAGAAATCGTTCAAAGATATTGTATTAGTAATACAAATCTGGTAAAGGAAACCCAAGATGAGAATTGATTTTGTGCCGGATGTATAATCCTGCAAGGAACACGGCCGGCTTAAATTTTCGATTTATCACTTAAACGAATCTTTTGGGAGTTATGAAATGAAGAAACTTATTGATTATTTCATCAAAGGGCTGGTGATATTTGTCCCCATGACCCTGACCGTTTTTTTGCTGATTTGGGCGTTTACGAGTTTGGACACAATTTTTCGAGATTTATTATCAGTCTCTTTTCCCGGGACGGGGATCCTGCTTACGGTGGTATTAATCTTCATCATCGGTTTTGTCGCATCGAACTTCCTGGGCAAAAGATTGTTCGCACTTATAGAGAAGCTTTTCACGGGGCTCCCATTAATAAAGCTGCTCTATTCGGCTGTGAAAGATATGATTGAGGCATTCGCGGGCGAGAAAAAAAGTTTTGACAAGCCCGTCATAGCCACATTTGTGCCTGGAGGAGCCGCAAAAGTAGTCGGCTTCGTGACACAAGAGAGTCTGGAGAACCTTGGGCTTTCAAACTACGTTGCTGTGTACGTGCCTCAATCGTACAACTTTGCCGGCAATGTCTTGCTCTTTCCAAAAGAGGCGGTCAAGCCGTTGAGCATCGAAAGTTCGCAGGCGATGGCCTTTATCGTATCAGGTGGGGTTTCTAAAGGTTCTTCCTGAATGGTGTTTGTCTCGATTTTCCAGTTTCACAAAAGGTCTCAGGCATGAAAAAGCAGAAAAATCCAGGCGCCAAGCCATTCAAGGATTTCTGGAGACTGATTAGTCCCCAGGATCTTCTGAGCAGGGCCGGCACGGTAATGATGCGAAAGAGTCCCAAAGCAACGATTTGGACCGCCGGCATTACCTCCTCCGGCTATCTGTCAAGCTATCTTGGGCTTCCCGGTTTTACGGGATTGCAGGCAATCTTTGCGCCGTTCATCGTCGGCGGAGGAATGCTTGGTATCGGAGCAGGAATAAAATATATCCCCAGAACAATTTCCAGAAAGTTAACAACAATTGCAGAGGCCAATGATCTGAATCTGATGGAAGATTACAGGAAGTCGCAGGTAATGGAACATCTTAACGCGCTCTGGGACAGGGTATTCTGGTATGAGTCGGATATCAGATATACTTGTGACAAGAGGCTGGCGGAACGCGACCGGATCATCGCGGACAAAAAGTATCTAAGGCAAGAGATTTCCGGATGGGACAGAGGCGTGCTGGAGCGCCTGGGGGCAAGAAACGAAAAAGATATCGACGATATTGTCATGGCAATCATGACCGAGAAGCCACTTACCGACAAAATAGAAATGTCACGAGATGGGTATATTATTTCATCCGTTTACGCATTGAGGCACGCTCTGCCGCAATCGAGCCAGGCGAAACAAATTGGCTTCTGTCTGAATCTGTACGAAGATGTGTGCGATGGAGCATATTTCGACGAGAGCGACGTCAAGCTATTTGAGCAGTATGCGGGAAATATCGCCCTGACGAATATCAAGAATGAGGTTGGTTTTGGTAGACTTGACGCAGCCAGGCAGATCGCAAAGAAGGCTTCGTGGCGGTTTTGGTTCTATCTCATAACGAGGAAGGTTGCGACCGGCGTGGGAAAGGCCGTCAGGGATCTGAACGGGAACTACAGTACAAACATGTTCAATTCCCAGGTGCTGCTTTGGCCGGGCGAGGAAAATGTGGAATGGATGAATGATTTCCCGGGAGCAAAAGAAAAAGTCCTGGAATTAAGAAAATCAATCATCAGAGGAGCATTGGGTGATGATTATGAAAACGCCGTGATTATGCTGGACAGGATGCTGCTGCCCTGTTTCGAGTTTGCAACCGATCTGAGGCTCAGATACGATCCCGAGTATTGCGATGGTAGCCTGGATTATGTCAGTGAAGATCAGGGGACTACCATTAAGAATAACGTTATCAGCGATCTTCAAGCATTTGGTTATCGCCGGAGGGACATTGACCACTTGCGGGAATATGTGACAAATGCTAAAAAGGATATTTCATCATTCATGGACTATCTGGACACAAAAGGATATAGATGGCTCTTTGATGACAGGCTGGCATTGAGAGCAGTAAAAACCATGTTCCACGCAAACAGGTATCGAACAAGGAAGATGTTACAAGACAGCAATGCCGCTGCCCATCGTGCAAAAATTGACCGTGAAATTGATAATGCAGCCGCCCAAAAAGAAATCTATTCAGCCAAGTTGACCGGCTTGAGATTGTATCATGAGTTGACAATATTACAAATCGCCGGATACAAGGACCTGGCGAGGGAACTGGCTTATTCCGGCTAATAAGAACAATTCTCAATTGATTACATAAGAAGTATCTGAAACATAACTTTCTATCAGGATTAACGCCGGGATAGTACCTGCCCGTTTATAAAAGAGGCCATAAGCGTTGTTCTTATGGCCCACTGGTTCGTAATATAAATTTGTTTAACAGTAAGAGATTATTGAAAACACCAGCCAAACAAAGGCGGTGGCCGGATTTGATTGGCGAAAGGGAGCTTGTTTTGCAGACTCTCTTGCTTTATCAGCTGATGGGCCAACCCGCTCAATTTGTCGACGTTCGCCCAACTTCCCAATACGGCAAGATTTAACCACATCACTTCGATTTGATATCTATGTACTTTCATTACGCGGCTCTTAAAAAAGACTATTTATTTGTATTTGTATCGGCCGAACCACAATTTATTCCTTAGCCAAATCGGTGTTTTGAGCTGGCTTGTCGTAAAACCAGAAAAAGGATAGCCACTAAGCCGGAAAGGCCGATACTAGTATGAAAAATGCACATGCCATGCTTGATCGTTACCATCTCTTATCGTCGGAATTTGCAACCCGGCGTTATCAATACCAAAGTGCAGCTTTTTTCGAGACGTACCTTTTTAGAAATTATTCGGCTCGTTCAATTTTTCTCGACTGTGCCCCGGAACTGCGATATATTCTGCTGACATCATCAGGACAAAAGTCCGACCGAACTGTTCAGTGGTAACGCCCACCCCCAATGGCTGGAACTTTTCGGTTTCGAGAGATTCCGACGAAACTGATGGGCTGCTCCACAACGCAACGCACCACCAAACGAAATCCTCATGAACATGTGGGAGCCATGGCTCCCCGTCCACTGTTAACCAAAATTAAGCGTTCTTGAGCCAGGCCTTTTTTCAGGACGGAAATATTGGTTTCAAAAACTCGCACAAAGCGTTAATATTTAGCCTCATGTTTTCATTTGGACGACGAGTTGGCGGGTTTGGGGCGATTGGTTTTGGTGGGCCTGCTTGAAGGCGGCGGCCTGGGTCTGGTTCTGCTTTTTGAATTGCTCGTTGCCGGCGATGATTTCGTGCAGAGCGTTGGATTTTGTTCTGGCTTGCCTTAAGAAACCAACGGCTCGCGTTCCATAAACGCCGCCGAGCAGAGCACAGATTCCGATACCCATTTCCAGCATCGAATCGGCCACCTGCCATGGGTCCGGCCTCTCGGTACTTTCCTGCAGAGCCGTACCTGCAAGCTGGAAGTTCGATTCGGCGAGAATATCCTCAGCGGTCTCGGCCGGCAGAAAATCTTTCGGCAGCCCGCAGTAAGAGCTGAACGCCCGGCTTTGCACTTCGCCGAGTTGCGTCAAGGCTTGTAGTTTCGGTGATGTATCTTCAGCCCTGGCCGTCTCGGCGGTGACAATTGCCGTGCGGTTATGCAGCCAGGCGTTCTGCTTCTGAGACTCGCTCGGCGCAAATCGAAGGCTATCGCATCCTGCCAACAAAAGGCACATACATGCAGAGATGAAGATTACGGCTTTTGGCGACGTTGCTTTCTTACATTTTTCTTTCATCGTTTTTCTCCTTTGTTTCTGGTTGACCTTAATGTTTTTCCGCTATAATGCTGAGTATGAGACGTAATGATTTCTGTGACCGGGACAAATATTCAATGATGGACACAGCCAGAACATTCAAACCTAAAACGATACTGTTGTGGCAGCAGGTGGTGGAGGATCCTGAAGCCCGGCGGGTATTAAAACTGTTCCCATCTGCCCAAGTCTGGCTGATCGAGCGGCAACGTATGGCTGTTTCGCCGGGGATATCACCGTCCCAGGCGCTGCTTGTCGGCAAGAAGACTCTGATGATCGGCCGGACGTCGTCTTTTGTAGGGCGTTTCGACGGCAGGCTCGGCCTGAACGTCCGCTGCTGTCCCTATTACAAGCTCGTTCCGCTCTCAAATGGCTGCCCTTACTTCTGCACATATTGCTATCTGGCGTTTGTCTATCGCAACTATGCTCCGTTTATCAAAATCAACATCAATTACGACACAATGTTCAAGCAGATCCGAAAGACCCTCGCCGGCACCGGCGGCAAAGTCAGCTTCAATATGGGCGAGATGCTTGACAGCCTCGCGCTCGATCACATCACGAATTTCACAACAATGCTGGTACCGTTTTTTGCCGGATTGTCACGCGGCTTTCTGATGCTGCTGACCAAGAGCAGCAATATCGACAACCTGCTTGCAATCGAGCCTAATAACAAGACGGTTGTATCCTGGAGCCTGAACAGCCGGCGGATGATCGAGCAATATGAGCTTGGCACAGCTGATCTTTCCGAGCGTATTGATGCGGCCAGCAAGTGCCAACAGCACGGCTATCGAATCCGGATTCGTATCGACCCGGGCATTCTCCATCCGGACTGGCAGGCGGACTATACTGACCTGGTTCAGAAAACGTTAACCGTCGTAAAAGCTGAAAATATTACGCTCGGTATGCTGAGGCTGCTGCCCGGCCATTTCCGCCTGGCCGCCGATGCGTATGGCGATCGTGCCGGCAAACTCCTGAGTCAGAACTTTGTCAGAGGAGCCTCAGACCACAAGCTCCGCTATCCTCCAAAACAACGCATCGAATTCTATACTCATCTAATCGATGTTATTCGCAGCTTTGACATGGATGTCTCTATCAGCCTGTGCAGGGAAACACCCGAAATCTGGAGCATCTTCAAAGACCGCTGTAAAGCAGGAAAATGCAACTGTGTGAACTGGTAGCTCGGGATGATCAAAATGCTTGCTCACTTTTCACGGTACGTTTCTCAATGGCCTGCAGGCGGTATTCGTAGGAGATGCTTTTGGACCAGAGCGATTCGAGTTTCATTTCGATGCTGGTTTGCGATTGCAGCAGCATGCTCACGTCCCTTTGTAATAGATCGAGCTGCCGTTGCAGATTGACCCAACTGCCGACTATAAGTGAGGCAAGCAGTACGAGCTGGACGATCACCGAGAGATTGATCTGCCGATTCAATCGCCAGCCTTTGGCATTTCTTGAAGTCATGATTTACTTCGGTCTCGGTAGTATGTGCATTACGGTACAAGTTACGGTTTTACATGGAACACGTTTTTGTTGCCGACTCTGGCCATTACGGCGTATGTCCCTGCATCGTGAGAAAGAGGACTTGCATCGTGACGATTCAAACCTAAATCAAGGCATTTCATGTTCACATTGTGACAATGTTAGTGAACATTGTGGTTTTGTAGCCTTCCATCAAGTCATTGTAAGTTTACAACACGACATTGCGGGTTTACAACATGACTTTGTAAGCTTACTTCGTGGCGTTGCGGGTTTACAATGAGGCATTGCAGGCTTACAAAATGGCATTTTAAGCTTACATATTGACGTTGCAGGCTTACTCTGTGGCAATGTAAGCTTACATTAAGGCGATGTAAACGGTCTTCGGCAAAGATTAAAGCATCTAAAAAGCGTTGTAAGTAACTGTAAATAAGGGATTTGCCGAACATGACAATGGAGATTCAGTGGGCAAGCCGATGGGAAAACGGCTAATCAGCCTTACAAACAGCAGTTCAGTTTGTGCTAGATACCAGATGTGAGTCATAGCCGCAGACGCCGTCCCGAGCACCGCCGAGGGATTAACGCTGAAGATGTGGAAAAAAGGTCGATGGCTGAAACCACGAAAGGACACTAATGGACACTGTTTTCATGTTATCCTGTCAAAAATATTAGACACAGATTTCACTGATTGACACGGTTTTTTGTGCACCACGAAGGGCACTAAGAGCCACGAAGAAAACCAATAATAAATAATCAATCGAAAATAGCCACAGAGCACACCGAGAACTCAGAGAAATAGTCAATAGTTCACCCCGTGAGATGGCGGTTTAACCTATCTCATGGGGTAAATAGAAAATAATAAATCATAAATGACAAAGGCCATGAAGGGCACCGAGAGTCACGAAGAAAATAGAAATTAACCGCAGATTAACGCAGATAAACGCCGATTTTTTAGTTGTTTCTAATTCAATACTATTCTGTTTCCAAACCTTCGAAGTTCGAAATTGGCTATTCGATATTGGATATTCCTAAAAAGCCTTTTTACTCGCTTCTCTTACTTCATCCACCCAGCCTCCAAAGCCAGATTTTGTTTAGCCAGTCCGCTTTCGGTTAGCTGATTTGGTCGCAGCTTAGGGCGAGAGAGTTGCCGTTGAAAGATTCGTGAATTGAGCCAAAAATTAAATCTTGTGGGTTTTGGCAGAGAGGGTATAATTACACTTGCCCCGTACGAAATAGCAAGCTTGCGTCATTTGGTGCTGGGAAACAGCTAACAACGGGGGCTTGCAACTGGGGCGGCGGTTGAATTGATTATTGAATGGTAATTGGTGAATGCTCAGTAAGATAGCAAAACTGTTTTTGGTGGCCACTTCACTTGCACCAATATTTTTAACCTTATGGTTTATTGGTTTCAGCAGGAACTGGAGATGGAAGGAGGGGTTGTCATTTTTTGTTATAGCATTAGCATTAACTATTATCTGTTGTTGTTTATTAAAGTTATCCAGACAAAGGTTAGAAAAAATTCCAGTCAAGATTACCTCTATAAAAACCGCCGACAAAGAAATGGTTGGTTTTGTTTTAGTTTACTTACTACCATTAATTAACCGGTCTGCTCTTGATATAGACGGCTTCGTTTTAGTTTTTGTTGCGATAATGTTTTTTATTATAGTTCTTACGACAAATTCCTACCATTTTAATCCACTCATCGGTTTTTTTGGCTATCATTTTTATGAGGTCACAGTTGAGGGTGGAATAACTTTTGTGTTAATGACAAAAAAAAACCTTACTAATTGTAAAGCTGTTCGCTCTGTTGTTCAAGTATCCGAATATATGATCTTAGAAGCATAGGAGTATGAAATGAATATTTTTGCTATAGTAGATGATGAAGCCTCTACGATAAGGAGAATACCTGTAACAGGCTCACTGCAAGATGAAATTGACAATTTCTTTGGGGGACAAAAAGATAGTTTCTGTTCCGAGAGAGATAAGGTTGACTTTACCGGAAGTTATAATGTTGCTGATGGAGAAATTTTCCGGATATCAGACTACCCAATCAAAGAAGATTTGATCAATTCATTACGCTCCCCTTTGAACTGTGATCGTCTTAATTTAGGAGAGCCCAATTGTCCTCGGGCAAAGGCTTTGTTTGCTGGGGAATGGAATGACAATAAATATATTTGTTTTCAAGTATTAGATTCGAGAAAAATGCTTTCTAAAAGGTTCACATTGCTATGCTCTGGAGATACATATACCAAGTTAGAATATCCAGGCATTATATTGCAAGACAAGCTAACCGCAATCTTCGAAGAAAACGAACTGTTATTTTACTCCTATCACAACACACGAAGATTTCTTGATTTGTCGGATTACTATAGAGAAGCAACCGATACCGATTTGGAAGCATTTGCTGGCAATGAGCTATTCGAAGTGGATGACAACGATTTATTTAAACGTAACGCTGACTCAATAATACGAAAGAAGATAGCACTCCTGCAAAAAAATAATGTTTTGGATAATTTGAGCATTGATGATATTAGCCAGACTGCTCAAGAATATAATGTTAGCATCAACACAAGAGACGGGAAAATTATAATTCCAGGCGATAAAAAACAATTAAAGGAGTTGGTCAGATTCTTAGACGAGGATTATGGCAAAGGTCCTTTAACTCATCGAAAGTATATTACAAATTCTAAACAATATTTGCCGAGATAAATGAAAGGAATAAAGATGGCAAAGAAAACGGTCAAGAATAATCAAACAGGTATTGGTAATCTCCCCAACAACAAGCCAGTCATGTACAAGATCAAAACGGAAAGTGGCAATGTCAATTATGTGGGAGTAGCACAAAGGGGACGTGTACAGGAACGGCTTAAAGAACACTTGCCCGGAGAGAAAGATTATGTTCCCGGAGCAAAGATTCAAATCGAACAGGTTAGCAGTATTGCAGAAGCAAAAAAGAAGGAAGCAGCCGCAATCAAGACGATTCAGCCAAAACATAATGAACAGGGCAAATAGTTTTTGGGTGTCGGCTTTACATCGTGGCGTTGTAAACGGGCAAAAAAGCTGATATTTAAGGCAGTTAGGCAAATAATCGCAAAAAAAGGCGAAAAATAAGGATTGGCAAGGTGAAAAAGAAACGGAATTTATCAGAAATACCAAAATTGTCCGGTGGGTCGCTGGATGTTAAGGCCGGGCAGGTTGAAAAGCTAAAATCTCTGTTTCCCCAGACGGTTAAAGACGGCGAAATTGATTTTGATGCGTTAAAGCTTGCTCTCGGCAGCGAAACAGATACAAACGGCCTCTCTTACGGCCTTTCATGGGCGGGCAAGGCCGATTGTTTCCGGCATATTCAGGAGACTACAACCGCAACATTAAGACCCATAAGAGGCGAATCGGTAGATTTCGACAATACTGAAAATATCTTTATAGAGGGCGATAATTTAGAGGTCTTGAAAACCCTGCAGAAAAACTATTACGGCAAAGTAAGGATGATCTATATCGACCCGCCGTATAACACAGGCAATGACAGTTTTATCTATCCCGACCGCTTCAAAGAGGAAAGGGCAGACTACGAAGAACGCGCAGGGATAAAAGATGCAGAAGGACTCCTGACAAAGGACGGTTTTTTCAGGAAGAACAGTAAAGATACCGGCCACTTTCATTCCAACTGGCTCTGTATGATGTATCCACGCCTTTTTCTGGCCAGAAATCTGCTCAAAGAAGATGGCGTTATCTTCGTCTCAATCGACGATAACGAAGTTCATAACCTGAGAATGATTATGAATGAAATTTTTGGTGAAGATAATTTTGTGGCTTTAATCTCTGTAGAGAACAATCCTAAAGGCAGAAAAAACTCCAAGTATATATCAACTTGTAATGATTACTGCTTAATATATTCCAAACAAAAAAGTATTGGTTGTTTTACAGAAAATATTCCCAAAAATATCAACGATATGACATTAGATGAAAATGGGGACTATATTCACAATAGTGGCAAAAGAGTTTTGGTGGGTGAGAATAGTTTCAATAAAGAAGTAACTGACACAGAATCAGAAAAGCATTACAGCGTTTATTATAATAAAAATGACGACAAAATTATTATAAAAAAAGAAAGTTTGATAGATGAAATAGATGACGCTCTTACTATCGCAGGCTATATTAAATACATCTCAAGCAGGAATAAAGGCTTCATAGAAAATACATATACAAAAACTAAGCTACAAGACCTTTTTGATGAAGGAGCTCTCGAGTTTAGAGAAAACAAGGTCTTCGAGAAAAACTTTAGTGGGCTCATCAGATTAAAAAGCATAATAACAAATAAAGAATACGATGCCTTAATTAATAACGAAAAACATAAATTTAAAATTGATGTAAAGACCACTTCGGCAGGAACTTCTCTCAAGGAACTGTTCGGAATTGATTATCCAATTTTTACGGCACCAAAGAATATAGGACTGATAAAATTACTTGCCACGCTATTTGAATCGCCAGATTTCATAGTGCTTGACTTCTTTGCGGGTTCCTGCACGACAGCGCATGCGGTTATGCAATTGAATGCTGAGGATGGGGATAATCGAAAGTATATCTGTGTTCAGCTTGCAGAGCCATTAAATCCTGATGATAAGGAACAAAAAGTAGCATATGAATTTTGTGTCAAACATAAATTGTCGCCAAATATAGCCGAACTCGGTAAGGAGCGAATCCGGCGGGCGGGGAAAAAGATAAAGGCAGAGAACAAGGGAAAGCTGGATTTTGACGGCGGCAAACTCGATCTGGGGTTTAAGGTATTCAAACTTGATGAGAGTAATTTCAAGCAGTGGCGGGCGGATATCAAAACGGGCGAAGAATTGAAAGAGCAGTTAAAGCTGTTCGTGGATAATAAGAAAAAGGGTTCTGCGCCGGAAGATATGCTCTATGAGATAATCTTAAAGAACAGCCGGTTTGATTTGAATGTAAAGCTTGAGAAAAAGACCTTTGACGGGATAGAGTATTACAGATTAGCCACAGAGGACACAGAGGTCACAGAGAAAAAGAATACGGATTTTGAGATAGTTTGTCTGGCGGAAAGAATAACAAAGAAATTAGCGGAAAAGATA
>SDBT01009771.1_pt1 | contig 15531 bp, 16 predicted proteins | sample 2277101 | NCBI WGS metagenome assembly SDBT01 (sample SAMN10404973, study PRJNA504765) | marine sediment metagenome | isolation source: marine sediment core GS10_PC15, 103 cmbsf | place: Arctic Ocean: Southern Knipovich Ridge | collected 2010 | reverse complement strand
GTTCAGGTACTCGGTAATGAATGATCCCGAAATGCAGGCCAAGAAACCATGGCTGAAGTACATGGCTGAGGTAGCAGATACTTGTGGTTACCGAGAGCTATGGACGGAAACGGATGGACTCAGAGAAGCGGGCGGAATCGCTTTGTCCAAAGCGTTAATTGGAGAATGGACCGTAATGGACGCTATGATTTGGCTGAACGAGGAGGCGCAAAAGTTGTCTGAGGACGCGGGTTACTACAAAGGATAAGGCGTGGTGACGTGATGGACAACTGGCTCACCACCAAGTTGCTGCAAACCGTGTTTGGTGAGCTCGGGCAGTAAGACGGTCCGAGTTAATGGTCTAGGTTGATTTTAAGAAGATGTTGTGGTAGATAGGCATTCAGATTGTCCAGCTGATGTCCTTGGCCATTACCGGTTCCGATAGGTAGTGGCCAAGGCTACTTCTTGCCAAGAGTCGATTGATCAAAAGTAAGGTTACAACCATGTGATCTTTGAGGGGAGAATTAGGAATGAAGGAAAAGCACCTTGGATATGTCCTGTTGGCTCCTTGTCTTGTGTGGCTCTTGCTCCTAGGGGTGTATCCATTAGTGTATACAGCGATTACGAGTTTCAAGGCTTTAGATTTCTTCAGATTGAGCGAGACACACTTTGTAGGTTTTTCTAACTATCGGGATCAGTTTGGTGATATGCTATTTCAATCGGCAGTCGTGAACTCGGCTGTTTTTGTTATCGGCTCTACGTTGTCGACGCTCATAATTGGACTTGTCCTGGCCATGCTTGTCAATAGGGCAAAGTTTTGCAGGGGTCTGATTACCTGGTTAATAATTCCACCGATGATGATGTCACCTGCGGTAGTTGGACGTTTGTGGCGAGCTTTGTACTACAGGGAAGGCGTCATTAATATGCTACTAGGTTATGTTGGCATGAGGCCTGCTCTATGGCTAGCCGATCCCGGCCTAGCTATGCTGGGAGTCATTATTGTGGATGTATGGCAGTGGTCTCCGTTTGCTTTCTTAATATGTCTAGCTGGACTCCAATCTCTCCCTAGAGAACCGATTGAAGCAGCTCAGTTGGATGGCGCCTCTGGGGCTCAGATGTTCAGATGGATAACGCTTCCTGCAATAAGACCGGTGCTTCTGTTGGTAGTTATTTTTAGATTTGTTGATACCGCAAGGGTCTTTTCTTTAGTATTTACCCTAACGGCCGGTGGTCCAGGGACTCGTACGGAAATGATGAGCTTACTGGCCTACAAATGGGCATTCAGGCAATGGGAAATGGGGCAAGCCTCCGCGATACTTATGCTTTTGCTTATTGTCTTGATCGTGGTTACCATGACTATTGTGGCGAGAACTCGGCTTTTTGATGCAGGGACCGGTCGCTTTAGTAAGTCGACCTAACGGGGTATAGATGGAGAAAAACAGGATACTCTGTGGTTCAGGGAGGAAGGGTTATGATGTACAACAAGCGACGTGCTGAATTTCTTATTCAAGTTACTCTATATCTGGGCATTGCCATATTTCTGGTGTTCTTCTGGGTGCCGTTGTTGTGGATGGGAGTCAAATCTTTTCAAGAGGGGATGGTCGGTGCGAGTCAGTTTCGCTACGGCTTTAAGAACTATGTTGAATTGTTTACAAATTACCCTTTGGCGAAATATACACTCTCTAGTGTTGTTGTAGGTGTTAGTGCTTCAACGCTAGCTGTGATAGTCGGTTCACTTGCGGCCTATGCTCTGGCTAGACTTCACATTAGGGGAAGAAAGCATATCATATTTTGGATACTGTCAAATCGATTCTTTCCTTTGATGGCGGTTGCCATTCCATATTTCATAGTTTTTGCAAGGCTAGGTCTATTAGATACTCGTACTGGCCTCATCTTAATCTATACAGCCATGAATCTTCCTCTTGTGGTGTGGGTTATGAGAACTTTCTTTCTGGAGATACCTCTTGAGATCGAAGAGGCAGCCATGGTAGATGGCTGCACTAGATTGCAGGTCTTGATAAGAGTGTGTTTTCCTCTCGTAATTCCCGCGCTCACTGCGGTATTCGTGCTATCCTATATCTTTTGCTGGAATGAGTTTCTCTTCGCTCATCTATTGACGGACCTTAATGCGAGAACCTTACCGGTAGCGGTGGCAAATTTTCAAACGGATAGACAGATATTCTGGGGAATGCTTACGGCTGCGGGTACTATTGCGATTCTACCCCCGGCGGTTATGGTCTTTCTGGTACGAAAGTCTCTCGTCAGAGGGTTGAGTTTTGGGGTAATGAAGTAGAACATTGAACTAGATAGAGAAGGGGGAGGATGGTGACGCAACAATGGACATATGCACTTCGAGACTGGACTCAGGAACAAACATCACCGAGAGTTCTTACCAGAGAGGAACAAATGAGGTTCTTGAAATACACCAAAATATATGCCATCAGTTTCACCAATCTGGCCGTCTGAGGTACTCCATGGAAGAATCGATTAGAAAAGCGGGCTATCAGGAGCCATGAGATTACCACGAGTGGTCTTATCGTTTACGTGACCCACCAGACCATAAATACAGAGATGCGCATTTACCGTGCAATATGATACCAGGCTTGACTCTAACGGCTGCAGAATAGAGATATTCATTATAGTTGCAGCGATGAAAATGTGTGTTTTTGGTTCTGGGTGTTAAATTTGAGTGGGGAGGAAAATCATGAGTGGAGCAGTGAGAGCTGTTGTTATGCCGGAGGCTGGGAAACTTGAAATTCGGAAATTCCCCTATCCTGAGAGTTCCGCTGATTCGGCGGTGATAAAAGTGGAGCTGACGGGTATATGTGGGTCAGACAAGCATATGTATCAAGGAAGGGTTGAACATCCCGGATCCAGCGTAGCATTTCCACTTATCCCAGGTCATGAAGTTGTTGGAGTAATTGCTGAGATAGGCGAGACGGCGGCTGAGACAATGGAAGTGAGCGGAGAGAGGCTGAGAGTTGGCGATAGAGTCGCTCTCTCTTGCGATGTACGTTGCGAGGAATGTTACTGGTGCAAACAGGTCTATGGTTACGGATATTGCGAAAATGTACGGTGGATTGATGGAACGAGAAAACGGGTGGCTTACGGCATAACTGTTGGCTGCGAACAGACTCCCCATCTTTTTGGCGGAATGGCCGAATATATCTACATAATCTCTGGTACTCGTCTAGCGAAAGTACCCGAAGGGGTATCGGCAGAACTCGCCATACTTGCCGAACCTATAGCGTGCGTTCACGGTTCGTTTAGTAGAGCAAGTCAGTCTTATCCCAAAACCAGACCCGATGGTTTTGGACCGTATGATACGATAGTAATGCAAGGGGCAGGCCCTATGGGTATTCTTCACGCCTTGTGGGCAAGAGTCGTCGGGGCAGGCCAAATCATAATCACGGGATCGGGTTCCTCATCCGATGCCGTGAGATTGAAGCTAGCGAGTGAGCTTGGAGTAGATCACACAATCAACCACGAGTCTCCGGAAAAACGGATTGGACGGGTCATGGAACTCACCAAGGGAAGGGGCGCAGACTTGGTTATTGAGTGTGCTGGGGTTCCCGAGGCAGTTCCCGAAGGACTGGAAATGCTGCGAAGATACGGCGGTACCTATATCGAGTTTGGAAGCTACGTTGATACTGGCTCAACTCGTATCAACCCTTGGAAGCATATCTGTTCGAGAAATGCTCGTATCTTCGGACAGTGGGGATACACTTATCAGTCCTTAGCCTATGCACTACGGGTGCTGCAAAGGTATCCAGACATTCCGTTTGGAAGGGTCGTGACTCACAAATTCACCCTGGACGAAGCTGACAGGGCATACAAGAAAGCAATACAAGGTACAGATGCCTTGAAGGTGGTGATCTGTTCGTAGTTTTGATATGCACTAGCAGTAGACCGGGAGAGCCAGCAAAGGTCTTTACTCAAAGAATCCGAAGGAGATCCGCTGCCAAACTGTGGCAGTTTCATCAGGTCAAGGCGTTTCCATGTAGAGGAGGTAAATGGGCGCTGTGCAATTGCAATAGTGAAAGCTGCTCAAGCTGGAGGAAGAACATATCTGGGTCAGACATAGATCATAAGATGGGTCTAATCACACATTTGCGCCAGGAAAGAAGTGCAAGAAGAAACTCGTCCCTCAGGGATGAGTGGGATCGAGAAGTTGCTCTGATCCGGTGATTGAGACAGATATTTGATATGGATAGAATCGATAGAAAGGAGAGAACATGAAGATAGGATGTTGTTCGGTTAACTTTCGAGAATATTCACTCGATGAGATTCTGGGGTGGATTTCAGAGGCGGGTTTTGAATATGTTGAGCTTGAAGCTAACCGTGATTGGTGTGACCATATCAATCCCAAACGAGATGACCCGATTAAGATGAAGGAAAGGATTGCAGGGTTTGGACTGAAAACATCGGCCATGGGAAGTCATCGTGAGCTGATTTCCGATGCAGGTGTTGACTATGATGCAGTTGGAGATATTCAGAAGGCTATCCGATGGGCTAAGGCCGCAAGCATTCCGATCGTCATTACGGGAGAGGGGCGAAAACCAGATGAAATGAAGGAGGATGAGGCTCTAGACAGGATAAAGGGACGACTGGAACAAATTGTCCCTGTTGCCGAAGAGTGCAGCATCCATTTGTGTATGGAACCCCATGGTTCTATTTCCCTCTCACCGGGAGGGCTAGAAAAGATCCTTTCTCTTGTTCCCTCCAAGTGGATAGGAGTCAACTTTGACACCGCCAACCCGCGGAGAGGAAACTTCATGCATCCTACCAGCGAGGGTCTCAAGTGGATGCTCGGAGACGCTGCTCCCGCCTCAGACGAAATCACCGTCTTGACTCCAGTGGCCAGATATGTTCGAAACGTCCACTTCAAAGATGTTGTGGGTAAAGACGCTGTGAGTTTGGGACATGGGGAAGTGAATCTCAAGGATTGTCTCCGGATATTGAAGGAAAATGGCTATGAAGGTGTTTATTCTTGGCAAACCGAGGGGTTCCAATCAGGCGAAGAGACCCGGAAATGGATGGAGGAAAGTCGCCGTTTCATGATCCGTGCTCTGGAAGAAGGGTAATCCCTGACGGGTCATGCTAAGATGGCTTGTGAGGTCCTGTTCAGGACTATGGTCTGAGCATCATGACAAGCGAAGAGTGAAGGCAAAAAAGAAAGAATGTAGACCGAAAGGAGAAAGAATTGAACAAATCTGGAACTAGAAATCTCATGGAGATGACTTCTCTGGATGTAGAGAAGTATCTCAAGAAAGACGATATTATTCTTATCCCGACGGGAAGTAACGAGCGTCACGGCCGGCATTTACCTCTGGGATGTGACAGCTTTCAGGCCCTGGAAGTGGCAAGGCGAGCAGCAAAGAAGACGAACGTGCTATATACGGGCCCTGTGTGGATGGGTTATTCGCCTCATCACATGCGCCGTCCCAATGAGGGAACCGGGACTATCACCTTACGGGGAGAAACCTACCGACGACTGTACTACGATATCGCGAAGAGTCTTATCTACCATGGGTTCAACAAGCTCATTTTTGTCAACTACCACGGGTCTAATATCAAGGTGACCGATGAGGTTTATCGCAAGATTCGATATGAAACCGGTGCCTTTGTTGCCATGTATCAACATTCGCTGGAACGGCAGATCAGTCTGATCAAGGATCTTATCGAGAAACCTGGTGCTGAGGAAGAAACCTGGAAGCAGTCAACCTGGCATGCTGCCGAATGCGAGACTGCCATGATGATGAGAACTAACAAGGACTCTGTTAAGATGGAGGATGCGGTGGTTGGTGTGGTGCACGCGCCAGCTTTTCTTGGGGAAGGCTTTGAAAAGATCGATGGGACGCCCACCGTGGCTTTTAAGGGTTCCGAGAACATCTATGTCCCGATGGACCACTACGAATTCAGCGATCAAGCCACTATCGGAAATCCCAAGACTGCTACGGTGGAACTGGGAGAAGCCCTGTATGAACGAATGGGGCAACATCTAGCGGACTTTGTTGAAGCGGTTAGAAAGATTAAGGTTGAAATAAAAAGCCGTGAATGGCCGGAACGTTCCTGATCAGCAAGGAAGAGGCACCATGATCAAGAAACTTCAAGGGGATGTACTTTTGATCGCCACTCTTGATACCAAGGGAGAGGTAGCGGGCTATCTGAAACAGGCTCTAGAAGAAAAGGGAAAAAGCGTTCTCATGCTGGATTGTAGTATGCGTGGGGGGGAGGTGTGCGGCAGTGCCGATATCACACCGCAAGAGGTTGCCCGAGCGGGCGGTTGTGAGTATGGGAAGCTAGCTACCCTGTTGAGGGGAAGTGCCGCAGAAGTCATGATGGACGGGGTTGCCTTGGTGGTGAAGGATCTCTACGGACGGCGTCGATTCAAGGGTGTCCTGGGTATTGGGGGATCGGACGGTACCCTGCTGGCCACGGCCGGGATGAAAGAACTTCCCGTGGGGGTGCCTAAGTTAATGATTTCAGCCATGGCATGTGGCAAGCAATTGTTCGGAAGTTTTGTAGGCACCAAGGATGTGACAATGATGCCTTCAGTGGCAGATATCTGCGGTCTAAATCCCATAAGCAAGAGAATCTTTGATAACGCGGTGGGTGCCATGGTAGGAATGCTGGGGGTGCCTTCCCGAAGATTAGTAGAAACTGATTCATTAGTCGCCATGACTATGTTGGGACAAACGACTCCTGCTGCCATGATGGGGAAGGCACTTTTGGAAAAAGAAGGCTACCAAGTGGTTGCCTTCCATCCTAATGGTGTGGGTGGAAAGGCAATGGATGAGTTTATCAAACAGGGTGTCTTCCAAGCTGTGTGGGAGCTAACACCTCATGAAGTAGGAGATGAGTATGTATCCGGGATTCACTCGGCTGGTCCGGAACGTATGGAAGCCGCCGGGGCAATGGGTATTCCCCAAGTAGTGGTGCCCGGATGTAGGGATTTTTTCTGGGGAACGCCGGGTCCCCCGGACATGATGAAATCTAGATATGTCAGCCGCCAGAGTTACCCTTTCAACCCAGATGTGCTTTTAGTTAAGCTAGTTCCTGAAGAGATCAAGGTTGTTGCCCGGATTCTGGCAGAAAGAATCAATCACTCCCAAGGACCGATTGCGTTGGTAATCCCCCTTCAGGGAATTTCTATGTTTGATCATCCGGGAGAGTCCTTGTACAATCCACAACTCGAGGGTCTGTTTTTTCGGCAATTGAAACAGCGCGTCTCACCGCGGATTGAGCTGGTAGAACTAGATGCCCATATCAATGACCCGATCCTGGCATCCACCTGTGTTTCAATGTTGTTGCAAATGTTGCGGGGGTAAGGATAAATCATCTAGAAAGAAAGGATTTCTCGTGGGAAGAGGTTTTGGGTTCGGAAAGACGATTTTTTTTGGCGAACACTTCGTGGTGTATGAGGGACCGGTAGTAGCGGCGGCACTATCTCTGAGGGCCGAGGCAAAGGTGATTCGGACCGACGCGAGCGGTTGGGTCATTGTGGACAAACGCCGGGAGTCTCCAGGATACAAGGAAGAGAAAAAAGGGGTGCAATTGGAATCCTTGCAGAGGATTTTCAAACATCTGGATCTACATCCTAGGAACCTCAAGGTCGTTCTAAGTGGGGATTTGCCGGCGGTCAGTGGTATTGGTGCTACGGGAGCTAGTTCTGTGGCAATTGTGCGTGCCTTGTCTGATGAGTTTAGATTAAAGCTTACCGATGAGGAAATAAACAGTACCTCCTATGAGGCCGAAATCGCCTATCATGGTCCCAGGACTGTTGGAATCGACAACATGATTGCCACCTATGGTGGGATTATTTCCCTCACCAAGGGTGCGGGCAAAAGGAGAATTACGGAAAAAATCAACTTGAAAGGACCTTTTGAAATTGTGATCGGCAATACCGGAATTGCTGCCAACACCAAGGTGATGTTGAACGGCGTTGCAGAAAGAAGAGCAAGATGTCCTGAAAAGTACAATCGTGCTGTGGACGAGGCAAAGAGAATTGGAATGGAAGGTCAGAAGGCCCTCGAGGCGTTTGATCTTCCCAGAGTGGGAGTCTTGCTGAACCGAAACCACGCTCTCTTACAGACCATCGAGGTTTCGTCGCCAGAGTTAGATTTGCTGGTGGCCCTAGCGCGGCAAAATGGAGCACTGGGAGCAAAAATGACCGGTTCGGGGGGAGGGGGATGTATGTTGGCCTTGACGCCGGGCAAGGGCCTGCAAGAAGAAATTGCGCAAGCCATTGAAAAGAAAGGTTTTTCGGCTCTTCGCACGACCGTCGATGCTCTGTAGTAAGGAATGGCGGGGGCACGTAGTATTGCTCGGTCAATGCTAGATCTTTAGTACAAGCCGAAGAGCATGGGAGTTATGGCTGCAAGAAAATATGATACATGTAGCAACCCGAAGACGAAATGTCAATCATGGAGGGGGTAGACACAAATGAAATACGTTTTCGAAAAGAAGGAGGTTTTTGGCGTAAGAATGAAGGATCGTGACCAGACTGCTTACATCTGGTTGGACAAGTTGAGTGGAGCTCAGAATTTCTCCATCGGAAGTAGTGACGTCGATGCAGATAACGCCACGCGGATGCATTCCCACGAATCCGAGCAAGAGATCATGTTTGTCTACAAAGGGAAAGGACTTGCTGTTATTGAAGACAAATCTTATCCGCTTGAGCCTGAGACTTTAGTATTCGTTCCACCCAAGGTGGAACACCAACTCAAGAATACCGGCCCGGAGAAACTGAGCTTTGTCTTCTTCTATGTTCCTGGGGGTCCTGAACAATACCTGCGGAAGATTCAGTAGATGATCTATTTATAGAGATCTCTCGGGTGGGTTGTGTCGGTCAAATTGTCGAAATTGACTGGAGGGAATTATCTCTCTATCCTCGCCTTGAGACGCTGAACATAGTAGGGATGCTGCATCTACGGGCATTGACTTCACTGATAACGATATTGCTAGATTTGAGCTGCCAGTGCAGTTTTGTGCACAAACTTCTGAAAGTGCCCTCAAGCATAAGCAATGGATGCACCATGGAGCGGTATGGCTCACGTAAATGACCCATTTGGAGGTATGCTAAATAGTTGCTATCTGGAGAAGTCAAGACTTCAGACAATAGGGAAAGCGGGTAGAGACAAGACTAAGGGATGGAATTGGCCAGCCACAGGACTAACAAAAGAGCCAGGGACCGAAATATGGTGATACGGGAATTACAGAAACCAGGAGGAAGCGATGCGTAGAATCAATAAGATTGATCGGCCGGAGAGAAATTTGGTTCAAAAGCTTAACAATATATCTGCAGCGACGGTTCACGAAGTCTTGGGAAAAAAAGGAGCTATTGACTCCGGCATAAAATCTCTTGCAAGTAACATGAAAGTCTGTGGAGTTGCCGTGACAGTTAAATGTCCCGCCGGAGATAATCTCACCATACACGCTGCATTGAGCATAGCTAAGCAAGGAGATGTTTTGGTAGTCGATGCGGGTGGGTACAAGGAAGCGGGAGCATGGGGAGAGATAACTACGGTAGCTGCTCTAAGCAAGGGGATTGAGGGATTGGTGATTGATGGAGCAGTGAGGGATGTCGAAGCAATTTGTGAATGTGACTTTCCAGTATTTGCCAGAAGCGTCTCAATGAAAGGAACGACCAAGAAAACAATGGGAGACATAAATACTGACATCGTCTGTGGGGGTATATTGGTACATCCGGGAGACATAGTGTTAGGAGACAGAGATGGAGTGGTGGTGATTCCCAAAGAAGAAGCAGCGCACGCCTACCAAAAGGCGGTTGAGAAAGAAGGGAAAGAAGCGGAAGTAATCGAGAGACTAAAGAAAGGGGAACTAACCATCGACATATTGGGATTTAGAGGAGCAATACAAAAGGAGGTTATTCTGGAAGATGTCTAAGAAGAACTTATCCTCAGAACACGGGCAAGACCACAAGATTTACGATGCCGATACTCTGAGATGTTTCTGTCGACAAATCTTTCTGGCTACAGGTATGTCCAAGAAAAATAGTGAAATAGCCTCCGACAGTCTAATTGACGCAGATCTGCGGGGGGTAGATACTCATGGCATAATGAGAGTTCCCATCTACGTAAAGCGGCTTCGATTAGGGCTAATAAAGTCTAATCCAAAAGTCAGAATAGAAAAAGAAAGCCCATCGACTCTGTTGGTGGAAGGTGACAATGGAATGGGGCAGGTGGTAGGTGTGCAAGCAATGAATTTATGCACGCAAAAAGCAAGCACGCAAGGAAGTGCTTTCGTGGCAGTCAAGAATAGTAATCATTTTGGAGCTGCCGGGTACTACTCGATGATGGCTTCAAAAAAGGGCATGATAGGAATTGCTCTCTCCAATGCCCCAGCATCAATGGCACCATATGGTGCAAGAAAGGCGTATTTGGGAACCAATCCTTTCTCCGTTTCTATCCCCACCGATTGGAAATTCCCTATCGTAGTGGATATGGCAACAAGCAAAGTCGCAAGAGCAAAGATCATTGTTGCCGCAAGAAAAGGTAGAAAGATACCGGACGATTGGGCTATAGACTCTGAAGGCCGAACTACGACCGACCCTGAAAAGGCCCTGAGTGGAGCTGTTCTACCTATGGCAGAAGCAAAAGGTTATTGCATTGCCCTGGTTGTCGAGATATTGTGTACTGTGTTAATAGGCATGCCATTGGGTGAACACCCGAATTCTCTTTACGAGAATTTTGACGATCCTCAAAAACTTGGCCATTTTTTTGGGGCGATAGCGATAGAAAGCTTTGTTGGTATTTCCGATTTTAGAGCAAGATTGAATGAAACAATCAAGGAAATTAAGAACCTACCACCGGCCTTTGGCTTTACAGATGTTCTACTACCTGGTGAAATAGAATGCCAGACCAAAATTGAAAGAATGAAAAATGGCATTCCTTTGAGCAAGAAAGTGATCGAGGATTTACGGGAAGTGGCTGGGAAAACAGGGGTGGATGCAGAAGTTCTCTGATCAATTTTGGATGGGCAGGGATTACGGCATTCATGTTTGAGAAATCACAGCTTCATTGTCAGTTCATTTATTCTTCCGGGTTCGCATGTGGTAAAAAAAAGGGGGGGGTGAATGGGAAAAACAGTAGAAAGAGTTAACTTTGGAATAATAGGAGTAGGGGGAATTGCTGAAATAGCCCATCTTCCAGCGATAAAAAAGTCAGAAAAAGCAAGATTGATTGCTGTATGCGACATAGACAAGAAGAGAGCAGATGACGCTGCGGAAAAATGGCAAGCTTTGGAAACTTACTACGTTGCGGAAGAGATGTTCGAAAGCAAAAACATAGACGCTGTGATAATAGCTATCCCAAATGCATATCATAAGAAGGTGGTTCTTCCGGCAGCAAGAGCAAAGAAACACATTCTCTGCGAAAAGCCTATCTCCACAAATTTGGAGGACGGCGAGGAAATGATCAGGGTTTGCAAGAACAATGGGGTTCTTCTGCAAATTGGATTCAGTGAGAGATTCTGGAATCAGACAGAGATAGCCAAGTATCTAATCGACCAAGGAGTGATAGGACAAATATATGGCTATAAAGCGACCTGGAATGAAAAGTGGGGTGTATTTCCTGCAGCCACTGACTATCGTTACGATGTCAATTTGTCTGGAGGGGGTTGCATAATTGATGTGGCAATCCATCGGATCGATCTAGCAAGATACCTTGTGGGTGAGATAGAAAAAGTGTGTGCTGACATAAGACATGTAACCATACCGTATAAAGTAGATGATAACGTTTGGATACTATGTGGTTTCGAAAATGGAGGCAGCGGATGTATCTCATCCAACAGATTTTCTCCTGGAGCTTCGAATCCTATTGAATTATACGGAACGGAGGGAACCCTTTGCATTGCTTTAGAGTCTCTCAATCCTTTCCATTCAGTTCCATTGGCTGTATATACCGAGAGAGATCCCTCTTTGTTGCCCGAAATTTTGAATAGGTATTTTTATCCCAACAACTACTGGGAGAAGTTTGGAAAAAATTGGATTTCTATTGTTCCGCCCAGAGACAGTAATTTCTTGAAGCAACTGGATGCTTTTTGTGAATGTGTTCTTGAATCTACCGCTCCTAGGGTTACGGGGGAGGATGGCTTGAAAGCACTGGAAATTGTAATGGCAGCATACAAATCAGTGAATGAGAAACGATGGGTGCACCTACCTCTGAAGGAAAAAGTGGTGAAGATTCCTGAGTATGAATAGCGAGGGGCAGTACAGGCATGAAATGAGCTGGGGGTTGCTTTACGCGGATGCAGGGAAATTCGAAAGAAGTGGGCAGAATCAAGAGCAGTGAGTACCTTCAGGAGATTAGAGGCACTCAATGCCCATGACTTGAATGTACGATTCAGTCAGATTAATCTGCGAAGGGAGCTAGCTTCCGAATTTCAAATCTCGTCAAAGTACGGAGCCTACGGTAAGGAGGGAAGTAGATGGCACGGAAAAAGAGCTACAACTTTGCAGAAATGTCGCATAAAGATGTAGCAGGCATGTTGAAAAAGACGGATGTTGTTTTGGTTCCCATGGGAAGTCTGGAAAAACATGGCGCTCATCTGCCTCTTTCTACAGATGGCATAACGACCATTTGTGTAGTGGAAAAAGCGGCAAAGAAAGCAGAAGTGCCATTTGTCCCCATGATTCCTGTGGGATATTCTCCCCATCATATGGGAATCGTGGGAGAAGGGACAGGCACTTTGACTTTTTCCGCAGAAACCTACGGAAAAATTGTGTACGAGATTGCTAGAGAATTGATTTTCCATGGGTTCAATAAGGTTGTTTTTGTTTCTCATCATGGGTCAAACATAAAGGTAGTCGATAATGTTCTCCGCAGAATACGGTATGAAACTGACTGTTTTGTGTGCTGGTACAAAACTCCAACAGAAAGGGAATATTCTATACTGAAGGACATTATAGAGGGCCCGCCAGAGGAGACACCGGGATGGCACGCAGGTGAGGTTGAAACTTCGACCGTTATGGCCTTTGATGAAGCACTGGTAGATATGGAAGAGGCAGTCAAAGACAAAACTCACGCGCCAGCCTGGATGGGACCAAACTTTTCAAAGAAAGATGGAGCAGCTACGGTTGCTTTTCAAGGAGCAGAGAATATATGGGTTCCCATGGAACACCATGAGTACTCCGACAGTGCCACTATTGGGAATCCCTTTAGAGGCTCAAAAGAAAAGGGCGAGAAATACTTTGAAATGGCATCCGATCACTTGTCTAGTTTCCTGAATGAGGTCAGGAAGTTCAAAATTGAAGTAAAGAATCGAGACTTTCCCAATCGGGCATAGAAACCTTGTGGAATCATCCCTGTCGGCATCAAGCTTACCCAACAATTTCATGTTTGTGCTTTTCTCGGGTGTTTCCCGGGTCTTGGTACTAAGTTGTCCTTGCAGAGAGAGTACAGTGATTTGGTATGAGCCTGTTGGGCTGGGGAATCTCTCCCTATTTCATATTTCAGCTCTTTCCGACTTTGTTCTTTCATCGTCTTGCCACGCCTGAAGTAGCTAGACTCGAATCTTCTTTTTGTGACCTATCCTGGAAAAGAGGTTGCTTCCGGTTCTTTCGTCAATTGAAGCATTTTTCTATAGAAATCAGTAGTAGCATTCGTCCTTCTCTTGCCTGCACCTGTGCAGATTGACACGCATCTTGCACAAGACCACTCCGGAAACAATGTTCCCATCTGCCCTCTGTCCTCACAGCACCGAGCAAAGTCAAACTGGAGTTTACCCTCCCAGAACCTGTGGGTTTGATTTGAGATCTTCTCTGGATAGGCCCCGTGAGGAGTTGGAACAGAACTAACTTGTGCACCGGAAGGGCAAAGATCTATGCACTTTCTACAACCCTCGTCATCGTACGGTATGTACGAGCAGAACCTGTATTTGTTGACGTGTGGCGCTATATCGGTGAAGTCAAAGAGCTTAACGAGAAACTGACGCCAAGCTTGGGTAGGGTAGATAATCCCGTCACTACCGTCTTTAACTAGCTCCTTCTTATCAAATATGATGATAGACCTCAAGGGTCCGGAAAATCTTTCAACTTTATTATCAATAATTTCATCTTTGAAGAGAATTCTTGATACCCCGAATTGTCCAAGCCCCATCAGTGCTGCAATGCTTTTTTGCGGGTAGTTACCTACTTTGCACGGTCCATGAGACGTCCCCTGATGTGTAGAAGGTACAGCTTCCTGAGATATAGCCTTGACATTGTCATCGGTCATCGCCACAATCACGGTGTCATTTGTGAGAAGATTGGCGGCTATCCTTGATGTAGCTTTGTCGATCATGAGATTAACATCCTCGTACATTCGTGAGAATAAGTGGGAGGATTTTCTTTTCTCTCTAAGGATAAGCTGGATGTAGTTTTCAATGACTTCAAGGGAAAAAGGAAGCATTATAGAAATTATGAGTGCCCGACTGTAATTCTTAAGGGCAAAATCGTAGGAGCGCGGTATCTGAAAAATTGTCTGTCTCCCGGATTCATCAATCCCTGCCTTCCTCCTATTTGCGTAGAACTCCCAGATTTCTTGCAGGCCAAGGGGGTATAAGCCAGCAATAGCAGGATTCTTGAGTCCTTTCCACAAATCATAATCTAAGGGAATATTTCCAAGAGCTAGCTTCACGCAGGGGTTTTGATTCTTGTCCACGGCATATTTTACTCTCTCCCTTTTCCACTGAAATTCAGGTTCGTCTTGTAACTCTATTATCTTCTCGGTGAATAAATGTCCAAGGCTCTTAACTGTAGCATCTATTCCCATCCTGGATCTCCTTTTTGGATTGAGTTTTTTCTTATTTATTCTTTGCGTGCCCGAACCTAAACGCAAGGACGGGTCTCATCTGGGCTATGCCTGTACAAGTTCAGGACCTATCGTACAAGAGGAGGCTTAGTCCTTATACCGGAAGTATCCAGCCTTGTTCTCACCCCTTTCTTTTTTCTCGGTAGAATACGACAAGTCGGTCGCTCACTTTCGTATGTCTTGCGCTACCGCACGCTGCACAATTCACAAATTGAACATCCTTGAGGAAGTCGTTCAGCTCGCCTTTTTCTGAATTCCACCAGATATCCTTTGGTGAGTTGTAAAGAAAAGTTATTGCCTTAGTCTCCATTTTCCCCCCTCCTCCAGGTACTCATCAAGCAATTTCATGATTTTGTAGGGTTGTTTTCTCAGTTTTGGGTATTGGTCAAAGAACCCCACCGTTCTCATTCCTTCCGTTTGTTTAGCGAGCTCATCACGAATTTCTGTTATCTTCTTAAAATATTCCTCTATAAGTTCCTTTGCACCTTCCTTGATTCTATTCTTCATTTTTCCTCTACTTAAATTTATTTGCCCCAGGTTGGGTACTGTGGGACTCATCGGAGCATATGGGTTTACCAGATTAAGAGCGATAAAGGAAGACATTTCATTCGGATAGTCCACTCCCAGAAGACGGAACCATCTTGCATTGTCCATCGAAGAAAGCTCCTTCTGCAATGGTTAGATCGGAGGCTTTTACTCCCCCTTTCAAAGTTCCCGAGGGAAGAATCTCTACTTTTCC
>SDBT01009770.1_pt1 | contig 15533 bp, 12 predicted proteins | sample 2277101 | NCBI WGS metagenome assembly SDBT01 (sample SAMN10404973, study PRJNA504765) | marine sediment metagenome | isolation source: marine sediment core GS10_PC15, 103 cmbsf | place: Arctic Ocean: Southern Knipovich Ridge | collected 2010 | reverse complement strand
ACATCACAACCATTGACGACACGATCGAAGTTGACCTTGTCAATTCGGATAAGCGTAAAAATTTCTTCCGGGAGAATTTTTACTCAGGATTACATAGGGCTTATCTACAGGAAGAGGTCGCTTTAAAACTTTCAAGGGCACAGAAGATCTTGAAGAGCAAACACCTCGACTTTTCGTTACTGATCATGGACGCAGCAAGAGCAAAATACAATATTATAGAATAATTAGTTACCGGTGCAATCGCATGTTAATCAACCGGAGTTTCGGGAAGAAAATTATTCTGGTAAAAGTTCTTCTACCGCACTAATGTCTTATTAAGTACAAATCGATATATCAAATAAGACAAATTAGTGAGGTAACCGGAATTGAAAAGAATTCTGATGATAATAGGCGCGGGTATTCTGCAGGCGCCCGCAATAAAAATCGCGAGAGAGATGGGGCTTTTGACCCTTGTAACCGACTACAACAAGAACGCCTACGGCATGAAGTTCGCGGATTTTCCGATCGTAATGAGCACCAGGGACGTAGACGGGACGGTCAGGGTTGCCAAACAGTTCTCTCTGAACAAAAAAATTGATGGAGTGATCACTGTCGGCACCGATGCTTCTCTCACCGTCGCCGCCGTTCAGCACGCCCTTGACCTGCCCGGGAACAGGATCGATGTGGCAGAAGCCACAACAAATAAGATCAAGATGCGAAGGCGGTTAAAGGAAAACAATATCCCCCAGCCGGATTTCTTCTCATGCGCGTCATACGACGATGTCACCGACGCGTCAAGAAAGCTCGGCTTCCCTTTTGTCATCAAACCGGCGGACAACATGGGGGCAAGGGGTGTCATGAAAGTGGATAAACCCGAGGTCATACCTTTTGCCTACGAAAGGGCAAAGAACGCAACGCCCCGGGGGGAAATAATCTGTGAAGGATTTATGGACGGGCCCGAGCTCAGTATCGACGCCCTTGTGTGGAAAGACGGAATACACATCACCGGTGTCGCGGACCGGATAATTGAGTTTCCCCCTTACTTTGTAGAAACAGGGCACATCATGCCGACAAACCTGGAGACCGGCCGTATCGAAGATTGTGTCGAGGTCTTTAAAAATGGAATAAAAGCCCTCGGTATTGAAACAGGCGCAGCCAAAGGCGATATCAAAGCCACAAAGGACGGCGTTATGGTCGGCGAGATAGCTTCCCGTCTTTCAGGCGGTTTTATGTCAGCCTACACGTATCCCTATTCGAGCGGTGTCTCCCTCATAAAGGCGGCGATCAATATAGCCATGGGAGAGCCCCCGGGTGACCTCTCAGAAAAATACAAAAAGGTCTCGGTCGAAAGAGCAATTATACCCGGGAGCGGGATGGTCAGGTCGATCGACGGTGTGGAGGAGGCGGTGTCGCTGAAAGGGGTGAAAAACGTTTTTGTCACCTGCGCTGTAGGCGACACAGTGCACATCCCAACGAGCAACGTTGAAAAATGCGGGAATGTCATTGCCGTAGGAGCCACACGGGAAGAGGCCCTCAACAGCGCGAACCTCAGTGTAAAAACCGTACGGATAATGCTCGGCATAAAGGGTGAGATAAATGAAGGGCTAATCAGGCAGAAAGCCCTTGAGAGGCTCGGCGGAATATGCTCGGTCTGCCGTGTGTGTGACGGAAAGGAATGCGCCGGCTGGTTTCCGGGAATCGGGTCAAGGGCCAATGGCAGCGGTTTTCAGAGAAATCTGGATGCTTTAAAAAAGTACGCTATTGTTCCCGATATATTAAAAAGTATGGACAACATCAACACAGGGAGTGACTTGTTCGGGATCCCCCTGGACATTCCCGTGCTACCCGCTCCGATCTCCAATACAGTGAAAAACCTTGGCGGAGCGTTCAAAGAGGAGGAGTACAACAGAATTTTACTAAAGGGTACAAAAAATTCCGGGAGCATAGGATGCGTCGCTCAGAAGGAGCTCGAACAGGGAAACGGCAGCATAGACTACATGACAAACCCGCTTTCCGATGTGTTCGGGCACGGGATACCCTTCTTCAACCCCTACCACGGTGAAAAAACAACTCTTGACAATATCAAAACCTCGTGCAGTACGGGGGTCAAGGTGTGCGGCCTGTCTCTCGACCAGAAAGACAGCCGGGGCGCGGCACTTATCAATGAAAAATGGCTTGCGGGGCTTATCAGCAGCTCTCCTGTCCCTGTAATAGTAAAAGGCATACTCTCGCCGGATAACGCACAGAGCGCTGTTAAAGCCGGCGCGAAGGGTATTGTAGTTTCAAACAGGGGCGGCCGGGTGCTCGAATACCTGCCATCGGGAATCGAAGTCATTTCGGAGATAAGAAATGCCGCAGGAAACGAGACCCTGATCCTGATCGACGGCGGCATAAGAGGAGGCGAGGACGTGTTCAAAGCGATCGCGCTCGGAGCTGACATCGTGCTGATCGGCAGGCCTTTCATCATATATCTGGCGGGTGCCGGAGAGGAGGGAGTGTCTTTTTACCTTCACAGGATCAAGGATGAGCTGAGAGAAACAATGCTTGCCGCGGGTGCCAAAACGGTAAAAGACATAAAAAAAGAAATGCTAAGAGAGCTACAGGTCAGAACCGGTTATTAATATGCCTGAAATACAATTCGATACCATAGCAGCCATATCAACACCGCCCGGGGAGGGCGGTATAGGCATAATCAAAATATCCGGTGAAAAGGCCTTTAATGTAGTTGCTAAAATATTTCACCCAAGCGGGAAAAAAGATTTTGACAGCACTGACCGGTCGTTTACAATGCGCCTGGGTTTCATAAAAGGGAGCGGGGGTATTATCGATGAAGTTCTGGTTTCGTTTATGAAAGCCCCGAACACATACACCCGTGAAAATATAGCCGAGATAAACTGTCACGGCGGCGCCGTCGCGGTGAACGAAGTATTACGGCTTGCGCTAGCTGCCGGGGCCCGTCCTGCCCAGCCGGGTGAATTTACAAAAAGGGCTTTTATAAACGGGCGGATCGATCTTGCCCAGGCAGAGGCGGTCGGAGATATCGTCAAGGCAAAAACAGGTAAAGCTTTGGAAAAGGCGCTCAGCCAGCTCAAGGGAGACCTGTCAGGTAAATTGAACAAACTATCCGGGGATTTAAAGGACATCCTTGTGGTACTCGAAGCGAACATAGACTTCCCGGATGAAGAAGATGTAGCTCCCCTTCAGCCTCAAAAGATCAAAAGAACCATAATGGCGGTGAAAAAAGAACTGGAAAACCTTGTGCTAAGCTATGACACCGGCAAAATATTCAAAGACGGCGTGCTTACAGCTCTTTCGGGCAAACCAAACGTGGGAAAATCGAGTATTCTGAACTCGTTCTTAAAATTCGAGCGGGCCATAGTGACCCCCATACCCGGGACCACGAGAGACGTGATCGAAGAGCAACTCAACCTTGACGGCATACCTTTCATCCTTGCTGACACAGCCGGAATAACAGAGTCGAAAAACCTGATCGAAAAAGAGGGAGTAAAAAGGAGCAGAGCCTACATGGACAGGGCGGCCCTGGTACTGCTGATATTTGACGGCAGTATCCCTTTCGACGAAAGGGATATAGCACTTGCAGGGAAAGCTCTAACACAGAAATACATACCGGTGGTGAACAAGACCGACCTTCCCAATAAATTAGACACCAAAGAGCTTGTAAAAAGAACCGGGCTGGACCCGCGCTTCGTCAATATTTCGGCGAAAGCCGGTACAGGCCTCAAAGAGCTTGAAAAAAGAATGACCCAAATGGTCATTTCAGGCGAAACCGGAGGCAGCTACGATCTCATGGTTACAAACTCCAGGCATTTCAGCGCGCTTCAAAAAGCTTCTGACGAGCTTGCCTGCGCCCTTGACACACTGCGCAGGAGCAATGAACCCGAGCTGATCGCCTATGATGTAAGAACTTCCATTGAAATGCTGGGGGAAATAACCGGTGAAGTCACCAACAGTGATATCCTCGATGAAATTTTTAACAGCTTCTGCGTAGGGAAGTAAATCCGAAAAATTGCAGTTGATTTTTTTTCGTTATATCATATATTATTGCTATTCATTTCCAGCCGGTTTTTACCAGTAAATTATCTTTCTCGCCTCCCGGAGTATAAAATGGACAAGGAAAAAATAAAAAAAGCTGTTCAAATGATCATCGAGGAGATCGACCCGGACCCGAACAGACCGGATATCGTAAAAACACCCGAGCGTGTGGCAAGGATGTATGAAGAGATCTTTTCAGGCTCCTTTCAAAACCCTGATGACACTCTCAAAGCACTGCTTTCAGAGCAGCATGATGAAATTGTCCTTGTAAAGGACATCCCCGTTTTCTCGATGTGCGAGCACCACATGCTTCCCTTCTACGGGATAGCCCATGTGGGGTATATACCCAGGGGCAACAGGGTCTCCGGGCTCAGCAAGCTTGCGAGGGTTGTGGATGTATTCGCGAAAAGACTCCAGATCCAGGAGAGGCTCACCTCTTCAATTGCCAACCTGATCGTGGAAAAACTGAAACCCCGGGGTGTTATAGTCGTTATCGAAGCGGAGCACCTGTGTATGATCATGCGTGGTGTGAAAAAGCCCGGCTCCTACACTGTAACGAGCGCCGTTCGCGGGATCTTCAAGGAAAACGAAAAGACAAGGGCCGAAGCCCTCTCCCTTATCATGGCGGGGAGGCCTTTTAAGTACTGATACAGCCGGGCTGCCGGTTATCGTTTGAATCCACCCCTGGTTATCGTTTCGCGGAAAATCCCGCAAGAATACCGGCATGTGTTGATTACCCGATATGCATCTTCATGTACCTCTTTTTGCCGGCCCTCAGGTTTATCTCCCCGTTGATAAAATCCTCTTCCTTGAGCACCAGGTTCTCATCGTCGACCCTTTTCCCGTCGATATAGGCGCCGCCCTGCCTGATCAATCTTCTGGCTTCACCTTTACTCGCGCATAACCCGGAACTGCAGAAAGCGTCAAGGATGGAAAACCCATTCCCTAATTTCTCTTTATCCACGGTTACTGCAGGGTGCTCTGAATCGCCCGCCGATGCTTGGGCAACAGCCGAAGAAGTGGAGACAACCCGGTTGGGGTCGGCTTCGCCAAACTTTTCGGTTGACGCTTTGTACGCTTTCTGTGCCGCATCCAGTCCGTGTGTCATCGCTGTCGCTTCAAAAGCCAGGATCTCCTTCGCCCTGTTCAAAAGCGGAGGCTGAAGCGCTGACAGCTCTCTTACTTCATCCATGGGCAGAAAAGTGAAATACCCGAGGTACCTGCCAACGTCAGGGTCCATTGTGTTGCGGAAGAACTGGTAATAATCATAGGGGGAGGTCTTTTCCGCGTCAAGCCAGACTGAGCCTTTTAAAGACTTACCGAACTTCTCACCGCTCGAGCTTGTTATCAGCGGGAATGTCAGACCGTACGCCTCCTTACCTGACATCCGCCTTGTGAGGTCTATTCCCGCCACGATGTTGCCCCACTGGTCCTGGCCCCCCATCTGCATGTCGCAGTCGTGGTCCCTGTTGAGGACATAAAAATCGTAAGCCTGAAAGACCATGTAGTTGAACTCTATAAACGTCAAGCCCTTTTCAAGCCTCTGCTTTATAGATTCCGCTGTCAGCATCTTGTTCACCGAAAAATGCACACCGACGTCCCTCAAAAATTCGATATATTTCAGACCGACAAGCCAGTCCCCGTTGTTCAATAAAAGAGCTTTGTCACTTTCAAACGACATGTAGCGTGAGAATTGCTCCTTAAAAACCTCCGCGTTGCTTTCAATCTGCTCCATGCTCAGGAGCTTTCTCGTTTCTGTTCTTCCGGAAGGGTCACCCACAAGCCCGGTCCCAACACCGAGGAGGGCTATAGGCCTGTGCCCGCACCGCTGAAGATGCGCCAGCGACATAACGGGAACCAGGTTTCCGGCATGAAGAGAATCCGCGGTCGGGTCAAACCCGATGTAAGCGGTGACTCGCTTACGCTCGAAACTTCTTCTGATAGCAGGCTCGTCTGTTGCCTGGTATATAAAACCCCTTTCTTTGAGCACATCATACGGATTCATGTAGTCCCCCGCTCCTTTAAAAAAATTTTATTGAATATATTTAAATTTACAATAAAAGTAAACGCCTCTTTATATTTGATGACATTATCTATTTCATGAATAAACTATTGAAGGGGTTTATCACATTTTTATATACGTGGTGGAGGACATAACTTTTATACCAATCGAAGCGCTTTTTGTTACTCTGATAATTCACGCCGGCAGAAAAAGAGCAGTTTCAATAAACAACACGCCCGTATGTACTGTTTTTTACAGGATTTATCCGCTTCGCGCGATTTTGGCCTTTTAAAAAAGGACCCCTCGCTTCAAAATGAAGATGTCTGCCCCTCGTGTTCCCGGTATCTCCGATCAAAGCGATTTCCTGTCCTTTTTCCACAACCTGCCCCTTCTTCACTTTTATTACATCGGCATGAGCGTAAAGGGTCCTTATATCGACCCCTTTCATGTTATGCCGGATAAGGGCATAATACCCGTATACTGTGGAATATCCGTTTTCATAAACAATACCGTCGTATACCGCCCTGATCGACGGGTCATAGGGGCTTACAATATCAATACCAACGTGCATATTATTTATTTTGCTCTTTGGATCGAAAGGGTCTGTCCGCAGGCCGTACTCGGATGAAACATAAGAGTGCCCGGGTTCACTCACAGGAAACACCCAGTCCTCGTAGATCAAACTGTAGAGGTTAAGACCGTTAACTTCGATTTTCTCCCTGAAATAGGCCTCTTTCTCTGATTTAGGGAGCATCTGGATCTGGTCGAGGCTCATCTGATCGATATTATTGTAAGCGTCCAGCATAATACCGCCGATACCCGGGATCTCTTTTTGAAGAAATAAAATATTTTTTTCGAGTTCCCTGTATTTTGCGGTTTTTTCAGTAAGCCGCCCGATTATCTCCTCGTTCCGGGCGGTCCGTTCATCATTAGATTTTTTTATCCCGACAATTTCGGTTGACAGTTCGCGGTTTTCCTCCCTGGCCGATCTCACCTGTTTAAACATTGCAACGGTCAAGACCAGCATCCCTCCGGCAACTGAGATTAAAACACCGGCCCTGAAAACTTTTATGCACTGGACCCACAGTTTTCTTTTATTAAAATCCCTCGAGTTCTCATTGAAAGCCGAATATAATCTTTCGGTCTCCTTATTTGCCAGGATAGAAAAATAGTCGGGATCATCAGGATACAGTCCATTTTTGCGCATCTTTTGTGATTCGTCCATAATCATCCCCGGCATCCTGTCGGCATTTAAGCAATCAATCTTTTAATATATAAAAAACCTCTGAATAATCAAACTTTATACTCCGCTGCATTAAAGTATATGTCAAAACCGTTTTATGTCAACACGATGTCGATCACTTCGTTCATGGTTTCCACAGGGTGAAAATTGACCCCTTTCTTTATATAGTCGGGTATTTCGTTAAGATCTTTCCGGTTTTCTTTTGGCAGAACAATGTCCTTCATCCTGGCCCTTTTAGCAGCTATCACTTTTTCCTTTATGCCGCCCACCGGGAGGACATTGCCAATGAGCGACAGCTCACCTGTCATGCACAGCCCGTTCTTGATCTTCCTGCTGGTTACAAGAGACAGCATTGCCGATGCCATTGTAACACCCGCTGAAGGCCCGTCTTTAGGTGTGGCGCCGGCAGGAACGTGAAGATGGATAAAATTGTTTTCCAGAATAGATTTGTCGACCTTAAATCTGTCCATCACCGAGCGGACGAACGAAAGAGCTATATTCGCTGACTCCACCATCACGTCCCCCAGGCTTCCGGTCAGTTTAAGGCCCTCCCTGCCCGGTATCAGTATCGATTCGATCGTAAGCGTTGCACCGCCGAGGGGTGTCCACGCGAGCCCTGTCGCAATGCCCGGCCTCTTGATCCTGTGAGCTGTTTCTTCAATAAACACTCTTTCCCCGAGGAGGTCTTTCAGATTATCCCTCCGGACAACATAGGGAAAGGTTATTTGGTTTTCAAAATACTTTCTCGCTATCTTTCTGGAAACTTTGTCGATTGCTTTTTCGAAATTTCTGAGCCCCGCCTCCTTTACATACCCCTGCAGGATCTCTTTGAGGGATACTTTTTCGAACTTCACGTCCGATGTTTTGAGGCCGTGCTTTTCAAGAGAGCGCGGGATGATATACCGCTTTCCTATTTCGATCTTCTCTTCCTCGATGTATCCCGAAAGTCTGATCACTTCCATCCTGTCGAACAGTGGTGCCGGTACAGTATCGAGCGTGTTAGCTGTTGTGATAAATAGAATACGCGAAAGGTCAAAAGGCAGGTCCAGGTAGTGATCACGAAATTCGATGTTCTGTTCAGGGTCGAGGACCTCGAGAAGAGCCGATGAAGGGTCGCCCTGATAGCTCATCCCGAGCTTGTCAATCTCATCCAGCATAATGACCGGGTTTTTAGTGGCCACGATCTTGAGCGCCTGGATGATCTTGCCCGGCATCGCGCCTATATAAGTGCGCCTGTGCCCTTTTATTTCAGCTTCATCCCTCATGCCGCCCAGGGAAAACCTGAAAAATTTTCTGCCCATGGCCCTTGCGATCGATTTCCCGACCGAAGTCTTCCCTACACCGGGAGGCCCGACAAGACACAGTATGGAGCCCTTTGACCCCGGCTTCAGTTTTTTAACCGATAAAAACTCGAGTATCCTTTCTTTGACCTCGTCCAGATCATAATGGTCCCGGTTCAATATTCTTCGGGCCTTCGGGATGTCGATATCTTCCGATGAAAATTTGTTCCACGGCAGAGAGCAGATCGCTTCCAGATAATTCCTTGTTACCGAGTACTCCGGCGATCGCTCGTCCATCAGCTCGAGCTTCTCGAGCTCTTCAAAAGACTTGTCCTTCACCTCTCCTTCCAGCTCTAGAGAATCGAGCCTTTCCTTAAATTTGTTGTACTCGGTTTTTTTTGCGTCTACCTCCATTCCAAGCTCTTTTTTTATCGCCTTGAGCTGCTCTCTTAAAAAGAACTCCCTCTGCTGTTTATTTACCTTTTCATTTATCCCTTCCTGTATCTTTTTCTGCAGCTTCATCAATTCTTTCTCCCTGTGGAGAAGGTTTAGCACTTTCTCGATCCTCTTCTTGACATCAACGGTCTCGAGTAAGCTCTGCTGCTGCTCTTTATCGATGTTGAGGATAGAGGTGACAAAATCAGCGATCTTTTCCACCCCGTCGAGGTTTGCCATATTCAGTTTTATCTCTTCGGTAAAAAAGGGATTGTCCTCGGACACTTCCTTTATCTCCGCGTAAAGAGTCCTGATCAGGGCCTGGACCTCATTGTCCATTTTTATTTTATCTTCAACGTAATTCACCGCCGCGGTGATAAACGGCTCAAAGGAAAGAAACTTTTTGACCTTGAAACGTTTTATCGTGTTTACAAAAAAATTGATCTTACCGTCCGGAAGGTTTATCTTCTTGAGTATTTTTCCTAAAGTACCTATCCTATAAAAATTATCCCCTCTGTCTTCAGCCAGCTCACTGTTTTTCACCAGGATCATTCCTATGAACCCGTCCTTCTCAAGTACATTGTCCACGGTTTTTATGTACTTGTCCCCTCCGATGACCAGGGGCATCAGAATGCCCGGAAATACAGGCCTTGTCCTTATCGGTATTATCGATAGTTTGGGCGGCAATACCTTATCAACCGAAACAAGTGTTTTTTCAACATCTATATCCGTTTTTGCCATTTTATGCCCCTTCATTCATTTTAAAATTGATGTTATAGCTAAAATCTTTTCGCTGTTCACAAGATTTTACGCGATTATACGCATATTCTTCATATACAATATAATATTTTTTCCTCATAAAAAAAATATTGCTGAGCTTTTAACAATGTATTAATTTACAGAATACAATCACAGCCTGGAGGTACACGATGATCATAGTAGGCGAATTAATCAATTCAACAAGAAAAAAGATCAAAGAAGCTATGCAGAACAAGGACGCGGAGTACATCCGCGATCTCGCGATAAAGCAGGACGAGGCGGGCGCGGATTTTATAGACGTAAACGCCGGCGCTTTTGTAACGGAGGAGATGGAAAATCTCGAGTGGGCAATAAACGAGATCCAGGGAGTTACAAAAAAGCCTCTTTCCATCGACAGCCCGCGGGGAGAGGCAATGGCAATGGGTTTGAAGCTCCACAAAAACGGCAAAGCCATGTTCAACTCCATTACCCGTGAGAGCGACAGGTGGGGCCAGCTGTTTTCGCTTGCAGTGGAAACCGATGCCATTGTTCTGGGTCTTTGTATTGATGACAACGGTATTCCCGAAAAAGCCGATGAAAGGGTAAGGATCGCAGATCGGATCATAACCGGGCTGACGAAGGCAGGGAAAAATATCGAGGACATCGCTATAGACCCGCTTACGACCCCGCTCAGCGTAAACACGACTTTCGGTTTGACAGTGATCGACACGATCAAAGGTGTAAAAAAGAACTTTCCGGAGGTCAAGCTGATAACAGGCCTGAGCAATATTTCCTTCGGTCTTCCGGCGAGAAAACAGGTAAACAGGGCTTTTATGGCATCATGCATCGTTAACGGCCTGGACGGGGCCCTAATCGACCCCCTTGACCCGGTCATGATGAGCATCATCCTGGCCACCGAGGCATTATTGAACAAAGACCCATACTGCGGCAATTATCTGAAAGCCTACCGAAGCGGGATAGTTGTGAAGGAATAGAGAGAGGACCCGCTGATTTATCGTTTATCAGCCGGATTAATAGGCTGGACTTTGCGCCTGATATCAAGGAAAAACTTTATGTTTTCAAAACAGGGACCGCGTAAGGCCCCTCTTTCACAAAGGCCATTGCAGACCGTCCGGTCATCCGCTCTGCCCTGTCAACAGCATAAGCTACAGCGTGCTGCACCATTTCCGTTATGTCTCCGGTAACCGTAAGATCGTACCCGCTTTTACAGGGCAGGTTTCTTAAAATCTCAGGTTTTATACCGGTTGTGCAGTAGATCAGGTTGTCAAAGGAACCTGCCTTCCTGAAAAACTGTTCCCATTTCTGGATCTCCCACTGGTCAGGGACGAACTGCCACCCAACACTTGAGATCAGGTCGGTAAACTTTCCCCTTTCTTTTTCCACATACAGCTTTAATAACTTTTTGTAATTTTCTTTGCCGACCGGCTCCGCGTCACTGTTGTGGGCGGCAAGTATTACGGTCCCGCCGTTTTTAAGGACAGGGACCGCACCGCAGGCTGCCTTGGCAGACTGATAATGGTTTATGGCCACGCCCCCTCCATGGGTAAGCACAATGTCGTATTCATGGTCAACCTGAATAAGCGAACTATCCCTTATCATTTCAAACGCTTCGCGGTGAGAGCCTTCAAGATCACCGGCAAATACCCCGGACAGCGACATTTCCCTGTTTAGGGTTACATTGACATTAAAATCCACCCGGGCTTTAAGGGCTACTTTCAATGAAAATTCATGGCACGGGTTCTTTTCGAGAATGAGACTATCGGCATTGGGGTTGCCCACAAACCCGGGGCCGTGAAAGACATTCGTCGCCTCGACGTTTATCAGACCCGGACAAACAGCCTTTCTCCCGCCGGACACACCCGCCATGAAATGGGGCTCCACCAGACCGGTCGTGATGCGGATATCGGATTTCATAAACTGCCTGTTGACCCTGACAGGTATGCCATCTATCTCGGATAAAAAGCACAGGTCAGGTGAGTTGCAGTCATGATCCATTATCCTGTATCTATCGGTTATACCGGCACCGAAGGCGGCTTTTTTCCACTGATCCGATGTGGGCACATGGGTACCGGTCCCGATTATTATATATATATTGCTGTCACTTATCCCGGCCTTTTCAAGCAGTTTTAAAAGAGGAAGGAGGATCCCATCCTCTTTTTCCCCGTTGTACGGGACCGGTCTTGTGTTGTCAGAAACCGTTATGGCAACGCTCAGCCGGGACGGATGTTTTTTCTGAGAAGCTATGATGTCGCTTATTTTTCTTCCGCCGATTGGATTCAGCAGGGCTTTTTTTATCTGATCTCCCGCATTTATCAAAGCCGGCTGTTCCTTCAGTGTCAATATATCACACCATTCAGGGACTTCGATATTCAAAATTTCATCCCGGTACTGCAACCCGATGTTTTTCCAGCTGGATGTATCCATAATTATAACCGCCGTCTGTCTTCAATTGTACATTAAAAATAATCTTGACCAAAACATTTTCAAATCGCATCGATCAGGATTTTGCAGGCTTTGTCAGCTATGCGGGCGGTGTGCTCCCTTGATATCAGGGGTTCCATACCGACAAAATTCCAGGTGGTTACGGTATCGGTCGTTGCGACAAAAGGGACCAGTACCGCAAGCCCGGAAGCTGATGCCGCGAACCCGAGGGATTCGACGACAAAGGAATCGTGATCCGCGGCTATATCCACACGCCCGATATTACTGAAAGCGAGACCCCCGAGGTGAAGCTTCCCCGCGATAGCTGTGTACACGCGCGCGCCCACACCGCCGCTTCCGAACAGCCCCGCGACCGCTGAAAGATCGTTGTGCATCATTACATAAACAAACGGGTCGCCCCGTTCCACACACTCCAAGAGCGACTGTCTTACCTCCCGGGCAAGCTGCCAGAAATCTGTTGAAAAGCCCGCGCGGTTTATCGAAATACCGACTGTAATGAACAACCCGAGATCATCCTCGACCGGCGGATCCAGCCGCGCTCTTAAATTTACCGGTGAACCTATTATGAAGGCAAGTTCTTTGGCGCTTCCTCTTTCATGAACCACAGCCAGGATCTGTGAGGCGATAAGCGCGCCGTGGAGAGTGGTTTTTTCGATACGTGCCCTTTTATGAAGTTTTGCCACTGTTGCCGCGTTTAGAGTTTTTGCCACGATACAGGCCCTTCTCATTCTTACCGGTGCCTTCCGGTCGACAAGAGGCATTGCCGGGGCACCCCAACGTACCATCGCGGATAAAACCCGCAAACCGAACCTGATGTACCGCAGCCGCCCCGAAATTCCCTTCGCCCACCCGGGAAAATAAGCTGTCATGTCCATCCGGGGAGGCAGACCTGGAAGACCGGCACTCTCCCCTTTTTGTACTTTCGAGGCCGCCCTGAAAAGGTCGCGCATTAAAAAAGCCCCGGCTTTACCATCACCGATCGAGTGATGAACTGTAAGCAGGACGGTAGTTTTCGTGTCGCCGTGCCTGATCAGAACACATCTTGCAAGCGGACATTCTTCTGACTTGAACGGTGTGTTTATTTCACGTTCCGCCTCTTCTACCCATTTATCCTCCGGTACAAAACCCGGGTTGTCCGCCCCGGAAGGGCAGACACCGGCAGGCGCCCCCACGACACGAACAGGTATCGCGCGGATATCCCCGCTTTTAAACCTTAAACTGCCCCGCCATGTGCGCATGATACATACCCTGAGCAGCGGATGACGCCGCTGGATAATATCAAGAGCGGTCCTGATTGTTTGCTCCTGCAATATACCGCTTACTGCTGCATGCATCACGAAATTGATACGGCTTTCTCTGTCTATTACCCAGTGAAACTTCTCTGAAGGACTCAGTTTCCGCTCGATTTCGGGTTCGCTGGACATGGGGTTCCCCTGTTTACTGGTGATGGGAGGATGGTCAATCCGGCTCCTCTTCTTTGTAATACTGAGGGTAAAGCTTCTTCGCGCATTCAGGGCAGATACTGTGACTGAACTCCGCTTCAGAGTGATCGGAGATATATTTCTCTATCTGGGTCCAGTAGCCTTTGTCATCACGAATTTTTTTACATCCGGCGCAGATCGGTAAAAAACCCCTCAAGGTTTTTATTTCTTTTATGTATTTTTCAAGGCCCTCATTTTTTTCTTCGATCTCCCGTACTTGATCCTGAATGGTCCTTTTCTGCCGGAAAAGCTCACAGAATACTTTGACCTTGCTTCGCAGGATACCGGGGTCTATTGGTTTGAAAAGATAATCAACTGCCCCCGATTCATAACCTTTGAACACATATTTATGATCTTTGCTGATCGCGGTAACAAATATTATTGGGATCTGCCTTGTTTTTTCACTTCCTCTCATCAGCTCGGCAGTTTCAAAACCATCTATACCCGGCATCTGCACATCAAGAATGGCCAGTGCAAAATCATGATCAAGCATCAACCCGAGGGCTTCATCACCGGTGGCAGCCTTTATTATTTTCAGGTCAGGGCTCTCGATAACACTCTCGACAGCAAGAAGATTTTCCGGCCTGTCATCGACAATCAGCACATCGATCCATTCTTCATTTCCCATTTTTTTCTCCTACAAGTCTTTTCAGCAGCGGCCCCATCTCGGAAAGCCCGAGCACATAATCAACCTCGGTTGAAGATATTGCCGCTTGCGGCATAAAACCTTCCTCGGCATCCCCGGGGTCCTGCACAACAGCAAGCCCTCCATACTTTTTTATTTTCTTCAGACCGCTGCTTCCGTCGCTGTTCGCCCCGGTGAGAACGACCCCGATAAGGCCCGGGCAATAGGCATCCGCGGCAGATTCAAAAAGAACATCAATAGAAGGCCTGGCAAAACTCACCCGCTCTCCTGTAGACAGCGAGAATGTGCCGTCATCCTCGATCAGCAGATGATAATCCGGAGGCGCCAGATAAAGCCACCCTGAAACCGCCTGCTCTTTTTCATCCGCTTCTTTGACACGGACACGGCAGCTGTCTTGAAAATAAGAGACATAATAGCCATCCGAGGAAGGGCTTATGTGAAGCACTGCAATTACGGGTGCCGCGAAATTTGCGGGAAGCGCGCTTGCAACCGTACGAAGGGCGCGCAGGCCTCCTGTTGACGCTCCCACCACAACAGCTTCATAACTTGTCATCATACGACCTTCGGCTCATTTTGTAAATACCGGTTAAAATAAAATCCGAATGATCAAGCTCAAATAATATTCGGAAAACCGCGCAAAGAACAAATAGACTATTCCCCGTATCTTTTTCGATATATTTTTTCTTTTTCCGCCGTGATTGTATAATCTGAATAACAATCAGAAAACCTGAGGTCCTCTTTAGAACCCAGGCACAGAAAACCGCCCGGGGTCAGGCTTTCCGTGAACAAAGACACCACCCGGTCCTGCAGTTTCTGTTTGAAATAAATGAGCACATTCCTGCATATTATCAACTGCATCTCACCGAACGCTCCGTCGGTTACAAGATTGTGGTCGGCAAAAACAATATTTTCCTTCAATGCTTTATCCATGATCACCCGACCGTAGTTTGCCGTGTAATAATCCGAAAACGAACCCGTACCCCCGGCTGATTGATAGTTCCTTGTGTATTTCCTCACATGGTCGACAGGGTATATACCCTCTTTTGCTTTCTGAATAACGATCTGGTTGAAATCCGTCGCGTATATCTGGCACTTTTTATACAGCCCTTCCTCCTTAAGAATTATCGCGATCGAATATACTTCCTCACCTGTCGCGCACCCCGCGTTCCATATCTTGACAAAGGGATAGGTCTTTAACAACGGTATGACCTTC
>SDBT01009769.1_pt1 | contig 15533 bp, 12 predicted proteins | sample 2277101 | NCBI WGS metagenome assembly SDBT01 (sample SAMN10404973, study PRJNA504765) | marine sediment metagenome | isolation source: marine sediment core GS10_PC15, 103 cmbsf | place: Arctic Ocean: Southern Knipovich Ridge | collected 2010 | reverse complement strand
ACACAAAAGAAAATTAGGCTCAATCCCCGAAGATGTAGGCCCGGCAATTATCCCTATGGTCCCAGTAGGTGCTATGGTGGTCAGAGTAGAGTTGCGTATTTTTATCCCTTTTTTATCCCAAGTACTTCCTTCGTAGGCAGGAAACACTCCTCTCGCCTTGGCTAAAGTTATTGATTCTTTCTCTGCTGTATCACGAATGAATTTCATTACTTTCTTGGCAAGCTCAATCCCTTCTTCGCTATCGTAAGCAATACCTAAAAACTCAAGCATTGTAGACCAACCCATGATTCCAAGACCTATCTTTCTTGTTCTTAAAGTATTTTCTCTGATCTGAGGAAGAGGAAATTTATTTACGTCTATTACATTATCCAAAAAACGAGCAGCAAGCTTAACAATAACCTCTAATTTATCCCAGTCTACCTCAAAAGAGTTATTTTTATATAGCAGCATCTTAGAAAGATTAATCGAACCAAGATTACAGCTTTCAAAAGGAAGCAACGGCTGTTCGCCGCAGGGATTGGTGCTCTCTATCGCACCAAGCTCGGGCGTAGGATTTCCTGAATTCATCTTGTCTATAAAAACTATCCCAGGCTCACCATTCTTATGAGCATAGTCGGCAATCAAATCAAAAACTTCTCTGGCATCCAATGTTTTCACTACCTTCTTGCTGTATGGATCTATAAGGTCATATTTACCTGAACTCAACACCTTTTTCATGAACCCGTCGGTAATCGCTATTGAAATGTTAAAATTAGATATGTCACCTTCTGTTTCTTTACATTTAATGAATTCTAAAATATCGGGATGATCCACTCTCAATATCCCCATATTAGCACCTCTTCGAGTGCCTCCCTGCTTAACAGCTTGGGTAGCTGAATCAAAAACCCTCATAAAAGAAACCGGGCCTGATGCAACCCCTCCCGTTGATTTAACAACGCTTTCTTTTCCTCTAAGACGTGAGAAACTAAAACCTGTGCCTCCTCCTGTTTTATGAATCAAAGCTGTTGATTTTATAGCATCAAAAATAGATTCCATGGAGTCTTCAACGGGAACCACAAAACAAGCAGAAAGTTGACCCAAATTTTTTCCAGCATTCATAAGAGTAGGAGAATTAGGCATAAACTCTAAAGACTTCATCATTGAATAAAACGCTTTCTGGACTTCGTTAACGACGCTTTCATCCTTAGTATAGTTTCTTTCTGCAACAGCCACCGCTTTTGCTACGCGCTGTAACATTTCATCAGGAGTTTCAGACACTTCTCCCTTATCGTTCTTTTTAAGATAACGTTTCTTTAAAACGACAAGCGCATTCGGTGAAAACTTCAACCTCTCTTGCATGCCTAGTTCCTCCTTAATTTGTTTTGAAAATAAAAAATACTAAAGAAAACCTTTACGAAAATTAGGTGTTTGTTTATAGCATAGCCTTTAGGCCTTGTCAATAACAAAAGCACAATATATTGTGCTTTTTAAAACAGTAAGCACAATATATTGATTTAAAAAGCAAAAACACCCCTTTTGATAGTTGTTCATTAACTATCTTTTTTTTGAAACTTTTTTTCAGTTATACGTTAGCTTGATGTACGGGCCGAAAACATATGAAGACTAGATAAAACCAACCGTGTCTCTGATAATCAATTCCGTATCAAGAACAACTCTTTGAACCGGCATAATTGCCTTTTGATTTTCATTGAGTATCTTAACTGCCGTCTGTGCCATTTCTTTTAAGGGCTGACGTACAGTTGTAAGCATAAGATTGCCATAGAGACAATGTGGATCATCATCAAAGCCAATAAGGCTCAATTCCCTGGGTATTTCTATTCTTTTCTCCTCAGCAAAACTCATAACTTCACTGGCAACCTCATCACTACAGCAAAAAATAGCTGTAGGCTTGTCTTTTGCTGAAAATAATTCTTCTAAGGCTTCTCTTGCCTCTTTACGGGAAAAATGTGTATCCTTAATATTATTTTTATTAATGGCAATGCCGGCTTTTTCCAGAGCCGATTTAAAACCGCCCAAGCGATCACGAGCACACTGGACCCCCAAGTCACCGGCCAAATGAGCTATCTTTTTATGTCCATGGTGAATGAGAAACTCAGTTGCCTCATATGCACCCTTAAAATTATCAATGGAAACACAGTTGACATCCTTTATGTCTACGTTCCTATTCATCACCACTAAAGGAATCTCTTCTTTTTGCAAGCGTTTAACTTGGCTTTCATTGCCAATAACATCTGCCATGATCACTCCATCAACCAAAGATGAACGAAAAGTATCTTTATTCCAAAAAATATGCAGGTGTAAATCCATTGACTCTTCATCCAGAGAAGAAGCTACTTGACGTATAATCTCTAAAGCATAAAAAGAGTAAAAAATGCCCTCGTAACCAGGTATTATTAAACCAAAACTCCCTAATTTACCACCAGCAAGTCGACGAGCGTAAATTAAAGGCTGATACCCTAATTCCTTAACTACTTTTTCTACTTTTACACGATTGCTTTCTTTAAGGTGAGAATCATTTATGAACCGGGAAACGGTTGCTATTGAAACCCCGGCTTTCTTTGCTACATCTTTTATTGTTATTTTTGAGGAAGTCATTGGATTGACCTCATTGTAGATTTAAATATGGCTGATCTATTTGACCCCAAGTCTTACTTCGGGTTGAGTTGACGTTTATTCGCAACTTAATTTTTAAAAAATATTCAACGACTTAAAACTATGTCGCCCTCTCGAATTGTAAAACCGCCTACTGCTTCTTTAATGTCAGCGGCAGAAATTTCTTTTCTAGTTTCTATAACCTCGAGTGTGGCGATTTCTCTATCTCCGCGCATAGCCTTGAGTATTACGCCTGGACGTAATCCTGAGCCTTCACCTAGGTCAACTACAACAAATTTTTCTTCACGGTTAACCGCAATTATTTCTCCACGTATGCCTCTTAAGCCCGGTGCGCTTGGCCTAACAACAATAGGTGGCAATTCAACAAAAGCTGACTCGCTCGCACTTATACGCTTACCTCCAGCAATTGCGCTTTTGAGAGAATTTTGCAACTCGGTAAATATTAAGGATTTTTCCTTTAGTATGATTTCAGCATCATTGATGCGTGTCTCAAGAGCATTTTTCCTATTTAGGGATGCTCTTAAAGTGTCCTGCAATTTCATCTGCTCTTTGTTAGCTAAAACCAATTCTCTTTTAAGACTTACGTTTTCACTTCTAAGCTTTGTGAGCTCTCTTACTGCCGAACTTCTTTCTTCACGCTCACTGACTAAATCCATACTCATAACACGCAAAGTTCTTTCTTTAAATTTTATCTGTTCCGTAAGTCGTTCTTTATCCTTATTTATCTTATCCATCCTTATGCTTATCTCTTTATTATCTCCGTCTAACCTTGAAATTCTGCTCTTTGCATCTAATAGTTTATCTTGTAAATCACCGACTTGGGCTTCAAGAAAGGCTTTCTTTTTTACAAAATCGGCCCAGTGCTCTTCCGGAATATCCATATCAGGAGAAATTGATCGCGCTGTACCCATTACCTTTTTACCAACTCCAGCTTTAACCTTTTCTATTAGAAGGTCGCGCTCAGTTGTTAGATCATTTATTTTCTGTTGATCCAGAACTCTGTCTTTTTCTATAACATCAAGCTGGCCTTGTACAACCTCAACTTGACGCTGTGCTTCCTGAGCCTGGCGCTGTAACTTCTTAGATTTGTATGCTAACTCACTATTGTCCTCAACAAGAAGTGCTTTATCCTGAGTAAGCTGCTCGTTATCATCCTTAAGGCCGGTGTTCTCTTGATATATCATAAAGGCCATAATGCCTATGAGCACGATAACAACCAACAATATTAGCGGAACTATTTTTGTATTCATCCCCACCTCCCTTTAATAAAATTATAACATATTAGTATTTAGTGTAAAGTTTTTTCTTCAAAAAATATAAAAATAAAGACAAACCAGCATATTCCAAAACACTCAGCATTTATCTTGAAAAACAATCATTGCCGCTCCTAATGAAGTAGCATCAGATCCTAAGCGCGAAAGAGATAATCTACAACCTTTTCGCATTTCATTAAAAGTAAATTTTTTTACAGAACTAAGGCAATCTTCTAAAAACAACTCGCCAGCACTTTCAAGGCCGCCGCCTATTATAACAGTATCGGGATTAAGCAAATTAATCAACAAGGATATTTTAACTCCTAAAGAAAATGCTGCCTCCTTAATTATTTCTCTAGCAACTTTATCTCTTTTTTTTGCGGCATCAAAAATGCTTTTTAAGGTTAAATCCCCAGTTGAAGATATTTTTTTAACCAAGGAAGTACTCTTGCCTAAAGAAATAACCTCTTTTGTCCGCTTAATTATATTCAAATCCATCGGCCAAGGATTGAAAATGGAAAAATCCCCTAAGTGCGAACTCATTGTCAGCTGAGGATTTAGAAAAAGCTCTCCGGCTCCGCCATCCTTGCCACAATAAAGCTTACCTTCGGTAATTATACCGCAGCCTACACCGGAGAACATATAGATAATATTCTTATGTTTGGGAAAATTAATAACATACTCTGCCCAAGCACAAGCACTAGCATCGTTGGTAATAAAAACCGGGAAACCAAACCTTTTTTCTAAATGCTCTTTTAAAGGAATAGATATGTAAGATCCATTACCTTGGGGCCAAAAGACAATCCCTTTTTTACTATTAACTATTCCGCCTAAAGCAAGCCCAACCCCTTCAATGCCCTTGCCATGTTTTTTTGTTTTTGCCAAAATTATTTCAAAAAGTTCTAATATTATTTCAATGGTCTCATTTGCGGAAATTTTTTTTCTGGTTTTCTTTACCTGAGCTACAACTTTGCCTTCTCTATTTAGCAATATAGCCCTTGCTTCAAATAAATTCAAACCTATACCAATAGCATAGTTCTTCTTCATATTGTCTCCTTTTTAAAAAACTTCATTACTTATTCTTCAATTTTAAATTTAGAAGAAAGTATTACTTGAGATGGGCGCGATTTCCACCTCTTATGTATCCAGCTCCATTGACAAGGATATTTTGTTACCCATGATTGTATTATACGCGTCAAAGTGATGACATTTTTCAGAACGGTTTCTTCTTTGCTTTCGGTTATAATTAATTTTTCTTCGGGAAAAATTTCTATACAATGCGTTCCTTTTTTTTCCTTATAGATATAAGCAGGAATTACAGCCGCTTTCGTTCGTAAAGCCAACGATACCGGTCCCACTGGTGTAGCCGCAAGTTTTCCAAAAAACTTAACCCATACTCCGCCAGTCCCGAAATTCTGATCCATTTGTAAAATTACCACCTCATTAGAACGCAGAGCCTGAATTATATTATTAACGCATTCACGACGGGGATATGAATAAATTGTTTTAACGCCAACACTGCTACGTAATTCAAAAAGATAATCACCGGCTCTTTTGTCGCGCATAGGCCGAGTAACAAAATGCACAGGCACGCCGCTCTTTGCAAGCTTAAGGCTTAAGAGGGGGAAGCTCCCGATATGAGCTGTAACGAGAATAACACCTCTCCCCTTTGCCAAGGCTTTATCAAGGTGCTTCTTCCCTTGCAGCCTAATATCAAATAACTTATCAGGATTTTTTAAAACAAATAGCAATTCAAAAGATCCTTGTGACATGAAAATGAAAAAATGGCGGGCCATTCTTCTTCTTTCGGCAAGACTCTTATCACTGAATGCTATCTCAAGGCTTTCAAGGGCTACGCGCCTGTGTCTAGCTAGTACAAAATAAAGAAGATTACCAACAACATACCCTAAAAAGTAATTGGCAGCTAAAGGTATGAACCCGCTAAAAGAGATTGAGGCCTTCATAAAAAACAAACCAATACTTCTGCGCCAAAGTTTCTTTTTTTCTTTATTCATAAATTAGTATTAAGGATTAAGACGCTCGCCCTATATGGTTCGCTCTAAGAATTAAGTTCTTAACCACAAACGGTATTTATTCTATCACAAATATTATTAACAATCTTTACTTTACTCTTAATTTCGCGCCATCGTTTTGCTTAATCCTTAATTCTTAATCCTTACAACTTATAACCAAATTTACGCAACATATCTTTTCTTTCATTCTTGTCTTGATCTGTCTCTATGCCTTTTGGGCTGGCGCCGTCAACCACCCCTATACAGGCCTTGCCGAGTTCGGTTTGAGCAACTATAATTTGTAAGGGGTTAGCAGTAGCGCAAACGATGTGACAGACCTCAGAAATATTTTTTATTCTGTTTAAAACATTAATGGGGTAACTATTGCCTAAAACTATGATGAACATGTGGCCACACCCTATGTTTGAAGCATTTTCAGCTGCCACATTTATTAGTTCTTGGTCTGTACCTTCGGTTCGAATGAGACTTTTACCGGAAGCCTCACAGAAAGCTAATCCGAATTTAATATCAGTCATACTCTCAACTAAAGTTTCATAAATATCTTCAACCGTTTTTATAAAATGAGACTGCCCGATGATCACATTAGCATCTTGAGGTTTTTTAAATTCAACTACTTCTATTGACATTTTCATGACACCTACGCCTCCTTGAGCACCTATGCCCAGTTATTCAGCGAAACTCCGTGAAACGGAGTTATGATTAGTGAAAGCAAAAATAAATAAAAAACCCAAACAGGCCAAAGAAAAAGATTCACCATAGTTACGATATATACTGTTTGAATCGGTTAAATTAATTATAAAGGTCTCTTGGCCAGAAATAAAATTCTTTTGAGAGTCCTTCTCGAATGAATTAAATCGGCCAATTGCCGAAACCCATCCGCTCGTCCCTGTATTGGCGCTTCGAACAATCGGAATCCTGTTTTCAACTGCCCTCATAATCATTATGGAAAGGTGTTGAATTGCTTGCGGGTCACCGTAAAACCATCCATCATTGGTGATATTAACGAGAAAATCATTGTTTTGGGCAAATTTTCTCACCAGCGTAGGAAAACCATCCTCAAAGCATATAAGCGTTGAAAACTTTCTACCCCTATGAGAAAAAACAACCTTTTTAATGCCGGCACGCATATCTCCTATGCTATTAACAGCGCTTATAAAGCTAATGTATTTACGCAGTGGAATGTATTCACCATAAGGTACCAATTTCATTTTATAATACGAGCTGAGAAGTTCTCCGTTTTTATCAAATAAAAGAGCACTGTTAAAATAATTGCCACTATCGCGTCTCACTGCCCCCAAAACTATATCCTTTCCTATTGTCCTAACGACTTCTTTTACTTCATCCAATGTTGACTCATCTACCACCATAGGCCAGGCAGCCTCCGGAAAAACAACTAAGGCATCATTTTCGACGTTTTTTGCTAATGAAATTAAATTTTTCGTAACAAAATCTGCAGTTGCATAATTATGTTTAAAAATTTCCGGCGTATTCGGCTGAATAATAGCTACTTTGTGAGAACCCGAAATTTCTATTGTGTTAACCCTAAAAATACTATAACCAAAACACAAAAGCAAGATACTTAAACAAAAAATATATTTTCTTAGCATAGATTTATTTAAAAACGTTTTTCTTTTTTGAAAACATATAATGCTCTCTACTATCAAAACATTAACCATAACAATAACCCAAGAAATAATCTTAACACTTCCTATGTCGGCAATCTGCATGAAATAAATATTGTTAAACTGCGAATACCCTAGCTGAGCCCATCCAGCATGCGGCCAAATCATTTCTTTTAATAATTCCATAACAACCCAAGCACAAGGAAAAGTTATTAATTTTAGTCTTTTACTGCAAAAAAAACGACTGATTAAAAAATAAAACAAAGAATACAATGAAAGGTATCCCATAAGGAATACAAACCCTAAAGTAGTTACATGGTTAATCCAAAACATAGCATAGCCGTAGTAAAAAAAAGAAAAAACAACCGAACAAATAAGACCATCTCTAAAAGATACCTTGTATAGAGTGTAAATAAACGGGACTAAGGCAAGCCAAATCAAAAAAGACAAGCAAGAATAAGAAAACGCTGCTGCAACCATTGCGCCGCTAAATGCCGATAACAAAATTTTATTCATTCTTTATAAGGTGTTATTAATAAGAGGGGTGCGATTGTATTGACCAAAAAACTTTTCAACCTCTGCAAAATTACTAGCCACAACACTTCTTAAATTTCTTGCCGCTGCCGCAAGGACAGGACTCATTTCGACCAACCTTCTTGTCCCCGGAACTAGGCGCAATCTTCTTGGGAGAAGGTTCTTTATCCTTACTTTTACCTAAAGGAGAATACTGAGAGTGTACGAAATTCTTAGGAGAATCATCAAAAACCCCCGTTTCCTTCCTTTCACTTGATTCGAGCTTAGCCTTAAAAATCATATCCACGATCCCTTCCTTGATAGAAGTTATCATTTCTTCAAAGGCAAAAAAAGACTCTTTTTGGTACTCAACCAGAGGGTCAACATGAGCATGAGCGCGAAGATGTATACCTTCACGAAGATGATCCATTACAAGCAAATGATCCTTCCACCTAGAATCAACTACCCACAATGAAATCATCTTCTCCATCTGTCTAAGATTTTGAGCTCCGGTTTGGCGCTCCTTAGCAGCATATATTTCATTGAGTTCTTTCTTTAAGTAGTCCATAACCTCTTTTTGGTCAGGATCACTCGTACCGGCGAAAGAAACTCCAATACCAAATTTTGACTTAACCCAGTGGTTCAAGCCACTTAAGTCTAACTCATTCTGAAAATAAAGCGGTACACTTCTCTCAATGACTTCTTCAGCCATAGACATAACATCATCACGCAAATTCTCGCTTTCCAATATATCTCTGCGCTGCTGATAAATAACCTCTCTTTGCTTATTCATAATGTCGTCATATTGTAAAAGTTGCTTTCTAATCTCGAAGTTGTGCTGTTCTACTCTTTTTTGAGCAACAGTAAGGGAACGGTTTATTAAAGAATGCTCTATAGGCTGGTCTTCTTCAAAGCCAAACGTCTCCATCAATTTATATATGCGTTCTGAACCAAACAAACGCATAAGGTCATCTTCTAAAGAAACATAAAAACGCGAAGAACCGGGGTCACCTTGACGTCCAGAACGACCTCTTAACTGGTTATCTATTCTTCGAGCCTCATGCCTTTGGGTTCCTATTATGTGCAAACCTCCGATAGCTACTACCTCATCGTGATACTTTTTGAACTCGTCAATATATTTTTCATATAACTTATTATATTCTACGCCGTAAGAATCATCTTCCGAGAAAATCTCATTTCTCACCAAAATATCCTTGATGTAGTAGTCAAGATTACCGCCTAAAACTATGTCAGTGCCACGACCGGCCATATTAGTTGCTATGGTCACTTGAGACAGGCGTCCTGCTTGAGCCACTATATGAGCCTCTCTCCCGTGGTATTTCGCGTTTAACACATTGTGCTCTATTCCTTTTTTACTTAAAAGAAAAGAAAGCTCTTCCGAATCTTCTATAGAAACGGTTCCTACCAAGACAGGGCGTTTTTTTTCATGCATTTCTTGTATCTCGCCGATAACAGCGTTAAATTTACCCCTTTTATTCTTATAAATCCTATCAGCCTGATTAAACCGCACCAAAGGGCAGTTAGTAGCAATAACGATTACATCAAGCTTATAGATATGATTTAGTTCATTGGCTTCAGTGTAAGCGGTCCCGGTCATTCCAGCGAGTTTCTGATACATTCGAAAATAATTCTGCAAAGTAATGGTAGCGAGAGTTTGACTTTCCTCCTGGATACGCAATCTTTCTTTGGCTTCAACCGCTTGATGTAAACCGTCTGACCAACGACGTCCAGGCATAAGGCGACCGGTAAAATCATCTACTATAAAAACTTTTCCATCCTTAACTATATATTTAACATCTTTTTGAAAACCGTGGTGAGCTGATAAACTTTGAATAATATAATGGCTCCAGGGATTTGACAAGGCATCAGGGGCGTCATCGGAAACGCTCTTTATTTTTAGACTACTTTCGCATTTTTTTTCACCACGAGGAGTAAGGTAGGCACTATTGTTTTTCTCTTCAAAAATAGCATCATACCTTTCGTCCACTTCACCCGGGGCCATAGTTACCTGACTTCCATCAATGTTTTTTATGGTCATAGTTTCGTCTTTATTGTCAAAACTTTGTATAATACGCTTTACACTGAGCTGGCGCACAACTTGATCAGCTAGATAATATTTTTGAATATTACTATCTGCAGGTCCAGAAATTATAAGAGGAGTTCTGGCTTCATCAATCAAAATAGAATCGACCTCATCAACAATGGCATAAAAATGACCGCGCTGAACCATCGTCTGAGTACTGGTAACCATGTTATCTCTTAAGTAGTCAAATCCAAATTCATTATTAGTGCCATAGGTTATATCGCAATTATAAGCACTGCGCCGGGAATCTTTATCAGTATCTTGTTGTATTACTCCTACTGTGAAGCCTAAAAACTCATATACAGCCGACATCCACTCTTTATCTCGATTAGCCAGATAATCATTAACAGTGATTACATTGACACCGGCACCGGCTAAAGCATTCAAAGAAACGGCTAAGGTTGCAACTAAAGTCTTTCCTTCACCAGTAACCATCTCAGCAACTTTATTCTTATGCAGAACAATACCGCCAACAATCTGTACATCAAAATGGCGCATCTTGACGGTTCTTCTGGCAGCTTCTCTTACAACGGCAAAATAAAATGGGAGTATTTCATCTAAATAAGGATCAATGGTCTTTCGCCAATCAGAGAGCCCCACCCCTTTAAGTTTATCCTTGATAATTGCTCTATATTCGTCTGTTTTTTCTCTAAAAAAACTATCCGGCTTTTGGATCAACTCTTTTTCAAATCCGTTAACCTTACTTGCCAATGGAGCAAACGAGGTTACCTCGTGCAACGAAGGCCCAGGCATTTCCCTATTAAGCTTAATGCTGACAACCGGATCCAGCTTATCTATTTTCTTCTGACAACTTTTAAAAGTAAAACTCTTAAACATAAATATCCTAGGAGATTGCTTCTTTTTTTAAGTAAGCATAACAAAAATCATCTATTTTACCATCTAACACTCCCCAAGCATCGTGATCTTCAAGATTAGTCCTATGATCCTTAACCAAAAGATAAGGGTGCAAAACATAGGAGCGAATCTGTGAACCCCATTCTATTTTTTGTTTTTTCCCAGACATGCTTTGGAGTTCTTTCTTGCTTTCTTGCTCTTTAACGTTATACAGCTTTGCCTTCAAAACATTTAAGGCCTGAAATTTGTTCTGATGCTGAGAACGTTCATTCTGACACGATACTACAATGCCAGTAGGTAAATGTGTTATCCTTACAGCCGAATCAGTAACATTAACATGCTGGCCGCCGGCTCCGGATGAACGAAAAGTGTCAATTCGCAAATCTTCAGATTTTATTTCAATTTCGATGTCTTCTTTTATTTCCGGCAAGATATCAACAGAAGCAAAAGAAGTGTGTCTTCGTTTATTAGCATCAAAAGGTGAAATACGCACAAGTCTGTGCACCCCCCGCTCAGACTTAAGAAGTCCATAAGACCTTACCCCTTTGATTAAAAAGGTAATGCTCTTTATGCCGGCCTCATCACCACGAACCTCATTAAGAACTTTCAGTGAAAATTTTTTATCTTCAGCCCAGCGAAAATACATACGAAACAGCATACTTGACCAATCACAAGCCTCTGTTCCTCCGGCTCCTGAATTTATTTCTAATATTGCATTTGCCTTATCGAATTTTCCCGAAAAAAGAATTCGCAGGCGCATTTTCTCACAATATTTTTTAAGAGCCTCTACTTCCTGTACAATGTCAGACTCTAGAGAGTTATCACCTAAAGAAAATAAATCTTTTATATCATTAAATTTATTTCTAAGATTATCCCAGTCATCAACATCACTTTTAACACTTTTCAACTCAGTAATGACAACTGTTGGTTTTTTTTGCTCATTCCAGAAACCCTGATCAGTCATCCTAAGCTGTAAGTCTTCAACTTTCTTACGCTTTTCTCCAATATCAAGAAGCTTACGCAAAAGTTCAACTTCCTGTGCTAAAGCATTTATTTCCTTGCTTAAATCTTCTATCATAAAACGCAATGTTTCGAATAAAACCACAGACAAGAATTGTCAAGATAAGCCCTAACTACTCCTCTGCTCAATGAATCATTTACCCATAAGGCCTTTACTGCGTAAGGCCAGCTCTAATTCCTCTTTTTTATCAGCATACTCCAAAGCAACTTCTGTGGTAACTTTGCCTGACTCAACCAATTCAACTAAGCTCTGGTGGAATGTCCCCATGCCATATATACCCCCTTCAGAGATATATTTAGGTATTTCCCAGATCTTATTCTCCCTTATTAACCGTGAAACCGAAGGACTTAACACCATGGCTTCATAAGCCGGTATCATACCAGAGCCGTCAGCTAGAGGAAGTAAGCGCTGTGAAAGCACCCCTTTAAGAAGAAAGGAAAGCTGATCTAAAATCAAGGCGTGCTGATGAGGCGGAAAAAAATTTATTATTCTCTCAACAGTTGACGTGGCATTAACAGTATGTAATGTAGAAAAAACTAAAACCCCTGTCTCAGCTGCAGTTAAGGCAGCATGACAAGTTTCAGCGTCCCTAATGTTACCGATATAAATAACATCGGGTGAATGCAAAGCAAATTGCTTAAGAGCATCAGTATAAGAATCTACATCAACGCCTAATTCGCGTTGATTTATTATCGACATATTATCCTTAAAAGTAAATTCTATAGGTTCTTCGATAGTAAGTATATGCCTAGGGTAAGTCTCGTTTATATATTTCATCATGCTAGCTATAGTTGTTGATTTACCTGAACCGGTAATTCCTGTTAAAAGAACCATGCCTCTTCTCTCCTGAGACAAATGTTCTAATAACTCTATAGGAATATTAAGCTTATCAAAATTTGGAATATTTAGGTTAATTTTTCTTACAACAATAGCCGGAGTGCTGCGCTGAAAAAATATACCTACACGAAAGCGCCAGCAGTCCTGCTTAGGGTACTCATGGTGCCAATGTGTGAATTCTAAAGCCTTATTTTTATTAAGCTTCTCTCTTGCTTTGGCATCAGTCATCTCGTTAAGTATTTTATTCATAGCGTCTTCAGTCATCACTTCGTCATTAAGCACCTCTACCACTGTGGCGATCCTACCTCGTAAATTACCTCCAACGCGTAAAAATATATCTGTAGCGTCTTTTTCAATCATTAAATCTAAAATTTGATTATATGTCATATTGCTCCTTCCTTTTCTTTGTTTCTGCCAATAAGCAGCTTTATCCTTTAACCTTTTTTATCCTTCACATTCTACCACAGCTTTAATTTTTTTCTCCAAATTTATTAGATTGCCTTTAAGCCCCTTACCCAAAGAATAACCGCCCAATTCTTTAGAAGACCTTATAACGCGATGACAGGGTATAAAAAAAGGGTAAGGATTCTTATTCAAAGCATTAGCAACAGCTCTGTAAGCTTTAGGCTTGCCTATGCGCTGAGCTACCCATTTATAGCTTCGCACTTGACCAAGAGGTATAGTAACAACAACTTTTAATACTTTTTTCTCAAAATCAGTCATAATCCAGTCGTAAGAATTAAGGATTAAGGATTAAGTTGACCAGTTTTAAATTTATCATTCGCATAATCAATAAAATCTATTGATAAAATACTAGACAGCTAGTTTTTGCTTTTTATAAATTTTTTATTGCGGCGCAGAAGCTGATAGCTATGAGCAAAGCGATGAGCCTCATCTCTTATGCTTTGCAGTAAATGTAGGCATGGTTTATCTCTGGAAATACAAAGAGGCTCTTCTTTATCAGGAAACCAAATTTCTTCATGCTGTTTAGCTAAACCTATCAACTCAATTGAAATATCCAGATTAGTCAAAACTTCGGCTGCTCTAACAACATGCCCCTTACCTCCGTCAATCACTAATAAATCAGGAAATTCTTTTTTCTCTATAAGAATACGGGAATATCTCCTTTTAACGATTTCAGCCATCATAGCGTAATCGTCAACTCCCCTGACTCCTTTTATACGAAAGCGCCTATAATTCCTTTTATCAGCCACTCCATCTTTAAACACCACCACCGAACCAACCGCATCATAGTCACCCAAAGAAGAGACATCTATCGCCTCAATGATCAAGGGAACCCTTCCTAGGCCCAAGGCTTCTTTTAAAGATAGTATCGCGTGTTCTTTAGGCTTTCCTTTATATAAAGCTTCAATAGCAGAAATCTTGTCTCTTATTTTGGCTGCTGCCTCATACTTCTTAAGTTTCGATAAAGAAGCCATCTTTTTTTTCAACTTACCAACGAGCTTTTTCCTCTCACCTTTTAAGATCTTGCAGATATTGCTGATATTTTCCTTATATTCGTATTGAGATATTTTTTGAGCACATGGCGCCGGACACAAGCTAAGATGATAATATAGACAAGGACTTTTTAACTTACCTTTATCATAAGAAGCCGAACAGCTCCGCTTACATGAACAATAAGGAAAAACTTTTCTTATCATCTCGATCGCCGATTTGAGTGCCCCGGCATTAGGGTAAGGCCCAAAAAAAATGTTTTTATTTCTTGCTTTAAAGCGAGAAATAGAAATACGCGGGAATTTTTCTCTTGTTACTTCAATGTAAGGGTAAGATTTGCCATCACGCAGCGAAATGTTATACTTTGGTTTTCTCTCCTTGATAAGAGCAGCTTCTAAAATCAACGCCTGTTGGGGGCTATCGCAGAGAATATATTCAATATCAGCAGCCTCATCCACTAAAAGACTTGTCTTTGTTGATACTGAAGGAGAAAAATAGCTGAGAACCCGCTTTTTTAAAGAGGTAGCCTTGCCAACATATAAAACCTTACCCCTGGCGGATTTCATTACATACACACCGCAGGTATTAGGAAGGTCTTTTATTTTCTTCTTAATATCCATTGACGCACATGACAAATTTGCTTCAGGCCTATAATATAACCAAAGATAGTAAAAATAACTACTGCTATGGCTGCGACGCTTAAGGCTTTAATATACTTTTGCATTGTAAAAAAATTCCAAAGAAAATGGCTTACACCAACAACGAGCAAACTTAAAAGCAACACCTTTATGAACTGCGAAAGCGTATCCTGCCAATTAACCTTTCCCACTTTATTGATGAATATTCTATACAAAAGTAAAAAATTGATCATAGCCGCGATGCTGCTTCCTAAAGCTATGCCTCCCATTTTTAAGGGAAACATCAATATAACGCTCATGCCAATATTAATTGCCAGAGAAAGACCGGCTATCTTAGCGGGAGTAACTGTGTCCTTTATCGCATAAAAAGCATTCACAAGCAATTTTATGCCGCAAAAGAAAAACAAGCCAAAAGAATAAAAGAATAATATTGATGAAGTCATTCTAAGTGAATATGCATCAAAGTCGCCTCTCTTAAAGATAACATCTATCAAAGGGGTAGACAAAAACATGTATGTAACTATTATTGGTCAGCCTATTAATAGTGATGATAGTTCGAAAAACGGGATGGTAATCGATTTTGCCGATT
>SDBT01009768.1_pt1 | contig 15533 bp, 16 predicted proteins | sample 2277101 | NCBI WGS metagenome assembly SDBT01 (sample SAMN10404973, study PRJNA504765) | marine sediment metagenome | isolation source: marine sediment core GS10_PC15, 103 cmbsf | place: Arctic Ocean: Southern Knipovich Ridge | collected 2010 | reverse complement strand
GCGTCATTGGCGCCGGTCCTTGACGAAGTGGTAGATTACTCAGGCCTGCGGGAGGCTGCGCAGAAGCGATCAGCAAAATATACGGGCGAGCGGTTAGTCGATGAAAACCGGGACGGCTATTTCGAGGAGCGGTACCTCTACAGAGAAGGAACGATTGCGTATTGGCGATGGGAACCGAATCAAAACGGTCGAGCTGAAGCCGAGGTCACGTTCCGAGCGGGAGTGCCCGTGCATTTTATCCACAAAGAAAAACTCCATTTTTACTACAGTCAGTATCCATACTTGGAAAGAGTGGATTTAGATATGGCGGAGGATGGGCGCCGATCATACGAGATGCTTCCGTACACCCATCGTTTAGCCCTGTTTACCGACTTTTCCGTCCCCGGCCGGCTGCAAACCCCGTTTCGCTACCAGGAATCCTGGCCCGATGAGCAAGAGATCGTGTTATGGAGCACTGCAAGACTGGACTACCGGAACGGCTCCGAAACACCCATTCGGCGATACAGTTACCTGGACGGGAAGATAGTACGGGTGGAACAAGATCCCGATCAGCAGGGCGCTTTTCGCCGGCTGCTTTTTTTTCACGAAGGCCAACCGGCAAGGGGTTCCCGTGATCTGGACGGCGATGGCCGTTTTGAAATACAGGAGAAATACGCGTCCGGCAGACTGGTCTGGTTATCCTGGGATCAGGACGGCGACGGAAATAGCGAGTATGCCCAGGAGTTGGGTCCTAAGCCCGCTATGTACTGGGACTACAACGATGATGGGGTTTTCGATAGCCGTGAGTATGAGGACGGCCAGGGATACACAGTTCGTGAGTTTTCCTCTAGATTGGACGGAGAATACGATCTTAAGTCGACGTATCGGTGATTTCGGCCTCAAGCCTGCGATCAGGCCGGAATACTCAAAATCTTGTGAAAAAAGAAGATTTTGGGATATTATTGTACATTGAACCGGAAAGAGAATTCGAAAAATGAACATTAAGCTCTCGAAGAGTAGAAAGGATAGCGGCAACCTGCTTGGACGAAGTCGGGTCAGGGTGATAGCGAAACGCTATCCGGTGATTGGATTATTGCTGCTATATGCTCTGATTCTCGTTTCTTGTGCCTCGGTTGTCGAGCGGGATATCAAGGACCTCGATCGGGTCATTCTGGACGATATCGAGGGGATGATCGAACGGGGCGATCTCTTCTCGGCCTACCAGGAAATTTCGCTGCAGAAGCGCGAACCCACAAACGGGTTTACCCCGGCAGTGCTGGCTAAGTTGGAAGAAACGATACTTGAGCAGACAGTCCAGGAATTCGGGAAATTCTTGGACGAGCGGGACTATGAACAGGCCTACCGCTACTTTTGCTCTTTGCGCAGCATTCAGCGTCTCGACCTTGTGCCCGAATGGAGTGTCGGCAGAATTTTTGCAGGCATGGCCCGCAAAGCCGCGGAAGAAGAAAATATACCCCTGGCTTTCCTCTACACAGTGAAAGCGCTGTTGGCGGCAGAACAAGGGGAGTGGAACCAAGGCCAGGAAGCTCTGCAGGAGTTGGAGGATATGCTGAGCCAAGGGCTCGCCTTGGCCGTGGAGCTCGGCAACAAACAAATCGCCGATAAGATAATTGCCGCTATGGAGGAAATGGGCCTGACAATCTCACCGGCAAGCCGAATTCTCGAGGTACCGCCGGTAGAAAAAATTATTCGTGGTACGGCCACAATTTGGGTGAATCGTGGGATTAAGATAGAGAGGGGCATCGGCTATCCCGATCGGGTAATCGGAAGCGCCTTTTTTATTGACAAACGGGGTTACCTGCTGACAAATTACCATGTTATTGCCAGTGAAGTTGATCCCAAGTATGAGGGGTATTCCAGACTATACATCCGCATGTCGGATCGGGTTGATGAAAAGATACCGGCTAAAGTCATCGGTTACGATCGAATTTTTGATTTGGCTTTGATCAAAGCGGAGGTTGAACCGGAGTATGTTTTTTCGTCCGGAGAGAGCCCCGAGATGAAACCCGGAGATTCCATCATTGCCATCGGATCTCCGGCGGGACTCGAGAACACGGTTACCTCGGGCATTGTATCTGCCATGGGTAGGCGTTTTTTACAGATGGGAGATACTATTCAAGTCGATGTTCCCATCAATTACGGGAACTCAGGCGGCCCCTTACTCGATGTTAATGGCCGCCTGGTCGGCGTTGTCTTTGCCGGGATCGAACAATTTGAAGGAATAAATTTTGCAATTCCTTTCTTCTGGGTCAATAAAGCCATCCCGAGTTTGTATCGAGGCGGGGAGGTTGAGCACCCCTGGCTTGGTCTGGCCTTACACAAAGCTGAACGGGGACTGGAGGTCGTGTACACGGTTCCCGGCGAACCAGCTAATCGGGCCGGTCTTAAAATGGGTGATATTCTTATTTCTTTGAACAACCAGCTTTACTCGCGGTTGGGGCCGATCCAGGCCGCTGTCCTGGATTTGACTTTCCCCTGTCTGGTAACGTTACGGTGGATACGGGATGGTGTGGAGATGGAGGGTGTTCTGGCCTTGTCAAAGCGCCCCTTCAGCCCCATTGATTTGGCCTTGGAGCGAGATACCCGGGACAATGTTCTCTTTCCCCTTTTCGGCATACAAATCGAAAAAACAGGGAAGTACCTCTTTCAGTCGACTTACATCATCAAGCAGGTGCTGCAAGGTTCGATAGCAGATGACACCGGACTTTCTGCCAACGATCCACTGCGGGTCCAGGGGTGGAAGATAGATGAGGAGAATCGTTACGCTATTCTGCAGCTCTTCGTGAAAAAGAAAAAATCAGGATTCCTTGAGAGTGTTATCCAACTTGCCGCCTACCTGGAGACGGATGTCTTTCTTTGAACATCGTCAAGGTTGTTACGGGCCGCACAGGCCGGATCGCTTCGACCAGGCGGAACTTAAGTCACGTGTCTGAGCCTCGTGGTGCGTTCTTGAGTTTTATAAGTGTAACCTGATTCCCCCTGTCATTGTATTCCACTTTGTCGAAATAGATACGAGTCAGAAAGATCCCCCTGCCTGAATACTGAAGCAGGCTTTCCGGGTGAAGTTCCGGCAGGGATCGCCAGTCAAACCCTTCTCCCTCGTCTTTGATGCTGACTTGAAATCTGTCCGGTGTTACATTAGCGATAACGGTAATTTCCTTTTTGGCCCTATCCGCATCTTCAAGACGGGATTTTAAAAGGTCTCCAAAGGTACCATCCTCAATTGCACTGTTTTTTTCTTCCTGCGTTATGCCCAGGTTGCCATGCTCCACCGCGTTCTTAAGCATTTCTTCCAGACCGACTTTGACATTGACGGTCTCTGATTCAGTGGCAATATTGTGCAAGTGCATGGCAATTTGGTTGATGATCGGGAAAATGTCTGCATCGCCGGCTGTTAAAACGAAACGCTTGCTCTCCTCGACAAGAAAGGGAGAATATACTTTGGTAATGTCGATTTCGGATTGGTGTTTGATCAGGTGTTTGACGACTTCAACGATTTCATGGAAATTGAAGGGTTTTTTAAAATAATTAGCTGCGCCGCCCCGCAGGGCTTTGAGGAGAATGTCCTCGTTCCCGTAACCGGTCATCAGGATAACGACAGCGCTGCCGTCGATCTTTTTTATTTCATTCAGGAGGGTTAACCCATCCATCCGCGGCATCATGATGTCCGATAAAACGACTGCCGGGTGAGTTGCCTGGTACAACTCGATCGCCTTTTTGCCATCTTCGGCTTCTATTGGTTCCAGACCGGCCTTTTTCATAAATTTGACCAGCAGGGTCCGCAGTACCTGTTGGTCGTCCACAATAAGAATCTTGCTGTTACCTGCCTCTGCCACGTTGCCCATCTCCTGTGAGATCAGTATACTGCTAGCAAATATATTTTCAAGCAGCTGAATACTTAACATGAAACGAACGCATATTCGTAATTTTTGCATTATTGCTCATATCGACCACGGTAAATCAACCCTGGCCGATCGATTTATCCAACAGGCACAGATCGTCTCTGAGCGGGATTTCCAAAACCAAATGCTGGACACGATGGATATTGAGCGGGAACGGGGCATCACCATAAAATCGCAGGCTGTTTCTCTTCCGTACCAGGGGCAGGACGGGCAGCAATACCAACTTAATCTGGTCGACACGCCGGGTCACGTGGATTTTTCCTATGAAGTGTCACGGGCTCTTTCGGCCTGCGAAGGCGCTGTTTTGCTGGTCGACGCCAGCCAGGGAGTCGAGGCCCAGACTCTGGCCAATCTCTATCTAGCCCTGGAGCACGACCTGGTGATTCTCCCGGTCATCAACAAGATTGATCTGCCCGGGGCTGACATTCCTATGGTGACGAAACAGATAGAGCACGATTTGGGGCTGGAAAAAGAGATGATCCTGGAGGTTTCGGCAAAATTAGGTACCGGAATCGATGAGCTGGTGGAGGCGCTGGTGGCACAAGTCCCACCTCCTTCCGGTTTGGCGGAAGACCCTCTCCAGGCATTGATCTTCGATTCCCACTATGATCCCTACCGTGGCGTTATAGTGCATATCCGCGTCTTTTCAGGTTCTGTACAGGTTGGTCAGGAGATACGTTTCTGGTCGAACGACTCGGTGTATCAGGTGGACGAAGTAGGCCTATTTCGCCTTGGTCTGGAGAAGGCGGAAAAACTGACGGCCGGCGAAGTTGGTTACTTTATTGCCGGGATTAAAACGATTTCCGACACCCGGGTCGGAGATACTATTACAGATAATCAACGGCCCTGCCAGGGCCCCTTGCCTGGTTTTCGTGAAGTAAAACCGGTGGTTTTCTCATCCATCTATCCTGTAGATTCCAACGACTACGATGAATTGGCGACTTCCATGGAGAAGCTCCGACTCAACGACGCTTCTTTGGTCTACGAGAAGGATTCATCCGTGGCCCTGGGGTTCGGATTTCGCTGTGGTTTTCTCGGTTTACTCCATCTGGAAATAGTTCAGGAACGCCTGGAAAGGGAGTTCCTGCTCTCGATTGTGTTCACCGCCCCTTCCGTTAGGTTTCGTTTTACCCTGAAGGATAACCGGCAGGTCTACATTGACAACCCGACGGAGTATCCGGATCCGGCTCAGCTGGCAACAACGGAAGAGCCGCACATCATTGCCTCGATAATTACCCCGGCTGATTATTTAGGAAATATCATAAATCTCTGTCTCGAGAAGAGAGGGGTACAAACAAATCTGACCTATCTGGATGAAAAGCGGGTGGAGTTGATTTTTGACATGCCCCTGGCCGACGTGATCTTTGACTTCTATGACCGCTTAAAATCCCTCAGCCGGGGTTATGCTTCTTTCGATTACGAGATGGCGGATTACCGGGAAACGGACATCGTCAAATTGGAGATCTTGCTGAACGGAAAAGCTGTGGACGCCCTATCCCAGCTGGTTTTCCGTGGAAATGCTTATCAGAGAGCCCGGACGGTGTGCCGGAAGTTGAGAGAGGAAATTCCCCGGCATCAATTTAAGATACCCATCCAGGGTACCATTGGCGGTAAGATTATCGCCCGGGAAACGATCTCCGCCCTTAGAAAAGACGTGACTGCCAAGTGTTACGGTGGAGATATCTCCCGAAAGAGGAAGCTGCTGGAAAAGCAGAAGAAAGGTAAGAAACGAATGAAGATGGTCGGCGATGTGCAGCTGCCCCAGAGCGCCTTTCTATCAGTTCTTAAGAGTGAAGACAGCTGAAACCAATAGTGGTTGTCCCGCAACTGCGGGCAACCACGATTTCGGCTGTCCAAACTCAATATGTTGCTGGAAGCTTCGCTGCATGTGGCGGTGGATTTTGGTTGTTGCATATAGACAGTACAGTCCTTGAACTATGTTGCGGGACAGCCTCAATTAAGAACGGTAAACTGAAATTCGGGACCGGTAGTACCTTACCGCTGCCAGGGCGCGGGTGATCAGATTCCGGTTCAGGTCAAGCCGGGGCGTTAAATCAGGAAAGTGGAGCAGGGCGTACTCCACTTCTTTCACTATTTCCCGCAGGCTCGTTTCCTTCTCAGAGTACATCTCTGACAGATAGGATTGTATTTGTTCTTCTGCCGCGCCCAGCAGTTTTTGCTCGCTGTCAAAGAAGCTGGTAAGTTTCGTGCATGTGGGGGCAAAAACCCGTTCCCGCCCGGTGTGCTGTTTTTGTCGGGATTTTCTGTGACGACGGAGATTTTCGAATAAAACACGGCGCTCCTGCTCCGTGTACAGCGGCCTGGCCCCGGTGGGCAGGCCGGAAGCACTCAAAGTGTAAACCCGCTTTTTGCCACCGATTTTCTTTTGGAGCAGAATTGCATAGGAATGTAATACCAGGTCGCTCTGCACATATTGCCCGGATTTGTCCGGAAGTTTGAGTAAAGGACGATCGAGGATGGCACTGAAGCTTTGCAGGCCGGGTGGGCAGAACCGGCCGGAAGTGAAGTGGGCTCTGCGATTTACAGGAGCGCCGCGGGCATGGGTTTTTCCCGTCGGATAGCTGAAATCGAGTCCGGCGGTTATGACCGGCCCTGAGCTCATTTCCAGGGCGGCCTGGACTGCAGCCACCCCGACTGAACCCAGGGGCGGAAAAGGGGTGGGTAGTAAATCAAAAGCCTGCAAACGGTCGAAGAGGGCCAGGGGGTAGAAACGGGAGGAAAAAAAGTAAACCGTATCAAAGAGCCTGATAATCCGTGGGTTGGAAGTCAGATCGCAAATAAGGGGAATTTCAGGGTCGTGGTAGGGTAGAAAATCATCCAGATTCAGCACCTGTGATTCCAGCATAAAAATAAAGTCCGGTCTTATCCTTACATCCATTAAAACCGGAAGGGCGGTATCCACAGTAATCAAGAGAAACTTGTCCCGATTAGCCTTGATCCAGAGCAGATCATGCTCGAGTGAAGGCCCCGCGCCGGTGACCAGTACGGGTTGAGTCACTTTTATCCGCTCCAGATCCTGGGCGGCCGGCAGGGTTTTCAGATTTTTAAAGAGATTGCCGGCCCATAGTCTGGCCATCCCGATCAAGGTCATTTTATTCTGCCAGTAGCGTCGAATTTCCTCTTCCAGGCCACGTTCCATGATGTTATATATGTGGCGATGGGTATGGTAACCCGCGCATAGAGGCAGTATTTTTAGTCTTCGAAATCTCCATAAACCGAGGCGTCTGGCCATGTCCAGGATCTGATCGGTGTCTTCGGTCCTGACGATGAACAAGCGGGGATCTTGGGGCAACTCAGGCTTGTGTTCAAGCGCTAAAGCCATCAGCATCTGGTCAGCTTCGACGCAAAAGATATAGCAATCGTCAGGAAGGCGGGATAAAAGCTCCTTCAGGCCGTACCCCAGGCCTAAAGAGGGGACAAATATCAGTGTGTTGGGCGCCAACTGTACCCTGGCAGCTCGTTTTGAGGCCGAAGCACGCGGATCATAACCTGAGTAGAGCAGTTTTCCCCTGTACCTGATTGTGAGTCCCCGGCCTGTGTCAATCAGCTCGGGACGGTCCATTCAGGGTCTGGGAACAACGTACTGGTAAAAAACGGTGTTGAAGTTGTCCTCTAACCGATTGGGATCGATCAGCACGGTTTGCATGTCACTCTGCAGGGATTGATTGGCAATGTACTGGTAGTAGTCGTCGATGAAATCCGCTTCCTGCTCGGGGCTTTTTCTCTCATCCTCCAGGGCCAAGACGAGGACCTGGTCGTCCAGAAGAACGGGGACAGAGATCTGACCGGGAAATAAAGAGAACGCAGCTTCAAAGAACTCCCGGTTGTAGCTGGCCGAGGAAATATTAACACTTTCGTCGGTCGATCGGACCGGCGCCATAAAATAGATGCCCTGGTAGTTGAGAGGAAAGTAATCGGTGCTCAATAGAGGCAGTCCTTCCTGGAGGGCGGCCAGTAGGAAGCCGACCTCTTCCGCCCGTTCTGCAAAACTCATAGCCAACTCGAAAAAATAATCCTCGACCATTCCTTTTTCATACTTCATTACGTAGTCGGTGATAATCTGTATGGTTTCCGCTTCCAGGGAATCCGGCTCGGGTAAGGAGACATCCTCGGCTGCAGATGCCGATACTGCCTTGAGCTCCACGTCCAGCTCCAAAGCGGGCGTGTCGCAGCGGTAAATCACCCAGCCGAAACGGGTGGTCAGGACCGGAGATATTTCTCCTTCGTTGAGTCTGAAGATCTCCTCGACTGGTTCGGTGGTGTCGAAATCACCTTCCAAGTCGTAGAAATATCGCCAACCCATATCCCCGCCTTTGTCGGCAAACAGGCCCTTTGAATGCGCCCGGGCCAGTTCTTCAAAACTGCTGGTACGCTCCTCAAGTTTTTTCTTGATCTCCTGGGCTTCGTTATTGCTGGATTTTATCAGGATCCGGCTAAGCTTGATTTTTCGAAATCGATCCTTGTTTTTTTCTCCGTAGGCCCATATCTCCTTGTCCGGGTAATCGGAGAAGGCATAAGTGATAAAAGAGAGTTTTCTCTGCGTTTCGACCATCGCTTGGAAAAACTCGATTTCCGGGTTGCCGGCGTGTTGATTATTGAAGATATCCTTCAGGTACTGCTCGTGGAGGATCTGCTCTCTAAACAGTTTGCGCGTAACGAAGCGCTCGGCACTGGGAGTACGGTTGTATCGTTCTTCGCTGAACTGGCCGTCTACCATATAGGGGCCGGAGGCGATTAAAGCCCGGTCGACTCCGTCTTCGGAAACCCAAATACCGCTTTTCTCTGCTTCCGCCATGATGGCCATGTGGAGAATAGTCTGATCGAAAGCGGTGCGCCAAACCTTGTAGATCTGAACTTCTACCTCATCGTTTGCTTCGCTTCCGCTCAATCCTTCCGCTGCCAGATCTTTCTGCCGGGAGAAGTAGTTACCCGGGAAAAACTCGACAGGCTTTCCATCGTAGTAACCGAATGTGAGCGTGCCTTTTCTTCCCGCTCTTGACAAGGCCGGACCGCCGACGAAAGTAACAACGATAACGATCAGGATGATGACACTGAATCCATAAAGAAACGGGTGTCTCTTCCGCTTCTTTTCAACGGTTGTTTCTTTTCCCGCGCCTCGTTTGCGCGTAACTCGTCTCATCTCTCTGGAGGGCATGCAATATCCTTTGTGGATGAAGCCGATAAATGCTTCTTTTCGATTTTTTGGGTTTTCAACATAACATCGATCCCGGAAAAATGTCAATTGAGTTGTGTTCCTAAGAATTGCCTGCAGAGTTATGCGTGAAACCCTCTTTCCGATCATTATTTGAGAAATCCCATAACCTCCTGTCCAATGAATAATTGGTTTTCCACAATGATCATCGCTGGACAAATGTTTAGCCCAAATTGGGAATAACTCCGAATGAAACTGCCAGGATAATACCTGTTGCCAATGTGACTCTCCACTGTTTTGGCTGGACAGGTAATCATAAAGCCTTGAATATCTTAACTGGATGTATTACAATGTAAACATGGTCAGATATGAATTGACTGTCAGAAAGGCTATTAAGAAAGGAGATATTCCAAAGAACATCGTCAAAACCATTCACAATGCCTTCATATCAATAGATACAACCAAAGACCTGAATCTATTTGATATAAAGAGGATGAAAGGAAATTATAAACGTGATTACTACAGGCTTAGAAAAGGGAAATACAGGGCCATTTTTTATCTAGAAGAAGGAAACATATTTGTGATCCATATGGGAAAACGAGAGGAGGTTTATGATCTATGGGAGTAACTTCGATAAGATTCAATGAGAATGAAGAGGCTGCTTTGAATTACCTAAAGAATGTCTTTCATTATGATGCCTCGACGTTAATTAAAAAAGCTCTATGGGAAATGTATGAAGATATTAAGGATAAGGAAATAGTTAACAGGTTTGAGAAAGAGGAAGATGCAGGAAATACTTCATTCTCGACAATAACTGATTTGCTTTAGCTCGGTGTTTAACATTGTTTTGTACCTGACGACTTCTTTAGCATGGGCTTTGCGTGCGCAAATCCCGCGCCAACCCTCCCTGTGGTCAGGACGAGGGCGCAGGTGAAAACGGCGTTGAGCCTGTAGAAAAAGCCTAAATCGGTCGCTGAGAGACCAGAATTCGGGTATTTCAGCGCCTATTTTGGACTTGTCCTACAGCATCGCCCGGCGGCTGAGCTTCTTCGTAACATCGATCCCGGAAAAATGTCAATTGAATCGTGTTCCGGCGTCACTCCACAGGGGGTAGGCGGCCGGAATGGGGAAGGCTACAGTTTATCGATGATCAGTGTTCGCTTTTCTTGGTCCAGCTTGATGCTCACGGCTGTTAGTGTTTCCTTGATATCCATAGCTACCCGGCAAATCTCCACGTGGGTTCCTGGAAATATTTTGCCGTGAACAACAATTCGGGCGTCAACGTTCTTATCGAGTAATCCTATCAACTTCTTTTTTATGTTATCCATCGCCGTCGATTCCTTGACCAGTTTCTCCCGACTATCTTTGAGCGCTTCTGTCTGGTTCCTTCTCAAATCTCTTTCCATCGTTTTAAGCTTTTCCTCCAGTTCGGCAGATTTTTGATTTACCAGATTCAGTTTTCGCTCGGCTATATAATCTGTTCCGCAAAATATTGACGTTGGAGAAGAAGTCGCTTTGCCAATTTGATGGGTTTCCACTCCATTGATAGCGTGTACTTGCCCGCCGATTATCTTTCCCTTGTCACCCAGAAGAACCTTGTCCAAAGTGTATATAGTCGAATTGTATATGCTATCCGAGATGCACAGCCTCCTCCTGGACTGAATATTGCATCGGCTGATGAACTTGGCTTCTATCTCTCCTCCCACACGAACAATCCCGTCCTGCTTCCCGACAATGCCGCCTGAAACCCGCAGATCCTTGGCGGTTTTGACTTGAGTGGCATCCAGAGTCGTGTTGCAGATTACACTGGCGCCCGAGTGAATGGTAAAACCGTCCTGAACCTCTCCATCGAGAATGACATCCCCGGGGAAATCGATATTCCCTGTTCTGTAGTCGACACCGTTCTTGAGCTCGAGCACCTCGTCGATCCAGAACTCATCCTGACTAATAGCAATTCTGCCTTCACAGAGAGCGATTACCTCCTCCCCCTCGGGCTGCGTGTTTTTGCCCGCCTTAAACTGGATAACTTCTTTTGTGGTAAAGGGGATGTTCGTTCCTCTCACTGTTTTTCCCGGTTTTCCCGCCCTCGCCGGTATCAGATGGGCAATAATCTCCTTTTCATGGATAATGCGCCAGGGTGACACGTTGCGGTGGTCGATCGTCTGAGTATCCGTATTGGGTACTGGTCTTTCCGGGAAAAGATCCTTCTCGACCTTGAGGTATTCTGCTACCTCGCGTACCGGCCGTTCACCTGCAGCGATCAATAGGTTCTTTATCCTTGCCTGTTCGCTATTGACCTTGGATATCGTTTCTTCGATCAGATCCCACTTAATACCGACAGTAACCCCTTCTTGTGCCAGAAGATCCTCAATCTGATCCTTTACCAGGGGATTTCCTGAACCGATGGGAGGCCAAAAATCGGCCAAGACCTGCATTTCATCATCTGAAACCGCAATATTGCCGTGGGCATCACGGCTTTTCGAGTTGCTCATCTGCACCCCGTTTATATTTTCGAAAGAAAAAGGACAAAGTATAAGTTTTGATTACGCTCAGGCCGGCCGGTCGGGACCGGCCGCTCCTGGTTGGAGGAACGCTCGATCAAATCAGTAGCGATCCCGGCATTACTTTTTCTTGCCGGTTGAATCTGCTATGATACCTACATGTCGGTCGGTTCGAAGCTGCAGCCGAAGAACTGTGCCCCGGTGATGGAAGAGATGGCCAGGCACACACTACCCGAGGTATATGCGGGGGACGTTGAAGAGCTTACCAAGCTTATCAAGCGGTACAAGTTCTAGGAGGCGATGGTTGTTTTTGATCGCTTTGTAGGAGAACAACAATGAAGAAAACGATCAGTGTCATTTTTGTTATTTTGATTGGATTCCTATGCGCTCCAATTGCAGCACAAGATGCTGAAGATTCGACAATGGGCAAGCATAACCTTGTCATATTCATCCCAAGACATGAACCCTTCTGGGACAATGTCGTTCGCTATGCGCAATCAGTCGCTCATGACCTTGGCGAGAATCTCGAGGTAATGGATTTTGGGGATGATATCGAGGTTTTAGTCGACTCTGTTGAGACGGTTTGCCGGGAGGGAGCGGATGGTATTATTTTTCAATCTTTTCGCAACAGCGGTGAACAGGTTCTGCGGATTGCAGAGAAATATGGCACTCCAGCCTTCCTGATTAATACTGAAATCCAGAATATCGATTTTGTACCGCGGACGAAGTACCGATATTGGGTGGGTAAAATGACGCCCGATGACACCTCCGTCGGCACAACCCTGATACAACAGCTTCTGAGCCTTGCCGGTGACAAAGGAATAGAAAATCTCCACGTGCTCGGTATTGAAGGCAATCCGCAGCAGGAAGCCTCGATACAACGTCAAAAAGGACTGGAGAATTACATCAGGTATGCCCAGAACATTCAAAGCATTGAGATCGTCCAGGGTAATTGGGATCCGGATACGGCATCGATGCTTTTTAAGGAACACTATAAGCAGAATCCGGAAATAAATATTGTATGGTGCGCCAATGACAATATGGCCCTGGCTGTAGCAGATACTGTCGAACAGATGGGTTTGAAAGGAAAGGTATTAATTGGGGGCATTGACTGGGACCCCCGGGCTCTTCGAGCAATCGGCGAAGGGAACTCACTCGAAAGGCGACAATGGTGAGTATGTCAGATATTGTCCCCGTTCGACAGATCGCCTCTCACATATATAATCTTCGCGGTCAGCGGGTCATGCTCGACCGCGATCTGGCCGAGCTCTACGGCGTTGAGACACGGAATCTGAAGCGGCAAGTAAACCGGCATAGAGATCGGTCTCCAGAAGGTTTCAAGAGGAGATCAATGACTTGAATTTTCAAATTGGCACTTCAAGTTGGGGAGGTGCTCGATACTTTACCTATGCCTTCACCCGCGACGGAATACTGATGTTGCAGCAATCGATCTCCCCACTCCGGTAGTTCTTCCGATAGGTTTTGAGGTAGATCTAGAGGCATACCCAGTTCATCCCGAGCCAATGACTCACATAGATGACAGCGTTCGTGTGTATTGTTATACTATAGCCATGAGTTCAGTTGACCGACTTTTTGAAGAAGCTGTACAACTACCCGAGGATCAAAGGCTCACACTCGTATACCGACTTCTCGCTTCAAGTGAACCGCCAGTCACGGAAGCGTCTGAGCAGGCGTGGGATGTGGCTATTAGGGAACGGATTCAACGCTACGACCAAGGCAAAGTCCGTTCTCGTCCGGCAGGTGATGTGTTCTCAGGCCTAGACCGAAAACTCAAAAAATGACGGTCGAATTCCTGGAGGAGGCCGAGCAGGAGCTGACCGAAGCGGCTTTGTGGTACGAGGCGAAGGAGCTGGGGCTGGGCAGCCGGTTTCGGGACGAAGTGGCACACATTGTCAGCCGGATTGCCGAAGACTCGATTCTGTGGAGAGAACGAGAAGGCGGCTACCGCCGAGTCAACTGTCCGGTATTTCCGTATTTCGTCGCATACATCATTCGCGGACAGAAAGTTATTGTAGCTGCAGTGGGCCATGGGCATCGTAAACCGACCTGATGGTGAATGACTATAACAAGGAATAAAAGATGAAGCGTCATTGGCGCTTGCTATAAACTGAAAGGTAAATTTTGAATGGATACCTGAGATTACTCAGCAATCTTCCCTTCATCGGGCTCAAGAAACCAGTTTCTTCTTGTAATCTCTTTTTTAGCCGATTGGTAATTACTGAAATCCAAATGGGAAAACCTAAGTGCCCGGAAAAACATTCTCACCAGGGGATCGGGCCGGCTTTTACGGGAAAGGGCCCTTAACGCTAATAAATAATCTTCCCTATAGACAGTAGGAATAATAATGCTGGAAAAACCGGCTGACAGAAGTTCACGATTTAAGATAATGCGGCATGTTCTTCCATTTCCATCCGAAAAAGGATGAATCTCGGAAACAACAAAACTCAAAAATATACCCCTGGCAATGGGATGAGATATCGTCTCTGAAAGTTCAAAAGCCCTCTTCAAAGTCCCCTCTACGTAATCAGGATGAACAAATAGAGTATTGCCCGCCCTGTTTTCTTGTGATTTAAACTCGCCAGGCCGCTTATCAAGTCTTGTAGGGATAACCGTCTTGTTTATAAGGCGCAGATTATTTATAAAATCTGGAAAAGAGTGCGAGGAAGAGGTCATAAAAGATTTATTGGAAATGATATCAAAGGTTCCGGAAATATCATGAGAATCATTGGCTCTGTTTTCTATCTCTTTTTTATCAAAAATTATCTGTTCAGCTTCCTCTATCAGGAACTCGGTACCCTCTATGTAGTTTGAGAAGTAGCTTTCAAAAAAAGCCTTGTTCTCGAAGTGCTCACTATTGTCAAGATTTTTTTCCGAACTGTCGGAATAGTAGACAGTCTCTAAATGATTTGCCAACGACAAAAAGAGTTCAACCCTTGTGTTATCTACAGGAAGCCCGGCGGCCCTTTGTATGGAACGTATCCCATGCAGTTCCGCGTCTTTTGATCCAAGAAGAGTCCCGATAATCCTGTCCAGCCGTTTGTAGGGGCCGGGCATGTTAAGCTCTTCAGCTATTTTTTTGGCGTTGTCTCTGAAAGTGTTCAGAACCTCTTCCCCCGACTGGGTCATCATGTTCTCAAGTCTGTCCTCCAGCTCGCCTAGTGACATATATCTGTCGTCGCTCACTTGGACTTTAGAACTGATAAGAGAATCCAGAAAGGCCCTTTCAAGACTTGCCGTCGGCGCCCCCATCAGCGCGTTTCGATTTGAAACGCTTTCAGGCGTTCCCCTTATAAGTTTAAACGTAACGCCCCCGATTTCAACAGTTTTTGACTGTCTGGATATAAGGTAGATATACCCCTGAGGGCTAGGCTTGAATTCGATGGCGCTCCTGTAGCTGATCACGCTGCTTTTAAAGGCATGGGTGACAATTAAGGGCCATTGAAGCCCCATGATCCTCTCAAGTTCCCTATCATCTTCAATGCTTGTGTACACCCCGGTATAAATTTTTCTGATCTTTCCTTCGGAAGATAGTTTTCTTCTTTGAGAATCTGACCCGAAATAAAACTCATTCATTCCGTAACATTCCCCCATTTACGCACAAAAACCGTATTTTAAATCTATTATAACACAAATACTGCATTATATTTATGAAAAATCAAAAAAACTGCTTTTAATCAATGAAGTTAAGCTTTTTCGGGAGGCGCCTTGAACGAATCGGATGGGGCAGTCCGGTGAGGACAGACGGCACGTCCTGTGCCGCCTTTACAATAAGCCCAAAAAACAGCATGGAAGCTGTTTTTTGGGGCGTCAGGGGGGGGGCGACCGGAGAAATCAGGAGGAGATAATCGCTGCGGGTGAGATATAGGTAATGAGATAGATTCATCAGATTCGTTTTTATGATTGGATTACGTCTTCACCGGATTGCCGTGATTCTTT
>SDBT01009767.1_pt1 | contig 15534 bp, 30 predicted proteins | sample 2277101 | NCBI WGS metagenome assembly SDBT01 (sample SAMN10404973, study PRJNA504765) | marine sediment metagenome | isolation source: marine sediment core GS10_PC15, 103 cmbsf | place: Arctic Ocean: Southern Knipovich Ridge | collected 2010 | reverse complement strand
ATTCTTAATCGTGAACTGCATATTTAGTTTGGTGTTATTTTTGGGGCTATTTATGATACAATTTTTTGCTAATATTTTTAGCAAGGATTTTTACCAGAAAAATGGTGTTATTTTTTTGATTGATTTTTTGATGCAAAAAAGGTGAAAAAATTTTAGGATATTCGGAATGAATTTTGTAGCTTTAATAAACTAAATAAAAAATTATGAATTCTCATTATAAAAAAGTACATCCAATAACCATATTAAAATTATTAATTAAAGATTCAAATATATGGTTACAAAATCAAAGTGCATTTAATTTAACACAGTGTTATTATAAATATACAAAAAATCCATACAATATGAATATACTTAATTTTCATTGTTTATGTATTCATTTTGCAAATAAATTTCCAACTAAAAAGAAATATTTTTTAAATAAAAAAACAGAGGTATTAAATTCAATAAATTATCATCCAATAAAAAATAATAAATAATCATGAAAAAAATTGCAAAAAAATTCAGAAAACATTTAATTAAGTGTTGGGACAATTACGAAACTGGGGAAATTAAGCCGAAAGAATATGCAAGTTTTTTGGTTACAATAGCAAAATTTGCAGACAAACATAATTTAATATTATTATGTATCAGGAAATTTTATAATGATCGTGTTGGCAATATATCTTTTTCAAGTAATAATTTATCTATCATTGCAACCGCTTCAAATATTGACAATAAAGGATTAATTCAAGGTAGAATATATTATCAATTTGTTTACATAAAAATATAATGGAATATAATATTAAATTAACCGAAATAATTTTAATAATTTGTTTAATTATTATTTACATATTAGTAGTAATAAGCTTATGTAAAAGATTAAACAAAATAAATTCTATTCAAAAAGAAATAGATTATTATGAAATTTTAATAAAACAAGAAAATGAAAAAATTAGCTAAAAAACTCGAAAAATTAATTAATAAAAATTCATTAACTTTAAAAAGTGATGAATGGATTTTATTAAAAGCGGTTGCAAATTTCTGTGAAAAAAACAATTTAATATTATTAAGAATTAATAAACATTCTTATAATCAAATTGTTGGTAAGGTTATTTATAATGATAACAAAATAGAATTAAATGTATTAATTGATGCAACGGGATTTACTTTTTATGTATTTGTATTATGTAATAAAAATTATTATGTAAGTCCTTTTCAGGATTAAGGCACCCAGCGTTTAACCCTAAAAACTGAATTAAGGGTTTTACATTTTTTGCGTAAATTCTTAATATTAATTACAGCATCATTTATTTGACAAAAAGAAAGATCAGGATTTTTTAAATAATCCTGACCTTTTAATATACGGTGTATAATTGATTCAAAAAAGGTTGTATCTTTAGGTAATAATGTAGGCTTTTTATATTTAGCCATTTTTAGTTAGCTTTCGTAACGATATCATACCACCATTCGGTGCCTGTAGACATACAATGAATCATTCTTGCATTACTGGAATCAAATATTACAGCTTTAAAACCGACACCCCTTGACGCCGGTGTCCCCAAAATTGCGTCAATTTCTGCGACAGTTGCCACGACTGAAAATGTACCTGTAAAGTAAGAATCGGAATAATTTTTGTCTACTAATGATCTTGATGTATAATCACTTTGGTAATCCGCATCATATTCAATTCCTGCTTGTGACCCACCGGATCGAAGGTCTATAAATTCACATTGTCCGGACACGGTATTAAAATCCAATTGTCCCAAATCTTTTGCCGAAAAAACTGAGGAACCATCACTAATAGAAACTGAAAAGCCTGACCCGTCTGTACTATCTATCATCATTGAAATACTTCCACCGGCTGCAGGCCCGTTATCAAACAAAAAACGTTTAGGAGAATCACTATCAATCATTCCCCAATTTCCCTGTGGTATTGTTGCCCGAACTCCATTATCAACTTGATAATCATTCGTGAGAGACCAAAAACGATCATCAACAAATTGTTTAGTTACCAAACTTCTATCATCAAAATTTGCCTCATAATCACCGGCATATTTAATACCATCATTAGCAGTTGAGTTATCGGTTACAATTATATTACCTTCTGCTAAGTTTTGAATAGATAAGTTACCACTACCATTATTAATAAGGTTAAAATCTTCTGTTACGTTAGTACTTACACCAATTGTTAAATTACCTGTTGCCCCTTGTTTTTCAAGACTCATATCACCATCACCAACGTGTAATAAATCATATGTTGTACTAGTGGCACCTGTTTGAATTAATATTTTACCAGTACCTACCGCATCATTTTGCGTGAGTGTTAAATCACCTTTAACAGTAAAATCTAAATTATCATTTGCTGTTACAAGTCTATTACCACTAATTGAAAAATCACTTTTTGTACGCCAAAAATTAGTAGAATCTAATGATGAACCAATCAAACCGTTTACATATTCTATATCCGGTATAATTCTATTATATATATTAGCATTCCAAACTGAGATAGTATCCCAATTCGAATTATAATTAGAGGAATAACGCATGTAATTGAATTGTGTGTTATTTAAATCACCTACTAATATTGTTCCGTTTGGCCTTAGGTCGATTGAGCTTTCATAATCAAAAGAATTAAATTCACCTGAACGAATTTTTAAGGAACCAAGTAAACCTCCATAGTCACCACCAGTTTCGTTATCATCTAAATCAATATTTTGAAAAGTGCCAGCATCTTCATTTTGAACTCCAAGTATAGCAGCATTAAAACGTAAATCAAAACTCATTGATCTACTATCAGTATTACTGTTATTAAGTAACCTATAATTTATTCCGTCGTCTAGTTCTAATGTAATATCTGAATGTATACTTCCACCCATATTAATACTATCACCTACAATATTTATTCCGGCACCATCTGTCAGTATATCGGCTAATGGAGGAATCATATCTTCAATCCACTCATGTAATAGAGTGTCATTAACCTCTATTGATGGATAGGTACCGGAATAGTTATAAGGTAGTTGTAAAATTCCTGTTATTCCACCCTGTTCTGTAGTGCGTGCTCTAACAGTATCCATAGAAATACGTCTTGCATTAAAATTTAATTGAGCGTTTACAGGAGTTGAAAACATAAAAACAATTGAAGCAACAAAAAAGAAAATAATACATTTAACAATTTTAGGTTTGTCGCCTAGTTTTATATTAGGTAAGTTTTTTGGTGTTTTAATACTCACATTTGGGTCACGTGATACAAAGAGCAATAGAGCGGCTGAAAACCTTATTATTTTTGTCCATGTATCAGGAAGGTCTATTTCAGCCTGCATAAGTAAATCGGGTAATATTATCAACATACCCATAATTGTAGTTAACCATTGTTTTTTAAAATTCATAATTTTATTTTTTAGGTTTAATTATATGATTATTGTTTTTATTTAAGAAACGTTCGTTTTTTACTTTATAAATTAAGTAGATAATTGTCAATATAAGAATGTTAAATTGACAAATATAAACCAGTACCGGAAAAGAATTTTTTATAAATTCAATTATTTCCACAAAAGAAATACTTAAAAAGCTAATCAATAAAACTTTTAAATGATTCATTAATTATTTTATTTGTCCTTTATTTGATTTTAATGAAGCAATTTCTTTTTTTAAATCCTTTATAATACCGGACAACTGACCAAATTTTGAAATTTCTTTTTCATGATCAATGACTAAATTATCAAGTCTTATTACATCAACATTTTTTGAATTGATTTCGCTATTCAATGACACAATTTGTTTTTCTCTATCACAAACAACGTCAGCTAATTGTGAAATTTCATCATTTTTTATATTAATTAATCCTTTAAGATCATTAATTTGAATTTTTTGTTCATCAACTAATTGATTATATTCAATTTGTTTTTGAACATCTTCTTTAACAATTAATACTTGTTTTTCGTTAAAAATTTCTATTGGTTCACCAGCACGCTTCATAGCATTTAATCTATGTTGAGAAAAAATAAGGCTTTTAGTACCTTTAATTTCGATTTCATTTTTAGCCTTATTAAATACTTTATTTTGTATAATAACAGGTTTAAAATCATCATCAATTAATAAGTAAGTTGGTAAACTATTATTTTTTTTAGGTTTTTGCTGTAATACTTTCATGATAAATAATTAAGTAAATTTAGTATTAATTTTTGATAGTGCTATTAAATATGAATATTGTCGGTCAGGGTTATTAGAATACCATTTTGCAGGGTTTTTATAATAGTTTAAAAATCCAGCTAGGGTAAACATAGCAGCTTTTAAAGTTGGAAATTCTAAAAAATATTTTTCACCACCACCTTCGCCTAATAATCCTTTATGTTCAATAAATATTTTAGTTCCAATTGGTTTAAATTGTGGGTATTCTTTCCAAAAAATATTATGTATTGTAAACCAGCCAAATGGGTATGAATTACCGAAGGACATCATACCAGCTGAATAAGTTTTTAAAAATTGCTCTGATGTCATGTGAGCAGTTTCTAACCTATATATTTGCTCGACTTGGTTAGCAATATCATAACCATAAATTTTTTTAATTTCTTTTATATTTTTTTCAAAGATAGTTATTGAAAATTTAGGTTTAAAAAGCATATAAAAAACAAAACCAACAATCAACAAAATAATTATTTTAATATCCATGATTAAACTGTAAAAGGTTTTGTTTTAATAATTTCCCACAAATATGATCTTTCTTTATTATTCATTTTTGAATTTATATCATGTAACAAATCTTTTTGATAAGTGTCAGCATATTTATCAGCTATTTGCGAAATTTGAATCTGTGATGTTATTTCCCTAAATACGTTATAAATTGTCGCTTCATCATCATTAAAAAAACCCCATGCTTTTTTAATTGTGTCAGCCCAATTTTGGGCTGTTGAATCTGGCACATTATATGCGTAACTTTGTTCACGTTTTTTATATGTGTCAGGATCAAAAATATGTTGATTTTCAGTTAGTGCAATTATATTTTCATCAACTTTCCTATCAAGTGCTTTAACTACTTTTGATCGTATTAATCCTAAACGTTTAAACATTAGGTAAGCGCCAACCAAAATAACAAAGCCCAATACAATATTTAAATTTATATCTTTCATTGCAATTAATTTAACTACGTGATATCAACCGATTTACAGCGTTTGATTTTCGTTTATGTTGTTTAGCACTTAATATAATTACTGATGCACTGGCAACCTGTGAAGGATTAAACCCATAATCTAACATCATATTTTCACTCAATAAATCGGCATTAGTTTCGGTACTATATTTAGCGTGTGCAAATTCATGAAACAAAATGAAAAATAAAACAGGTAAAGAATATCGTAACAATGAAGAATCAAAAAGTATTAATTTTTCATTCCAAAATATTGTTGCTTTATTTTTATTAGTTCCAAATTCCATTTTAAAATCATTTGGATACGTTCTAAAACGTTGGGGAAATGGTAAAATGTTTTTGCTGAATAAAACAGGATACATAAGTTTATGAAATACACCTACTTTTATTTCATAATTACCTTTAGGTAAATTAAACTTTGATCTGTGATCTACAGGAATAGAGGTATTATTATAAAATTCCATTCCTCTATAATCATGAATAATAATAGGTGTATTTTTTTCATCAATTGAAAATCCTGATTTTTTAGCTAATTCAAGGTTAATCATTACTTTTTCATAATAATAGCCAACACTAACATAAAAGCAACTATACCACCAATAACCCACATCCACTTATTATCAAATAGTATTTTTTCACCCAGTTTTTTGGCCGCACCGGCTTTCACTTGTTTGGTAACTTCATATTCAACCTTTTCGGTACCACCTACCACAATATTTTGAAGTTGTGTAAGTTCGGCACCTTGTTCTTTTTTAGCTCTTAACGCGTTGATATAAGAAATAATACCGGAAATAATAGCGTTTGCGGCATCATCTGCGTTATCCGTGTGGTAATCAAAATAATGAACCTCCGGTAAATCATTAGAACCTCCAAAATTATTTGCCGCATTTTTTCTTACAATTTCGTTATAAAATTGTGAAGATAAAACCCTTATATCATTTGAAGGTGGTATTCCTTTAGCTCGTAATCCTTTTTTCATGGTAGGAATCAAAGGGAAAAGCACATCATATGCAGGGGAAACAATCGTCGTTTTAGGTGCAATAGGTGACAATTTTCTAAGTGTAATACCAAGAGTTTGTTTTACTACCTGACCTCCCATACCACCAAGTAATTCAACTTTTGTCATAGTTGGTAACGGCGGAGTTGCCTTAGTTAATTCCTCATTAATTTTTTGAACCAAATGATTAACTATTGATGTTCTACTTTTTCCGATTATATTATTATGCATAAACCGCTCTTTAGTTTTCTTTTGTCTAAAAGGAAGTTTACCAATATACATTTTTGCCAGTTGTTCACCGGTCATAGAATTATTCTTTACCAAAGTGTTAAGCATTTGGTACCATACACCTGCTTTTTCCCTAGCTTGTGCTTGTGTTGTTTTTTTACCTTCTTTTATAATACTCTGAATTTTGCGACCTAACGCAACGCCACCCGTGACAAAAGCACCAATTGCATTGTCTTGAATACTTTTTGGATCAAAAGGAACGTTATGCGGACTAATTACATTTTGTGACATAATTTTATGGTTTTTTATAGTTGAAATTCAATGACATTAAATCAGAATCATAAAGCATATAAAAATATATTCCTGAAAAGTTAAATATTTTATATGAAAATGTCATATCTATTAAATTACTTTGTTGTGTTTCAGGTGGTCTATATAAATAAGGTTCTATAAAGTCTCTTTTATAATCACCTGTCATATTATAATTAACTAGCTGCCATGATTCACCGAATTGAGCATCATTATCAGTAGTAAATTTAATAAGCTCGACATTTAAACCTTGTACAATAGGGTTTTTTAATATAGAGGAATATGCCCTTTGTTGAGCTGAAATTATAACCCATATAAAAAATGTAGGAAATGATGCCGAATCAGAATATAAAAAATATAAATCACCTGTTGTAAGTTTATTTTTTATATTATTAGTCCCTGAAAAACTTAACAAATCAAATGTATTACCTACAGTATCATTTAGTATATATACTAAATCATTTATAGGTGGTGTTAATCTATTGCCTATACTGTAACCACCGGCACGGTCAAATTCTCCAAATAAATAAACAGGTAATTTTTGTTGATATTGTACAGGAATTGAAGTATTAGAGATTATTTTGCCGTCGGTATCTGTAACAAATTTACTTACAGTAATTGAAAATGATTCATTTACACCGGCCTCTAATTCACGAATTTTTGATTTATTATAAGCATCTAATTTTCGTAAATTTGAAAGTTTATTATCGTAACCCATTTTTTAGAAATAAAAATGTGAAAAAAAAAGCCCAACAATTAGCTAAACTAATGCAAGGCTTTTACTAATCAATTAATTAACCTAAACCACACAACTTTATTGCGACAACTTTCTAACCTGTGGTGAATAAAGGGTTATTGAGGAATTAATATTGTCAAAATCGTTAAATAATCCCCAAATTAAATGCTTGTCAACCGATCCCCATTTTTCCACTATTGGAACATCTACAATTCCATCTTGGAACTGTTCTGGTTTTTTGTAGTCATTTGGTGTAAGTGAATCTTTTTCAAATTTACCAAATACAGACAATTTACCAAACAACCATTGATTTGCATATTGTGCTTGTTTTGTTTTGTCAACTAAAACATAGCGAGCTCCATTTAATTGAAAACGGTCACTTGCAATAGCTCCCAATATAGAACCATATGCAACTTCTGAACACCTTAATATATTTAGTGCTAAAGTGGTGGTACCTGTTCCGGGCAAAGCACTAGTGAATGGTATCACTAAATCACCGGTTTGAAGTTCTGCTAAAACGGTTGCATCAAATGCGAGTGCTGTAAATTCATCTCTACCAACTACTCCTGCAATGCCATACGCCCAATTAGTATTTAAAGGAAATTCACCTTGTACATTTCTAAAACCTGATTGGTAATCAGAGTTACCAAAAATGAAAAAAGGAAGTGAATTTTTTAAAGCCGCATTTAATGAGGCGGCAGCGATAGCTGTATATGAACCCGTATTTAATGTAAAATAACGTGTTAGTAATTTTATATTAAATGTAGCTGCAAAAATTGGATTTCCTTTTATCCTATTTGCTTCACTTTCTGGGTTCGCCACATCGGCATAATCAGGATCTCGATAATCAAATGCATCTGCTTTTTGATTTATCGCGTTCATAAAGTTTTGCGTTCCTTTTTTCATTATGCGGCTACTTTATATTCATCTAAAGTATCTTCAAGGTTGTAATTTTCCAATGAAGATTTAATTACCAAGTTCTTTACGAACATTTCCCAGACAGCTAATGCGATAATCACGGTTATAACTGTAGTTAATACATGTTTTGTGTTCATGATTTTTTGGTTTAATTACATATTTAAATAATGTTAATTTCAATACTCATAATACAAAAAAATACTGTTAAAGTCAAGTAAAATTTAGTATAATTTATATTGATATTCTTCATAAGGATTTTTCGATTTTTGCACATATTCAACCACTTTACTAAGATCAGAATCACCAAATTTTTGATCTATCAATTTGGGTGAATCTTTTGTTTTATGTACAATCACATAGTTTGTAAGGTCGTAAACATACCGAGGCACGGTACGCAATGAATGAAAGTTCATTATGATAATATTATTGGTGTGTCTTTTACGCACTAAAACCTCCTGTAATTGTTCGCTCATTCCTTTGTTATTAAAAAATATAGTAGCTTCTTCACAAATTATCACAGTATTTATACAAGCAACCGCTAAGGCTAAAAAATCATTCGCATGTAAATATCCTTTATCATGATATTCTGAGTACTCATTATTGATATCGTGAATCAACAAATTTGTATCCATCGGTAAACGTTTTAAAAACCGCATTGTATAAGTCGTTTTTCCGGTACCGGTACCACCTACATTTATAAAACAAGTTCCTCCGCTCATTTTTTTATCATTTTTGCATCCATAAATTTCATCCCATATATACTAATAAATGACACAATTAAAATAAAAATTGGATCGGCTTTTAATTGTAATTCCTTCATTACCTCGTCCGCAATAGGTTCTAATTCATTTTTTTGTGTCTGAGTTAACTTCAAATCTGTCTGACTCATTTTTTCACCTGTTAAGGCATTATTAACGGAAGTCATTGCCATAGGCAAAACTAAATCCAATAAGGTTATAAATAATAAACCCGTTATTATTTCACCGGAAATAACTAATTTTTTTACTTTTTTAGCTCTTACTTTCCGTGCTGTTTTTAGTGGTTGTGATGAATCAATTAACGGTACTTCTTTTTGAGTATAACCAGTTAATAAGGTATCAATTTCATTTGATACATTTTTTTGTGAAGGTAACTCAAATTCTGTAGTATCCACTTTGTTAATATCTATTTCATTGATATTAATTTCTTCTATTAATGGGGTTTTTTTAGTCATGATTTTGAGCTTTTATTTATTAAATAAATAATTATAATTACTACCACTAAACCAACCAATCCCCAAACCCATGAATTTTGATTAGTTTTGATTGATTTTTTTTCAGGTTTATCTACCTTCATTATTGGTTCAACCTGTTCGTCAATTAATACTAGTTTTGTTTTTAAAGTTTTCATAATATTTGTTTTGTATGATCCGATAAGTACATTATCATTAACTGTTTTTCATCAACAATACCAACCGTAAAACCATCTATTGTATTCTCAGTTTTATTTTGTGTGTCTAAATACATTTTGATTACTGATTCTATGTTTTTTGAATCTTCATAATCTATGATATGTTTTTTTAAATTAATATCAACAATTCTAAACTTTAAACAGCTTAGTTTTTTATGATAAATTAATTCAAAGTCTTTTATCTTAACTTTTAGTTGTCTTTCAATTTCCCTTTTTAACATGTTTAATTTGGATAAAGGGGACAACATATTTAATAAAGCTTCCATGATACTATGTTTTAGCTTTAGTTTTTACGTAAATATCTAACGATTGTAAACATACACTGATACCTGCAAATATAAATAAAAAATGTTCTGGTCGAAATTTAAATTTATTTTGCTTTCTTCTTTCGAGGTCGTCTAATTCACTTTGGATACCTTCTATTTTCCATTCAAATGATGAAAGTTTATCATTGATTTCATTTTCACCACTTAGTTGCTTAAATTTTTTTGTTTTCATGATTAATTAATTTAGTTATCTAAAATTATTGGTAAAGTTTCACCGTTCGGTAATACAATTCTTTTACTGTAAACATCACTTATTTGTTTGTGTCTTGGTACCTCAACACCTGATTCAACACCACGCCTCAAAGCTTCTTTAGTTTTTAATAAACTGAAATATTCAAAATAATTTGGTCTTGTTTCTTTTGCGTTTTTTGGTACCCCTTTTAACGCACGTTCAGCTTTATTTTTTTCTATATAATTATAATCTTTTAAACCCCTTACATTTGTTATTATTTTAGGGTCGGTAGACCAACCACCTAAAACCGGTGTATTGCTTAAAGTTAATTTTGGTTTGGTAATCATTGACTTTTCACAAAAAATTGAGTCAGTATCCATATATACAGGAATATTATCTTTGTTTTTAATGACATGTTTTAATAAAATAATCCTTGCATATGATGTAATATAAGACGAAAAACTAGGTATTGAATATGATAACGGTCTTGGATTATCGGTTTTTTCTCTTAAAAAAGCATCATTTCTATCCATTGAAAATGATTGTAATTCTAAGAATAAATTTTTACGTTTTGATTCATCAATAATGTCCAAACAATCAAATACATCATGTAAATATGTAAATTGTTCTTTTATTCTGGCTGACAATTTTCCATATAAAGAATTAAGATATATTTTTAATCTATAGATTTCAAAATCATGTGTAGTATTATATCTTAAAGAATATAAAGTATCTACAAATGATTTAAATATTGATTCCATTGGATCACTATAAACAAATTCATTTATTTCTAAAATTTCAATAATACCGACTTGAATACCGTACCTTAATTCATTGAAATTAAACCAACCTTTAAAAATTCCTATAGGAAAAGTTAATTTTCCGTCAAGTTTATATGGAAGGTAACCTATCCATGATTTTTTATGATTTAAACGAACAAAACAACAACCTTCATAATTGAATAAAACTTTATTAAAAATATTTAATTCGTTTTGGTTAGATTTTTTAACTGTTATATGGTGTAAATTTCTTGGATTTGGAAAAGTACCCTCTTTCATTACAAAAGGATACATAGAGTTCACATCCTCACCACGGGCAAAAGTTTCTCCCATTTTTAAACATTCATTTCGACCTCCATAATAAGAGTTATAAAACATCCTTGTTTTTTCTGGATTATGACTTATATTAAACGGTAAATGATACCGCCTGAAATATGCAAGGGATAAACTTGCCTGTGTTATACAGATTTGACCGGAAAAATCGAAGGCATGAAATAAAGCTTCAAAAATTATTTCGCAATCTCTAGTACAATAAATAATATCTTTAGCTGTTACTTTTATCTTTTTTGAACCTGTTTTATACTTAACATTTAAATCTAATTTAGGAAGGTTTAACATTTTACCTAGTTTTTCCACTGACGTTTTAGGGAAAATATTACCGGAATCTGCAAATAAACAATTTCCATTTGTAGCACATATAAATTTTCCGTTAAAAATTGCTTTAGGATCAAAAGCATAAATGTTATCATAAATTACCCCTAAATCATATTCAGCATTATGAGCAAAAACTTTTTTATCTTTGTACATTGGTTTTAAAAATTCCTTTTTAAAATCATCTACAGTATATATAACATTTTTATAATTATAACCGTAAACAACACCAAAAATAAAAGCATCTGATTTACCCCTTAAACCACGTGTTTCAGTATCAAAAACAAAAAAATCTAACTTTAATTTCTTTGCAGGCTTTAACCGGTATAAAATAGAATTTGCCATGTTTATAAATCAACTGGTTTTACTTCACCCGTACCAAGTATATAAACTAATTGCATTTGATGTAACCTGATAGGTGACTTAGGTATATCATACTGTTTGCCTTCGAAATGATCTTTTCTGTATGTTTCAGAATGAAACTCATTTATGGAATTTTCAATAAATTTTTTTAAATTGGTTGCACTCATTAATTCATTTTCCGGTGAAACAAACGTATTAAAATAATATTTATCAGCTTCAATTCTTTGTTTTGCTTTCCTCCTAATACTTGAAGCTGAATAACCCCCTTGAAATTTTAATACAATTCTTTTAACATTCGCAATACCCTTTTTATATAAAGGACGTACTAATGATTTGTATAACTTTGAGGATGATTTTAATGATTGAACGGATTTTAATTTATTGTCTTCTTTTGTATGCCTAAAACGTAGTGTTTTTATAACCCTTGGTAAAGTTTGTTTTTTATTAAGTTCTTTTGCCATTGAAATAAAAAAAGCTGTATATACAATATACAACTTTTTCGTTTAAAAAACTACCAACCAACACCGTTTAATTTTATTCGGGTTCAGAATTTTCAACCTCTAACAGTTCAACCTTAAATAAATTGTAAGGTCTACCAGTGGCTTTTATAACCGTTTTTCCATTGAAAGTAATTCGAACTAAATCCTTTTCAGATTTAACACTTTTACCACTTTCATATTCTTCTGTGAAAGCTTTGTTTATGGCATCCGCATTAGTTACCATTACTTCTTCACCGGTGGTATGGTCTAACATTACAAAACCAATTACTTTAGTTTCTACTTCACCAGTTTCTTTGTCGGTAATTTTTGCACTTCTGTCATACAAATATTGACCGGTAAAATGTTTGTCAGCTTCAAAATCATGAAATTGTGCCGAACTGGCTAAAATCTTTTTGACTTTTACCTTTGCGGTTTTTTCATCAGCTTTTTGAGCTGCAATAATTTCGGCCTCTGTAGGTGGTGTGTTTTTAGAATCACCTTCATTTTTTTCGATAGGAATTTTACTTCCTTTTTCTTTTTTTGTTGTCATTGTAATTTAGATTTAATTTTTGATAAGAAAAAACCAGTTCAATTATTGAACTGGTTAAAATACAAAATTGATGCTGTTAACCTTTTACATTCTGTTCAACAGCTTTCGACTTAATTGTGTCAATTGTTCGTCCTACTTCAAACAAATTAGCAGGATCCCGATAATTTGCCTCAACACTAGTGTACTCACCGATGATTTTGGCTTTTTCCACTAATGTTACGTTGTGTAATTCACATGCTAATTTTAACTTCCCTACGTCAGGACTTAAAACCTTAAGCTTTACTTTTGCCATAATAGACTAATTTAGATTAATTGAATAATAAAATGGATTTGAATTATTGGTCAACTGACCAAGTATGTATGAAGCTATAACCATACCACAAACACCATAATTTTTTTGAATATCCTCAAGGATAGAAGACACACTAAGAGAATCTATGTAATTTTCACAAATTTCAATAATCTCTTTTGTGGTTTTATCATCAATAGACATTGTTGCATTTAGCGTTTTTGCAGTATGGTTAAATCTTTCAATCATGTAATGAAGTTACAATTTAATAGTTTAAAAACCTAATTTGAGTCTAAAAAAGGATAGATTTTTTTGAATACTTCTAAAGGTATATTTAATGGAATAAATTCTTTTTTGAAATATTTTGTTATCTCAGTTGAAATATAATACCACATTTTTTCACATCCGGAAATTGATAAATGATTATTGACTTTCGATGTTAAAAAATTAATAAACGATTTTTCAAGGAAAATTAAAGCCGACCTTTTTTGTTCTTCCAGTATCCTATTATTGTGAAAACTTAGTTTCACTAATTTTAGGGTTTCTATGCAGTGAGTTGATAACATTTCTTTTAGCTTTTAAAATTTGATTTAATTCTTTAAAATAATCAATGGTGTATTGAAGCTTGTACATTTCTTCTTTTTTTACTTCAAGCGAAATCGCTTTTGAAAATCTAAATTCATCCATGATGATAGATGAATCTAAAATTATCCTATCAATCCTGTTTTCTAAATGAATAGGGTTTTTTGATTCTAAAATAAACTTTGAGTTTATTAATGAAATCTCTTTGAGTTTTTGAACTTTAGTTTGTTTCATTTTTTATTAGCTAATATCTGTTAGCTTTGTTATGATTGACAATATAAACTTTTTTGAGATTTTTTCAGTTGCATTTTTAGCAGAAATTTTTTTTAAACATCTTTTCTTTATAAAATTAAATACAAAATTTGGTATGTTGTGTCCTATAGGTTTAAGCCACTTTGAAAACTCAGGCATAACAACACCATGAATTAAATTAAATTCGTCTGTGGATAATGAATTGTTTATTACTTTATCACGTCCATAACAATATTTAGAAATACAGATTTTTTTATTCATTACAAATATGGATTACCTTTTGTACAAAAATTAAATAATCGCACGGGAGTATCTGAAAAAGTAGATACTAAATTGTTGCATTTGACTAAACCATTATCGTGTATTTTTCTTACCTTTGTCCGGCGTTCATTAAATATGAATTTTATAGCTTGAAGTCGTGAAGCTTTTCTGATTTCATTAAACTTGTAAATAAAATCATCTTTGGATAAATAGGTTTTTTTTATCATTGTAATAAGTTTAAAAGTTCATCGGTATTTTTGGTTATTCCATCAGCTAATTTATACATCAAATCAGGTTCGTCATATTGTGGAATATGAATTATTAATTTTTTGTTTTGACCTTTTATGTATCCAGCCTCTAAATGTGCCGACCTTCCAGATGGTAATAATAACACACAAATATCACACCATTGCATTCCTGCAAAATCATTATCATATCCCTTTACTGATTTAGGATTATTTAAAGCTTTTAAATAATCATCAATAAACCATTCATCCCAGTTTTTATCAATTTCATTCCATGAAAAACCAAAATCATTTATTTTTGGATTTCTAAAATTATATACATCAAAACCATACTGAATTAATAAATTATAAACTGAAGGGAAATAACCATTTTTCCAACTGGATGCTAAATAAATTTTTTTAGCTTTCATAATTCTGAAATTGTTAATTGAAAAAAATTAGGCATTAATTCTAAAAGTTTATTCATGGTTCGTTTGCTTGAATATATATCCATAAAACCATCTTTGTTAATGTCAGTAAAACCAGCACCAACTAATATACATCCTAATATATCAGTATAATAATTTCCAATATGAATCTGAACATTTGACCTACCAGGAACATTTGTAAACTGAAATACTTCTCCCCTACCTTTAGTAGGTGATAAATATTTTTCAACATCATAATTACCTAGAGGAATACAAGAAATATTTCTTCTGTTTTGTAGCCAAGGTAATTCTAATGTACTAAATTCAAAAATCTTTCCAATACCATCAAATACTACACCATATCCTAAAGTTTGGATAAGTTCATCTTGCTTGATTCTTAAAATTGATAAATGCTT
>SDBT01009766.1_pt1 | contig 15535 bp, 33 predicted proteins | sample 2277101 | NCBI WGS metagenome assembly SDBT01 (sample SAMN10404973, study PRJNA504765) | marine sediment metagenome | isolation source: marine sediment core GS10_PC15, 103 cmbsf | place: Arctic Ocean: Southern Knipovich Ridge | collected 2010 | reverse complement strand
GCTACTGTCCGTGCGGCTGCGCTACTTTAACGGTTTAGTTGACGGTTATGGTTTGCCTGCTCCCCTGATTGCGTTAAGGTATGGCACTATCAATGAAGCAGGAATTAGATCAACCGTTGCTTTAATCTCCATCAATTCCGCATACGTTTCTGCTGCTCTTGTTACTATTCTTAGAGCGGTTGTATGATGCAAAGCGGTAGGAATCATTCTATCTGTAATGGTTGCTATAGCGCTTTTAATTTCTGCTACTTCATCTAGGTAATCTTCCGGTTGCATCCTTTGTTGCCTTTCTCCACATAGTGAGCAATAGATATCATCTCTTGCTCGATACCAATTATGGTCCTTCGTTTCCCTACAATCTTTTAACCTCATCATTGACAATCACATCCTCTTTGCTCCCAGGCTGTCTTTAAGTCCTGCACGTTTACGCAGCAAGGCTGATGCATTATCCCTGCATCGTTTCGTTTCCGTCGGGGTTTCCGTACTCCTCCCGGTGGCGCATCGACAAACTTAATTGCCGCTAACCTTTTAGTTAGCTCGGGCGAGCGCCTTCCTGCCATTGCCTTTTCATGTTCCATTATTCTTCTCGGTGCTTGTAACATTGTGCTTCTTCTGCCTTTGTTCTTTTCCTCATCGCCTTCTCCAGTTTCGCCTTTTGTAGTATCGGACAAAGGCAGCACGTTGATGTTGCAGCCTACGTCCTTCCGCTAAGCTTACTGTCCTTTCTTCCTTTTCGCCTTCGGTTGCCTCATCCCAAACGTCGCCACAAGTTGAGCATTTGAAAATGCCTTTATAGAGTTCTACGGTTTTGGGGTGTTGGCAACCTTCATGATTCATTCTGTTTCTTTCCTATAGGATGCAGATACCAAACGTGCCATTAGATTAGCATGAGCGGTAAACATTGCCCCTTGGTTCTGTTGTATTTCTGCCAGAACCCTTAAGAGCGTTAGGTTAACCACACTGCTTAGGTCTGCATCGCCGTCTTCCCGGCTTGCATGTACCCTTCCTAATTCTTTGCTTACCAGATCATGCAGACTGTTAGCACGTTCCATCGCTACGTCTGATAGCTCATCTAGTACGCCTATACACTCTTTGCACATTATTTGTCGCCTTCCTAAAGGGGCCAGTATCCCCCGGTTATCCCTTTGGAGGATACTAGCCCCTTAATTTGCTTCGCCTTCTATTCTTCGTCGCCTTCTTCTTCTTGTACCTGCAAGGCCTGGAATGCTGCGAATACCCTTGCCACACCATCGACCTGACGGGTAGTAGCGGAGAATCCATGCTTCCGCAGAGTGATCGCGCTTGACGATGGACTAGCAGCTTTAGTGCCTGCCTCTTGTGATAGCTGCTCTAGCGCAGAAGTCACATCGGCCCATTGTCCCGGTTGCGTTTCCAGCAGATCGTAAAGCGGCTGGTAACGACTTTCCCTGGTCGCATCAGGAATGTCTATCCCAAAATCGACCTTGAGGGACTTCTTCTTTGCGTTCGCCATGTTGCACCTTCCTTTCGTTAGTGGAGCGGTTGCTCCTTGGTGCGACCCCATTATAAGCCTGGTCGGGATCATTTGTCAAATCGAATTCGGCCAGACTCCTGAACCCTAACGCCTGCCTATCGGTTACCTCTACTTGATCCTTATGCAATGCCTTCACCATAGAGGCATGCGGCGCTATCGCTGGATCAATCTGTTGCCATCGGTCTGCATCAAGAGTAGCGATAGTGGTAGGGATAGTGGTTACCAGATTCCCGGTTTTCTCTACGGCGGCAATCTGGCTAAACGGATCATCCTCTACTAGCTGACTTATGTAGGTACGTCTTTCTTGACTACCACCATAGCGCCGCAAGTCTTTATAGGTGGCGTCTGGCACACCTGATAGGGCTACGTCTATTCCATCATCCTGCCATGCTGCGTAAGCCTGCCATCCTACTATTTCCAGCTTACGATAATAACCCTCAAATTTCCATTGCCCAAAATCGCTGCCACCAATCTCCTCGGGCAATGATTTAGTAAACCCTCCATCGGTATCAAAATACAGCACGTTATATGGTTCAATGAATTCGGTAAAGACCCTATCGCTTACCAATGCATTAACCCATGCGGCTACGTGTTCGGCCCCCAACTGTCCTCCATAAGCCTGTCTACGGAATTCCTTAGTTTGCGGAATGCCCCATTCATCGAATTCCCATGAATAAGCATAAACCAATGAACTAGCAAAACTTCCCCATAATGCGTTTGCGATGCTCTTTAGAATCTTCCCGGCAAATCCAATGTCATCCATATATCTTGGGGATAGGATGCTGTGCCATCGCCCTAGCTCATCTGTAAGATCAGCCGTCACTATCTTAAATGCTGCCAAAGGTTTTACATGATGATGATTTTCTAAGATCGTGCGTAGTTCAAAATCGTAAAACCAGGCTACCGTTTCTTTAGGGTTTTCCATATCGGTAGGATGCTCTTGAATTATGGGTAGTTCTAATTCTGTAAACGATGGGCGACAGATAACGTGCGCTAAGACTAGGCTTGAATCTCGTTTATCCCATTCATCAGGTTCGATAGGGATTAGCCTAGTGGGGAATCTATGGGCATTACTTAGCATGGCATAAGGATAGGCGCTACGGATATCCCATTTCTCTATATTTCCCCGGTAGGTAAATCCTGGTCTGCAGATTCCCCTAGACGTTTTCATTAGGGTTCGCCCTATGGGGTTACTTAGGGTTAGCGACTTCTTGAAACCCATACGAAATATCTGTTCACTAGCCCATGAACTAGAGGTAAAGGTTACGCCATGTTCTGCTAGATAATCGTTAACCCAAAAGTATGCGCTTAGATATTCCTCTAACCCTATATCTATGGGGCGCATATATCCCCGTCGGATTTTCGGTCCTCCTATTACCTGTGCGCTAACGATTCCTCTTTTATTTGCCTTCTTGAATACTTCGATATCTACGTTCCCATGTTCGGTTAGTAGTTGCCGATAACTAATGAGGCTCCACACAGGATCAGTACCAGGGATTTTGGTTAGGTCGATATCATCATTACCTAACACAAAATGCAGCTTACGCTTACCCGCCATCGGGTTAGGTTTCTTAGGTGTAATCCAGGTCTTACGGATAGCTGCCCTATTTAGAGCCTGCGCATAATTCAATCGGGTTCCAGTCCTTCACCCCAAATCATTTGGCCCATATCTGTCTCCATTACTGAAAGACATAATTTACAGGTCGGTTGAAATATGGGTTCTAAATCACCTTCTATAATTATAATGATTGCCCAGGTGGGTCTTTTTTGATCCTTGTGCCTTGGTGCTTCGCAATAAGGAACGTCAGCATTATCCTCATATTTGGCTATTGCACAGGCCATAATTTTGTTCACAACATTTCGCCTTTCGTTAGGTTGTCTATCGCCTTTTGCATATCGTCTGAATAAGTCCACGGTGCATCATGCTTGTGATCCTTGAAATAGCGTTTGGCTAGTGTCTTAATGCGAAAGTTGCGATCAGGATACCAGTCGCAAGTAACGCACCCTACTACCCAACGGCTACCCTGTTCCCATAACTCTATTTTACACCTGGGACCGGGTGTTATTTCCTTGGGGTACATCAGCTATCTCGCCTTTCCGCTCACATCTATCACACTTAAAAACTGCTTCCCCTGCGTCATACTGCCTAACTCTATTTGTGCCAGTTTCTAAGTAGTAGTTTCCTCCTATGACCTTTATGGGAATTAGGTTGCCGTTACACCTTGTATGAGTAAAGGTGGCCGTTACGGTTTTCATAGTCGTAACCTCAATCTTATGGCCCGAATTAGCTTAGTAATTCTTTGGCCTATTGTCGCCTTTGGTTTTGGTGGAACCGGCGGTAAGCCGATTCGGTCAATTATCTCTTTGGATCGTTTAGCGGTTTCCGCAGGGGTTTCTGCTGAGAATGGCCCAGGCGCTCGCCTTTTAGCTTTGGGGGAGTCGATGGTTATGGTTGGCTGAAACTTTGTAGCACCAGGACTAGCCTTAGTAAAACCTCTAGCTGCAAACAATTCGTTTAGAGTTAGTTCATCGGAAGTAAAAACAAGCGTTTGGTCTGATTCATCATTAACAGTTAGTCGCCATTCGCCTTTCTCTATTTCCTCTATATGTACGTCTTCCCATTGCCGAATATCCTGTTCTACTTGGGGATTACGCTCAATTAGAGCCTCTACCTTACCTAATGCTGATGCTGTATCTCGACCTACCATTATGTATAGCAGCGCCTACCTCTAGGGGGGGTTTTTGATTCGATCCGCATAAGAGGAAGTTTCCTTTCGCTTGTATAGAAGTAAGCGCTACACCTTTATTTAAGGTTCTAACCTAGTTTAGCTTGAACCTTAAACACCTTCATTTCTGATAGACCCCTATTGGTAGGGATATCCTTTAGGTACTCTATACGAACTTGTGTACCTACGGCGATATCTTCCAGTTTTCGGCCCAAATCAAAAGAAGACGATAGGGCAAGAGTACCCATATCGTCAGTTTTAATTCGATGGTAAAGAGCTATTTCTTCACCATCATCAGTATCTAGTTCTAGCTCGCCCGTTCCTAGATATTCGCCTATCACTACATCGCCTTTATTCTTAAACGTATAGGTTTCGCCTATCCCTGCTTCTATCTCCGGTACATCATCCCAGTTATTATCTGTCAAGATGTTTCCTTTCGCCTTATAGATCGGTTGTTAATTACATGGTAGTGATTATCTGTGGTAGACTACCTCCTATGAGTTGTGGCCCTGCGGTGGATTGCTGGACGCTTGCTATATGATACCATATTGCCCCCTTTGGTGCAAGTCCTTTGTATCGCCTTCGGGCTTGTATTAGCGTTTACCGAACCCCTAAATGCAGGGTCACACTCTTAACATAAGGTGAAAAGAAAGGCAGTAAAACATGGAAGGTTTCTTCATAAGGATAGGAGATAAAACTATTGGCCCCTTTCTCACGGAGGCAGCAGCTAACGCAGAAAGGAAAGAACTTAAAGACAAAGGTTATCAAGTAAAGGTAGTACGTAAAGGCATAAGCGACGTCGAAATGTTTGAGCATTTAGGCCATCCTGAATCGGAAGTAGAAGAAGAAGAAGAAATAGACTTCGATGCTCTATTTGCTGATGATGATGATGATAAAGGCGACGATGAAGGCGACGATGATGCCGATGATGATGATGAGGACGACGATGATGAGGGCGACAATGATGCCGATGATGATGATGATGATGATGATAGTGGTGCAAAGGATAAAGAACCAGTAGGCGCACATGGTTGGTTTGAATGGGGGAAGAAGTAATGGGCTTATCAGGTCAAGAGTTAGCCGATGCTGTGAAACCAATAGCTCCACCTAGTAAACAACGCACTAGCAAGAAGAAAACTACGCCTGCAAGTATGACAGCGACACAGCTTAAAAAGGCGCTTAGTTCAAGTTTTGAATTACTAGGTTTCGGTATTGGAACACTTGACGCCTTCGATGGGGAAGTGATAGTAAACAATGCCGACGATATGGCAGAAGCGTTAATCGAACTAGGTAAGACTAACCCTAACGTAATGCGGTGGCTAGAGAATCTGGTAGGGGTTAGTGCATGGGGCGGAGTAATAACCGTATTCGGAATAAAGGTAGTAGCGCCTATAGCGATCCATCATAGGCTACTACCAGAAGAAATGGCGATGTTTGTAGAAGGCGATATCCCAATAAAAGGCGAAACTTTAAAGGTAGTACCGCCACAAAAGGATAGCCTTGACGCAGACGCAGACAGTAAATGATGTAGAGGCGCTCCCCTATGAACAATTCTGGAAAGGACTAGAATGGAAACAGGGGGAGCATATCGGGTTAATCGGCCCTACCGGATCAGGCAAAACTACGTTAAGCCTACAGCTAATGGCAAAACGAAAGTTTGTTTGTATCATCGCTACGAAACCGGCAGATTTGACCTTATCCAAGTTTGCAAAAGCAAACGATTACAAGATTATTCGGGAATTCCCCCAATACTTCGACCCTATAACAGATCGTAAGTTACTACTATGGCCTAAGCTAAAGGCTATGGGCGACCAGGGGAAACAAAGAGCGGCTATCGGTCATGCCTTGCAAACGATGTTTAAGCAAGGACAATGGGCCATAAACGCAGATGAATTGTCTTATATCAGTAACGACTTAAACCTAGAGCCTCACTTAAAACTAATCTGGCAGCAAGGACGCAGCATAGGTCTAAGTCTGGTAGCAGGAACCCAACGGCCAGCGCACGTACCGTTACTGATATATGACCAGAGCACACACCTTTTCTTTTGGCGAGATAACGACGAAGTTAACCTAAAACGAATTGCAGGCATAGGGTTCCTTAATCGTGATACTATTCGGCAAAGTGTAGCCTCATTACCTGAACACGTATTTCTATATATCAACACAAGAACCGGCAGAATGGTGTTAAGTAAAGCAACCGTATGAGAAAGGAACTACTCTAAATGCATGTTCACGTAAGCGCACTAAATGCAATGATAGTATTTGCATATATGCTAGTGCTTCTATTTCTGGTTAAAACCTTGTCAGCAAGGTATCCAGATAGCGTATATTCGCAAGCACTACGCTTCATCTTTTCATAAGCAACCACTAAAGAAAGGAAAAGACAAAACCTATGACACTACTAGGAAATGCAGGAAGGGCTGATGCAGGTCAGCAGACTCCCCCTAGACGCTTTACCAGGGCGTCTATGGAGCATGTGGAACCTGGGGGCCATGATGCATCAATAACGGCGGCACAGTTTGGGGCAGGCCCAACTACCGTCGTATTCGATGTTAATGCTCATGGTTACGCTCGATATCTGGAATTGCTTTTTGAAGCAACGGCAGGATCAAACGGTTTAGCTACAGTAGTAGCAGCAGCCGACGCACCTTGGAGCATGGTTAGTTCGATAACATTCAGGGATGTTAACGGTGGTCATATCTTCGGACCTATTCCCGGTTATGCGCTGTTTTTGCAGCACAAATGGGGTGGTTACGGATTTGATGATAATCCGGTTAACTATCCATCGTTTGTTGATGTTGACACCAATGGCGATTTTACGTTTAGGCTTAACCTAAACTTAGAGGTTATCGCTAGGGATGCGCTCGGCGCATTGCCTAACCTGAACACGGCGAGCGCCTACAAGGTTGAAATAGTGTTTGCTGATGATAGTGCCGTCTATGGTACAGCACCAGATACCTTGCCTGGTATCAGGTTGCGAGCGTTTCTTAATGCGTGGAGCAAGCCTAGTGCACAAGACCCCAGGGGTAATCAGCAGACGGTAGCCCCACCATTTGAGCGCACTACTTCATTCTGGACTATGCAAACGGCAAGCGTTCAGTCTGGTCAGCAGCTAGTAAAACTGACTAGAGTAGGTAACTTCATTAGGCATATCGGTGTGATATTCCGTGATGCTTCGGGCGCTAGAGAAGGTGCCGGTTACAGTAGCGATGTATCCTTACAGCTTGATGGGCAGACCCTATTTAATGAAGCACAACTAATCCGTAGGGATAAGATGGCGCAGATGTACGGGTACAACCTTGCAGCCATAACGGCAGCCGATTTGGATGAGGCGCTAATATGGTATTCGTTTGCTCACGACTTCGATGGTAAACCAGGTGGCGAACTACGGGATTTGTGGTTGCCTACGGTACAATCATCAAGGCTAGAGCTATCCATTAACCCAGGGGAAGTAGGTAGCCTGGAATTCTTGGTTAACGATATCTCCATACAAGCACCTAGAGCATAACCATGACCCCTGATAAGGCAGTAGTAGTTATCGTAACATTAGCATTAGGGTTTCTAATCCTAGTGCGTGGAGGGTTCAGAGGTATTTCATCATGAAAGGAATTAACACTAAGAGCGCAGTTATCGGAGCGGTAGTAGTTCTAGTAGCGCTCAAACTAATGGGCAGAATCTAAAGGAGAAAGGAATATTGCAGGGGTAGGTTTGATCCAGCGCACCCTACCCTTGCAACTGTTATGGCACTAGGAAAATCAAAAGAGAAAGTAGCTAAAGACTTGTCGGTAGCCCTGGGAATGTCTGAGGAAGAAGTAACGACGGCACCCGTATATGATGCTGTCCACGGCACAGTAGAAAAGGCTAACCAGGAGAATCCGCCGACTAAGCCAGCACCAAAAGTACCCCCAACGGAATAATGTTAATCCTAGCCACCGTAGGAGTAGCTTTAACATCGGTAGCATTATGGTCAACGATTCATGCACAAAATGGGTTTGCGGAAATAGTTTTACTACTCCAGGGCAAGCCAGCATTTATCCCCGAAAGTAAAGAACCTAGCCCACAAGCTAAAGGAGAAGGTGGCCCTTTCGGTGGCCTACCTGATAGGGAACCGGATAGCGGTGGCGGCGGTGGCGGTGGTGCCTGGTGACAACCTTTAAGGCACAACGGCTTATCTTTGGTGTAATGGCGATAGTGGTAGTGATTACTATTGTCGGAGATATCACCAGTGGTAGGGCTTTTATTACCGATGCTGTACCTAGGCGTATGGTGGCAGGAACCATAGCTACCATAATGCTGATGATAATTGCGGTTCCGTTACCAGCGATTGCAGCAGGGTTAGCAGGAATTATAGCAGTAGCGGCAGTATTTGTTAACCCTGATGGTCCGGGTGTCTTAGAGGCAATTAGCGGCGCTACCGTTGATGTTGCCAAACGTGGTAAGGGTTCTTCTAGTACAGTAAAGTAAAGGAAAGGAAAGAAAAATGCGTGGATTTGACCAACTATTTAATCTGCTAGGTATGATCGTAATACTTGCAGGTCTGACAATGGTAGTAACCTCTAGGCGCACAGCAGGCATTATAAATGCATTGTCAAGCGCCTTTACTAATAGTATTAAGGCGGCCACAGGCCAATGACTAAACATGCCATTGATGGTTCTGTATTGTTAGCAGAGAATCACGGCGAACAATTCCTACCTAGATCAGAACCGTTTTACGGTAAGATCATTACGGAGGAATTTGTTAATGAGCGCAATCCTGGTCTAGCAAGGCAAACGGATCATTTGATGCTAACACCGTTCCCGGCACCGGGGACCAGGGATGCACAGACAACGGTTATATTTACCGAACGGGTTTTCGGCCCATACGATGAAGTTCTAACCGGAGAAAAGGTAGTAATACCAGCAGGCGCACAACCCGATTTTTTGCAGGATCAGGCAGCGTGGGATTCCTACCACCTAAACACGTTCCGTATAGAACCGGAACCGTGGGATGAGGAGTTAATCGGATGAATAAGGTAGTACAATTCTTTATTGCAGGAGTCATAGTAGTGGCAGCAATAAAGCTATTCGGATTTGAAAAGCAAGTAACAGAAAGAGTCATAGGGGGAGTAAGAACAGGTGAACCAGAAAGGATACTAATAGCAGCAGCACTAACCGTAGGTCTAGGTATGGTTGCGGTTATCGCAGCACAAGCCTTCCGTAAGATAGGCTAACCAAATAAATGAAGCAACTAAATAAGCAAATCGGCCCGTTCAAACTGTGGCAATGGTTGATAGTGGCAGCAGCAGGAATTACTCTAGGTTTGGTTCTCAGGAATCGTTTTGCGGCTAAGAGTGATTTTAGTGGTGTCGCTACTCCTAGTAATCCAGATGCAGGAGAATTCGGAAGTACCGAAGGCGCTCCTTTCCAATTCAATAGTCCTGATTTTGAAACATTGCGGTTACTTGTAGTTGAGCAGAACAGATTACGGGATGAGTTAGAGCGCAATCATCCCCCAATAGAAGAAGAAAACGATACGGGATTAGTACCACCTATAGGGATAAAACCGGAGGATTTCTTTAATGACCAAAGGGGAACGGCCATAGACCCTAGCTTATTAGATCGGATAGGTATTGGAACAGCACCATGACACAAAATCCAGAAGGGTTTTTTACTCCGGCGGTTGATCGTAGTTTTACGGAAAATCAGCCTACAGGGGAAAAGGCTAACCCAACTAAATCGACAAGGTTGAAAGGTGGCGACTCACCTACGGCAGCGCCTAACCAACAAAAGGCACCCCAACTTTTGTACGTTATCAGAGGTAGGGATACCTTAGCAAAAATAGCTAGGAGAAACGGAACAGATGCAGCGACCTTATTTGAGCTAAATCGGCAGGCTATCGGACCAGACCCTAACGACCTACCAAAAGGCGTAGAGATAAGGATACCCCAATAATGGTAATGGGAATACCAACAGAAACACAAGACATAACAGAACACGAATATCTAATAAGAAAACTGGATAACATTGAACTACAGATAGAAGGGCTAAAGATAGATATAGGCCAGATTTTGACGGCGTTTGAGGAATTGGGTAAACAGTTTGAGGGAGCGGTTAGCGGTTTTCTTGATGGTCCGATGGGTAAATTGATGAGTAGACTAATGGGGAAACCTAAAGAAGAAGAAGTAGAACCCGATGGCGACGGCACGACTTAGGACAGTATTAGAGGAACTTAATAGGCGTGGATTTGCAGCCCCTAAGAATACGGGTGTGGTATGCCGACCTAAGAACGTAAACGGCAGATCAAGGCCCGACTTAGGATGGTCACAGCATGCTTATGGTAACGCTATAGACCTAAGCGTAAACGGAGCAGATAAACAGCGACCCTATTTGGCAGCACTTGAATCTATGCGTTTGCAAGGATTCCCGGTAGGGCTAATTCTTCATGCTGGTAATCGACCTAAAGACCATACCAACCATATCCACCTAGAAGCGGCACCATCGTTAACAGGTACACCAGCTTGTGCGGGAGGACCAAAATTGTTTGAAGACTTAACTAAGGATGAGATATTTGAACAAAAAGCCGAACAAAATGCAGCAATAGAGGGGAACATTGTTAGCGACTTTTTCTTAGGTCTATTCGGTTTGGAGCAGCAGGATTTGGCAGATTTGGGGATACGAATAGTGTTCGGATTACTGGCAGTTTTGGCGGCAGGCGCTACCATACTTCTGATAGTTAATTCCTTTAAAGGCGATATTGCAGGTACGCTTATCGGTAAGGTTAAAAATGTCGTTTCCTGAATCGGTAACGATTACTCTTGATAGTAACGGCGATGGTACAATCCGTTTTACACAAGTACCACCTTTCCGTATGCGTGCTTACAGTCAAGTTGCAGTAGGCATTAGTACCGGGAATGTTTCATTCGGTGGAAAAGCTAGTTTATATCGTGGTGATCCTATCCCTAGCAACTTTCTAACTGGTACCATTACTCCCTGGTTTGATACTTCTATTGTTCCTAATATAGCATCGACCATACTAGAAGCAGGGGTACAGTTAGTAGTACAGTTTACCGATTGTGACCCTAATGCTATCGCTACCGCAACGGCGATATATACAGAGGATCGGGTTAGGCAAAAGATATGACTTTTGAATCTGGTTTTCGTAACCCTATCGGCCCCATTGGAGGTATTGCAGGAGTAGATGTTATATCTAAAAGAATCTATATCGACGATGGAGGCGGTACAGGGGAAGTAGTTTTTGCTTTAGGCAACGTCAAAAATCTATGGCGTTTTTATCGGTTAGATTATGTAGTTACCTATTCCGCTGAAGGTCACGCCACTACCGGACCACACCAGCAGGAGGTAGTAGTAAAGCTACTTGATGATCCTGAACTATTGGCTGATGCATGGCGAGTAGAACTATCGTTAGCAGTACCGGCTACCGAAGTTAGAAATATCGCTATAGCAGGCACCGGATTTGATGTTAAAGGAGGCATTCCCTTTCCAATAGGAGTGAACGCTAAAATCTTAGCAGAAGTCACTGTCGGTGGTACTTGGACTGCTGGATCATTCAATAAATGGAACGCTAGAATCCTGTTTACTGTTCTTGCCCGAGAAGTAAGCCCAAACTAAGAAAGGAAAAAAATGACACTTGAAAATGATTTTATCTTAGAGACTACGGAAGGGGTAGTAGAAGGGGATACGGCAGGATCAGATAGAGATAGCGGAGGCGAGCAGGCTATTCCTGAAAAGGCGGCAGTAGGTAAGTCAACCTATATAGAAGCCGATACGATGGCTAGAGGAATGCTGACATTTTTTAGTAGCCTATTCTCCCCGGTTAACCTAGAGTCACCAGTAGAGGTAGACGTTACCCCCGAACATGATTTTCTAGAAGGCAGCGATGCGGCTATCCAGGTGTTAGACGCTATCAGACTTATAGGGGTGCATCCCCTACGCACTACGGTAGTAGCTTCTGAGTTTATCCATGCGGGACAAACAGTAGTGCAGGACAATAACCCCCGGCAGGTTTTGGGGTATCAACCGGATCGACTGCGAGCGCTACTATTCAACACTCATGCGAGCGCCGTTATCTTTGTTAGTGGGGAAGCTAACGTAACCCCTACTGATGGGTTTGAGATTAGAGCAGGACAATCTTTAGAGATAGCGACCAGATCAGCTATACACGCTATTGCTGATACGGCAGATTCTACTTTGCAGTATCTAGTAGAAAGTGAGCAGTAATGGCTAAAATGACTATCAAACTGCCAGACCCTAAAGGGTTTAGCGATATTCAGTTAGAGGAAAAGATGGTATCGCTACAGAAGGCAGCACAAGAACTAAAAGCCTATCGGATACGACTAGCAGAAGAATCCGATATAAGGCAAGGGAAAAGGCCATCTAACAAGATGGGCAGTAATCCAGTTCTTATAAAAATGAAACCTGCAATAATGAAGGGGAGCGCTCATGGCTGAAACAGTTTTCAATAGAGCGAAAATCGACTGGCTTAACGCAGATACGGACTGGATAGCGGATTCAATTAGAGCGCTTCTGGTAAGCGGCGTTGTAACTATTGATCCAGACGATGTATTTGTAACCGACTTCCTAGCGGCAGGCGCACAAGTAGAGTTAACTGATGGCACCTATGCCCAACAGATATTAGGTACTAAAACGGTAACCCAAAATGATGCATCTGATAGAGGGGAAGCGGATAGCGCTAATATCGACTTTGGAGCGCTAGACAATGAAACACCTACAGCATTACTCATTTACCGTTTTGTTACGGTTCCTGGTGATAGTCCTTGCATCAGTGTTCACGATACTAATTTTGGTTCACCATCAAACGGCGCAGGATATGTAGTAGAGACAACCGGCGATGTAGTACGGATAACGTAACTTAAAAAATGACTGCCATAGATTCAGTTTACGAAGAAGTTAACTCTGATACTACCCATACGGGTGATACCAATTGGACTACCGTTTTAACATCATCATCAGCGGATTGGATAGCTAACGCTACCTATATCCTTTGGATTCAAGCTATTGTCGGTGGCGATGATACTACAGTCCTATTCCATTTCCGTCTTGCCCACGGTGCTACACCTACAGTATTCGATGAGGCAGAAGCAATATGGGAAATGTCTTCAGGGAGCGATCGGCGTCGTCAAGAATACTTTTATCAGATTGAATACACAGTCCCTAGTACAGCAGAAGATATTGTTTTCCAGCACATGACAACAAACGGCGCTAATACTGTCAAATCAGCGCACGTTATTCTACTTGCTATTCGCCTAGACGCTGATCTTACTGAAGGCAAAGACTACAAGTATGCGGAGGATTCAGGGGTTAACGCTCACACTACATCGCAACAAGCGGGCGCTTCGATTACCTTCACCCCTGACAATGCTAATGATGATTGGCTAGTTATAAACTCTAATTCAATTGGGATAAAGTCTACTTCTGGCAGAATCCCCACCTATCGAATCAACCGTGATAGTGGAGCAGACGTAGCCCCTTCCTATGAGGCAGAAGGCGAAGATACCACCGAAGTACGTATTCAAGGTCAACAACGTGTTTACACTCTATCCGCCGCCGCCCATACGTTTGACGTTGAATACATCGACCTATCTCCCGCAACAAACGACCATAACAGATCATCCATATTCGCTATGCGTTTAGACGTTTTTGAGGACCACGACTTTGCATGGACTGAAGCAGAATTTACGTTTACGGTTGGCGACGAGCAATGGGAGGAACTAAACGGCATCCCCACCTACACTCCCACGACGGCAGGTGATAACATTCTCATGGGTCATGGTGTGATAGACCAGAATGTTGCTGGTGGTGCATCGCTCAGGATACAAGTTGGTGGCGTCAGCGAACCCACAGACGATCCAGTCATACCAGGCGGCGCGCTTGTCTTCCAGAAGGCTCGCCGGTATGACGACCGCGACGAACAACCTATGACTTGCATGGGTTTAGTGAATATGGCAGCCTCATCCCAAGACATTGATTTAGATGGATGGGTAACGCTGATAGCGAGCCAAAACATCGAAGATCGTAGTTTAGTTGTCTTTTCATTAGAGTTAGCAGCAGGGGGAGCGGGAATAAACGTAACCCTAGTAGCGGCTACGGCAGTATCAGCAGCACAGATATTTGTGGTGTCTATTGCTAGGATCATAGCCCTGGTAGCGGCTACAGCAGTATCAGCAGCGCAACCCTTTGTGATATCTATCGCTAGGATCATTACGCTAGTGACGGCTACGGCAGTATCAGCGGCGCAGATTTTGGTACTTAATCTAGGGTCGTTGTCGGTAACTTTGGTAACGAGTACAGCAACATCGGCAGCACAGGCGTTAGTGGTTAACCTAGCAGCACTTACTACGACCCTAGTAGCAGCGGTAGGGGCATCAGCAGCGCAACCTTTCATAGTTACTACTGCGCAACTGATAACTCTAGTGGCTAGTGTTTCGCCGGCAGCAGCCTCAATCCTAACCGTTTCCATAGTGGGAGCGGTAACTTTCGGGCGGATACCTAATAGACCTACACAAGCAACCATTCCTAGTTATGCAAATAGGAGTAACAAAAGATGAGCATTGTAGGGCGTGCAGAATTGTGGTTACCTAGGGGTGAATATAGCGGTAGTGGTGACTGGTTAGACAAATCAGGTAATGGGCATAATGCTACTCCTAACGGAGCAGTCTACCGCAATGGGGGTTGGGATTTGGATGGCGTAAGTGATTTTTTAGAGATACCAGATCATGCTAATCTAAATTATGCGGAAACGGATGATTTTTCGCTACTGTACGTTGCAAGGGCAGCAGACCCTGGTGGTGATACACAATCGCTTATTATGAAATATAATGGACAAGCCGATCCTGGTTGGTGGTCAGAATTACATTTAAGCAGTGTGCTACGTGGATTAAGTACCAGGGATGGGGTAACCAACTTTCACGACCCGACCACTACACCCGTCATTGCAGGACAAGAGTTTATAGGAGGGGGAGTCCATACACCAGGAGCAACCTTAGAGTCTTTTCTTGATGGTGTAGGAACTGGTGACTTTACCTTTTCTCCGGTAGCCTCTTATGCTAATTCGCTTAATATACAAATAGGGGTAGTAGTCGGTAGCGGGGACCTTCCGTTTGAGGGGACGTTTTATGCAGTAGCTTTATGGCGAGAAGGATTAACCTCTAATGAAATGGTACAGGCTGGATTAGAGTTGAGTCAAGTCAGTAACAGAATACCAGATAGACCTACACAAGCAACCATACCTAGCTATGCGAACAGGAGTAACAACCGATGATAGATATACTAATCCAGG
>SDBT01009765.1_pt1 | contig 15536 bp, 8 predicted proteins | sample 2277101 | NCBI WGS metagenome assembly SDBT01 (sample SAMN10404973, study PRJNA504765) | marine sediment metagenome | isolation source: marine sediment core GS10_PC15, 103 cmbsf | place: Arctic Ocean: Southern Knipovich Ridge | collected 2010 | reverse complement strand
AGCTCAAACGCAAAGTCTTTGCCGAAATCGACCGTTATGCTGATCCTGAAACCCTGATAGGGACCAACACCTCTTCGATCCCAGGATCAAGGTTGGCTGACGCCACAGAGAGACCGGAGAAGGCATTTAACTTCAACTTTGGCCCACCCGATGACTTGAAGGTTGAGGTTATGGGACACCCCCTCACTGATCCGTCCATAATCGAAGTTGTTATGAATTTCGTGAAATCGCTTGGTCTTGTGCCAATTCTAGTTAGGCGGGAAATAATGGGATACGCAGGCAATCGGGTGTGGAGAGCTGTCAAGAAAGAGGTGCTATTCCTCCTTGACGGGGGCTACGCCACTGCTGAGGATATCGACCGCGGTTGGATGCTTGAATGGGAAACATCGATCGGGCCTTGCGGGCTTATGGACATTGTCGGGCTTGACGTTATCCGCGATATCGAGATGGTGTACTACGAAGCCAGCAATGATCCCTCTGACAGGCCGCCACAACTCTTGCTTAAAATGATTGAACAGGGCAAATTGGGTGTTAAGTCGGGTGAGGGGTTCTACAAGTATCCCCATCCTGCTTATAAAAAGCCTGGCTGGCTGAAGGGTGAAGACTGATCATTGGGATTTTATCCCTAGCAACACCTCCTAAACCTATCAAACCAACCCGAGATTTTTTCATCTGATTGATTTTGCTCTATAGCAAGGGGAAGTAAAAGTCTAATATTAATATATTCCCATTATCTTTCTTGCTTCAGCAGGTGCGGCAACTTCCCGCCCAAGTTCTCTTGCGATTGTCGCAATTTTCTTTGCCACATCGGCATTCTGTTTTATCTTTTCATCTTTGTGAGGATACATCCAAATATGATCTTCCATTCCAACACGGACACTGTCTACTCCCATTAAGATAGCGAATGTACTGAGCGCCAGCCAGTTTCTTCCACCGGCACTGAGCCCGATTACACTATCCTCAGGCATCATCTTCATCATTCCCAATACATACATGAATCCCCATGGATCCGGATATGTCTCTGCAGCGTTGTGCATACCAGGACCCATCGACATGAGATATGGTTTGTGGAGTATGCCTGGTTTTATGAGCCATTCCTTGACATTCATTATGCCTTCCCAATTATGGTTCATGAACTCCGGCTTTATCTTGTGGTCCTGGAGATATTGAATCGTTTTTACCGTATTTGTCTCTGTTGCTATACTTAACTCTACTTTTTCGTCCATCGTTTCTGCTGCATAGGAGACAGGTGTAAATACAGTGGATTCCATGTATTTCCGATCGCCCTCCTGAAAGATGTCCACCAGGGGTTTCACTGCTTCATAACTGTAATGGGTTGCTCCGGGAACATAACTTTCACATGAGCTCGGCTGGATTATCATATCCGGACATTTTTCAAGGATCATATCGATAAGTTCTTTCAGCACTTCGTTCGGCGCACCCATCGACCCATCTTCTTTCCTCGTATGAAGGTGAGCCATGCAGGCGCCTTCTTCATAGGCTGCAATAGCCTGGTCTGCAATTTCTCTTGCGGTGTATGGCTGATCGGGATTCTGCCTTCTTGTTATAGTTCCTCCAACCGGACAAACTGTGATCATCAGCGGCTTATCCATTGTTGGATTCTTCTCCTGTTTTGCCACCATTTCTGACCATTTAAAGCCTTCCCATTCTTTTACTTTCATTTTTACCTCCTTGGATGAACGGATTTAAATTAAATAGAAAAACGTTAAAGATCTGTTTTTTAGATAAGAGACTTATAGCACATGGAAAATTAGATGTCAAAATAAAAAAAGTAAAAACAGTAAAAACAGGATATTTGACACCAAATTTTTCCTGTGCTATAAGCTTTTGTGAAAAGAACTAATACAAGCGTATTAAATAAAATGTCGCTACGAGTGAAGAAGATTCCTCGCTTCTCTCGGAACAGGCTGTGCAATCTCATAAAGAGTAAGAGATTGCCACGCCCTTCGGGCTCGAAATGACGTTTTATTTATTGTGTTTGTATTAGATTTTGTATTAGATAAGGATGAAAGGGCATGGGTAAAAATTCCAGATTAGCAAAATAAACAAGCTCCCATCCCTCATAAGAATTCTTTATATAAAAGTGCTAATCTGGTATTGGTTATAGATAAAAAGAGCTAACTAACATTCTTGGAGGAGGAGTCATGAAAAGAAGAGATTTTATGCGAAGTGCTGCCTTAGTAGGGGCATCGGCTGGCCTAGTACGAACATCTAGAGTGTGGGCCATGTCGCTGGGGGTGAATAAGAAGAGACGATCATCCCTCGCTTTCCAGCAGGATGAGTCGGATCGAAGTCGTGACCGTGATCCGCTGGCTATCCATCGTTCTACCTTGGTGGTGAACGGACTGGATGTTTCCGCTCTCAACGGGAAGTACCTGGGGATGCTGAAGACCGGTGGGGTCAATTGCTGGTATAAGAGCATGGGTGGGTTGCAATCTTTTGCTGATGTTTACAATTTACTTGATAAGTACAGTGATGAAATTGTTGCTGCCACCACTGTCAGAGAGATCCGGCAATTGCACGAGAAGGGCAAGATATCTCTGATCTTCGGCTGGCAGTCGTCCGAGGCATTGGGCATGGATCAGCTTGATGCACTAAGGGGTCCTCCCCGCACAGCCCTGCGGGCCTATTATCAGCTGGGGTTGCGGATTTGCGGTATTGCTTACAACCTGGCCAACATCTTTGGCGCGGGCAATTTCGAACCTCACATCGGTCTGACTCGTGCGGGCCGGCGGCTTGTTGAGGAGATTTATAATCTGAGGATCATCCTTGACGTTGGAGGCCACACGGGCGAGCAGACCAGCCTAGATGCAATAGCCATGTCGGCAGGAGTGCCTGTGATTTGCAGTCATACCAATGTAGCCGCCATAGCCGATAATCCTCGCTGTACAAGCGACCGCATCATCAAGGCCATTGCTAAGACGGGAGGAGTCATTGGGCTTACGGCAGTCAATGATTTCCATGTGCGGGGGAAGAAGGATATGAATGTTCCTCATAGCCCTCGGGTGACGGTAGAGGAGCTTCTTGACCAGTTTGAATACCTCCGTAAGTTGGTAGGAGTGGACCACATCGGAGTGGCCCCTGATTTCGTCGCGGGGCGGTCGATAGATTATGACCTTGTGAATCAATCGGCAGCTATAAATCGCGAAATCATTAGCGATGGACGCTGGCTCTATGTGAAGGGATTCGAAAATATCTCCAAGCTGCCCAACGTCACCCGTGGTCTGATCCAGCGGGGGTGGTCGACAGGTGAGATTCGCAAGGTATTGGGAGAGAACTGGCTTCGGGTTTATAAACAAGTTTGGGGAGCTTGAGAGGCTCAATATTGGTCCTCAGCGGACGAAACCCCTGGCACGAGCCTGGGTGATAGTCACCCATTAGATTGCTTCTAGTGGGAACTGAAGACAAAATCAATAAAGGAGGAATATCCATGAAATACTATAATTTTCCCAGGTTGATTTTGAAACTTAGGGGGTGGGGTGGCGGCATGCTGCTCGCCAGCTTGCTTGTTGGGATGACCCCAGCCATCGCTCAGGAAGGAGCGGCTTCGAGTGATACCAGTCTTATTGAGGCGCTCCGCAGCTACATTCCCCACGTGATGCGCCAGAACGGGACTCCGGGGCTGAATATTGCCCTGGCACGGAGGGGAAAGGTGATCTGGGAGGAAGGATTCGGCTACGCTGATCTGGAAAAGAAAACCCCTATGACCCCGAAAACAGTGCTACGCTCTGGTTCTATGGGAAAGACCTATACCGCGACCGCTGTGATGCAACTGGTGGAGCGGGGTGTGATCGGCCTGCACGATCCCATCAATAAGTACCTGAAGGAATTCCAGGTCATAAATCCCTTGGGCAAGCAGGAGATCACATTCTATGACCTGCTCACCCACCGCAGTGGCCTTACGACTAATGCGGCGGGCAGCGACTTCGTTGCTCCCAAGCCCCTTGGAGAGCACCTCAAGGAAGGCTACAGCAAAAAGATGTTCAAGAGCTACAAGGGAACAGTGCTGTCTCGCTGGAGCGCAAAGGTGGGGGAAAAATTTCAGTACTCAAACTTCGGCATAGCCACCCTGGGGTACTTGGTAGAGGTGACGAACCCGGAGGGGCTGAGTTTTTCCGAGTACGTGCAAAAACACATCATAGACCCACTCGGGATGACGTCCACAATGTATCCTCCGGTGCAGGATGCTGCCCATGTGCGGCCCGATATCTTTGAGCGCTTATCAAACGGGTACGCCCAATTCGGTCCGGTAGACATCCCCACGCCAACCATCTACTTTGCGGACTATCCAGCGGGCACGGTGGTGACCACTCCAGGAGACCACATCTGTTTGCTGCTGGCCTATATCAATAAGGGCAATTACCATGGCTACCAGCTCCTCATGCCAGAGACAGTGCGGCTCATGCTCACAGCCCAGATCGCCATGGGAGACAACGCGTTGGGCTTGGTCTGGTTCCTTAGGAACGTCAACAAGCCTGATTTCAATTTCGGGCATGGAGGAGCTCACATGTATGGCTGGAACAATGACTTCCGCGCCTACCCGGAGCAGGATTTCGCCTTGGTTGTCGCTACCAACCATTGGAACATTGCGTCGCCTGCTGAGCGCTCTGCCAAACGAGAGGCTCAACTCATCTCCGACTTCATCTCATCATGGCTGAAGCATGAGCAGGCTGAATTCCATCGAGTCCAGGCTCCCGCTTCTTGGGCATGGAAGACCTCTTATGTAATCGGGCTGATGATGGTGGAGAGCCTGAAAGGCAGTCTGGGCATCGAGAGCCCCCTAACCCACGAGATGATAGAAGCCATGGCCCGCGGCGTCAAGGTGCGGACTGAGGCCGAGAACGGGGTTTCGGTGTGGGATCCGGCTGGATTCCGTGCCGGAGTGGAGGACATGCTGTCTGTGGAGATGACCCTTACGGGGATCAGAGCCTTCTTAGAGTCAAGGCGCCTGCGGGTGGCACCAGAAGAGCTAGAGATTCTTTTCAGAGAGCTCGGTGGAAGCGGAACACTCCTCCACTAACTCTTGTTTGTTCGATCCTGAAAAAAAGTGTTGACAAGACAGAATATATGATATAAAAAATAAGAAGGCACGGCGAAGAAAGTTTTAAAGGGCTTAAGATAACCGGGAAGCAATCTATCAATACACAAAAAAGAAATACCAGGCTCTTTTGTTTGAGGGCAACGCCTGGAGATATAAGGGTTAAAGCAAGTGATATAATATTCAGGGGAAACAAAGTTAATTTATTTAATAATATCATAATAATACAAATATTTAGCTGAATTTTACTATAATTCATTAACTTATTTTTATGATTTCTAAAGAAACTAATGTTTTCTAATTTAAAACAATTACAGAGTAAAAGGAGGTTTTTATGAGAAATTCTAAGCATCAAAAGAAGTTAATTTTTCCGTTTATCTTTGCGCTACTCATTTGTTTTCTAATGAGTGGAAGAGTTCTCGCCCAGACTACGGTTACCGTGGAAGGCACTGTCACTGACGAAGAAGGAAGTATCTTGCCTGGAGTAACTCTTACCGTAAGGAATGTGGAGACCGGTTATGAGTATTCCACAATTACTCGACCCAATAGACGGTACTTCGTTTTAGGAATTCAGCCAGGGAAATATGAAATCGAAGTGGTTCTCCCTGGGTTCGCGACTCAGATAAGGCGAGGGCTGACATTTAGTCTTGGAGCAACATTGACCATTGATTTTACTCTCACCCCCGCAACCATTGAAGAAGAAATCACGGTTACTGCAGAATCTCCTATGGTTGAAGTGACAAAGTCAGAAATAAGCAGTATCGTTGACCGCAAAAAGATTGATGATCTTCCCCTCTTGGATCGAAATTTTAGCTCTTTGATTATGCTAAAAGCAGGTGTTGCTGGAGGCCGGACAGCCGCTATGCCGAGAGGAAGCGGCGAGATTCTCATCGATGGAGTCTCTAATGAGATTGTTGCTGGTAACGCCATAAGAACGCGTATTCCGGCTGATGCGATTCAGGAATTCAGGGTCATAACCAACCAGATGCAGGCACAATACGGGAACGCAAGCGGATTGGTCCAGAGTGCGATTACCCGGTCAGGAACAAATAAATTTAGAGGAAGAGTTTCCTCCTTCTACAGAGATGAGGCCTTCGATGTGGTGAATTATTTTATCAATCACGAGGAGTACGAAGGGCAGAAGCTCAGCGAAGATGAATACGAAAAACCAGAATTCGGGCACTTTAATTTTACAGGATTTCTTGGAGGGCCGATTGTTAAAGACAAATTTCATTTCTTCCTCGCTTATGACGGCCTTAGACGTGAAGACTATGGCATCGTTACTTCGCCCTTGGTGACAAATGAGGCTGATAAGGTTGTTCCTATTCCCAATGATACCGATAAGATTCTCGTTAAGCTGACTTACAGACCCACTGAAAAACATCTCTTTGCTTTCCGGTATAGTCATGATGGTTATGGTGCGGAGAACGGTGGAGTTGGCGGATATTATACGAAATCGACGGGTTATAATTTTCGAAGGCCGGTGAACGATTTCCAGCTAAACTGGACATATTACCCTTCAGATAACACGGTGAATGAGGTGCGGGTCCTCTATTCACATGCGGACCAGAATGTAACCACTGTCGAGGATCCCAATCAATATTATATTATAAGGCCTTCAGGATATTTCGGGCCGCGGTCAAATTATCCCCAGCGGCAGGTTGAGAGCAGGTATAATCTCGTCGATAATTTCAGTATTTTCGCCGGAAACCACAGCATAAAGCTTGGTTTTGATGCCGCATATCTCAATACTGTTACAGATATCCAGATGTACAGACCTGGAGTATACGTTTTTACAACGGATGCCGACTTTGATCCCGCTAGTTTCTCTACCTATCCTTTATTGTTATCTTATAACAATACTCCGCCAGAAGAATTTGAAAACGGGTATACAGCCATAGGAGTTTTTGTCCAGGATTCATGGAGAATTCACCCTCGATTCACCTTAAACCTCGGGTTCAGGTATAATTACTATACTGCTACAGGTTTTGATATGAATAACACGAATATCAGAAACTTCAACCCAAGGTTTGGTTTCAGCTGGGATCCTGTGGGAGATGGAAAGACACAAATCAGAGGTGGCATCGGAACTTTTTCCAACAACCCCATCTTGAATGCAGCGCAGATTACATCAATAATGGATTCTATGGATCTACGGCAACGGTACTATCCAGGCTACCCGGATCCCTCTGTTCCCAATCCTTTTTTAGGCTACGATATTGATGTACCTCCGCCACCAAGGGACACTTATGGTTCAATCGAAAATCAGATAGCTCCGTATGCTGTCCAGGCAACGATTGGCGTGCAGAGAGAAATCTTGACCGACCTCTCTCTTGGCGCTGATTTTGTCTTGGCTAAAGGATACCGTATCATGATTCTGGAACAGTTCAACCCCATTATACCCGGTACAGGGGATGTCCGTCAGGATCCTACCAGGGGCAATGTCTTGATCACAACGGACGGGGGAAGGACTGATTTCAGAGGGATGTATCTCACGCTGAATAAGCGCTATTCTCATGGCTGGTCCTTAGAAGTTTCCTATACACTTTCCAGATCCTATTCGCACCTGAACAACAATGAAAATGTCTATCCGGATAGCTACGAACCGGACAACTGGGAGAGACAATGGGGTCCAGTCGACCGGGATGCACGCCACAGATTGGCCGTTACCGGGATATTAGATCTGCCCTTTAAATTTCAATTGAGCGGAGTGTTCTACTATCGATCTAAATACCCCTGGAACGCCGAGTATCAGGCTGATTTGAATCTAGACGGCATTCCTGGGGACTATGTTGACCAGCAGCGTAACTCCCGCAGAGGTTTCGACGCCTATTATCTCAATATCAGAATCTCCAAGTTCATAGATATCGATCGCTTCCGAATTCACCCCTTTATCGAAATGTATAATGTTACCAACAGAGTAAATTTCACTAGTGTTGATCCTTATATTGATGGTGATAGATTTGGAGAACCAATAGCTGCCGGAAGTCCTCTCCTCTTTCAATTTGGAATTCGCTTGGATTTCTGATACGCTGAATTAAATTAAAAATGGGGACCATCCCATTTTACACGAGTTCCGTTGATCAGTTAATCTGCTAGTCCGTTGGGTCTGCTATGACACTTAGAACTGACTAAGCAGGCAGGACAGAAAAAACTTACTGAGATAAAAGAGTTTTCTCTTCATATCTTGTATATGAATACAGAGCGGACTTCAAACTATCAGTTATTAACCAAGACCGTTATAGTGCATAAGTGTATGATATCCTCGGTTTGTATTGTAGTGCGGACTGTGTTGGAAATTTTGGGCAAAGAGATGAGGAAGCAGAATGTTATTTCTTAATTATTCATTCTTTAGAAAATACTTGCTCCCAGGCTTCGTCTTCCAATCAGTGGTTATAGCTGGAGGTTATGGAACAGGGCGGGAGTTAGTCGAATATTTTCTCAATTATGGCCCTCGGGGAGGACTTTTGGGAATGTTACTCGTAACAACTCTTATGTGGTCAATAATGTTGGCAGTGACCTTTGAATTTTCCCGCGTTTTCCGCGCTTATGATTATCGAACCTTTTTCATGAATTTGCTTGGGCGCTACTGGGTTATTTTTGAAATCCTCTATATTATCAGCTTGCTTATAGTGCTGGCAGTCATAGGCTCTGCAGCCGGAGTAATACTTCGAGATAATTTTGGCCTTCCCTACATAGTTGGGGTAATAATTATGCTTTCAGCTATAGGATTTCTTACTTTTAAAGGAAGCGGCTTGATTGAAAAATTCCTTTCAGGATGGTCAATCGTTCTATATGTTGTTTACGGTGCTTTCTTCATAGCAGCTTTCATCAAATATGGTCCACAAATCCAGGAAAGTTTAGCTAAACCCGTGGTACTTCCCCGTTGGGCTTTGGGAGGGTTCAAATACGCCCTTTACAGTATGGTAATTGTTCCTGCCGTTCTTTTCTGCCTCAAACATATAGAAACAAGAAAAGAGGCTATTTGTGCAGGCCTTATCGGAGGAATAATCGGCATTTTCCCTGGATTTCTGTTCTACATTGCCATAGTAGGGCAATATCCAGCCGTTCTCCATCAAGAAGTGCCAGCAGTCTATGTTCTTCAAAAAGTCGGTTCTCCCTTCTTGCTCATTGTATTTCAAATAGTTCTCATTGGAACGTTGATCGAAACAGGAACGGGATTTATTCACGCTGTTAATGAACGCATCCAATCTAGTCTCCAAGCTAGGGGAAAAGAATTGCCTCGACAGCTAAGACCTCTCGTGGCCCTGGTTTTGCTTTTATGCAGCTTGGGAATTTCGACTTTTGGGTTGATACCCCTCATAGCAAAAGGATACGGAAGTATGAGCTGGGGAGTTTTTATTATCTTCTTCATTCCCCTTATGACTTTAGGCCTGCTTAAAATAATGGAAAGAGCCTAAATTCTCTTTGAATATTTATGATTTAGGCATTGTCACAAAGTTGCTTGATATGATAAGAGATATTTTTTTGACCTTTTTTTCGATAATATATAATCACGAAAGTTTGGGACAATGCCATGATTTAAGGAAGGAGGTCAAAAATGCTTAGATCAAAAGTAGTAATGTTAGCCATTCTATTTTTTGTCCTTTGGATTATCTCTCCTCTCCTTAAGGCTCAGGATGCGAAGCTATCGGAACGGGAGGCGATGTACTACCGCTACCTGGGGTTCGCTTCCCTTGTCAAAGGGGGCTCGATCGAGCCCCACTGGATGGCAGACGGAAGCAGCTTCTGGTATGCCGAAGGGGTTCCGGATAAGACTATAATTTACAAGGTTGACCCCAAGTCCAACACCAAAGAACCCCTGTTTGATAATGAGCGCCTTCGTCAGGCACTCACTCCCTTACTGAGGCATGAACCTCCCTACAAGGGACTTCCTTTTAAAGAATTCACCTTTATCAATGAAGAGAAGGCGATCAAGTTCTCTGTAGAGGACAGGGAGTTTATCTGTCAGCTTGATACCTACAAGATAACGCCTGTACCTGGGCTGTCTAAGGAGGAGAAGAGCCGGACAGCCCCAAGAGTCATCCGCAAAAAATTGTACCCAAGCGCGCCCGGCGTGATGGAGATTCTCTCTCCTGACGGCCGTTGGTTCTTGGGCGCCAAGGACAACAACCTCTGGCTGCGATCAACCTATGATGGCCGGAGTGAACAGCTGACAACTGATGGCATCAAGGACTATGAATGGAATGTCCAGGGAGCCAAGTGGTCGCCGAACAGTTTCAAACTGGCAGCTACAAAGGTAGACATCCGCGAGATGCTTCGCGTCCCAGTTGTTCACTGGCTGAAGCCAACAGAGGAGGTGGAGTGGGTGCCCTACGTTAAGGCTGGGGGCCCAATGCCCAAGACTGAAATTTTCACCGTGGATATACTTTCCAAGAGGCAGATTCGAGTGGACACAGGGGATAGGACAGATCAGCATCTAAGCATAGTGGCTTGGAGGCCTGATGGTTCAGGACTGCTTTTCACCAGAGCGCACCGTGAGTGGAAAAAGTTGGAATTGATAGCAGCCAATCCCAGGACTGGCGCCACAAGGGTGATCCTTACCGAAACCTCAAAAACCTTCATCGGCGGGTTAGGAAAAACACACATCCCTTTTTTTCTTGAGGATGGAAAGAAGTTCATTTGGCTGGCTGAAAGGGACGGATGGGCTCACCTTTACCTTTATGACCTGGAGGGAAAGCTCATCAGCCGGTTGACAAAGGGATCCTTCCCCGTTGTTCGGGTTGTCGCCGTGGATGAGAAGTCGGGCTTGGTCTACTTCATAGCTCATGCAGAGAAGCGGCTTTACGACACACATCTTTACAGGGTTAACTTCGAGGGCAAAGGATTTATGCGTCTGACCGAGGCAACTGGCCAGCACGATATCAAATTCGCGCCCTCGAGGGAATTCTACCTGGATGCACACTCAATAGTAGATCGGCCGCCTGCTGTGGAGTTGAGAAGTGCGGATGGCACGTTGCTCCAAACACTCTCAAAAGCCAATATTGATGCTCTCGATAAACTGAAGTGGAGCCCTTCGGAAGAGTTTATAGTCAAGGCTGCTGATAAGGAAACCGACCTCTACGGAGTCATTTACAAACCATACGATTTTGACCCAAATAAGAAGTACCCGGTGATCGACCACATCTATAATGGCCCGTATAGAACTCAGGTGCCGCACACCTTCACTGACAGGCGAGGTTTATGGCCCCAGGCCTTGGCTCAGTTGGGTTTCATCGTCTTTTTGGTAGATGGACGCGGCACCACAGAAAGGGGAAAGAAGTTCCAGGATGTGGCCTATGGGAACTTCGGCCGAAACGAAATACCAGACCATGTGGCAGTGCTCAAGCAGTTGGCAGAGAAACGGCCCTATATAGACATGAGCAGGGTTGGGATGTTCGGCGGTTCATGGGGAGGATACATGACGACTCGTGCCATGGTGCTTGCTCCTGACGTCTATCACGTAGGCGTTTCGATTTACCCGGTCGTAGATTTGTACGATCATAACGCCACCGCGATCGAGTATTACATGGGGCTTCCGCAAAATAACAGGAAGGAATATGAGTATGCTTCCAGTCTCAGGTTGGCAGGTAAGCTCAAAGGCAAGCTGCTCTTGATGCACGGCACCAGCGATGTCAACGCTACCTTCTCTGCAACAATGAAGATGGTCGAGGCTTTGATCCGAGCGGGTAAACCTGTTGACCTGATAGTACTTCCTGAGCTAGATCACTCATTATCCGGGAAGAGCGGCAGATACATCATGGAAGCAGTACGCAGATATTTCCAGGAACATCTAAAACCCTAAATATGTAATAAATATGATCATTTAAGGAGGGATTAATCATGAAAAGAAAAGATTTTATACGAAATGCTTTTGTTTTAGGTCTTATCTTCAGCCTTGCCTCAAGCGCATCGATAGGTCTTTCTCAGGATGCGAAGCAATCGGAGCGGCTATCAATGTTCTATCGCTATTTAAGATTTGCATCCCTGGTCAAAGGAGGCTCGATCCAGCCCCACTGGATGGCAGACGGAAATAGTTTCTGGTACGCAGAGGGATTTCCGGATAAGACTGTAGTTTACAAGGTTGACCCCAAGGCAAATGCCAAAGAACTCCTCTTTGATACTGAGCGCCTTCGTCAAGCACTCACGCCATTAATGAGACATGAACTTCCTTACAAGGGACTCCCTTTTAAAGAATTCACTTTTGTCGACGGCGAGAAGGCAATCAAGTTCTCTGTAGAGGGCAAAGAGTTTATCTGCCAGCTTGATACATATAAAATTTCGGCTGTTCCTCCCTTATCCAAAGATGAGAAGAGCCGTACAGTGCCTCGATTTGTCCGGGAAGGGATTATGGCAGGCTCACCTGATGTGATGGAAGTACTTTCGCCTGACCGACGTTGGTTCCTGGGAGCTAAGAATCACAACCTTTATTTGCGCTCGACTTCTGACGGCCGGAGTGAGCCTTTGTCTACAGATGGCATCAAAGATTATGAATGGGATGTGCAAGGTGCCAGGTGGTCACCTGACAGCTTCAAAGTGGGCACGCTTAAGATTGACAGCCGCAAGGTACTTCTCGTCCCCCTTGTTCACTGGCTGAAGCCAACAGAGCAAGTGGAGTGGCGGCATTTCACGAAAGCAGGCGGCCCTATGCCTCAGATTGAGCTCTTCATAGTAAATATTCTCTCAAAAGAGCAGGTTCGTGTGGACACTGGCCGTGAACCTGATCAGTATATATTCATATTAAGCTGGAGACCAGACGGCTCAGAACTTCTATTTATCCGGATGAACCGCACATGGAAAAAGTTGGAATTGATGGCAGCTGATCCGGAGACTGGTTCCTCACGGATTATCCTCACCGAATCTCAGAAGACATTCGTCCTGCCTTTGGGTCGCTCGGGAAGCGGTTTTACCTTGTTTAAGGATGGAAAAAGATTCATCTGGATATCTGAAAGGGATGGTTGGGCTCATCTCTACCTCTATGACATAAACGGAACCCTCATCAAGAAATTGACAAAGGGAAATTTTCCTGTAGTTCGAATTACCGCTGTGGATGAGAAAGAAGGCTGGGTTTACTTCACTGCCCATGCTGAGAAACGGATCTATGACACCCATCTCTATCGGGTGAATTTTGAAGGGAAAGGATATAAGCGGCTGACTGAATTACCCGGCCAGCACGATGTCTCACCATACCTATCGAGCTTGTTCGGCTATTATGTTGGAATTCAATTCTCTCCATCAAGAAAGTTTTTCCTGGATACTCATTCCAGTGCGGACCGACCGCCCAGAGTGGAATTGAGAAAGGCGGATGGGACGCTTCTCCAAACATTATCGAAAGCTAATATCGACGAACTCAAAGCCCTGAAGTGGAAGCCGCCTGAGGAGTTTGTAGTGAAGGCTGCGGATAAGAAAACCGATCTTTATGGAATCCTTTACAAGCCCTATGATTTCGATCCAAACAAGAAGTATCCGGTAATCGATAGTATCTATAATGGTCCACAGACCACCACAGTGCCGAGAACCTTCATTGATTCATGGAGCATTATTCCTCAAGGCTTGGCTCAGTTAGGCTTTATTGTTTTTGTCGTAGACGGACGCGGAACACCGGAGCGGGGAAAAGAGTTTCAGGATGTTGTCTATGGAAACTTCGGCCGTAATGAAATACCCGACCACGTGTCAGCACTCAAGCAACTGGCTGAAGAAAGACCATACATGGATTTAACCAAGGTCGGGATATTGGGAGGTTCATGGGGAGGTTACATGACAGTTCGTGCTATGGTGCTTGCCCCCGATGTTTATCATGTAGCTGTTGCGTCCTACCCGGTCGTAGACCTTTACGATCAAATGGCCTTAGCCATCGAACCGTATATGGGGTTACCTCAGGGTAATAGAGAGGGCTATGAGTATGGCTCTAGCCTCAGGTTGGCAGATGAGCTCAAAGGCAAACTGCTCCTGATCCACGGCACGAGTGACGTCAATGCCACCTTCTCAGCGACCATGAAGATGGTGGAGGCACTCATCCGGGCAGGCAAGCCCGTCGACTTGATAGTTATGCCTGACCAGGACCATTCCATCTCCGGAAAGAGTGCTGTATACAGAATCGAGGCCACTCGCAGGTACTTCCAGGAACACCTTTGCAATAAATAGAGCTTGTCCCAAAATGAATGGTTAAGAATTGATTTATTTCTTTTCCAGAATAGATTTGATAAATCTGAAGGAAATAGAAAAGCTAAAAAGGAGGTAGAATGAAGAACAAACTCTCAAGAAGGGATTTCCTAAGAGCAGGAATGAGCCTCAGTGCCGCTTCATTGTTCCCAGGAGGAAAAAACCTTGTCATTAACAAAACGGAAGAATCGAGTAAACTGAGGGTAATAGCAACCCACAATGGATTAAGAGCGACAGAAAAGGCCATGGAGCTTCTCAAAAAGGGACGCGATCCCCTGGATGCAGTCGTTGCCGGGATCAATATTATCGAAGAAGACCCGAATGTATTGTCAGTGGGTTACGGCGGTCTTCCCAACGAGGAAGGCGTTGTTGAGCTTGATGCTTCGGTAATGCACGGTCCGACTCATAATGCTGGGGCAGTAGCTAGCTTAAGAAACATAAAAACTCCTTCTAAAGTGGCAAAACTTGTCATGGAGAGAACAGATCATACTCTCCTTGTTGGAGAGGGAGCTTTAAAATTTGCCAAGGCCCACGGTTTTAAGGAAGAAAACTTGCTAACAGATAAAGCAAGAGAGATATGGCTTCGACGTAAAGAGGTTCTTTCCGAGAGAGATTTCTGGTTTCCTCCTAAAATAGAGACGATTGAGCCTGAATTGCTGCGCTTATTGTATTTTCATGGAACCATCAATTGTAACGCAATAGATGGCAACGGAAATCTGGCTGGAGTTACTACAACCAGCGGGTATTATTTTAAAATTCCGGGGAGAGTAGGGGATTCTCCCATTATTGGCGCAGGCTTATATGTCGATAACGATGTAGGAGTAGCTGGTTCAACGGGCCGAGGAGAAGCAAATATTCAGAACTGTGGAAGCTTTACTGTCGTTGATTTCATAAGGAGGGGCTATTCTCCAGAAGAGGCTTGTCTTCAAACATTGAAAAGAATTGCTGAGAAATCAAAGCTTCAGCCTCAGCTTTTAAACGATGATGGACTTCCTCGTTTTGGCCTCGTCTTTTATGCCATCAACAAAAAGGGGGAATATGGAGCGGCCTCTATGTGGAGTGGTAGAAAATTTGCTGTCCACGACGGCAAAGAAAATAAGTTGTTAGAATCAGCTTATTTGTATAAAAGAAAACAAAAACAAAAGACTTTAGGTGTTTGATTTAATGTAGGTGTTTGATTTAATGTAGGGGCTTGATTCAGAGACTGTCTCAAAACTCAGTGCTAAAATCAAAAACGGGAAAAACACAAGTAAAAATAGAATAAATTGATAGGTTATTGTCCAAATCTTATCCATTTTTACTTAGAAATGGGATT
>SDBT01009764.1_pt1 | contig 15537 bp, 15 predicted proteins | sample 2277101 | NCBI WGS metagenome assembly SDBT01 (sample SAMN10404973, study PRJNA504765) | marine sediment metagenome | isolation source: marine sediment core GS10_PC15, 103 cmbsf | place: Arctic Ocean: Southern Knipovich Ridge | collected 2010 | reverse complement strand
ATAGATAGAATTCTGAGAAAGATGTATGCAATCAAAAGGGTAATACATTACATAGTGTTCGACATACTAGATCCAAGAAAGTAATGCACCTCTATTGTGAATATGGATTGAAGATGCACGGATATAAATTAGAACGCAAGACGCCACAAAAAATATGTTCAAGGTCTGCTATGGGGCATGATTGTCCCGCGGATGGTGATTGCCAAGAGTGTCTAAAACATATAGCAATATACAGAAAAATATTTAAAATACATGCTAACTCTTTTACGGATGCTATAAACAAGATAGATGAAGAATATGGATTGGAAAATTTTCCTGTATCACCTAGATTAAGGGATAGTGCTGGAAATTGGGTGTTTGTATATTATGGTTGTTCTAGCTGCTCTGGAGAAGTTAAAAATAATGTGAATGTAGAGTATTCTCCAGATGGATTTAATCAGGGAACGATATAGAGGATTTGTATTATGTAAATAATATTGTATAATAAAATGGCTGAGCTTAGCTACAGAAATTTGCAAAAAATTTGTAAGGATAACAAACATCGTCTTGATAAAGATTTTAGATGTACAGGTCCCAAAAATAAACTTGTTAGTGCTTTAGAGCGAGCAAATATCATTGTTGACGGGAAAGTATTAGAAAGAGGAAAAATAAGTCCTATTAAAAAAAGTAGGTCAAGATCTCCAACTAGAAAACCTTCACCTAAGGGCAAAAAGAAAGTTACTTTTTATGTTGACAAATGTATGAAAATGAAAAAACCCGAATTAGAAGAGTTCGCTGAACAGAATGGGATAAAATTAGATCGTGATGCTCCCAAAAAAGGAAAGAAAACTAAGAAAGAACTTTGTGAAGAATTGGATGAATTAAAGGTTAGAACAAAATCAACTACAAAATCGTCACCAAAAAAACCCTCAAGAAAATTACCATCATCCCCAAGAAGATTACCATCACCTCCAAGAAGAAAAGGAAAAGTTACAGGTATTTCTGTTTCAACGGGAGAACGAATGACAAAGAAAGAATGTACTGCCAAGACTAAGCCAGCATTGGAGAAAATAGCACAAGATCATGATATTTCCCTTTTCAGAAAAGCTCCTCAAACAGGAAAGAAAACAAAGAAAGAATTATGTGACGAGTTTAATGTAAAATTGGAAGATTTTCCAACAATTACAGAAATTAAGAAAACAAGAAATGATTTTACTATTCTTATTGAAGGTTATGATAAACAACATTCATATGTTCCTTTCATGGATGACTTCGTAAAAATGTATAAAAATGATATTATCCAACGTAAAGCCACTAGAAAAGTTGGAGAAAAATATAAAACAGAAATAAGAATGAAAACAAGTGTATATAATGATCTATTTCAATAAAATATAACAATACTTGTTATATTTTTACAGATCCATCAATGCAAGTTCTCTCTTCCCATGAATTAGTTTCATAGCATTATCCTTTTCTCTTAGTTTGCTCGCAAATCGTCTTTCTGTGGCAGTGTTCGCAAATATAAGATATTGTTTTGAACTAGATGTGGCAGAAATCCTATTCACCCGTCCAAGTGCCTGATATAATACTCCAAGTAAAGGATCCGGATTTGATACTGTTGCACGAGGATACTTGCCACCCTTTGATATATCATGTAAATTGATTCCTTCTGCTCCAGCTTGTAAAGATACTATTAGACATTTTATTTTGGCAGTATTAAAAGCATCCGTTGCTTTTAGTCTATCAGTTTTTGATATTTCACCATAATATGATAATACATTTTTCTTTCCATATGCTTTACCTATTTCTTCCACCATATATTGAATAGACTTAACAAATCTAAGAAATACCAGAGTTTGATATCCTTCTTTTATAAGTTTTTTAGCATAATCTAGAATTGCTGGAAGTTTAATTGTTTCTATATTTTGTCTTGCTCTTGTGAAGGAAGCAAATGATGCTAATCTATTGCTCATAGGATCTGAACCAAATTTAGGATCTTTTTTTGCTCTTTCTCTATCTTGAGCTATAATATTTGCAATAGTTTTATTTTCTTGTTCAATTTTATTTGCATCTTCTTCACTAAATATTGCTACAATTGGGATTATTTCTGATTTTATTTTTATTCCAAGTTCCTCTTTTGCGTCTTCTGTACTAATCATCACTCCCCTTTTTTCTTTAGGATCTTCATATAAAGTATATTGTAATCTTGATAGAGGAGTATGACTTGTAAAATATTTCAAAGATTTCGCTGTTGGAGCAGATATATAACCAAGCATGTATAAAAATGTTTTGAGATCTTTCTCAGATTCTATAGCTGTCGCTGATAGAAATAATAATCTTGATGTTTTTCCCGTAGAATTAAGACATTTAATAAGAGAATTACACATATTATAGCGTTTGGTTCCTTTATTTTTGATTGTTCTGGATTCATCCATTATTATGAGCGTTCCCGGTGGTAAATGCCATTCATATATATCCTTTTTCATTGTTCTTCCTTCACTTTTATACACTTTCTTACTATATTTGACACTTGGAAACTCTTGATCTTTTGGAAAAGGTCTTGAAGTCCCTAAGCTCCCATCTCTAAGCATAGGTGTCCATTTCGCTCTTGTTAAAACATTATAAGTTGATATACTATAACATGGAACACCATATGTTACTATTTCTTTTCTCCACTGTTCTTGAACTGCGGACGGACAAATACATAAGACTGTAAACCCTATAGCTCTTGCGAGCTCTAAGGCTACCACTGTTTTTCCCGTCCCTGTGTCTGATGCGCTCAGGGCAACATTGTGAATGTGCTTAAATATATATGTAAGTTCTTTAACATGTTTTTGTTGGTAGGGATATGGTTTCAAAATAATATTAGCCTTGTCAACATAAGATAAATTTTTGTCTGGTGCAATACCATCATTTTCTTGAACAACAATTTCTTCTACAATACTTTTATTTCTCGTTTTAGAAAGTGTAAGTTCCCTTAAAGAATCTGTTTTAATTTCTATAGTATCATTTTCATCATTTATTTCTTCCGCTATAATTTTAGGAACAGGCTCATCATCTTTTTTTATATCATTTATATCTGGTTTATCATATACAACAATTTTCTTTTCAGGTATAGGTTTTAGTCTTCTTGCCCCTCTAAAGCGATAATATAATGTTCCTTTTCTCCTTTTAAATATTATTTGGTCCCTGAATCTTGTTCTTTCTGATATAAAAGGAAGATAAAGATCTATAGTAGTATAATCCAATAAAGTATTAATGGCTTCTCCGAGTAAAATCTGATTATTTCCAATATAATTATTTGATTTTAAAAGATATATAATATCACCAGGGTCAAGATTATAAAGATAATTATAAAGATCTATTTCTTCCATTATAAAATGAGCAATCCAGACTCTATTTTAAATAGGTTATTAGAACCTGTAGATTTTATTAAAGTTGAAGATATTAATCATGGCGCTGAACATTTATACAGAGTATTCGTAGCGAAACTTGATGATAATACTTCAGAATATCCAGTAGTTATTGTTATGACGAAAAATAAGGTTAATGGTTCTCCTAAGTTTAGGAATATAAACTGGTCATCCATTCATTTCAAAAGATATCGTAATGCACAAGACGCTTATAATGTTATGACCAAGTTTACTACAAAAGAGTTATTGAACTTTCCCAAGTACAGATTAGGAAATCCTCCCCCAATCACCAATGAAATAATTTTTAGAGGACATACAGATTCTCAAGATCATTCTAAAAACGTGTATACCTCTGACACATGTCCTTATAAAGTAACTATTTCTGAGCGTATGCCAAAGAATGTTAGAGATACCAATCGTATTCCTCACAAAATTGATTTCAACTACATTCTAAACTATGGAACTGATGTTGTCATAGAAAGATAATATATATAGCTTATAGCTATATAAATTTTACAAATACACACTAAAGATATAACCATCCTCACATTTTTTAACTTTTCTATTATCATCTTCACGTGAATTATTGTTTCTTATATATCGCGTAATCCAGCTTCCCCCATCCCTAAATAATAGCTCAAGATATAAAGGAATATCGTCGGGGACATGTTTTAAGAGTAATTGGGTATCTTTCATTTTGTAACATCTATTCAAATAAAATAATCCAGTTCAATATATCATCAGAAGATATCAACAAATGTTATAAGATATCCGTCATTATGTCTTGATATTCCGTATTTTCTTAAAACTTTTGTATGATTTACTATAAGATTTCTCATGCCTCCACTAAGAAAAAGATTTGTGTTATCAAAATGATTTAATATGTAAAGAGGAGTTGTTCCTGGTATATCCTTCACATTTATTATTTCTTGCTTCATTTTTTACAGATATCAAACTAATCAAAAAATAACCAGAAAAGTCATCATATTCTTATACCCATTCTTCAAATATAATTCCATTTCTGCTTTTATACCACGGTAGTCTAAATTCTTCAAAATGTTTTCTAAATAAACTATAATCGTCTACAATATCTATAATTTCTGGAATATCTGCTCTAAATACCCTTCCTGAATTTTGTTCTATTTCCTTAACACTTGATGCCATAATTAGAAGATTAAAATGTTCTGCATCTTCAATTTCACAGGATGATTTAGCATCAAATCCTATTCCTGCTTTTTGAACTGTGCATACCAATACTTTCGTATCCTTATACTTCCTGTCACTTCCCATATAAGTTTCAGCTTTTATATTTAGTTTTGAAATTTCCCCTAGAATATTATCTGCTTGAGATCGTCTTTTGCACAAAATTAGAATTTTATCAAAGGGTCTTATTTTGCAAAGATATGCTATCATTTTATTTCTTTCTTGACATTCTGCAATACTTTCTTCTATAAGATTCCAATTTGTACATGTTTTATATCTTGAATATCTCTTAAATTCTATTTTGGGCTTAAATCTTGTATTAAATCTATATACTACAAAACTTTTTGTTGATGTTCTTATAATATTGTGAGGACCATAATAGTCCTTCATCATTTTATGCATACCATCTACTCTTTTATAGTCCGCACTAAGTCCGAGAGTATATTTAGGTTTAAGATTAAGTAATAATTTAGATACTATGGGAGAACAAAATGTTTTTGCTTCATCTACAATAACTAAATCAAAGTTATTAAGAAGATAATCGTCCATATGTTTAAGTGTGAATACCATGCATATACATATAGATGAATCAATTGCATCTTCAAAGTTATCCTTGGTAATAAACTTACATTCTCCTCCGGATATATATTTATCACATGTTTGCTCCCATTGACGAATTAAGGATGTTCTTGTTAATAAGATTAGCGACTTTAACTTTAATGTCGATATCAACCATACAGCCAATATTGTTTTACCGAACCCACAATGTAGCTGAAGAAACGCACTTCCATAGTTTAAAAATATCTTTTTAAGTTCTACAGAAACTTCTTTCTGGCTATTCCATAGTTTTCCAGAGAATTTAGTCTTTATTGTAGCTTTATATTTTGGAACTTCATTTAAATTTTTAGATCTTGCGTAGTATAATGGGACAGACATTGTTCCATCTTTATTATCATGACATAAATTTATAGTGAATGTTTTACCATTCAAATCTGGGTTTGATACAAATCTCAAATTTCTTTTATGTTCTTCATTATATGGAATAATCGTAGCCATTTTATTATATATATATTGATACTTTACATATTAATATATAATACTAAATGTCTATTAGATTTGCATATTTAGATAGGCTATTATCAAAAGATGGTAACATAAATAGTACTGGTTTAACTCGTATTCATATAAGAGATTATGAGAATAAGTATAAAGGAAGATTAACATGTTGTCTTGGTCATCAAGTTATTGCAAGAAGAGGAGAAAAAAGAAGTCATCATTTTGCTCATAAAAAAGGGGAAGGAAATGATGACTGCATGAGTAGATCTACAGGAAAATGGCATCTATGGTGGCAGAACCGTCTTCATGAGGAATTTCTCGAAGTATATATGAAAAGGAATGGAAAAAGGCATTTTGCAGATGCATATGTTAATGGAACTGTTATTGAATTTCAAAAGAGCAAAATACCACCTGATAAAATAAGAGAAAGGGAAGCTTTTTATGGTAATATGATATGGGTATATAATTTTTATAGGAATGATTATGTAATAAAACATCAAGAGAAGGATTTTGTAGGAATAGAACTTGTTGGTGGATCAAATTATATGTTTTATGGGAATAGAATAATGTATCTTGACATTGGACAAAGGTATCTTATAGAAGTTCTTGGAAAAAAGGGAACAAAGGTTGCAGGAAAATATGTTTCTATAGATTATTTAGATATGACATACTTTAAGAGTTGTTTAATTAATAATTATGATAGAAGGATAGATCGTATAGAATTTAGATGTGATGATCTATGTACCGAAAAAGATTTAATGAATTTAAAACATGAATATCTATGTTAAATATATTATAATCATAATATATTTAAACTTATACGGCACCCATATGATTGGCTTGGAGGAAACCAATTCCATTATTAATAGAATTTCTTTCTCTAAATTCTTGTGCTAACTTAATCCCATCCGTGAACATATTACTATATGGTTTCATATGAGATCCTTGTTGATGTTCACAATCAGAGCCAGAACTAGATTCAGAGCCAGATTCATAACCACGACGCTTTTTTTTATGTTCAAATTTGCGACAACGTCTTTCATGATGATGACATTTATCTTTCCTGCATACACAATTACATCCACATTGACATTTTACTCTACCTTTCTTACCTCTACGTCCCTTAGGCCCAGGACATCCCTTATTCCCATCTCTTCCAGAAGTTCCCTGGTTCCCTGCTTGTCCTCTAGAGCCTTGTCTACCAGGGGGACCTTCCCTTCCTCGGGGTCCTTCGCTACCTTTGGATCCAGGAGGTCCTTGGCGTCCAGGAGGTCCTTGAGGACATGGTCGGCAATCATGCTGTTTGTGATGACGACCATGGTGTCCATGGTGTCCACGTTTTTCCTCTCCACTGGCTAAAAATGGATTTACAGCTCTTGCATAACTCCCTGATGGTGGATTAGAATTGGAATTGCTATCAACTACAGCAAAGAAGAAGATTGCAAGAACAATAATAATCACAACAATTAATACCACAGTGTTAGTTTGATTCATTTTCGAAACAATAAAAAATATATAATAAAAAAAAGATGAATCTAGAAGATCATCCAAGTTCGTATATTATTTTAGTAATCATACTAATTTTAATATTATTAGCTTTTTTTGTTGCAAAAGGTGAACATCGTATGTGAGAAGCTAAACAAGAAATATCATATTAAAATAATATGATAAATCTTTGTGTGTTTTGCAAAAATAGATATGCTTTTGAGAAGAAACTTCAAAAAGCTATAGAAACAAACAAAAAGATAATTGTTATATCTCATAATGAAATACAAAGATCTTGGGCTGAAAGAAAACTGAAAATTTATACTGAAGAGACTCAAATAGTAGTTACATCTGTAACTAAACAATATGAAGATGATACATTTGATATAGCATTCCTTATGGCTGATTCAAGATCTGGAGATGCAAAGAATATACTTGCAAACATAGGAAGACTTGGAAATCTAAAGCTTGGAATGCTCATATGCAATGCTAGGATACATGAGGAAAAAGAACTTCCTATAACTGCTGAAGAAGTTGTTAAGTATCTTTCAGCTATGCTCCAAAATAGTAACGGAAAAAATGTATGTGGAGTTAAAGTAAAAAATGTTCCGGGAGTTAGGGGAGGAAAAACTATAGATACAGATAATCCAGAAACAATAAATAGAATTGTAGAAATGGTGAAAGACAACAAAGCTAAAACTTTCTTCAATATGGATTTATCTTCTGAATTAAAGAAAATGTGCAAATCATTTGTAGAAATAGATTTCAAAGATTAATATATATATATATATAAGATTATTCTTATATATTATCTAAGCTTATTCCCAACATTGCACAAATCCATTCACCCGCAAATACTATCAAAATAATTACTGCTATTATACTTATTAATAAATGAGTCCTAGAACTATATTTGGCATTCCAATATAAACCAATCAGAACTAATACAATGATTATGATTAAATAGATGTATCCTTGGTTCATTTCTAAATAGACTTGAAGATTTCACTTTCCTTTATAGCTCTTACAAAAATATCAGCATTAATACAATCCTTTTTCATATTCTTTATATATTCATACGTTTCTATTAGTTTGTCATAATCAAACAATTTTTCATTTGCTTCATATAAATTATTATAATACATTGGATATTCTTCCCCTAACACTTCTATAACCGCAGGATGAGGGTTTACAAGAAGAGGAGTATTCCTTGCAACACATTCCATAAGAGTATTACATGCGCTTGCGTCTAACAATTTAAGAAAAACTATGTTTGAAGAAAGAAGTTTATCATAATCATTGTTTGATAATTCAGTTATTGTTTCTACATCTGTTGATATAATATTAATAAAATCGGACAATCCTTCAACCCATTTATTTTGACCATTATAAGATCTACACATTATCCCTCCTTCGTCTGTTTCAACTGTATAGTTATTAATTTCAACAATATCGGGCTTGAAATAATGTTCCATCTTTTTACCTTTTAATGACGCAAATTTAAGTGTATTGGATAATGATCCTACCTTAATCATAAAAGGAGTTTTATTTTGTGATTCTCTTGTTATTTTATGAACATTTGATAGTCTATATATAGCAAACATATCTCTTAACCACGCTCCAATATGTACTATCTTTTTGTTTTTATTAGATTTGAACTTTTCCGGAGACCAAAACGAACCAACAATTTCTGTGGGATGGTAAATATTTTCAACAATAATACTTCCAAAATGCAGTTCCTTAAGCTTATTTCTGATATATTCGGCAAGAGTATATGATAATGTGTATATCCCCTTACACATATGAAGTGATAATAATAGACTTTCTTTTTGAAACAGTTCTTCTACATTATATTCACTATATTCTTCCATTGGAGTGTGATGAACAATACCAACCCAGTGTTGGGAGTAGGGAAGTATTCCACAAGATATTAATGTTTTTTCTCCCCAATGGAAAGTTCTATCTATATACGTATCAAGATAAATTCCATCTTTTGTATTGAATATACTTAGCTTTCCCATAACATAGGACCACCCACTTCTATGCAAATCTTCAAAATCTCCTTGATTGAAATAATCAATGTTAAACTTTCTAAGACCTTTGAAACTTCTTCTAGAATCATTAATCATATAATCTATAGACTTTATATATTCTGATGGCCGTCTTTGCATCGTTTCAATAAATCCCCATAAATACTCTGGATTAATACGTTTGGTTATTTCAAAACATACTTTTCTACAAATTACCTCGATTTGATCCTTATCTAAAAGATCAACAAACTCTTTATCTTGTAACGTTTCTAAATTAATACTGAACCTTCTACTGAATTCATCTTTCACATAATTTATTAGAAAATTTCTTTCATTATATTTTCTAGTTCTTACTCTTTTGGGAAGACTTAATAGTTTATTATATGATGAATTGTTCAGCAAATCTCTCTTATTATTTGATATATTTAATATTTTGGAGTGATGATCTTCCTCCATAAGTTTATCCACAATAAATTTAAACTTTGGAAAAAACAAAGGATTTTCCTTCATATTTATACAATATTCTTCTAACCCCGATTCTTTCATGAATAATTTTGTTTTTCTTGTTGATGACAGAGATAATATGGGTGTTCCTGCACCGACAGCCATTATATGAGAATGTAACCTACCACAAATAGCAAATTCTAAAGTTCCAAAAATATTATACATTTCCATAACTTCCTTTGGTGTATTATTTACTTCACAAAAGGGTGCTTTTATTTTAATTTCTTGATTTATGAAAAAATCATCCGCCGTAGATTTCTTTGAGTGATTAAACCTATATAATACTATTCTATATCCTTTATCATCTATATATTTCAAAGACCCTGCGAGCGATGCCATTATTTCTTTTGATGTTGAACCAGATGTTGCCATTCTATGCATAAAAACTCCTACAGTTTTTCTTTTTCCAGAATCAAGATATCTTGTAGGAGGGGGCAATGAAAAAACAATATCTGGAATATATTTTACATAATCGTGACCTATATAATTCGATACAGTCTTTATATCAGTAGAATTTCTTAGATATATATAATCGAATAAATCAAGAACTTTAGAAGAGACATAACTTTGATAAGGTATTCCTGCTGAAAATAATATAATATTACCAGAAAATTCCTTTGTCAATCTTTCTATTTTTGGTATAAAATAATCACTTACTATATCCCCTCCTCCACATATTACCATATCTGTATCCTTCGGTAAAGCATTTGTGGAATCTATATCGAGAAAAGAGAATTTTGCTCCAGTAAATAACAAAGGAAAAGCTAATTTGAAAGCTTCGTCTCCAAGATTTTGCCTTCCATAAAATCCTAACACTGTTATTTTTGCCATTTTTAATAAATTATTTCTTTTCTTTCTGAAAAGAATATTAGTTGAATAGAAATGAGTGGTATGTTTAAGAGAAAAAATAGTTTATCCAGTAAGGATAAAAAAGAATTCAAATCGAAAAGAGATCTTAAAGATGGAAAAAAAGAAAGAGCTTCAACAAAATCTTTCAGAAGGAACTCCAGATCTAATCCAAAAATCAAACATGTTCCTGTAACTAAGACAGTCCCAGAAATAGAAGGAATTAAAAATGTTGCCTTGAAAAAGGTTAATGCTACTTTATCTAGATCTATTGTATCGCATGTAATACCTCATGTTTCTGATGAATCTCAGACAGGAACAACTACCGTAAGCGTAGAAGGTTGTTCATGTGTTGTAAAAAATTCTGTATCATTTTGTCCCGTAAAGATGAAACCTGATTCGTCTATTTCTATAACATTATTTTCGGCAGATCTTTGTAATTTATTGGATCTTGACAAACATTCTTTTATAGCACAAATAGTGGATGAAAAAACCCATAAAGTTAAGACTGTTCCTGCACAAATTATGATCGATGATAAAGGAAGATATATATACAAACTTGTATTTAAGAACAAATATAATGAGGATGCATATATGAAAGCTATTCACGTTGCATCTAGATTTACAAAAGGTAATATTGATGATGGAAGAAATTACCTTCACCAAGATTATAAGATTAGTTTAGAAGCAACTATTTCTTGTGCGCTTTAAACATTAATATGCATAATAAAAACCCAATGTTGTTATATATCAAAAATATAATATTGTATATAATTATTATATATCGCGTCAATGCGTCAACTTTTTGTGTAGTATGTAGAGATTTTCCTGGGCCATATGCTGGAATATTAGAAAATGAACAGTCAAGTGTTGAACTATCATCATATCTTAATTCTAATGGAAAACCAACTCTTTCTGCATCAAGTTCTGTTAATGCAAATATTACAAAATTATTCAATACAATATCTGATGTAAATATTGAATTGTCTATATTTTCCATAGATTATAATGTTGCTTATCATAATCCTACACTTTACCAATTTGATGGTCAAGGTTATGGAAATCAAGAAGATGAACATAATTTCTATTTCACTTGTGAAATTCATGGTGAAGGTACAGCAATCGCAGAAAATACATTACAACTTGGTACGGTAGATGAAAGTTGGGCTTATATTAATGGTAAACGAGTAATACAGAATAATAAAAATGGTCTAAGCCTTGTTACATCAACCTATACCATACCAAATAATAAAAATGTTCAAATAATTATGTTCATGACACAAAGAAATAATATAAAATCTGAACTGCATTTTGAAACATCAACCATAAATATAATAGATATATCTGATTGTAATGAATATATTCAAAATTTAACATTTTCTGTTTCACCGACATCTCCTACCCCATCACCAACATCTCCTACCCCATCACCAGTATCTCCTACACCATCACCAGTATCTCCTACACCATCACCAGTATCTCCTAGTCCATCGCCAGTACCTTCTCCACAAACAACCATACCTTCTTCACCATCATCTAATCCATCATCTTTACCAACAAATTCATCTTTTCAACCATCTAACGAAACTTTGTCAACAGAGACAAAAGAAGGTTCAAATTATGGGATTGGTTATAAAATAATATTTGGAACTTTAATAGCATTGGTGCCTATTGTTATATGTTCTGTATTATATTATATGTATGTTAGAAAAGAGGAAAGAAGGAACAAAATGGCTCAATTAAAATCTGATAATAAAACTGTGCAATTACAAGGATATTTAATAGAATAATTATATGTACAAAAGTATATATGAAATTTGAATTAGGGGATTTGAATATAAAATGTATAGAGTACTTGTTGTTGGAGATCCTCACTTTAAAGTGAGCAATCTTTCTGTTATGAGAAAATTCATTAAAAAAATGAAGATACTCGCTCAACAGAAAGATTTTGATTTTATGGTGTGCCTAGGCGATACTATTCATTCTCATAATAAGATAGATCAATCATGTTTGAAACTTGCAATTTATTTTTTTAGAGAAATATCAAATTTTATGCCAGTATATGTTCTTATTGGTAATCATGATAGACCAAGGGAAACTATTTATCTAACTGATGATCATCCTTTTCACGGACTTAATGATAATGAAAAGATAAAAGTAGTATGGAAACCTATTGATTTTCAATCTTCAAAAGGCAGAGTAGTATTTGTTCCTTATGTGTCACCAGGAAGATTTCAAGAAGCATTAAATACGTTAACCCCAAAAATAGAAAAAGATAAACCTGTAGTTATCTTCGCTCACCAAGAATTTAGAGGATCAAAGAATGAGCAGGGAATTATTTCAACAAAGGGAGATATGTGGGATATATCAAATCCATTAGTTATATCAGGACATATTCATGAATATCAAATCCTACAAAAAAATATAATATATGTTGGAACTCCTGTTCAACACACTTTTTCAGAAAGTACATTAAAAGCTGTAGGGGTATTTAAATTTGGTAAAACAGGATATAGTGGTATAAGAATGAAATTGGGATTGCGCAAAAAAGAAACGATAGAAACAGATATAGATAATATTCCTAAAAATATAAACAGTGATGAGAATGTTGAATATCGTCTTATTATAAAATGTAAACATTCAGAGATGAAATCTTTTGAAAAGAGTGATACTTATAAAATATTAATTAAAAACAATGTAAAAGTACATTATAGCTTTGTTTCAGATATTAAAATAAACACAGACAAAAATTGTAGTTGGTTGGATCTTATGAAAGAAAAATGTAACGATGAACAAATGAAAATTCTGAGTGAAATAATATAAAAAGTTATATATTATTATAAGATAATATATGATGATAATTATGTATGTTTTTTTCTCTAACTATTTAGATTACTTAAAAAATGGAAGATTTTGAGGAGGTCTTTCCATCTTATCCGGTCATAGGGGATCCACATTTTGCATTTAAGATTTCCGAAAAGTTAGAATTTAAACAATTGGGACGTGACAATCCAAATGTGAACAAAAGAAAAGGAGAACTCTTAAATCATCAAAAAATATGTGTTTCATACCTTAGTCCGGAAACTCCATATAGTAAATTAGTTGTAAATCATGAAACTGGTACGGGAAAAACATATATAGCTTCTTCTGTTGCTGAAAAATATATCGATAGAGTGATCACACCATCAAAACATAGGGAATTTTCTATAGCTGGATTTCAGCAAATTATAAATGATCACAAAGCAATATTCATTTCTAATAGAACAAGTGTAATCGAAAATTTTAAAAGTCATTTGATTAAAATGCACGGATATAGTAAGAAAATTGGTCTAAATGCTGGTAAAAAATATACAGATTATTACAAAATCATATCTGCAGGACCTTTTACAACAGAATTATCCAAAATAAAAAGCGATAGTGACTTGAAAAGAAGATATTCTTATCGTGTCATTATTATTGATGAGATACAAACAATAAAAGAGGAGTTTGGCAATGAAATAAAGAAGAAAATTGAGAAATTAAGTAAACAAAGAAAGAAACTTATTTCTATGAAAGAAACTCCCAAAATAAGGGAAAAGTTGCTTGCGCTTAATAAGAAACTTAGAAGGGCAGAAAAAAATCCCTATCTGGAAATAATGAGATTATTAAAATGTGATGGGCTTGTTATATTACTATTATCTGCAACATTGGAAAGAGATAAACCAGAACAAGTCAGTCAGGTTTTCAATCTTATACTTCCTGAAAAGAACAAAATTAAAAAAAAAGAGGTTCAATCATTATATTATAATTGGAAAATAACAAAAGATGGATACAGAATAAGACTTAAGCATGAAAATGAAGAAGAAAAGGATGATAAAATATTCAGAAAGTATTTATATCCTAAAGTAAGTGGTTACGTTTCTTATATGAAATCTTCTCACTCTCCAGAACTTAGGATTTTAGGGGAATCATTTGAACTCTTTAGTGGAGAATCAAGCTTTATTTTAATAAAAAGATCGCCAATGCAAATAAGACAATATCTTAATTATATTAATGTTTCAAGTCTTGTTACTGGCCCTAGAACAAATAATAAAGATAATAAATATACTACGACCGTTTATAGTAAAGATAGAAACGCTTCAAACATTGTATTTTGTGATAAAGAAGGTAAAAATTGGGAATCCAGCACTACAGGTCTTATAAAATATAAGACTAGTTTTATAGAATTTTTGTTGAAAGATGCACAGCAAATGATCAGAGGAACTCTCACCAAAGTTAATCCAACAATTTTTATAGAAAATATAGCAAAATTAAGTCAAAAATATTCAGATATAATAAGAGTTGTTTATGATAATTATAAAGATGATGGAAGAGCACAATTTATTTATTCCGAACATGTTCAAGTTGGCGTAAATGTTATAGCTGAGTTACTAAAGGTTCTTGGTTATGAAGAATTCAAATTTAAAGCTGGAGCACCATCAAAAGGAAGCGCTATTGCTGGTTTAAGCCCAAAAAGAAGATATATTATCATAACTGGGGAGAAAAAATTATCTAAGACACCAAACGAAAGATTAATTTCAGCATTTAATGAAGAAAAAAATAGATTTGGAAAATATATACAAATTGTTTTGGGTTCTCAGGCTGCTTCTGTCAGTATAAATTTTATTAATGTAAGAGATATACATTTTGTAGACCCGTCCTGGACACCTTCAAATAATACTCAAGTAATTGGAAGAGCTCTAAGACAAAATTCTCTTGCACATTTGAAGGGAACCCCAGATTATTATGTTAATGTGTTTCACTATGTATCATCATACAAAAGAGATTATTTTCACGAAGAATTAGATGAAATAGGACTTTCGAAAAAACAAAAAGAAAACATAAAAAATCTTTGGGAAATTACGGATGATGATCTTGAACAATTCGAAGAAATAAGAGATCTAAAAAATGATGAAATAAACGAGGTCACAATTAACGATAAAAAAGAAGAATTGAAAGAAGAATATAAAGAATATTTGAAATTTCCACCTCCAGATAAAACT
>SDBT01009763.1_pt1 | contig 15538 bp, 18 predicted proteins | sample 2277101 | NCBI WGS metagenome assembly SDBT01 (sample SAMN10404973, study PRJNA504765) | marine sediment metagenome | isolation source: marine sediment core GS10_PC15, 103 cmbsf | place: Arctic Ocean: Southern Knipovich Ridge | collected 2010 | reverse complement strand
ATCCACGTCAACGGGTCCGTGCAGGCGGCAATACTACTGAGCAACATCAACGCCAACTATGGGGGGGTGGAGACGACCGACTCCGGTGGCGCCCCGCTAAGCGTAAGCGTCACCGCTGGCGACGATGTGGAACTAGAATGGGACGGTCCCTCTGGAAAAAAACCAGGTGAGAGCACTTGGATGCTGGGTGGAGAGGCGAGCTGACAAATGTGGGTAGCAATCTATAACGACGCAGGATCCGGCGGCACCGTTCGGGTGGAGGAATTTCGAAAGCGCGCAGACGTAGCGACGGCCGTCTCGCAGTTCGAGAACGACTATACGCCACCGGAGACCGGATACGCGGGGATCGACGCAGGCTGGACCGCTTACGTTGACCCGCCCAACTACCAAGAGTGGCACGTCGACCGCGACGTCACTCCCCGAGTTCTCGTCGCGGTCAACATGCCGCTGACCCTCGTTTTTCAGGGCTCACGCAGCGTGACCGAGGCGACGATCACGACGACGACGCCCGTCATAGTTGACGGTCTGCTCAGTAGGCTTTCGACTTGGTTCGACGATCCAGCGGCTGCGGTGGGTAGTGTCACGGGCGAGATCAAAGTGGTGGGCGGAGATTGTAGCATCCGGATCATGATGGGCGATGACGGGCCGGGCAACCCGGTTACACCCCTCTCGGCGGACTATGTGCAGAGTGATACTGTCGGCAATTGGGTGCCGTTCACGATTATATCAAACGCGGACCCGGTCCTTATTCTTCAGCGGTATTTCATCGAGGCGGAGATGTCAATTGCGGCAACGTCCGCGGACATCCGGTACTCATCTTTCAGCATCTTCGGCAAGGGTTAATAAATCCGTGGACGAGAAGCCCCATCTGCGCTTGGCGCCCGAGCCGGCCCCCGAGCCCGAGCTGCCGGAAAACGTCCGTTTGCTGCCCAGCTCAGGCAACCCCAGCGCCGACATTCAGAGGCAGCTCAACGAAATCATCGGGTACCTGAGCCCCAAGCCCGAGCCCGAGCCCGAGTCCGAGCCCGAGTCCGAGCCCGAGGTGGTCCTCACCAAGGCCGAACTCGCCAGGTATTGGGCCGAACTCCGCGCTCGCGAGTCAGCTCGTGAGTCAGCTCGCGAGCCCGCGCAGCTCGAAATGGCCGCCGGCCTGGAGGAAATTCCGCAGGGGCTGCGCTCTAGGACGGACAGCAGGTAGGCGATCCTTTTTAGAAAAAGTATTTTGACTCCGTATTTCCTACTAAGTTCACCCTGGGGGGGCGCTGGAGTTGTGAGATCATGGCGCATGGGCTGGAGTTCAGAGGCGACGACCGTCAGCCTGGACGTGAGGGTCCCAATGGGGCCCATTTGTGATGATGGAAAATGTAGGTCCCCTTGTTATGGTTCATTGCTATTTTCGCGAGGTAAGGATGGGGGGCGCGGAAGGGGCCGCGAAGGCCCCGTCCTCGTCTTGGGCAGCTTGAGGAAGAGGTAAAAGCCATGGCCGAGAACCCTTTCGCAATGCATCCAAGGACGATGGCAGCGGTCGCGGCGCATGCTGCTATGCACCACGCTGCGATGGTCTCGAACGCCTTCGCCAACACGCTGAACGCGAGCAGGACGCCCACCGAGATAGGGTTCTGGGATCCGGGCTCGCTCGTGCTATGCCAAGAGGATCACGGCTACACAGTTACGGCCAATGGCATCGCCGCTCCCGAGGTGGGCGAGTACAAACTATTCACGAGCATCTACCACGAGTCGACATCACGGCACGTGCAGATAGCGATCGAGCCGAGCGTGAACGGGATCTCACTAGGGCATCGAATGCCGGGCGGCTGGATACTTGGGCGCAAGGGCATCACGTCGGCGGTCTGCCAATTGGGCGGCTACCGGATCAGCCTGCTGGCTGGCGATGTCGTGAGCTTGAAGCGCGCGCGACTTGCCAAGGCCGGGGCTATCAGCGCACCCGCGGGCCGCAGCTACATGACACTGGAGCGCATCAAATGAGCGTCTACATCATACCCGCCGAGGATGCCGCCGCCCTGAACGCGCATGTGGCGTCTGAGTATGGGCAGATGCTATTCGCCATCGAGGACGAGCACGGCTGGACCTTCGTCGACTCGGCCTTCCCGCCGGGCTTCAATTTCGACGCGGTGATCGTCGCATGTATCCTCGGGCCTGACCTTGCGGGATATCTTGCCGACAAGCCGCAGCTAGCATCGAGGCATTGCAAGATCTACCGCTACCTACCCGAGGGCGATTGGGACAAGCTCGCTCCGCCGATGTCGGCCAACTATCGCACCGGCTTAGATCGTAGGCTTGAGCGCAAAACGACGCGCACCCTAGGCGACGTGGTTAGCGTGGAGTATTTCGGGAGCGCGACGTTCAACCCGGACGGATCGAAGAGCTTTGCCGATCGCGTACTGATCGAAGAGTACGAATGGACGCGAGACCCGCCTGGCACGCTATCCCGCGGAAAGACGATCCGATGGGACCTTGAGGACGGCGCGACGCACGCGGAATCCAAGACAATGACCCGCATGTATTCGCCAGACGAGCGCATGCTAGCGGGCGAGAGGCGGCGCAAATCGATCATTACAGACCTCAAGGTTTACGTGGGCGGCGTGCTTGTGGCTACTCAGGTGGACGACAAGACCGACGGCGCGAAGATCGAGGCAGCTTTAGACCTCGGGCGCGCGTTCATCCGAGATTATTCGTTCCAAATTGCTAACTATGAGATGGCGTCGGATCAGTCGCTATTCTCCGCCATCGCATCGGACACCGCACACGAGTGGCTAGACGTTACGACGAATGGCGGAACGGTGCGTGATGCTATGCTCGCGGCGATCAACATTTGGGGGGTCGCATAGTGGGCCCCGTCGAGCGGTTCGGGGGCGGCATGGTCACTCTGGTAGTGGTTGCCGCGTGCTTGCTCGCGCCGCACTGGTGGGCCCTGCGACTCGCCTGTGCGGCGCGACGGTTTCATGGCAAGCGAGGTATACTTCTGCTTGGTGCAGCTGCTGCGACCGCCTACTTATTCCTGGGGGAGCGGTAGGCGGTCGTTAGGAAAGGTCTGATTGATGTCCATCTATTACCAGCGCCTTCCGAAGTGGAAGTACCGGCTCGAAACTGGGTATCAAGTGAGTGCTGGGTTTTATGAGCGAAAGGCCGAGCGAGGGAACGACTTTGTGTGGTTGGACCATGGGGTCCTGACCATCTCGGAGGGGTACGCGTGGGACGGTCCTTCGGGGCCAGCCTTTGACTCGCGGGTCTGGATGCGGGCGTCGCTTGTCCACGACGCGCTGTACCAGCTGATGCGGGAAGGTCACCTACCCCGCGAGATGCGGAAAATTGTGGACGACTTGATGCGCGCCCATCTGCTTGAGGATGGGATGAGCCGCTTTAGAGCCTGGTATTCGTACCGGGGCGTCCGATTGTTGGGCGGGGCGGCGGCTGAGCCACGGCCAACGTCGCGCACTTTTAAGGCGCCGTAACTAGGCACAGCTGACACAACTCGGTTGACACTTGAGGTCAAGGTGTGGCCTACTCCTTTTGCGACATGAAGCCGTCAGTTTGTCTGACCATGATCGTCAAGGATGAAGCCAGAGTTATTCGGCGATGCCTTGACGCCCTGAAGCCATTTATCGATCACGCTTTGATCATCGACACAGGTTCGACCGACGAGACGCCCCAGCTGATTTCCGAAGTATTGCCTGATGCCACGGTCGAGTTCTCGAAGTTCGTAAGCTTCCAGCACAATCGAACGGAGCTTTTGGAGCACGCTCGCTTGGCGTACCCCGACGCCGATTTCCACCTGATGATTGATGCCGACGATCTGTGGGTTCCTGGGCCAGATTTCGAGTGGCCAGAGCTGGAGGGTGACGCGTACCACATCGAGCACAGACTGGGCTCGTTGGCGTGGTGGCGTCCGCAGATCTTCCGGGCGAGCAAGCCGTTTTACTACGGCGGTGTGGCCCATGAAGCGCTTGCCTGCGACGTGCCATTTACAGCCGAGCGTCTCTACGGTGTGCGTGTGCAATGCGGCTCAGACGGAGCCCGAAGGATCAAGGAGCCGTTGAAAAAGTACGAGAGGGTTGCGGCGCAGCTTCAGAAGGATCACTACGAAAATCCTCAGAATCGTCGCACCGTCTTCTATCTGGCGCAAAGTTATCGGGATTGCCTGGAGCGGAAGAAGGCCCTGTACTACTATACCATGCGCTCAGAGATGGGCGGCTGGGGCGAGGAGGTTTGGTACTCCAAGTACCAGATTGGGCGGATGCGCGAGATGTTGGCCTTCTCCACGGACGACATTCTGTCGGCGTACCTGGACGCTTTTCGGCATCGCCCCGGCCGGTCAGAGCCCATGGTCGCCGCGGCTTCTATGTGTCGCAGAACGAAGCAGATAGCGCTTCAGCTGCTCCACTCGTCGACTGCCATCCATATTCCCTACCCAAAGAACGACCGGCTATTTGTCGAATGGACGGCGTATTCGTGGCGCGCGTGGGACGAGTTTGCGATGGCTTGTTGGCACATGGGGCGCATGAATGACGCCATCTGGGCGAACTTCCAGATCCTCAAGCATGGAGAGGGGCATCCTGAGAAAAGGATTCTCGACAACATCACGCACTGCTCGAAGCCCGGGGACAAGTTTGAGGTCCTCAGGGAACTCTGGGTCCGATTCGCAGGTGTAGCGGAGGCAGACAGGACCGAGAGCTGGGTCGCCGATCTGTTCGTTGGGCGCCAAGAGGTCGAGGAATTCGAGGAGCAGATCATGTTGGCGATTACAAAAGGCGGAGGATTTCCACAATGAAGATTCTGGTCACAGGTGCATGCGGCTTTATTGGTCACCACACGCTGGCGGAGTTCGCCAAAAATGGGCACGAAGTCATCGCGCTCGATCGCTTGGACGAGACTTCGACGATGGCGAGGCTCAAGGGGCTAAGCAACGTCCGTTTCATTTGGCACGACCTGCGGGCACCCCTAAACGATCTGGTCGCTCACATGATTGGCCCCGTGGACGCGATCTACCACTTCGCAGCTTCAACGCATGTCGATCGTTCCATCGCCAATGGGATGAACTTCGTTTACGACAATGTGGTTGGCACCGGTCATCTGCTTGAGTACGCGCGCCATGTCGAGGGTCTCAAACTGTTCTTGAACTTCTCGACGGACGAGGTCTTCGGCCCGGCGCCCGAAGGGGTCTCGTACAAGGAGTTCGACCGTCACGACGCACGTAATCCCTACTCGGCCACGAAGGCTGGCGCCGAGGAGTTGGTCCACGCCTACGGGAATACCTACGGGATTCCGGTGATGACCACGCACTGCATGAACGCTTTTGGTGAGGGGCAGCACCCCGAGAAGTTCATCCCCTTCGTGATTCGCAGCCTCATCAACGGGACGACTGTGCCCATCCACGTGTCGCCTGAGGGTCAAGCGGGCACGCGCTTTTACATCTACGTCAAGGACATCGGCGTCCTCATGCGACGGATTCTCGAGAAGGTTGTCGAAGGCTCCCTCTCGTTGCCGAACAAGATGAACATCCCGGGCGTTGAAGAGGTAGACAACCTCGCCATGGCGCAACTGATCGCCAAGCACGCAGGCTTGGAGTTGAAATCGGAACCGATTGATTTTCACTCGACGCGGCCTGGACACGACCTGCGCTACGCCCTGGACGGCACCCGCATCAAGGAGTACGGCCTGTACGACCTGACCCCTATGGATGAGGGGATGGCGAAGACCGTGGCGTGGTACCTCGATAATCCAAAGTGGCTCCTGGCATGAGCGGGGGATCTATACTTCCGCTGAGCGCGGGGCCACTGCCCTTGTTCAAAGTCTTCATGGCCGAGGATGCACCTGCCAAGGTGGGCGCCGTGCTCACCTCGGGCTACATAGGCCAGGGAAAGGTCGTCGATGAATTTGAAGATGAACTTTCGAAGCGATTTGACGTTTCCGACGTCATCACGTTGAACTCCGCCACGTCAGCTCTCCAACTCTCCCTTCACATGATTGGCGTGGGGCCCGGAGACGAGGTCATCACGACCGCACAGACCTGCGTCGCCACGAATGGCGGCATCGTTCTTTGTGGCGCGACCCCGGTCTTTGTGGACATCGATCCCGAGTCAGGTTTGATTGACCCTGAGGCGGTAGCGAGGGCCATCACCTCGAAGACGAAGGCCATCATGGCAGTCGACTGGGCCGGGCATCCCTGCGATTATGATGCACTGCGTAAGCATGGAATCCCGGTGATTCAAGACGCAGCGCACGCAGTCGGTACTCAGTACAACGGGGCTCCCATTGCCAAGTCAGGCGGCGACTACGTCTGCTTCTCATTCCAAGCGATCAAGCACCTTACGACCGGTGACGGCGGCGCGCTCGTGGTCCCCATTGGTCATTCTGATAGGGCGCGTCGTCTTCGCTGGTTCGGACTCGATCGCAACTCAGAAGCCAGGTATCGCTTCGAGCAGGATATCCCGGAGCCTGGTTTTAAGTACCACATGAACGATATCGCGGCGTCGATCGGTCTGTGCAACCTGCGGCACCTGGACGATATTATTTTTGACCACCGGGACAATGCGACGGCGCTTCACGCCATGCTTTCGGGCATCCCGAACGTGCAGCTTCCTCCCTACGTGGAGATGAGCAGCTGGTGGCTATTTACGATTCAAGTCGAGAATCCCTATGCATTCGCAGACGCGATGGCGGAGCGCAAGATTATGTGTTCTCCGGCCCACAGTAGGAACGACGTGATGAGCGCGTTCAAGCAAGCAAAAATTCCGGCGCCTATGCCGGGCCTCGACAGCTTTTCAAAGCGTCAGATTTCTATACCCGTAGGGTGGTGGCTCAAGGCCCCCGACCTGGCACGTATTGCCCAGGCAGTTGAGGAATGCACGAAGGGGTCGTAATACGTCCAGCTGAGACGGTTTGGGATGCGCTCGCCATGCGACGGGCGCGAAACTCGTGCCGTGAGTTCATGACGCGCGACACGGCCCGCAAGACCATCGCAGGCCAGCTCATGTGGTGGTGGTTCAATCGTCCTGAGAACCTTCATCTCTTCGTGGTCGATACGAGCGACGGCGTCGTTGGGTACGCCATTTTGTCCTGCGATGAGGAGCGGGCGTGGTTGACGGCGGGGCTCCTCCCGAGCGCGCGCGGTCGGGGCTTGGGGGCCACCGTTTTCCGCTGGCTGACGCAGAGGGCGCAGGCCATGGGCTTACGACCGTCGTTGGAAGTGCTCTTGTCCAACGAGCCCGCGCGCAGGGTTTACCGAAATTTGGGGTTCATCAATACGATCCAACGGGGCAAGATCATGATCATGGAGAAGAGGTAATGGCCAAGGTGAACTACCTTCTTGCGTGTTGGACTGGAAGAAGGCGCGCTGACGATCCTCGTGCCGCAGCGGATCGCACATTTCTGGTGCGGAAGCATCTTGAGGCTTTAGGGGAAGCCAAGCATTCTCTTTCACAGATCACAATCATTCTCGCAGAGGGTGGCGACAGGAAGGCCGATGACTACATCAAGAGCATTAGGTCGGCAGGCTCCACGCCGGTTGAGGTGCTTGTGCGTGGCAACGAGGCCTTCTCGTACGGCTCGTGGAGTCACGCCTTTGAGGTCTACAAAAGAGATTTTGACTATTACATCTTAGTTGAAGATGACTACGCTCCTTGGTGTGACCATTTTGACAGGATACTGGTGGGGCACTCGGGGGCAGAGGGGGCCTATGTTTGCTCCCTGACTTCCATGGGCAAATGCGCGGCCATTAGCAACGGGATTGTCTCGTCTTCCTTATGGTCGAGGGTTCACCCGGCCCCTATCGCTCTGAGGGGTGGGGCATGTCAGATCAGGTGGACGTCGGCTTTTTCTCGGCATGGCGTTCAGGTAAAGGACTACACGGAGGAGATGTCGTCCCCATTTTGGGATGTTGGCGGGGTGAAATGGTTTGGTGAGAAGCGGCTTCCTCCCTTGTTTGTACCAATTCACATGGTCGAGAGGGAGGTGCCCATCCAGGAAGCGCTGGTTGGTATTGTGGCGCCTCGTGGGTCCCCTGGGGTAGACGGTTGGTGTACTGCTGACCGATTCGGTCATTCCATGGTGGTGATGTCCGACGGGGAGGAGATAGAGCATCTCCGCGTCGGACACGAAGAGGAGAAAGGGTTCTAGTGGCCAAGGTTAACTATGTCATTGCCTGTTGGACTGGGGGCCGTCGTGCGGATGACCCTAGAGCGGCTGGGGACCGCACCTTTATGATTCGTCAGCATCTCGATGCTCTAGAGAAGGCGACGCACTCGTTGGCTCAGATCACGATCGTCCTGGCAGATGGTGGTGATGCGCAGGCAGATGAGTACATCAAGGGCATCAAGTCCGTCGGGGACACCCCTGTGGTCGTTCTCGTTCGGGTGAATACGGGGTACTCTTATGCCTCTTGGAACCATGCGTACGAGACCTACAAGGACGTGTTCACTCACTACATTATTGTGGAGGATGACTACGTGCCATGGTCGCACAACTTTGACTCCGCATTGGTTGAGCACGCTGATCGGGAGAACACCTATGTTTGTGGTTTGCAAGCCAGGCGTGGAGGGCTGGCTTCAATCAGCAACGGGATCATCCCAAGCAAAGTCTGGGGCGAGGTCCATCCGGCACCTTATGTCGATGGGGCTACGGCGAAAGAGGGAAATCGCTCGCAGTACATCTGGACAGGCCACTTCGGGGGAAAGGGATTCCCCGTTGCGGACTACCTCAGTACACACTCGTCGCCATTTTGGATGGGCAGCACCGTGCGTTGGTATGGTGACCTAACGAAACCGGCCATGTTTGTACCCACGAACATGGTGGACACGGTTTGCCTTATCTCCAACATTGCGCTTGCGGTCCCCTGCTCGGCCCGACATTTTGGGTCGATTTGGGTTGATGATGACGGGTACAGGGAGTCCTGGGACAAGATGGTCGAGTACGGAAAACAGGGAGTCTCCAAATGAAGACCCATCCAAAAACTGGTCTGCACTACATCGTGTCGTTTCGGCAGGGGCCAGCTTATGACGACGCCATGCACATGTACGAGCGCATGGCGGCCAAGTACGACTGGCTTGAGTGTATTCAGGAGCCTGAGCTTGTCCGTCGCCTGGACACCATCGCGCAAGATGAGCGCAACTTCGTGGTCATCTGGGGTGTCTGGTCGCCTCGCCCACCGGAAGATCGCAAGGCCATGTTCACGCGCGTGTTCTCGGAGGCGCTCGATGACGATGGCGTCCACATGCTCGGGTACCACCGGAACTGGTTGAACTCCGCCCAGCGAAACATTCGCCACATGAATGCTGCCTTCGGGCACACGCCATGGATGGCGAGCCGATTGGAAAAGGATGGCGTTCCGGGCTTCGTTCTGCCGATGGGTTGGGATCCTGAGGTGATGGGCACGCCAGACTGGGAGGCCAAGAAGAAGTGCCGGTTCACCTATGTAGGCGCCCCCGCTGGAAAACGTGCGTGGGTCATTCCTGGCATGCGCCTGGCGCTTGGCAAGGATATGCATGAGCCCCAAGACAAGTGGGGGAAAGAACTCATCGGAATCTTCAACGAGTCGGTGGCCAATCTGTACCTGAGCCACTCGAACGTGCATTCCTTCTCGACCTTCCGCATCTGGCAAACGATGTCGAGTTCGGCGGCGCTCATCGCCGAGAAGGGCCGCGACTGCTGGCCGATGGAAGAGGGCATGTACATCGGCGTCCCGACCATCACGAGGGCCAACGGTCCACAGACTGCCAAGATGATCTTGACCATCCCAGACGCTGTGTACCTCTCAGTGGCCCATAAGCTGCACGACGCCTTGGCGCACGACTTCACCATCGAGAAGATCCTCGAAAATTATCTCATCCCCGCATCCATCAAAATCAAGGACACGAAAACGCTATGAAGATCATCGTATTAGGAGCCGACGGATATCTCGGCTGGCCCACCTGCATCTACCTGACGTCGAAAGGACACGAGGTTATCGCTGTCGACAACTACCTCAAGCGTCGGATTGTTGAGGAAGTCGGCGGTGCGCCGTTGGTCGAGATGCCTCGGTTAAGCGGTCGTACCAGGGCTTTCGAGGAGGCGTCGGGCGCTTTGATGCGCTTCGAGGAGTTGGACATCACCAACTTCGAGGCGATGGACAAGTTGTTCGGCGAGGAGCAGCCGGACTGCGTCGTCCACTACGGCGAGCAGCCTTCGGGGCCCTACTCCATGATGGGGTACAAGGAAGCTGAGCTGACCTTGAGCAACAACGTCGGCGGCACGCTGAGTGTCATTCACGCCATTCTGAAGAACTGTCCAGACTGCTCGATAGTTAAGCTTGCGACCATGGGGGAATTTGGTACGCCCAACACGGACATCCCCGAGGGATTCTTCGAGTTCGAGTATAACGGTCGCAAGGAGACTCGCCTGTTCCCTCGTGAGGCTGGAAGCCTTTACCACACCTGCAAGATTCTGGAGACGGATCTCCTGCACTTCTACGTGCGCATGAAGAAGCTGCGCGTCACCGACCTGATGCAAGGGCCGGTCTATGGGACGATCGCTGAGCCTGGCGTGAGCCCGGACCTGGGGACGCACTTTTACTACGACGGAATCTTCGGCACCGCGCTCAACCGTTTCGTCGTCCAAGCCGTCGTCGGGCACCCGCTCACGGTTTACGGAAAGGGGGAGCAGACGCGCGGGTACATCGACATCCGCGATACCGTCGAGTGTGTCCGCCTCGCCTGCGAGTCGCCGCCAGAGCGTGGCGAACTGCGCGTGATGAATCAGTTCACCGAGGACTTCTCGGCTATTGAGCTGGCCCGGCGCGTTCAGGCTGCTGGCGCCGACATGAAGCTCGACGTCAAAATCGAGCACATCGAGAATCCGCGAATCGAGTCCGAGGACCACTACTACAACGCCGAGAACAAGAAGCTCATGGAACTGGGCTTAGAGCCCCACCTTCTAGACTCCGAGACGCTCATCGAGATGATCGAGTACGTTGATCGCTACCGGGGCCGAATCGATGAGTCGCTCATCTTGCCCAAGGTGAAGTGGTAGGGATGGCCAAGCTCGTCGAGCCTGAAACCATGGGCCATGCGGACCTCGTGTTCCTGTGCCGCCAGCTCATGGGTCGCACCAAGCTGCACGTCGCCTTTATGAAGGAAGTTGGGATCTTGGAGGATTACCAGCGATGGATAAAGCTCAAGAATATCCGAATAGGCGATTGATGCCTTTTGTCATGTACGAGTCCATAGCCCCGCTAATGGAATGTTCGGCGTTGTAAGACCTGGCCTCGAAGGGCAGGTCTTTTCCCAGGTACTCCCAGTATTCCCAGGTCGAACCGAAGGGGACCGTGGTGTCCTGCTTTCCATGTGTGGCAATCAGCGGAGCGATATTGCGGGACCACAGCTGCTTAGGGAGCCATCCGGACCCGGCGACGGCGCCTCGAATGAGCTGAGGCGATGTGGTGGCGACCAGGTAGGACATCGAGGCGCCCTGGCTGGTTCCTGAAACTACGGGCTTGCCGATGGTGGGTCGGCATTTGACGATCTGGCACAAGAAGTCCCTTTGCTCCAGCGCAACCTCCGACATCTGGGTAGCCAGCTCATCTTGCTTTCTGGTCTTAGCTCCCAGCATCCACCAGGTGAAGTACTTGTTGGGGTGCGTGAGGCGCGGGGACGCGGGGACGATGACACGGACGGGGCCCTTGATGCGGTTGGCCCACTTCCTCCCCTGCATGGTTAGCCCCGACGTGCTGGTTCCCAAAGAGTGGTAGCGAATGAACATGGGGGCTGCATCGTTGACGCCGAGCCCCTTCGAGCGAAATTCGTAGTACTTGATCCCGGCGACAGTTCCCCCGTCAGCCCCGACGTCACTGCAATTGGCCGCGCAGCCGCCTTTGCGGCCAAGGAGCATGACCGCAGCGGCGGCTCCGAGAAGCAATGGGAGTGGGCTTTTGTTCGCCATGTGTTCCGAATCTACCACGTCAGTGGTATCTTGTGGCATGCGCAAGGCTGTCATCCTTTTCACCCTGGCGACTCTTGGCGGCTGCGGTGGGAGTCTGCAAAAGGTCCACAAAAGCGCCTACATCGGAGGTGCCGTAACCAAGAGTGTGGTCGAAGAGACTCACAAACTTTGGAGCGAGCAGCTCAATGGCCGCGCAGACGATTGCGAATCCTCATCGGAATCTCGCGCTGAGTTCGATGAATGCCTGGGGCCCTTTGCCCATAATGATGACGTCGTCATTGCATTGGCCTTCTACAATAAAGTGGCCGAACTCCTTTTCAGGGTTCTGGCCGACCCTGATGCCACCAAAGAACAAATCCTCGATGTCGCCGCACGCGTGATTGGGGCGGCCGAAGCCCTATTCGCATTGATGCCGAATAGCGGCGCACCTGAGAAAATCAAATCCATTCTGGGAAAGTAAAAAACCATGGGCGCACTCATCGGAGAACTCATCGTTGACATTGTCAGCGGAATCAAGAACGCAACCCGCGAATCCATCGCCGCAGCCATGCGCGCTTCTGCCGATAAGGTCGAGCGCGGAGACCTCGTCGCCGACGATGCCCTCGAGCGGGCGAACAAGGACCAGAGCAAGTTGGACGCGATCCGCGCCAGGTTCGGGGAATAATCATGGCCGCACGTAGACTCACCGCAAAAGAGCGCCGGGAACTCCCCGCACGCGCGTTCGGAATCCCCTCATCCCGCAAGTACCCGGTGATGGTGCTCGGTCGCAATGGGGAGCCCAAGTTCTCCAAGAGCCATGCCGTTGACGCCAAGGCTCGCGCCAAGGAAGGCTTGGAGAAGGGCTGGATTGACCGGCGCCAGTACAACCAAATTGTGCGCAAGGCAGACGCCGCCATCAAAGATGTGGACCGCGCCCGGACGAAAGCGAAGCGCAATCCCGCCAAGAAGAAGGTGGCGAAGAAGAAGGTCGCCAAGAAGAAGGCGACACGGCCCCGTCGTAAGAACCCCTCCGAGGCCGACCACGAGCGGGTTGGGGTGAAGGCGCTTCGGAACTCCGAGGAGTACTGGCGCGGCTACATGGCCGACAAGAGCAAGACAAACCTCCTCGTCGACGCCTACAAGTTCTTGGTGATTGCCCACGAGGAACTAAAATACGCCGGAGACGCGGAGCCCCGGCTTGAAGCCGACCACATGCTCAAAGATGCTCATAAAGAGCTTTCACGACTCCTGAAATAGCCATGGCACTTCGCAGCGCACAAGAAGCAGACCTCGTCGAGAAGATTCGGGTCATCCACCAGGACTCCATCGCTACGATGCCGGACCACCGTATTTTGGAGGAGCTTGAGGAGCGGCGCGCCACGGCCGACCCCAAGGACATCGTCGACCAGATTGTGCTCGGGGAGTACGAGATTGCTGCGGCTCATCGTGGGCTGATTCGGAATCCTGGCGCCATGATGAACCCCAAGCGCAAGCGCAAAGTCTCCAAGCCCAAGTCCAAAGCGAAGCGCAACCCTGGCGCCATGATGAACCCAGGGCTTACGGAAGTCACCCGGGCCGCAAACGCGGGGAGGTACCTTCAGCGTTACACAGTAACGGGTAACGGTCGATTCCCCCTCGACATGCTCCGGTACGACTATTCGTGGGTTCATCCGGCAGAAGATTACAGAGGCAGGGAGCCTCGCTCGCATACGGTCTACCGATATGTTGGCACGAAGACGGATAGGGAGTACCCCACCGATCGCCGATGGGAATCCTTTGGCTGGACCGTTTCGGACGTCGACTACGAAAAAGTAGACCGCCCGCTGAAAATGCAGGAGTCCTTTCGCATCGCGCAGCCTGTGAACATAGGCGACCTTGGGGAACTCAAGGCTTGGCCCGCAAGTGGCGAAGACGTGGAACGAATTAACGCGGGAGAGGGCGGCGTCGGCCTTCGCCGACTGACGGCCACGAAGGCGGACACGCTGGATTTTGAAGTGCTCCCCGAGAACTTCGATGGGGAAATACTGGAGCTTGCTCCCTATGGTGCCCAGTGGGGTAACCCAGGCAAGAAGCGTCTCGTCGCAGGCGGCAAAGTGCCCAAGGGATTGAGTAAGACCATGGCAAAACGAAAAGCCAAAGCGAAGAAGAATCCCTGCATCGGCCTTCACTTCCACGCGAAGGATGCCGATGAGCTGATGGAGGCTGCGGAGAAGTCTGGCAAGCGGCAGGGGAATCCCAAGAAGAAGCTCTACAGCAAGCTGCTCATCACCAAATCGCATCGTCTCTGGCAGACCTATGACGAAAAACCCCTCAAGAAGCACCTGCTTGCCTTCGGAGAGCACATCGAGGTGATGAAGGCGTCGGGGGAGGCTGAGCTGAAGGAGGAGACGCGCAATGCCACTCGGGCCTTCAAAGCCGAACTGAAGAAGCACGGCTGGAAAAAGCCTGCGGCCAAGCGCAAGTCCAAGGCGAGGAAGAATCCCATAGGTCTGGGTCGCCATGGGAACATTTACGTCCCCGCAGAAGCGACGGCCGAGCAAATCGCCGAGATCCTCAATGAGGACCAACGAATCGCCAGTGATGTCCAAGCGGACGGCTACGCTACTACCCACGGTCTGGGTAGAAAGGTCCACAATGACATGCTCCTCGCCGGTGAGGTGCCGGGCTGGAAGATGTGGGAACACCAGTACACATTTCAGCCCATCCACGGATGGCCGGAGGAGCGCTCCCACTACCGGATCGCCCCGGAGCCGGAGTCCAATCCGCGCAAGAAGAAGGCGAAGCGCAAGTCCAAGAGCCGGGCTCGAAAGCGGAACCCAAGGGTAGACGTCGCCGGCTGGGAAGACGTGTCGCGTCCCCAGGACTACGGCGGGTACTACCGAAAAGAGATCGGCGGAGGTACCTGGGACGCGGAGATGGATTGGGATCCCGACCAGGATTACGAGTCTTACGAGGTCTTTGTCACTGACGAAGGGGGGAACCGGACCTGGTTCAGTTACGACTCGGACTCGGGTGGGTTTGATGAGGAGCGCTTGCTCAAGGGCGTCGAGGCGGAGATCCTCAAGTTGATGGGACTTGCGCCCGGGACTGCCAGGACGATGGAAGAATATGACGAGATCCGGTTCAAGATCCGCGCCGAGTTGCCCCCCGGCAAGCCGTACGAACCCAATCCCCGCAAGAAGGCCAAGCGCAAGTCCACCAAGAAGAAGGCGGCCAAGAAGAAGACGCTGGGCGGACGCGCGAAGCGGGCTGGCCGCAAGATTGAGAAGCGCGGCAAAGTCCTGGCGGTCGACGCCGAGCGCGGTGCGGAGAAGGCTGGGCGCAAGCTCAAGAAGTACGGTGCCACCAAGCAGGGCTACACCGTCGCCGGAGCTGGCCTTGGCGCCATCTTACTCGGGCCTCTGGGAGCAGTTGCGGGTGCCATGGGTGGCTCTGCGCTGCATGACAATCCCGGTGCGATGATGAATCCCACCGCCCTCAACGAGATGCTGCGTCTGCGGTTGCCGGAGATGAGCGACAAAGAGGTCGTCGATGTCTACGAGCAGTACTACACCATGTACACGAAGAGCGCGCGCCCCGAAATGGATTACGGGGAGGAGGGGGTGGAGCTGATCAGGTCGGTCATCAA
>SDBT01009762.1_pt1 | contig 15540 bp, 15 predicted proteins | sample 2277101 | NCBI WGS metagenome assembly SDBT01 (sample SAMN10404973, study PRJNA504765) | marine sediment metagenome | isolation source: marine sediment core GS10_PC15, 103 cmbsf | place: Arctic Ocean: Southern Knipovich Ridge | collected 2010 | reverse complement strand
GCCATAAGGGAAAGATAATATGAAGAAACCAGAAGAGTTTTTATGCCCTACACACGGGTATTATCATAAAAAAGGTAGTAAAGTATATGAGGCCTGCTTGGAGGATTATATGGAAACGGTAGAGGTGAAAGATTTAGGAGTATCTGTAGAAGACGCCGCTGTTATGGATGATTCTACCGGAATGCCGAGTGCGCCAGAGGAAAGAACAATAGAAATAGAGGCTCCTGAGGTAGAGGTATCTGAACCCGAGCCAGAACCCGAACCTATTGAGATATCGAGTACAGAGGTCTATGTAACTTCCTTTGCAAATTCTGACAAAGATAAGTTACTATGTAGGCTTGTGAGTACATCTCCAGATAATGTCACAGTAAAATCTTCAATTTATATAAGTGGGGAACGTACTTTTAGGAAAGACAACCAGCCCTTTACCGTTACGCTCCAGGAGTATACTAAAGTATTGATGCGAGGCGGAGAGTGGTTTGAACTCGTGTAATGAACTAATTAGGAGAAATTAAATATGCCCACTGTACACACTAGAGAATATCTGTTTGCGTTCTCTCTAAACAAACAGGCTTCAATGGTAGCAAAGGTTGGGGATGGTACTATCGACCAGCTACGTCCTATCAGAACGTTTGCTCCTATCATTGAAGAACACCCTGCTGTAGTTAGTGATCAGACTTGGTTTGGTAAAGGACACAGCCACCCTACGTTTAGAGACGTTCTTCAGAAGCGTTACGCCATTAACGCCCAAGATCGCAGCGCAACATCCTTAGAACTTTTGTATGCCGCAGCATTCGTGATGGGAAATGTGGTATCCGTACAACCAGATAGTGCAGGTAATCCACTTGAGTGGGAACATACTATAACCTGGCAAGATTTGGCTACAAACAAAGAAGTTCTGTACACAAGTATTGTCGAGGAAGTTGGAACCGAATACACAAAACTGCTTGATGGTGCTTGGCTAAGTGAGTTTACGCTGACAGGCTCACGTGACGATCACGTAGTGATTAGTTTTACAGGTGGCGGACGCCAGTATCGTGATCACGTGTTTACCATGCCTGCTCTTAGTAATACGGCGTTTTTCAAAACGTTGTATGGAACCGTAGCATTTGGTTTGGCCGATGCTCCTGCTCTTATTAGTGCTGAGGTTCTTAGCTGGAATTTATCGGTTAGTCAGAATCCAGATGAACTTTGGTTAATGGGTAACAGTGCTGGAGCGGAAGACAAACTTACGGAAGTGTTAATCGGTGATCAGACTGTAAGTGGAAACTTTGTTATCAAGATAAATGCCACTCACCGTGATAGATTCTTGGACCAAGATACGGTAGAGTTACAGTTGGTTCTTGGAAGTCCTACATTAATTACCGCTAATACGCACAAATGCACGATTACTCTACACAATCTGAAGATTTCCAGTGAAGATATTGGTGAAGAAGGACAAACAATTTCCTACACTCTGAACTTTGATCAAGAGAGTGTGTTGAAGACTACAGCTGATGAACATCTTACAATAAAGTTTGACTTTACTGACGTTACTAATTCTAATCTACTTGTTGTAAGTCCGTAAGAATGGATGCTTGCAGTTTTACTACCTTCTCGTGGATTGATACGCACGAGAGTAATCGAGGCTTTAGACAACGAGCTGTATGGGGTACGACACAAAAAATTCTACACCCACGCGCAACCTATACCAGACTGCTTCAATCATCTTTCAGAAGCGGCTTTAGCTTATAAGACAGTGACACATCTGTGGTTTGTGGAGGAGGACGTTATTCCTCCTCCAGGATCATTAAAAAAGCTGCTTGGCCTGCAAACTGACATTGCCTTCGTCAACTACCCTATAATCAAATTTCCTAGTCCTATCTGCTATTACTATTTTCAGGGTATTCTTCTCTGGGTTGGTTTTGGTTGTACACTAATAAAGCGAAGTGTATTTACAGGATTACCGAAGCCTTGGTTTAAAGCCAATTGCCGACTAAAGGCCCACCACTCTGGTTCAGGATCTAAGGACTGGACATTGGAACTTGCTGAAGAGGAACGTGAGTATGGCGGTCAAGATATTTATTTTTGTACCAAAGCAAGAGAAGCCGGTTATAAAATGGGCATTGTTCCAGGTATGGACTGTGATCATGATCCCGTAGGTTCAGAGGGCGTAGATTTTTACGAGAGAGAGTTTAAAAATGAAAGTAACACTAAAGCTAGATACGTCGAACAAATATAACACTGAATTATGGTGTGGTAATCAATTGGTTGCCAGGGGAGGGGATGGAATTGTCGACGTAGAGTTAACACCAATAAATAACGGGAAGCGTATGGGAGTGACACTTATGCTTGCCAATGTAAATGTCATTATTACAGACACTAAGTGTCCGGAGGAACACAGATATGAAATCATAAATTCTAAAGTGGGAGACCACTCCGCTCTAAAGGAGTTAAACTTAACCTGTGACATGCTAAAAGTAGACCCAAATGCTTGCGTAGGATGCCACATGCGTCCTCCTATACAGGACGAGGTTAAACAAACGAGTGCATTAGTAGGGTAAGCACCCTACAACAATTATTCACGGCATAACACAACCCGTTATCGCTGGCCGTGATGGAGATGAAAGGGGTTATATGACAACCGCAACAGCAAAGCCTAAGAAACCAACCCAGATTACCAATCCGTTAGCAACGCTTGGAGACAAGTACGTCTTCGAGTTGAATGCTGAGAAACAATCATACCCACTGACCCTGCCTACAGGTAAGGAAATCCTTGTCTGGATGGATCGTCCTAGGGAAAATCTCCCTATGATAAATCTGTATAAGGATGGCGAGCTAGGTATGCGCATGAAAATTATCAGCGACAACTATGTGGAAATTCTGAGTAGTAATCCAGATAGCTATCGCTCACACTTCTCTAGATTTTTTAGTGAAATTACTAAGATGGATGGAGAAGCATTAAAAAGTCCTAAAGGTAAGGATGAACAGTTGGGGTGGATTAACGATCACCCTGGCTTGAGAATTCACGAAGAAGTGGTTACTAGTGGTGTGCTTGGCGTAAGCATTTCACCTGACGATACTACAGAGCCAACGAATGACGGGGATCTTGTGCTAGACGATGAGACCCGTTCGCAAGTTCACACTTTTGTACGTGTATACGATGTTGAAGAACAGAAGACACGCCGTATTACCCTGGTTCACAGTATACGAGAACTCGTAGAGACTGATAGTCGCAAGTGGCGTAAAGCCAGTGGAAATACTGGAATGCGTACACAGCAGCAAGAATACACACGCAACGAGAACCACGACATGATGCAGGACTTGTATATCAGTATATGTGATGGATTAGAAGGTGCAGTAATAAACGGCAAGGAGTGTGGTTCGGATAATAAGAATGACTGGCTAAAACTGGTTCCGTATAACTGGATGTTCTTGGTTGTTAATAGAATATTCAGGGGAAGCCAAATAAAAAACGAATAATCGCGAAAGGTTTTATAGAAGCTTTTCGCGAGTATGTTAACAAGGGACAAGTAGATAGTTCTACATGTCCTAACGAGCCAAATTTTACAGAGCTATATGCGGTTTTAGGAGACAAAGAAAAGCAGGAGGAAATAAGACAAGCTAATCCTGATGTCCAACATTGTGAGTTACTGCCGATGGATGCCAATGCTTGTGACGGATGTAAGCTTAATCCTTTACGCAAGAGCAAAGAGATTAAAGAGGCAGCGGAGAAATCTGATATGTCTACTTTGCTTGTCCAGTATGTCCCTATGATAAATTACATGACGGAATTGTATGATTACGTTGACATGGGGTTAGTAAGGGAACTAGGAGAATTAACACCCTTAGAAGCTGCGCTACTCCGTATTCTTCATGCATATTACAGGGCTGTAAGTGCTGGAGGTGTTATGAAGTGAATACTGTACGATGGTTAAATGGTTCAAAAACTCCGTATTGGGAGTTAAAAAGTAATGAGATTGTATATACTATGGTCGTAACTCATGAGGGTGAGGAGTGGGATTTATATGTTTATATGAAGCCACCAACCCCTCAGGAAGAGTTAGCTGTTAGGATGATGACTTTAGGCTCTGAAGAATTTGTAGATAAACACTTCATCAAGTTTAAAGGTATGAATCCCGACGATCCTAAAGTACACCACGCATATCTTAATAACACTGAGGGTCTTAAGAAATTTGTTTACGAAGAAGGTGTGCAAGGTGTTGCCAATATAATAGAGACAGAGTTTGACAGTTTGGGTAATATAGGAGAAATCCCAGTTAACTTAATAACTAATGAATTATTCTGTCCTAAGAAATCAGATTTATTTAGGATGAATATTTCTTACAGCTTTAAAAACTTGGAGAGAGGAGTCTTATTATACGAAGGAATGTTTTCAGGAAGTATAGGAGGAGATACTCTTTCTATAGAAACCGATTTCGAGAGCATCAACACCATAACTGTAGAGTGCTTGAAAAGCGTAGATGGTTATTTAATAGAAGGCAAACCATGTGTAGAGGAAAATAGGGGACAATGGCTTCCACTACTACCATTCGAACATAGATTGGTAGCAATAGACGAAGCATTTAAACCCGCCCAGGTTCAATAATGGGAGCAGGAAGCAGTAGTAGTATTACCAGTTTTATCCGGATGGAGATCCGACATAATATTAGTCGGATCCGTCGTGCGTTTGGAGCACTTGGAAAAGATATAGAAAAAACTGGAAAGAGCGCAAAGAGGGCTGGTACGGAAGGCGCTTCTGGATTTGCTAAAATGACCGGAGCGGTTATTAGTCTTAAGTCCTTAACCTCAGGATTGATCATTACCTTTGCTGGATTTCAGGTTGTAAATGCCATTCGAAAATGGACTGCTGAAATATCAAACTTTCAAGATGAGTTTGCTAATGTCACCACGCTGGTAGATACATCAATAGTTTCTGTTGACAGTATGCGTAAAGAAGTACTGTCTCTGGGCGGTACGTTAGGAAGTGCTACAGATCTTACTAAAGGTCTTTATCAAGCATTGTCGGCTGGTGTGGAGCCAGCTAGGGCGGTTGAGTTTGTTGGAACCGCTGCAAAGTTTGCTCAAGCCGCATTGACAGATACTCTTACTTCTGTGGATGTGTTGACTACCATACTCAATGCTTATGGTTTGGAGGCTTCACAAGCCGCTGCCGTTAGTGACGATCTGTTTGAAATAATCAAACAGGGTAAAACCACCGGACAGGAATTGGCCGCTGCTCTTGGTCGAGTCATTCCTACGGCTGCTGTTCTTAAAGTAAATCTAAAAGAATTAGGTGCTGCTCTTGCCACCATGACTAAGGGTGGTCTAAATACCAACGAGGCCGTTACTGCATTGAACCAAGGCTTGTTGACATTTCTAAAGCCTCAGGCCAAAGCTGTAAAGCTATCCAAGGAAATGGGGATAGAGCTTAATCGTGAGACTATTGAAAGACACGGACTATTTGGAGCATTAAAACTACTTTCTGAAAAGACTGAAGAATACAACAAGAGAACAGGCAAAGGGTCCGAAGCTACGGCTATACTCTTTGGGAACATTCGTGCGTTGAAAGCTATATTGGCATTAACAGGTCCACAGGCCAAAGAGTTTGAAAATATTCTTGGTGAGATGCAAAATACCACTGGGAATACGGACATAGCATTCCAGAAAATGTCACAGACCATTGGGTTTCAGTTCAAAGCAGCTATGAATAATGTAGTTAGATTATTTATTAGCACCTCTGATGAAATGAGTTCTGTTACAAAGGCATTGATAACGTTCAATAATTTTATGGAAAAAGGTATTATACCGATAAACAACTTTGTCATTATTTTAGGAGTTTTGGCGGCTTCGCTGGCGTTTGCTGCATTGTCTACTGTTTTAGTGAGTGAAGCTATCGCTGCGTACACTATATCAGTATTTGTAGCCGAGACTGCTACTGCGGCATGGGGAACTGTGATGGCAGTGTGGTCATCCGCTTCTGCGATAAAATTTGGCTTTGCTACAAATGCTCTTACTCTTGCAAACACTAGATTTACTGCTTCACTTGCCCTAGCAGCAAAAGCTCTATTGACATTAAACTTTTCAATGTTTGTAAGAGTGTTGGGAGGAATAGCAACAGGAATACTTCCAAAACTATCACTCGCAATAAAAGCTCTTATTGGTGGGCAAGGACTCGCTGGTCTTAGAGTTGCTTTCGGTAAGACTGCTCTTGCTGCTTCTATTGCTGCCGGAGGAACTACCAAGTTTTCAGCAGCAATAGTAATTGCAATGAGGAGACTCGTAGGTCTTAAGGTTGCACTGAAAGCATCATTACTAGGTATGAGAACCTTCAGTGTTGGGGCTACTGGAATGGGACTTGCGGCTGTAAGATTACAACTTATAGGGCTAGCAGGGGCATTCTTTCCAATACTTACATTGAGCATAATGGGAGCTGTCAAAGCTTTAGGATTTTTTACCACAGCACTTATTGTGATAGGGGTTGGAGTAGCTGCATTTGCACTCACTCGTCTGTTCTTAAATTGGACAAAACTGAATGAGCCTATACAAGATAGTATTAAGTGGCTAGGAATATTTCAGGGAAGAGTAAGAGAGTCAAATATACAACTTGATAAAGCCTCAGTTAGAAATGCGACTATTCTATATGAGCAGTACGGAGTAATGATAAGTAGGATTGGAAAGACTCAGCAAGAATACAATGACGAGATTAATAATACCCTAAGAGATCTCACTCGACTAAATCAAATGCTACCGAGAAATGCTGCACTGTGGGGTGAGAATGAAGCAGCGATAGCTGCTATATTAGATAAAGACAAACTTCTAAACACTGCGATAGATACGATAATTGCAGCTGTGGCAAGGTCTATACAACAGGGGATGACTGCGGCTAGTGCTTGGGAATTACAGAGAGATGCCATAGTCAATGTAAACGAGGCTATTAAGAAGTTTGAAATAGATACATCTAAGATGAATGCAGATCTTCTTCCCGAGTGGACTAGAAATACTGAGAAGATCACTGAAAGACAAGCATTGTTGACGGAAGCTCTAGCTGCATTGGATAAGAAGGCACTTGCGTTTGGAGTAACTCAAGAAGCTCTTAGTCAAAAATTATTAGACTTTAATGAAAGAGCATTAGTACCTGAATTTGTAGAGAGGTATGGGAAAGAATTAATTGATCTTGGAAAATTTGCTGCTGAAACAGGTATGCGTTTAACCGAACTTGAACAGGCAGCAATCAAGATGGCAATTCAATCTGAAGCTAGTGCCAAGGCTGCATTAAAACTATCCGATGCATTCCTAACATTTGGTGTAGAACAGGAAGCTCTTATACAAGAGATGACTGACTTTGTGGATGGGGGCGGGTCGATAGTAGATCTTATAAAAGTCCTTGGTCCAGAGATTATAAATCTCGGAAAGTTTGCTCTACAAACTGGTAAAGATTTAAGTGTAACTACCCAAGAAATTATTTCTCAAGCTATCCAAGCAGATGCAAATGCAAAGGCCCAAGGCAAATTATCTACTGCACTACTGACAGCCGGAGTAGAAGCACAAGCAACTGCGAATGCTATTGGGGCTTATCTCGAGGCGGGGGGTAGTGCAGAAGTAGTATCCAAATTATTTAGCAAGGAATTACTCGCCCTCGCCAAGTCCTCTAAAGTAACCAAGCTGATAATAAGTGATAAAACCCAAGCTTTGATAGCCAACACTGAGCAAATGAAGGCCAATATGGAGGCCATGAAACGTGTTACCAAAGCAGAGCAAGAGATTGAAGATGCGTATAAGGACAGCCAAGCTGCTTTAGCCAAGTTGACTTTAGAGGGAATAGAAAATAAAGAAGCCTTAAGAGATCAAGTAGCTGCATTAATACGTGCGGCAGATAGGGCAGTTGACTGGGCTGACTCCATGAAGCAAGCGGATAAAGTTCTTGAAAGCTATGACAAGGAATTGAAGGGCAATGAAAGGTTAACGGTTAAATGGGCGAAGACTGTACAAATAGCATCTGATGAACTAGAGGCATTTACTAAAAACACTAAGGCTGGAAGAACTGCGTTCATAACAACAAATGAGTTATTTGATGAACTCGGTATTACTCAAGTAAGAAGTACAGAGGCAACGGATGCTCTTTTACAGAAACTCATACAGTTAGGTGAAGAGGGAGGAGCAAGTGCTCGCCAGGTTAGTGAGGGCTGGATAACTGCCTTTAGAGGAGTTATAGATGCGTCTGAGCAGATGTCTCCAGCATACTTAGAACAGCTAAAGAAGATGGTATTTGATACTGATATACAAATAGGTAAGCAGGCTAGAGAAGTATGGGCCGAGTATATAGAAAATATAAAGAGAATGGGTGGAACACTTCCTCCAGCTTGGGAAGAAATCAATCGTAGGCTCAGGGAAGAAAACGAAAGAGCCACTAAAGACTTTGCTGCGGACTGGGAAGAACAAGTTTCTACAATAGTTACAGATTTTAGTAGTGGTGTTGCAGATATGATTCTTGATGCTAAGGGTTTTACCAGTGTTGTCACTGGTATATTTAAGGAATTTGCTAAGGGGGTTATTAGAACTTTTATTGAGCAGTTGTTTGATCCTTTAAACAGCTTATTTAAAGGCTTTGCTTCTGGCCTTAACGACTTGTTTACAGGAATTGGGAAGTCCATAGCAGGCTTCTTTGGTAAATTATTCGGGGGAGGAGGAGTTGCTAGTTTAGCTAATCCTGGAACAGCATTTGCAGGAATAGGTCTAGGGTCCTTACCTGGATTGGGTGGCGGTCTTGGAGGAGGAGTAGCAGGTGGAGCAGCGGGAGGTGCGGGAGGTGGTGCCGCCGCTGGTGCGTTTAGTGCCAAGGCTCTGGCGTTCATGACTAATCCTATAACTATCGCCGTGGCAGGTGCTATCGCTGGTGGGTTCTTGATCTGGAAAAAGTTTATCAAGAAGGATGCCTTTAAGTCTGGAGCCAAGGAAGTAGGTAGGGACTTTGGAATTGCAATGAGTAAAGGTGTAGTTGATAGCTTTGTTAAAACCCTAGATATTACAAAGAAGGAGTTTGAGGGGATAAGGAAAGACATTCTGAGCAGTCCTAAATTTCTGGAGGATGTTCTTATTCCAGCAGCCCAGGCAGAAGGTTCTATCGAAGCCCTAATTGCCAGCTTTGCCAGACTTGAGGCATTTGGGAAAACCTTTGATCTTAGTGCTCCATTACGTAAAGCAATAGATAGTGGAGACTTTGAAACATTTAATAAGGCATGGTTCGATATTTTCAAAAATTCAGAAGCCCTGGTTGAAGTTTTTGGTGACGACATACCCGCTGCACTGTTTGGTACAGGCAGGGCCATAGAAGATATTATTGAAGGACTAGAAGAGTTAATAGAAAAGACTGGCCTTACCAAAGAATTCACAGATGCCTTCATTGATGGTTTTAATGATCTATCCGATACATTAGAGGAAATACCACAACAGGCAGCCAACCTTGCCGGTCAGTTTGAAGGGCTAATAACTTTCTTAACAGGCAATGGCATAGATGCACTCGATGCTCAAAGCATGGCGTGGGAGGAGTTTGGTGGTGCGATTATAGAAACATTTAATCAGATGACTATGATGGGTATTGAAATCCCCCCATTTATTCAACAGCTAATTGATTGGGCCTTCGCAAATGAGGAATTAGGCTTTACTATGGATGGACTGGCACAGGCATTAGAATTTGCCGAGACTGCTGCTGGGGAACTTGTTACTGAATTTGAAATACTGATTGAAGAGTTTAACGAGACTGGAATTATATCTCAACGTCTGGCGGATATTATAGGAGAGGCTGGAGGAAATCTCGCAGACTTCCAAGCGGCAGCCAAGATTGGCGGCCTAACTGAGTTTAAAGGTGAGATAGATTCATTAAAGAAATCTATAGATGCCCTGCTTCCAAAGCAGAAGGCTTGGCACGAACTATTCTTGGAGACAGGTGAGCTAAGTAAGGAGGCTGCTAAAAATATTAAAGAAGCTGGTGGGAACATAGAAGACTTTGAAAATTTCTCAGAGATAAAGACTGTACAAGAAGAATTTAATAGATTAGTTGCAGAGATGGATGAGACAGGTCGGGTCAGTAAAGATCTTCTAAATTTACTCATAGAATTTGGTGGTCCGTCTGTGGCACAGTCTATGCAGTTTCTCCTTGATAAACTCATGAATAGTGGAGGACAGTTTCTTGAGTTGGGAGATATTTCTTCAGGTGTGCTGTCTTCAATGCAGGCTGGAGTTATTAGAACCTCTGAAGAAATAGAGCGTAAGTTTATAACTGCTGGACGTACGATATCTTCAGAGTTAGGGGATATCAGTGCTTCCTTAATAGAAACAATTAACGCCATGAAGGACGCTTTGCTGGATGCTATTGCAGAAGTAGTTGCTGCCATTACGGGCATACCCAGGGATATAGAAATAGTTACAACTCATAAGGAGATTTTTGAAGGAGGTGCGCCTCCTCCACCTCCTGAATTTGATCCTACCGCAAATAATATTAATCCAAATGGAGATATTATAACTGATCCAGCAGACCCCAGATATGATCCCAGACTCCTGCCAGACTTCGGGCCTGGTAATCGAGCAGATCCTCTGAACTTTGTTGTCAATCCAGATGGCACTATTGACACAAGGTTTCTTCCTCAGAACGCTTTGGGAGGAATTGCAACTAAACCTACAGTGGGGATATTTGGAGAGGCTGAGGCGGAAGCATTAATCCCTCTCAGTAAGCTCCCAGAACTAATAGACTCTAAGTCAGGAAAAGAAGAATCAACAACAGTTATATTTGAAAAAGATTCGATAAATCTCAGCGCATTAGATGCATCAGGGTTAGAAGAAATGGTACAGGAGCGTTTAGTGCCTATGATTACTGACAGTATAAGTCGTAATATTTCTGGAGCTAATGAATCATTTAAGGACTCACTAGATATTTAATGGCTCACGAAAAGATTACCTTAGTACAAATAGAACTTGATACTGGTACAAGATACTATGCGTTTGAAGGTATAGCTGCCGATAGATTCTATGAACCCAAGGTACGTGGCATAGATTCTATAATACGTCAGACAAGTTGGGGAAATCAAGTTGGCTTCCGTATTTCTGGTACGGTTGTTAGATTAAACAATGCAGATAAAGAATTTAGCACATTAAAAGCCCAGACCCCGTTTCGTAATCGCACAGTAAATATACTATTTGGAGATAGTGGGGATGATATCACTGAGTTTACGTGTGTATTTTCTGGGAAGATTGTTGATTGGAACTTAAAGTCTAACGGTATTGTAGAGATACGTGTTAACGATGCCATTTTTGATACTATAAAAAGAAAGCTAGGTGGATTTCTAGATGCGGGTGATGTTGGCTTCACGAACATGCCTAGTGATGATCAAACAAGACTGAAGACTATAATATATGGTAATGTCAATAGCACAGCTTTTTCAGGTACTGGAGACGTTCCGTGTTATTTGATAGACCCTGCCATTGGTCAAGCCAACTTTAGATATTTCGTGGCTCGTCATATTTGCAAAGAAATTACAAATGTATACAAGTATGGGACTATATTGAGTGCCAGTGCTTGGACAGCTTTTGATGATGGAACAAACCAATTTCTAGATATTACTGCTGATCCTCAGGATATAGATAGACCTGATGAGTTTGAAGTTACTGCTGATGTGCAAGGCGTTACAGATGACGGCACTGCTAGTGGAACACTAATAACAAACCCAGTAGATCAGCTAGACCATTATTTAAGAAATTATGTGGGAGCAGTAACCTCAGAGATAGACACTGCTAGCGTGACGAAAGCCGCTGCTGCTGCAACTGATCTCGGTTACACAAGCGCATTTGCAGTTGTGGCTTCCAGCATTACGCATGAGACAGTAATCAATCGTTTTGCAGAGTCCTTTGAAATAAGATTCTTTGTTAATCGGGGTGGTAAATTTGCTACCACTTTATTCTTTATTTCAGACATTGTTGACCCTGTTGTTTTGCTAGACATTACTGACGAAGAAGATATTATAAAAGAGGCCTTTAGAATAGAAGGCCCAAAAGAAGTAGCAAGTAGGCTACAACACAACTTTGGATATAATTGGGCAAAGAACTTCTTCTCACAACAGCCTGATTTAGTAGATGCAGATGAGCAAGCTAATTTAGGTGATGACCTTCGGTCTAATGCAAATCTTTGGTATGTCCGTAGTACGGCAGTGGCGGGTAATGTTGCTACAGAGAGACTTTTTGAGCTTAGGGAGAGTCAGCAAACAGTTTCATTTGAAGTTCCCATTCGTTTATTTGATTTAGAGTTAAACAATTTTATGCAGGTAACTCACTTCTTGGGGGTATCAACAGATGGCAAAGGCTATCGTCAAGTGGCATTCATAATTGTAAGTCTTCGTATATTCTTTACTGGTAAGCAGATGAAAGTTGCAGTTCGTGGAATAAGGCTAACAGACCAGGACACCTCCGGAGGCTTTTGGCATAGATTTATAAAGTTTGGTGATGAAAATGAAATACAGAGCAACTGGAACGTTGCTACCCCATTCTCTAAAAACTATTGGTACATGGGGGATCAAACAGATCCAATTGGTAGCCCCGAAGGAACTTTAGGCACTGGAGATCCTATAAAGTTATGGGTATAACTACTGTAGAAAGTAAGACGATTAAGGGCATTGTTGCTCTTATTACCTGGCTAAATGAAAAGTGGGGGAACCTTTCATGTCCTGTATGTAGAAATACTAACTGGAAGGTACAGGACCAGATGTTTTTAACAGCAGAGTCTAGTTCATCTATTAATAAAAATGACAATGGAATTTATATAATACCAGTCAGTTGTTGTGACTGTTCGTATATGATGCTTCTGAACAAACGTATACTGATGGAACAAATGTTATCTGAGGACGAGAAGTAATGCCTTTCACTTACGATGCAATAGCTGACCGTGTAAAAGATGACGTTGGTAGCTTTCAGTTTGTAAATAGAATACTAAATAATCTTGACTACCTAAAGCAGCAGAGTGAAGTATTGCTATCAGAGGATGCCACAGAATTAGATGACGATGTGGTTAAGCCTAAACACCTAGTAGCAGATAATGAACCACAAAAGGGAACAATTCCTATTTCTGACAGTGCCAGTCAAGGAAGCTTCCATCATACGTTGCCGTGGTTAGACTCATTTCTACGTTTTACATTAGAGGATTAGGGAGAAAAGAATATGGCAGATTTAGTTCCAAAAACAGGTCAATTAGGTGATACAGCGGCTCCCACTACGATGCATACTGTTACAACAGGTAAGACTTTAGATCAGGCAGATATTGTATTCTTTAATACTGATACTGTTGATGTAGAAGTTATTCTTTATTGGGGATCAAAGGCTACTGCTAACAAAATATATCAAGCTCTTATCCCTCTGTCTCCAGGTACAGGTGCGGTGGTTCCTATAGTGATCAAGCAGCAGTTGGCAGCGGGAGTAACCGTCGTAGCAGAAGCAGAAAGTGGTAAAGGTAGTAAGATTAATTACTTTTTTACAGGTTTAGAGGTAGCAGTATGAGTAAGTTTGGTTCTGCAAGTGCTCCTGTGCGTGGATATAACATGATTCGCACCACTGATGATATATCTATTGGTGCTTCTCCCGGTACTATATCAATACAAAACTTCGCAAGCGAGGTAGGGATATTTCTCGGTTTTTCTATCTATACAATCTCAACACTCACTGGAGGAGCTACAGATGTTGATGTTCAGTTTACCGTTGATGGAGGAGCTCCAGAAGCGTATCAGATTGTCAGCAGCAATGAAAGTTGGCCTCTTGAGTGGAGGGCTTTTTCAAACGAGGGTTACACTGGGGTCAGCCAAAACGATCGTTTAATTCTGTGGCCGGGATTGCCTTATGCATCTTCCCTAAAACTCGATATGGTAATTGTTGCATCTGGTACTGGTGGAACACTTAGGTTTATTATTTGGAGAGGGGTTGGGTTATAAAATGCAAACACGAATGATTAGAAAAGAAGGCACTAAGGTAGTTCAAGAATCCCATAGTAGCACTAAGCCAATTCCTCCCTGGGAAGACGTTACGAATAGATCGGAGTTGGTAGCAGATCGTAACTACAGTTTTATAGAACGTGATTATGATTCTGGATCAGATACCTATGGGCCTAAACCTGCTCCACCCCCACCTAGTACAGATGAGGCAAGACTCACCCAGTTAGAAACAGATAACGCAGCAGAGGATGCAAATGTGGATGCTCTATTGGCTAATCCTACATGGGGAGCACCAGAAGAAGATGAAGCAAATAAGATCATGCTTCGTCAATCAGCAATTGCTGACTTAAAGAGTAGGCTTGGGAAATAAGTATGGGTTTCTTCACATACGTAAAACACGTTGATAACAATGTATTAGATGCCCTGGTAGTAGGTGCGTCTGAAAACTCTTTGTTCCCGGCCTCAAATTTAATAGTGCTTCCAGTAAGCAAGCCTTACCGAAGTGCTGATGGCGGCACTACCAGTCAGAAAATTAGAATTGACTTCCCAACATCTAAGAGTACTGATCAAGTTGCTTTAATCAACCATAACCTGACAAACGCAGCTACTATTACTTTGAATGGAGGAACTACTCCAGACCCAGACGGCGGTGAATTTACCGTAGCTATGACGTGGAGAGAATTTACTATTTTTGAAAACCTAGATTCCACAAAGACATTCAAACATTGGGCAATACTTATTGAGGATCCAACTAATCTAGATGGATTTATTCAGGCTGGCTATGTATCAATGGGAGTGAAGACAACCTTTGGATTTGGGTTTAACTTTGGATGGCGCTTTATTGATGAAGTAGTTAATGTGGAACTACAAACAGAATTTGGTAGTCCAGATGTTAGCGCATTGTTCCGACGTGTAAAGCTTCGTCTACAATTTCAGCATCTAACGGAAGCTCAGGGCAACACCGTAAGAGATTTATACACAAGCCTACAAAAGAATGTTGACCCCTTCTTCTTAGTACCAGACTTAGATGTAAATGATGGATATTTAGGCAGGTTTACTAGTCCTTTTCAAAGGACAATAACCATTGGTAGTCGTGCAGCAGTGCCATTAGAATTTACTGAAGATAGTTTGGGTAAGAGTACAGCCCAAGACCCACCTTTTCACTATGAGTCATGATACGATTTCTGACGCGACGTTTGCTCGTGCTGGTCAGGCAAAGAAAAAATACTCGACATTAACACTACTGCTTAGTGATAGTGGGCAAGTACGTGATAGCTACTTTATGGACCTTGACGAACAATTATTAGTACTAGAAGGGCAGCGTATTAATCTTGTTACTGATTGGGATTTATCCACATGGTCTACATTCCAATCTCCTGATGTAACGGGGGGCCAAGATGATCCGTCTGGGGGAACAGTAGCATTTAATATTAATGACGACACAATAGGAGGTGCGGAATATGTACGCACCACCCCGACCTTCACTGGAAATGCTGCAAAAGCCATCGCTGTATTTTTAAAAGAAGGAACTAGTCCGGCAGCAGGTGGATCACAAATATGGCTACGAGATACCGGGGGTGCAGCAGATCGGTTA
>SDBT01009760.1_pt1 | contig 15544 bp, 10 predicted proteins | sample 2277101 | NCBI WGS metagenome assembly SDBT01 (sample SAMN10404973, study PRJNA504765) | marine sediment metagenome | isolation source: marine sediment core GS10_PC15, 103 cmbsf | place: Arctic Ocean: Southern Knipovich Ridge | collected 2010 | reverse complement strand
AGGCAGGAGGGGTGCCATTCGAATTGGCAGAGACACCCTATCGGGGATCAAATTTCCCTGTCAAGCCCGGTCGGTGTCCGATTTCCACAGGTCTCGACACTATTAAAGGCTTCAACGTCTGCGACCCGGAATGCTGAGCCGGTATCACTCCACCCGAAGCGACTCCACCGGATCGACACGGGCCGCCCGACGCGCCGGCAGCCAGCTGGCCAGCAGCGCCACGGATGACATGAGCAGCGCGGTGATGGCATAGATCACCACATCGTCACCTCGCACCCCGAACAGCATGCTCTCCATGAGACTCATCAGAAAGAATGCCGCAACAAGACCCGTACCAAGTCCGATCCCGCCGAGCAGTACCCCCTTCCCCACCACAAGCCTCTGAACCATTCTGCCATCGGCGCCGAGTGCCATCCTGATCCCGAACTCACGGGTCCGCTGGGTCACCGAGTAGGCGATGACCCCGTAAACCCCGACCGAGGCGAGCAGGAGAGAGATGACCGAGAAGATGCCGAAGAGCATCGTGTAGAGCGGTTCCTCCCAGTTGCTCCGTCTCATCAGCATCCGCATCGTGATGATCTCCGGGATGGGGAGGTCGGCATCCACCGACCAGACGGCATTCCGAACCGGGGTCACCATCTCGAGAGGATCGGAAGTGGTATTGACCACTATGTAATTGAGGTTGGTCAATACCTGGGCCATGGAGAGGTAGACACACCAGAAGACCGGCCGGCTGAGCCCCGACTGCCTGACATCACCCACCACACCGACTATCTCGAACCACTCCTCAGACGCAGGATCCGAACCAAATGCGATAAGCCTGCCGATCGGATCTTCCTCCGGCCAGAACGCTTCAGCCAATTGCTGGTTGATGATCATGACACGCTGGGAGTTCGATTGATCCTGCTCGCGGAAGGTCCTGCCCCGTATGAGTGGAATCCCCATATCCTCGAAATAATCGTTCGAGATGACGCGACGGTTGGCCAGCCAGGGCTGGTTCTCAGGTGGCGGCTCGGTCCCACCAACCGTGATCGATGTCCGCCAGTTGGACTGACTCATCGGCAAATGGGAATTGAGTGAAGCACCTGTCACGCCGGGGATCGCTTCAATCCGGTCGAGGGTCTCCTTGAAGAAGGTGTATTGCTGACTGAACGTCTCGTACTTGAGTTCCGGAAGGTTCAGTTGCAGTGTCAGCTTGTCATCGGGATCGAATCCGGGATCCACATCATAGAGACTCATGAAACCCTTCATCATGAGTCCTGCCCCGGTCAGCACCACCATCGCCAGGCAGATCTCGAATACCACCAGGAACGACCTGAACCCGCTGACACGGCTGCTGCCTGAGCCCCGCCCGCTGCCTTCAACGAGCACCTGGTGGATGTTACCCCGGGCCGTCGACATGGCCGGGGCCATGCCGAAGAGGATCCCGCAGAAGGCAGTCAGTGCCACCAGGATGAGGAGGACCCATCCATTCAGCGCAAATTCCAGGTAATGGGGGATCTCTTCGGGGATGTACTGCACGATCAGGTCACGCCCGATGCTGCCCAGAACGATCCCGAGTGCCCCGCCAATGAGCGCCAGCATGACGCTTTCGGTGAGCAGCTGGCGCATGACCCGCCGGCGACCCGCTCCGAGGGAGACCCGCACCGCAATCTCCCGTTCCCTGGCAGCCGCCCTGGCGAGCAGGAGGTTGGCCACATTCGCGCAGGCCAGCAGCAGGACGAAGATGACAACTCCCAGGAAAATCGTGGTCGGTGTCTGAAATTCCTCCGTCAGGTCAAGTCGGAGTGACTTGAGAGCAACACCGACACCATCGTTTGTATCGGGATATTCCTCGGCTATCCGGGCTGCCAGCCCATCCATCTCCCGTTGGGCATCCTCGATCGTCACCCCCGGTTTCAATCTGCCTGTTACATCGAGGAAGTACGATCCCCGCCTCATATCATCGGATGCCTGCAGTGCCGTCCATAGAGACACGCCTTCCGGTGATTCGAACTCTACCGGCATGATGCCTACCACCGAGTACGACCGTTCGTTGAGCATGATCGAAGTGCCGAGCACGCCTGGATCGCCGTTGAATCGTCCCTGCCAGAACCGGTGACTGAGGATCGCGACCTGGGGAGCACCCTGCTCCTCGTCCTCCCGCGTGATCCCCCGTCCCATAAGGAGCTGGGCCCTGAACACGTCAAAGAACTCCGCCGAAACCGCGTTACATTCCAGCTGCACCGGTTCACCGACACCGGTCAGGGTGTACCGGGACCAGTCGGCGGCACCGATATCTTCAAAGGAGTGATTCTCATCACGCCAGTCGCTGAAGTCGGGATAATTGACGCTGATCCCGAAGTAACCGCGATCTGGAATCGTCTGCCGGACAACCACCAGTTCCTTCGACTTCTCCCATGGCAGGGGATCAATCAGGAATTCATAGAAAAATGGAAAGAGGGCGGTGACCGCCCCTATGCCGAGACCCAGGCAGAGTACCGAGGCGATGGTGAAGAGCGGGGTCCGCGCCAGCATCCTGATACCGAAACGGATGTCCTGGAGAAAGCTGCTCACTGACATACTCCTGACACATGATTCCCTGCCTGTCGGTAATTATTTATGAGACGAACAGGAAGCCTATCCGGTTGCATCTCATTTGATACACGCCGTGCGCGCCTTCGGCATGCAACCTTCCAGATAGCCGTTCACGATTCAGTCGTATACTATCTGCAACCTGCGTCGGGTACCGGACAGGAACTTTCCGTCCGGGGTGCAATCGTGACCGCATCTTCGGGCGTGGGCGGACGAGAAAGGCGATCGAACCTCCCTCATGGACGAACAACTCCTCTGTTTCAACCGCGACCTGCTCCCCGACGGCATCGGCGAAGCGAGTGTCTTTACCGATGACTCGCTCTGGCAGCGTATCCTTGAAAATATCGAGATCATACCCCGCTCTGAGGCTGAAACCGATTACACCCGCAAGCAACTCGTCGTCTACGTGCTCGTACGCTCGGGCGATCAGATACTGCGGTATCGCCGCACCCCGAAGACCGATGAGCAGCGTCTCAAGGAACTGTATTCGATCGGCGTGGGTGGACACGTGAACGTGGGGGACCGGAGTCAGTTCTCTCTCTTCCAGACCGATCCCGATTTCAACATCGAGTTCATCCGGGACGCCGCCTGGCGGGAGATCGACGAGGAGATCAGCGTCGACGCGAAGATCCTCAAGGAACCGGAACTCACCTGCTTCATCAATGATGACACCAACGATGTCGGCCGGGTCCACTTCGGCATCGTCTGGCAGCTCGACCTGAGCGAACCCGCTGTTTCAGTGAAGGGGACGAAAGGGATCGGTGAGCTGGAATTCGTCACTCTGGAAAAGCTGATCGAGGATCGGGAACGGTTCGAGACCTGGTCGCAACTGCTGATCGACTACCTGTCATCCGCGCATACCGGAGCGTGAGAGTGACGGCATGACCGAACTGCGGAAGGTACTCACCCTCTACGGTCTCACCATGGTGGCCATCGGTTCGTGCATCGGATCGGGGATCTTTCTCACTCCGTCCCAGATCGTGACGCAGCTCCCCTCTCCCCTTCTGGCGCTATTCATCTGGGCTATCGGGGGGCTCATCACACTCACGGGAGCGCTCACCTTCGCCGAACTCGGTTCGATGTTCCCGCAGGCCGGCGGGGTGTACACATACCTGAAGGAAGGATACGGAGAGGTCTTCGGATTCCTCTACGGCTGGGCCTACCTGCTGGTGATCACCTCGGGAGCGATCGCGGCCCTCACTATCGCATTCGCCCAGTACCTGGCCTTCATCTTCCCCATAGGGCAGACGGGGATCACCACGGTTGCCATCCTGGCGATCGTGGTCGTGACAATCGTCAACATCGTGCGGGTCAAGGCCGCCGAGATGTTCTCCAACGTTTTCACCGGCCTCAAGCTGATCGGAATCTCCGGCCTCATCCTGGTGGGTCTGATCTGGGGGAAAGCCGGCACGATGGGCGCCATCTCCTCGATCTCCTCCAGTATCGAACGACCGGAGAGCATGATAACGGCGCTCGGGGTCGCGCTCATCGGTGTGCTCTGGTCGTACGGCGGCTGGCAGCATGCCAGTTTCGTGGCCGGGGAGGCGATCGACGCGCGTCGGACCGTACCGCAAGCGATGATCATCGGCGCAATCGTGGTCACCGTCGTCTACCTCCTCGCCAACCTGGCTTACTTCTTTCTCCTGCCGGTTGAAGCGATCATCGCCTCGGACAGCGTCGCGGCCGACGCCATCAGCACAATCATCCCGTTCGGTGGAACCCTGATCGCCATCATGATCGCCATCTCGGTATTCGGCACGGCCGGCATCTACACACTCTCGGCGCCCCGTATCTACCACGCCATGGCCGCTGATGGGATTTTCTTCAAAAAGCTGGCCGAAGTGCATCCCCGGTTCAGGACGCCGGTGAACGCCATCCTTGTCCAGTCGGTCTGGGCGATTGCGCTCCTGCTGTTCTGGGGAACATTCGAGGACGTGATCACTTATGTGGTGTTCACCGACTGGATATTCTTCGCCCTGACAGGCGCGACGGTCTTCATCTTCCGCCGGAACAGACCGGATATCGAACGCCCCTATTCCACTCTCGGCTATCCCGTCACGCCGATCATCTTCATCGGCATCTCGAGCCTTTTTGTGATCAACACCCTCATCGAGCGGCCACTCCACGCGCTGTCAGGGCTGCTCTTCATGGTCATCGGGGTCTTCGTCTTCATGGCGTTCAGGAGGAAGCGTGCATCAGATGCTCAGGATGGCGATCAGGATAATCAGTCCCTGACCAGGGTAGAATGATGAGCCGCAGCGACACTGTCGAGACAACCATCAACGGTCACGGATTCGGCACCGCGCCGGTCTTCCTGGCCAGCATCAGCACCATCCTTGGCGCTATCCTCTTCCTCCGCTTCGGATATGCGGTGGGACATGTCGGCCTGCCCGGAACGTTCCTCATCATTCTGCTCGGGCATCTCGTCACGGTTCCCACCGCGCTCGCGATCTCAGAGATCGCCACCAACCGCCGGGTCGAAGGGGGAGGCGAATACTTCATCATCTCCCGGTCGTTCGGTACCACCATCGGAGCTTCGATCGGGTTATTCCTCTACATCTCGCAGGCTGTCTCGGTGGCGTTCTATATGATCGCCTTCGCCGAGGCATTCCGGCCTCTGGCGCCGTGGATCACTTCGTCCACCGGGCTGGCATTCGACCCCCGGATGATCTCTATCCCCGCGATGCTGCTGCTGGCCGCGCTCGTCCTTTTCCGCGGCGCGAAGATCGGTATCACACTGCTCTGGATCGTCGTGGGCATGCTGGCGGTGTCGCTCGGGATGTTCTTCCTCGGATCACCGGTGGATGGGATGGCGCCTGATCAGATTCAGATTCTCGGCCACATCGACTCACCCGCCCCCTTCATCCTCGTGTTCGCGATCGTCTTTCCTGCCTTCACCGGAATGACGGCCGGCGTGGGACTATCGGGGGACCTCGCCAATCCGCGGCGATCGATCCCGCGCGGCATTCTCACAGCAACCGCCATCGGTCTCGTCGTCTATTTCGCCGCGGTCTTGAAGCTCGCCTCTTCGGCAACCCCGGAAATGCTCGCGACCGACCAACTCATCATGTCCCGGATCGCGCTCTGGGGGCCAATCATCCCGATCGGACTCGCCGCGGCTACCCTCTCATCGGCGATCGGTTCGATCCTCGTGGCGCCCAGGACGCTGCAGGCCCTCACCGCCGACGGGATCGCGCCCTCGAAACGGGTGAACGAGTTCCTGGCCCGAGGAGTCGGCACCGGGAACGACCCGAGGAACGCCACCCTCATCACCGTCATCCTGGCGCTTGGAACGATCGCAACAGGCAATATCAATTTCGTCGCCCGGATCATCTCGATGTTCTTCATGGTGACCTACGGCTCGCTCTGCCTGATCTCGTTCCTCGAGCACTTCGCGGCCCGGCCGAGTTATCGACCCAGTTTCCGCTCCCGCTGGTATATCAGTCTGCTGGGGGCCGTAATGGCCTTCATGCTCATGTTCCAGATGGACCCTGTATACGCGCTCGCCGCCCTGTTGCTCATGTTCGGGATCAACCGCTGGATCAACGCGCGTCGCCCCCAGGACCGGGACGACCTCTCGGCAATCTTCCATGGTGTGATGACCCAGCTCACCCGGTACATCCAGATCAGACTGCAGAAGATCCTGCCGTGGAAGCAGAGCGAGGACTGGCGACCGAGCATCATCATGGTGAACGGACGCAGTTTCACCCACACCTCACCGATCCAGCTCTTCAGCTGGTTGTGCCACCGGTTCGGCTTCGGCACCTACCTCCACTATATCGAGGGGGTGCTCAGCCCCGAGACCTACCGGGAGAGCCGGTCGGTGCTGGCGCAGCTGATCAGGCTCCGGGAGGCGAAGCACAGCGTGATCTATGTGGACACGATGATCAGTCCCTCGATGCGATCGGCGCTCGCCCAGAGCCTGCAGGTCCCGGGCATCTCCGGGATGGAGAACAACACGATCCTCCTTGAATTCTCAACCCATGACGAGGAGAGCGTGCTGGAGGAGATCCGGGAGGGGTGTGAATTCGCCCTCTCCGTCAACATGAACCGTCTGGTACTGCGGCACGGCGATCACTTCTTCGGTGATCGGAAGAACATCCACATCTGGCTCACCTGGCACGACTACGACAACGTGAACCTGATGATCCTGCTCGCCTATATCCTGATCGCTCACCCGGAATGGGATGACGCCGAGATCAATGTTTTCGCGGCGTTCCCAACTGAAGAAGTCGAGGATCAGACGAAGAAACTGACCGAGCTGATCAGCGAGGGACGCATTCCGATCACGCGGAAGAACATCCGCATCATCCCAACCGACGCGAAGATCGACTTCGCCCGGCTCGCCCAGACGACCTCCTCGGACGCCGATCTCGTCATCATGGGATTCACGCAGGAGCGTATCGAGGAGAAGGGAATGCAACTCTTCAGACGCTACAGTGACCTGAAGGACGTGCTCTGGGTCTCGGCCAGGCAGGATATCCTGATCGAGTAAGCGACCATTACGATCGGGCGTGACAGGTCTTCTTCCCTGACCGGTCTCTTCAAGACACAAATCCTCGCGGATCAGTCCTCCGGACTCCAGAGCTCGGTCACGGGATGGTACGCGGCCCAGGCGAACCAGAATCCTATATACGATTCCGTCGGCATGAGCTGACTGCCGATATCCGGACCCGAAACGGCCCTGCCGTGAATATCCCACTCGGTGCCGGTTTCCAGATCGCGCATCCTCGGCGCGAAGGTCTGACTCAGTTCGAATGTCCGGACTTCGTTATCCACAAGACGTGAATAGGAAACTGCGTAATCCAGCCCTCCATGGCCGAGGACCACCACCGGCTCCCCGCCGATCACGTCGTTCACTACCGGACCGGTCAGGTCGGTGAGCGGATACGCCTTCGCCTCACCACCCGCCTTGATGCCGAGAACCCGTGCCTTGGCATGAAGACGGGTGTCAAGCGCGTCTCTGAGCTGGAACATAACTCGTGATGAGGTGAAGTAGGTGCCGTAGGGGTACCGATTATAGTCGATCGTACTCCCCAGTGAGGCCAGCGAGATCACACCGGTATCGGGATGCAGTTCCAGCCACTTTCCCCATGGCATCTCGAACACCTGGATCTGTTCCAGCTCCTCCCCCATGAGATCACCCCTGACCGAATTGAAGTCCATCTGGGGCCAGAGCGAAGTCGTTGTCCGGTCGAACATGACCAGATTGTTGTCACAGAGAAGACCGGAGACACCGAACTGCGCCTCTCCGGTCGAGAGTCGGCGGTCGAAACCGATGCCGGTTCCGGTGAGCGGACAGTAACTGAGGAGCAACGGCATCCCCCCCACCGTGTCATTGATGATCTCATGCCAGTTGAGGAGCTTCACCGGAAAGGCCATCGCCTCACCATTGATCACGACGCCTTCAACAAGTTCCGAGGGATCGAGGATCTCCGGCGACATATCGGCGCCGGTGATCCGGGGCGGGTTATTCAGCGCCCGGATGCCGTCAGGTCCCACCCCACCACTGACGAGATGGCCCCCTGTCGAGAACGGGCCTTCCACGGGCTCGACCACACACGATGAAAGGGAAATCAACATCAGGGAAATGACCGGTATCCACCGCAATGCGTATCGAAATCTCTCCATCTTCATCCACCTCCACACTATCCCGTCCGGAGCAATATTCCGGCGTATATACGATAGCATTCGAGTATTTTGAGCCATTACGATCGGGTGGTTTCTCACTCCCTACAGCCTTTGCCTCCTCCCGATCCACACACGTGGGAAACCACCCGAACTGAATCTCGTTGGATGGTGACTCTCTGGTATGTGAAGCTGTCGGGAGGATGGTTACAGCGAATCAGATGGATTTCGTCGGTCGACGCCGATCAATACCGGATCGTGATATCAAAAGAGAATGAGAACGCCTTGAGGAGCAGGATTGTCCGGGCTGAATCCTCCATGAGGTTCTTCGCAGGTGCGCCGTAGACCGCTCTCACGATACCAACTCCTGGAGAGAACCAGTACATCTCTGTCTCTCCACTGCCCGGGATCAGAGGGTCCATCTGTATCACGAAGCACTGCAGGGGTCCGGTCCGGGGTATATCGACACTCTCGACCCTGAGCACGGAATGGAGATAGGGCATGAGCCCGGAGCCCCGCTCCTCCTCGATGAGCCACACACTTGCCTGCGTCTCCCACTCCCTGCCGACACTGAGATCGTAGGGGAAAAGCAGCCTGGCAGGATTGAAGACCTGGCTTCTCACCGTCCCGTCCTCAAGCATCATTCTGTCACCGAGGACCTCGATACCCTGCCTGCCTTTCAGGAAGAACTGCTCAACCGGACCGGGCGCCAGAGACATAGATGGTGATGTACTCTCCGTGAGCAGTCCGAGACAGGCCCTGCCCTCGAATTCGGTCTGGCCGGTGGCTCGCCTGGTCCGGTCGGATACCCGGCCCCTCTCATCAGATCCTGTGACCGTCAGCTCGTATTCCCATGAGTTGCCTGTCTGGAGCGGCCACCAGACATCCGCAAGATGTTCCCGGGCCATATCGAAAGCGGGATCGAGCATGAGCGCGGCCTGCAGTTCGGTAATGGCGGCAGGATAGTCCCTCCCTGCCTCAAGAAGCATGGCCTGTCCGAAATGCTGAAACGCGTCGATCGAAGGGGTAGGATCGGCCAACGAGATGGCGTCCTTGGTCTGCTCAGCGTCGCGTTTCAGGCTGACCGCGAGTTCAGCCACGATCTGATCCTGCAGATCGAACACATCATCCATCCGACCGGTAATCTTGGTGCTCTGCATGATACTGCCGCTCTCGACCTCTACGAACCGGGCGGTGAGCCGGAGGGTATCTCCCATCTTCTGGAACGCGCCGACAATCAGGTAATCAGCGCCCAGGAGCTTTCCGATCTCCACTACCGTTTCGTCATCGACTGCACCGGTCAGCTGCAGGGCCTGCTCTTCCATCACCTTCCAGAGCTGGAGACGTTCGACGACGACGAGCCCGCCGAGGGTCAGAAGATCGCTGGTGATCGTCTCCGAGATTCCCATGCAGAGCCAGTCGAGGGCGGCCTCGTTCGTCGCGTTCGTAAACGGCATGACAGCGATGGTATCAGTGCGGGTCTGGACCGTCCGGCCGGCAGGATTCGACTGTGATAGGTGCGCGGGCGATGGTGATGCCGTGCTTTGAGCCCCCACACTGCAGTTCACCTGAGCGAAAACCGCGAGCACGAAGGACACTCTTTGGAGTGTTCTGATCAGCGAGAGCCCGATGCCGGGAAGGTGTATGTGATGGTCACAACCTTCTCACTGTTCTTCTTGAGTTTAAATTCCGTAGACCATCGGGTATCGAACAGGGATCGGAAGTCATCGGTCGTCCTGACCATCCATCTTGTTATTACCTGGCCAGCGATGACGTCCTGCTCATCCAGATCGATGGTGATCGTCCCGTTGGCCACGAGTTCAGTACGGATAGCAGCGAGATCTGAGTCCCGGGCGCTGAAGTGCACGTACTTGTTATCGCAGTCGTCGACCGACTGGACCGTGACGGCATTGATCTCGCCGATATCCCAATATCCAACGATCGTAAGAGTTCCTGAAACGGTTCCCAATCCCCTCCAGTTCTCATTGCAGCATCCTGTAAGAACCAATGTGACCAGTATCAGGCTCGGAATGACCCTGGCCGCAGTACGTCGATTCATCGGAAGTAACCTCCATCACCTTGTTCGTACTTTCCAGTGTCGTGTAAGCTCTCGCTCAGGTGTCGACGCATGATTGTAACATACGTTCCCGACGTGTCCAGTACGGAGTGGTGACCGGGTTGTCGGTAAATCGGGTAGCCACACCGCAGAATTTTATGCATATCGGTACCGGATGTGGAAGGAACTTCAGGGACGGACAACTGAGGGAGACTCGATGTGACTGGCAAGCGGCGATTCAAATCAATTGGCATACTCGTACTGGTTCTCACCATGCTCACGATGGGGTGTGACGAACTGGTCGGAACGAACGAGAGCCCCCCCGATCCTCCCTCTACCCCTTCCGGATCTTCTGCCGGATTGATCGATTCGTCGTATACCTTCACTGCTTCGGCCGAAGATCCCGATGGTGATGATGTTTCGATCCGCTTCGACTGGGGTGATGGCGGGATGTCGGAGTGGAGCGGGTCAGTCACCACGGGCAACCTGGTATCGATGACCCATGTGTTTACCGTGGCCGGCACGTACCAGGTCAAGGCAATGGCCAGGGACGGTGACGGTGAGGAATCCGGCTGGTCGGGATCCCATGCGATCACGATCGAAGGACCTCCCGGCTGGAAAACCGTGGGGACGCAGGGCTTCTCCGCCGGAGAGGTCGGAAAGCTCACCCTCAGGTTCCATGCCGGAACCGCCTATGTGGCCTTCCAGGACTATGAGAACAGCTACGGAGCCACGGTCATGTACTTCAATGGCTCCAGCTGGGTGAACCTGGGACCGGCGGGATTCACCTCCACCGCAGCCTATGAACTCTCTTTCGCGATCGATTCGGGCGGAACACTCTATGTCGCTTACTACGACGACAGCAATAAAGCCAATGTGATGAAGTATAACGGCTCTGCCTGGGCACAAGTCGGCGCAGCGGCCTTTTCCGAGGGTGAGATAAGTGCGCCATCCATTGCGATCCACAATGGCACCCCCTATGTCGCGTATGGTGACGCTTTCTACGCCGACCAGGGTGATTTCGATCACAAAGCCGTCGTGAAGAAGTTCGATGGTTCGAACTGGGTCACGGTCGGCACTCCCGGCTTCACCGGAAGTGAGGCGAGTTCCATCTCGCTGGCGATCGACAGCGCCGGCATCCCATGCATCGGCTTCTCCGACTGGGCCTACGCCAATCCCTTCGAGTTCGGCAAAGCCACCGTGATGAAGTTCGACAGTGTTAACTGGATCGCTGTCGGATTTGCAGGCTTCACCAACGGTGAGGTGCGCGCCACCGACCTGGTGATCCATGCCGATCAGCCGTACCTGGCATACCGGGACGCCAATGACAAGGCATCCGTGGTGACCTATACCGGTTCGACATGGGATCCGGTAGGTGCGGAGGGATTCTCGGCAGGCACGATCGACCTGCCCTCTCTCGCTGTCGACTCTGGAACCCCCTGGATCTCGTTCAAAGACAATGCCAACAGCAGCAAGCTCACCGTCATGACCTTCGATGGCACCTCGTGGTCGGCCCATGGAGGGGCGGGCATATCCCCCGACTGGATCGACTTCTCCTCGATCGCAATCGAAGACGGAGAACCCTGGGTAGCCTTCAAGGACAACCAGTTCCAGGGAGGCGTATCGGGGATGATCACGGTGATGGTGTATCGGTAGGTTGCTCAACCCACACCTGTCCAGGCAGGTGCGGATTGAACAGCAATGACCCGCCGACTGACCTTCAATTCCTGTCTTACGGCATTTTGTAAACGCGGATCGATCCGGGTGCCTCATACGTAAGGATGGCAAAGACAGCCTCATCGCTCACCGCGAGAGCCGGACCGACACCCATGCCCGATACACCCGGTGGAAAACCAACCACACGTTCCATCTCGAAGGGACCCTGCTGCCAATCGATTATCCGGCAGATTGCATCTCCTGATCTGAAATAGACATCGTTCCTGGAAGGGGAAAGAGCCGGGTATTCGCCCTGCACCAGCTCTTGTGAAAATCCGCTCTCAAGATCGAGGATCATGAGGAAGGCCTCACCACCGGTCCCTCTCTGATACAGGAGATACCTGTCTTCCGGCCCGGGCAGGGGTAGCATGAAGCCCTGACCCGACATCAGCGTGTCAGGCGGACCGACTCTCAGATCGATCCCGGTGCGATCGACCTCCACCCGGAGGATATGTCTGGGCGCGGTCTCCTCTTCCGGGATGAACTGGTAGTAGATATACCGGCCATCAAGAGACCAACAGGGTGTAACAACGCGGCCGTTCCTGGAGAGTTCCGGTATCGTCCTGAAACGCTGCTGTCGGAGATCGTAGTTACAGAGTGTGCCGGGAATATTACCCGGATTGGCCGTGAAGATCACGTACCGGCCCTCTCTCGGATCGACCCTGGGGTAGTTTTCCGAGCCAAAATCACCGGTCGGCTCATGCAGGTCATCGCAGGCACCGGAGGCCAGATCGTATTTCTGGATGAGAACTCCATTCTTCAGATCGACGCCTACAAAGTAGAGTGCAGTCTGATCCGGTGAGACCGCCGGTGTCAGTGTCTGACGGAATTCGGTAACCAGTGGTTTGAATCTCCGCTGATCAGGATCGAGTTGAGAACTCCAGATCTGCCATGTCTCCCTGGTGGTAAAGAGGATGTATTGTTCCGATTCAGGATGATAGTCGAAGGCCCAGATCGCCTCCACTTCACCGGGCGGGAAGTCCACCTGCGTAACGCTACGGACTACACCTGCCTCTCCACCGATCCTCAGACGAAACAGTCTCCCTCCCCAGTGCTCTTTGGCAATCAGCTCTTCCCGTACATGGTCCCACTGAAGATTCCATAGTTGGTACTCTTCACCGGACAGTATACAGGTCGCCATCCCCCCTTCGATCGGCACGCTCCAGAGGCCCAGATTGGCCGCCATCCGGTAGAGCGCGAATGCTATCCGGGTATCACCATGAGTGAATACTGGCGAATAGATTCCCAGATACTCGACCGGGGTAGGTAATCCTTCGATGGGGATCGTACGAATGTTGAAATCGGGCATCTCACTGCCATTATCCGAGATCGGATTCTGAGCGACTTCAAGTCCCTCGAATCGCTCCTGTTGATTGACCCAGACGATCCACCGTCCATCTGTTGACCAGTTGGCATCCCGCACATGTACATCTGTCAGTCTGCGCCAGGTCCGAGTATTGACGTTGTAGAGGATCACTCCGCGCGGACCGTTCAGAACCAGGGTCGAATCATTTCTCGACCATCTGAGCTGGGACAACCCCAGATCAGCAGGGATTGGCAGGTGTTCCGGTCCGGCGTCCTTCCGGGTCTCCCTGATGACCATGATACTTTTGGGGTAATCCCCTATCAGATACGCGACCCTGTTCCCTGAGGGGTCCCAGGTGGGATTATCCTCACCCCACAGCAGGGGAAGATCGAGGGTCATGATCGGATCCTGCGGGAACAGGTCCCGGAAAAAGATCGTGGTGGCGGCCAGCACGATCAGGGACGGTAGCCCCAGCCGCACAGCCAGCTGCTTCCGGCTCATCCTTCGTTTCCGGACCCGGGCGGGACGAACGACCGGCGCAGAATAGGCCACACCCGCTTTCTCGGCGACCTCCCGCAGGTGCTGAAACGCTTCCTGACCATTTTGAATACGGTGCTCGGGGTCCTTATCCAGACACCCGTCCAGAAACCGGTCTATTCCAGGCAATGCCTGTTGCACCTTACTGGATAGAGCCGGGCATTCTTCCCGAAGAATCCGGTACCCGATTGCCTCGAATGATTCCCCTTCGAAGGGAGGTTGCCCTGCCAGAACCTCGTAACTGACAACCCCCAGTGACCAGACATCAGCTGGTTCCCTGACCCGCTCACCCCGAAACGCCTCCGGAGGCATATAGAGTACACTTCCCTTGGTCTCCCCGGTCTTTGAGAGCTCGGTATGGCCGATCGCCTTGGCCAGACCGAAATCGGTCACCTTGACGGATCCGTCCCGTCCAACGAGGATATTGGAGGGCTTGATATCGCGGTGGATGATGTTCCGCTGGTGCGCCGCAGCGAGAGCGTTGGCGATGGGTAGGAGCAGCCTCAGGCGATCCTTCAATCCTGGATTCTCTTCTGCAAGGAATACATCCAGGGGATTTCCATCAATATATTCAATCACCAGAAACGCTTCATCACCGGCGATTTCCAGCGTGAGCAGGGTCGCAATGTTGGGATGGATAAGTTGGGCCTGCGTCTTTGCCTCCGGCACCAGGTGTTCCCGGGCAGATTCCAGGTCACGCAGCCCCAGATTGAGGAACTTCAGCGTGCGGAACGTATCAAGACGGGTATCGAGGGCCTTGTAGACCGATCCCATGGCCCCCCTGCCTAAAAGCTCTATGACCTCATAATGCAGTATCTGCTCACCGACCATTGGACAGGCCCCCAATACGTATTTTCCATGGTCCGGCTGATGAAGAATCGAAGTTGCGGCGTTATTGAATTATTGGATTGTACACGAAATGTATCGGTTACACAAATATCCTGAGCATACTCGTTGTGTGTATTGGATGGGGAAGCCAAGGGAGATTGTACAATAACCATTAATCTATTCTTGTAGTTCGATGCTCAAGCTGATACAAGTATGTGAATATTCAAGGATATATTCGGAGGTTACAATTGATATTCAAAAAAATAAATATACGGTCACAGTATTCCGTGTATTCATCACTTTATTTCTTGGATTCTGCTTTCTGCTTTGCCGTGATTGGATCAGCAGCTTCCATACTACTCCTGTTAATCCTTACGTTGCTTCTAAGGATTTAGATATTTGGCTAACCAACTCTCAACTTGTCAATGGTGTTCCAATCACTATTCCACTACTAAACACAGGCTGTGACTCGCTTGATTTTCGAGTATTCCCAGAGTTTAACACTAATTATAGCCCCGCACTTGGCGAATACAAATCAGATGATGTACTTATAACAGTATTTGCTGATTCCAGTAGTCTTAAACCCGGTCGATACACAGTGGCATCATTTGCTATCCGCGGTACCGATTTTAAATCTGATATTCATTTCACCATATCAGATCCGCCATATCAAGCAATATTATTCATTGTGATTGGTTTACTTTTTTCCGCAAGTGTACAGCTATATCGCAATGAAATTGTGCCTCTATTAACACATTTATGTAATTCTCTTACTAATGAGCCTGTCCGACAAACCCCCTCCTGAGATGACATAGTCCATTCGTACCATGGAGTAGTGCCAAAAGGAGGCTCCATGGGCTACAACTTCCTTCCCTACGACCAGGATCAGCTGTATCTGC